>Ga0164243_10014033_pt1 | contig 11189 bp, 10 predicted proteins | sample OricompcompostOP_FD_108781 | JGI IMG/M metagenome (GOLD analysis project Ga0164243, IMG submission 108781) | Organic Plus compost microbial communities from Emeryville, California, USA - Original compost - Organic plus compost (OP) | ecosystem: Engineered > Solid waste > Mixed feedstock >... | reverse complement strand
GGCCGACTCGGCCAGCAGCTCCAGCGGGTCGCTCGCGTCGGCGGCGATCGCGGCGACCGCCTCGCGGATCGCGGTCGCGCGGGTGCCGGCGAGGTCGACGGGCATGGCAGCGACCGTACGCCCCGCGCGCGCGGGGCGCAATCCCCCACATGCGGGGGTGTCGCGGGAAAGACCCCATCGTTCGGGGATGGGCAGGCCGGGGGTCGCGCGGCACGATCGGTCGCGTCCGTCGATCCGCCACGACTCCGAGGAGCCGCTGATGCAACCCGCCGCCCGGGCGCGCTCCGCGCCCACGATCGCCGTCGCCTGCCTGGCGACCGCGATGCTGATGCTCGACATCAGCGTCGTCAACACCGCCCTGAGCGACATGGCCGCAGGGCTCGACACCGGCCTCGGCGGCCTGCAGTGGGTCGTCGACGCCTACACGCTGCCGCTCGCCGCGACCGTCCTCACCTTCGGCGCGCTCGCCGACCGCCTCGGCCGCCGCGCCTCCTTCCTCGCCGGCCTCGTCCTCTTCACGCTCGCCTCGGCAGCATGCGGGCTGGCCGGCGGGATCGAGCAGCTCGTCGCCGCGCGCGCCGTGCAGGGGCTCGGCGCGGCGATCCTGTTCGCGACCGCGCTTGCGCTGATCGCGCAGGCCGTGCCGTCTCCGGCCGAGCGGGTGAAGGCGCTCGCCGTCTACGGCGCGACGATCGGCGGCGCCTTCGCGATCGGCCCGTTCGTCGGCGGCGCGCTGACGAGCGCGCTGGGCTGGCGCGCGATCTTCATCGCCAACGTCCCGATCGGCCTGATCGCGCTGTGGATCACCTGGCGCAGCGTCGGCGAGTCGCGCGACGCCGACGCCCGCCGGATCGACTGGCTCGGCCAGGCGACGCTGATCGGGGGCCTCTTCCTGCTCGTGCTCGGCCTGCTGCGCGGCAACGAGGACGGGTGGGGCTCGACCGGCGTCGTCGCCGCGCTCGCCGGTGCCGCCGCGCTCCTGCTCGCCTTCGGCGTCGCCCAGTGGCGCGGCCGCGAGCCGATGCTGCCGCTGCGGCTGCTGCGCCAGCCGGCCTTCGCCGGGCCGCAGATCGCCGTCTTCGCGCTCGCCGGCTCGTTCTTCGCGATCTTCCTCTACCTGACGCTCTACATGCAGTCGGTGCTCGGCCTGTCGCCGATCGAGACCGGCCTCGTCTACCTGCCGGGCACGATCGTGATGTTCGTCGTCGCCGGCGCGACCGCCCAGCTCGGGACGCGCGTCGCGCCGGGCGTGCTCGTCACGGCCGGGCTGGCGCTCGTCGCGGTCGGGATGGTCCTCTTCCTGATGATGGACGTCGGCTCCTCGTGGACGGTCGTGCTGCCGGCCGAGCTGCTCGCGTGCGTCGGGATGGGGATCTTCAACCCGGCGGCGAGCGCGCTGGCGCTGAACGCGCTGCCGGAGCGGCAGAGCGGGCTGGCGGTCGGCGTCAACGACACCTTCCGCCAGACCGGCGTCGCCGTCGGGATCGCCGGCCTCGGCACGCTCGTGCCGGCGCACGCCGCGCTCGGCGGCGACCCGGCCGCCTACGTCGCCGGCCTCCACGACGCCGCGTTGGTCGGCGCCGCCCTGGCAGCCGCCGGCGCGCTGGCGACCTGGTGGCTGCTGATCGCGCGGCGGGAGGCGGCGAGCCCGGCGCCGCTCGCGACCGCTCCGGCCCGTGGCGGCGGCGCCTGACGGTGACATCGCCGCCGGGTGTGTCGCAGCTCACACACCGGCGGCCGGTGTTGCCCCATCATCCTTCTCACGTGATCGACGGACCGCCTCCCAGACAGAGGCGAGCAGCACAGATCTTCCTCCACCGATCACAGCATCACCACACATAGACACATCTCTCTCCTCCCGGATCCGGCCCGCCCCCTCAGGCGGGCCGTTTCCATTTCCGGGGCCGGCCGCGCCGCCGGGCCCTACCGCGACAGGTAGCGGACGACCGCCAGCACGCGCCGGTGGTCGTCGGCGGCGGGGGCGAGGCCGAGCTGGTCGTAGACGTTGGAGACGTGCTTGACGACCGCCTTCTCGCTGATCACGAGCCGCTCGGCGATCGCCGCGTTGGAGCGGCCCTCGGCCATCAGCGCGAGCACGTCGCGCTGGCGGTCGGTGAGCGCGTCGAGCGGGTCGCCGTCGGGACGGGCGCGGCCGAGCAGCGTCCCGACGAGCTCCGGGTCGAGCACCGTCCCGCCGGAGCAGACGCGGCGCACGTCGGCGCAGAACTGGTCGAGGTCGCCGATCCGCTGCTTCAGCAGGTAGCCGACGCCGGCAGGCCGCTCGCCGAGCAGCTCGGCGGCGTACCGGCGCTGGGCGTGCTGGGAGAGGACCAGGACCGCGGTCTGCGGCAGCTCGGCGCGGATCGCGAGCGCCGCGCGCAGGCCCTCGTCGGAGTGGGTCGGCGGCATGCGGATGTCGGTCACGACCAGCTTCGGGCGGTGCTCGCGGGCGGCCGCGAGGAGCTGCGCGCCGTCGGCGGCGAGCGCGGCGACCTCGAAGCCCTCGCGTTCGAAAACCAGCGACAGCCCCTCGCGCAGGAGCGTCTCGTCCTCGCCGATCACGACCCGCACGGGACCTCCGCGACGATCCGCGTCCCGCCGCCGGGCGGGCTGTCGACGGTCAGCCGCCCGCCGACGACGTCGACCCGGTCGGCGAGCCCGCGCAGGCCGCTGCCGCCGCTGGGCGGGGCGCCGCGGTTCGCGTGCGCGCCGTCGGCCGCCTGCGCGGGGCCGCTCGCGGTCGCGCCCCCGCGGCCGTCGTCGCGCACCTCGATCCGCACGCCCTCCGCGGTCGCCTCGACGACGACGTGCGCACGGCTCGCGCCGGCGTGCTTGACGACGTTCGCGAGCGCTTCGGAGATCACGAACCATCCGGCGCTCTCGACCGGCGCGGGGTACCGCTCGGCGCCGGCGTCGACCGTCGTCGGCAGCGGCATCCGGTCGGCCAGCTCCGCCGCCGCGGCGCCGAGGCCGCGCTCCGCGAGCGCCGCCGGCAGCACGCCGCGGACCAGCTCGCGCAGCGCCTCGAGCGTCGCCTCCAGCTCGCGGCGCAGCGCGTCGGCGCCCGCGCGGGCGTCGTCGTCGCCACGGGCGTCGGCGCTGCGGCGCAGCTCGCCGGCGCGCAGGCCGAGCACGACCAGCCGGCCCTGGACGCCGTCGTGCAGGTCGCGCGCGATCCGCCGCCGCTCGTCGTCGGCCGCGGCGGCGATGCGGGCGCGCGACTCGCGCAGCCGCTCGCGGCTGGCGATCAGCTCGGCGGTGAGGCGGTCGCGGTCGAGCGCCAGCGCGATCACGCCGGCCGCCTCGCGCACCGGGGCGGCGTCGGCGATCAGCGTCGCGTCGTAGACGATCGCGCCGACCGTGCGGCCCTCGGCCTCGACGAGCACGACGCCGCGGCCGCTGCGCGGGTCGGGCAGCTCGGTGGCGCGGCCGTCGCCGTCGACCCACCGCTCGCGCTCGCCGGCCCACAGCGCCAGCTCGACGGACGGGTCGCCGAGCGCCTCGGCGAGCGCGTCGCGCAGCGGCGCCGGACGGCTGCCGTCGGCGCCGATCCAGGCGCTCAGCTCGCGCACGCCGGCGGTCGGCGCGAAGCCGCCGCGCAGGACCGCCGCGACGAAGGCGACCGGCAGCAGCCCGAGCAGCGACGCCTGGATCGCGAACAGCGCGATCGGGTCGTCGCCGAGCAGCGGTCCCTGCAGCCGGCTCATCGCCGGCACGAGCGCCACGGCGGCGATCCCGTACAGCGCGAGCGGCGCCAGCACCCGCCGCTGCGCGCGCGTCGCGCCGCGCATGCGGTCGGCGAGCAGGACCGCGGTCGCCAGCAGCAGCCCGCCGCCGACGACGTCCTGCACGTCGGCGCCGAGCTGCGCCAGGTCCGGCCGGTCGGCGACCTGCAGCGGCGAGCCGGCGCCGCCGGGCAGGAACAGCCACGCGGGTGCGTGCAGCAGGAGCGCGGCGACGTAGATCCCGGCGACGATCAGGCGGCTGGCGCGCCCGCGCAGGCGGCCCGAGGGGAAGGCGTGCAGCAGGTGGGCGCCGAGCGCCAGCGGCAGCATCGCGACGATCGCGCCGACCGACGCGAGCGCCGGCTGCGGCGCGTTCAGCAGCCCGGCGGCGAACCACACGAGCGCGCCGGCGAGCATGATCGCGCCCAGCCGGTTGCCGGGCCGCCGCAGCGAGGCGACGGCGCCGGCGGCGAACCACGTCAGCGCGGCGGCCGGGAAGAGGATCAGCGCCCAGATCGCGCCGGGCTGGTCGAACAGCAGCGCCGTCTCGGCGGCGGCCAGCAGCAGCGCCGCCCCGCCGAGCGCGGCGAGCGCCGGCAGCTGGGGGCGGGCCGCGAGGCGGCGCGGTCGGCGGGCGGGCGCGACGGCGGCGTCCTGAGCGGCCGCGCCGTCGCGCGCCGCGAGGGGACCCAGGTCTCCCTCCGGACGGGAGTCCCGTCCATTGCGCGGCCGGTCGGCCGTTCGTACGCTCGGAAGGAAGTGCATCGCGATGTCGAGCCGGCGGCCATCCGGCGCCGGCGCGCCGTGAGCCTATCCGTCGTGAGCGAGGGATCGGCAGCGGCGCGTCATCCCTCGACCGTCGGCGGCGCACGCGGACGCGCGTCGGAGCGGAGCCGGCGCCGAACTCGACGAGGTGACGTCAAGGATGACCAGATCGATGCGGACGAGCGGGCGCGGTGCGCGCGTCGCGACCGGCGCGTTCGCGGCGCTGCTGGCGGCCACGCTGCTGCTGGCGCTCGCGGCGCGGGCCGAGGCGTACCTCTACTGGGGCCAGGCGCCCGGCTCGATCGTCCGCGCGCAGAGCAGCGGCGGCGGCATCGACGGAGGGTTCCTCCCGGGGCTTCCGAGCGGCGTCTGGGGCGTCCACGTCGACGACCGGAACCTGTGGTGGGCGAACCTCGCGACCAGAAGGATCGGCCGCGCGGCGCGCGACGGCAGCGGCGCCGACGCCGGCTTCATCGACACCGGCGGGCAGGCGCACGACGTCGTCTCCGACGACGAGCGCGTCTGGTGGACGAGCGGCGGGACGATCGGCCGCGCGAGACGGGACGGCAGCGGCGTCACGCACGGCTTCATCGCCGGCGGTGGCGCGGTCATGCTCGCGCTCGACGACGAGTACGTCTACTGGACGCGCACCTCGGCCGACGCGATCGGCCGCGCGAGACGCGACGGCAGCGGCGTCGACCAGAGCTTCATCACCGGCCTCGACGCGCCGCTCGGCATCGCCGTCGACGGCGAGCACCTCTACTGGGTCAACGGCGGATCGTCCAACGCCGTCGGCCGTGCGAACCTCGACGGCAGCGGCGTGAACCAGAGCTTCGTCACCGGCCTCGCCGCCGGCGCGGGCCTCGCGGTCGACGCGACGCACGTCTACTGGGTCAACCAGGCGACCAACCGGGTCGGCCGCGCGAATCTCGACGGCAGCGGCGTGAGCCAGAGCTTCAGCGGGCCCGGGGACGGGATGGCCGACATCGCCGTCGACGCGCTGCCGGCGACGCCGACGCTGACCGGGGTCGTGCTCCAGGGGGCGGTCTTCGCCGGCGAGGAGCCGTTCCGCTTCGCGGTGCGGCTCGCCGGCGGCTCCCACCCGACCGGGACGCTGAACGTCCGCCTCTTCGGTCCCGACGACGCGACCTGCAGCGGAACGCCGCTGGTCGACGAGACGATCGCCGTCGACGGCGACGGCGACTACCAGGCGCCCGCGTTCACGCCGCTGCGCGGCGGCAGCTACCGCTGGCGCGCCTCCTACAGCGGCGACGACGCGAACAGATCGCTGGGAGCCGGCACCTGCGGCCTCGGCACCGTCTACCTCGCGCTGAGACGGAAGTGGAGCTTGAGAGCGACCGTGCCGTCCGCCGCCGCGGTCGCCGGCGAGGCGCTGTCGGCGCAGGCGACGATCGGCGCGCCGGTCTGCTTCGCGGCGAAGGGCGGCAGCGCGCGGGCTCAGGGCTGGGGCTGCTTCGCCGGCCCGCGGGCGGCGGGCGACCCGGCCGGGTCGGTCGTCTTCCGGCTCTACGGGCCGGGCGACGAGAGCTGCTCGCTGCCGCCGGTCTTCGAGGACGCCGTCGCGCTGTCCGCCGCGCTCGGCAGAACGGCGAGATCGGCGCCGTACGTCCCGGCGGAGGCAGGCAGCTACCGCTGGACGGCCGAGTACACCGGCGACGACGCCAACGACGGGGCGTCGGTCGCCTGCGGCGAGGCGGCCGTCGTCGCGGTCGCCAAGGCGACGCCGACGCTGACGCTGACGGCGGAGCCGGAAACGGCGACGGCCGGCGACGCGCTCGCCGCGCGCGCAGCCCTGTCGGGCGGCTTCGAGCCCGGCGGCGAGCTGACCTTCGCGCTGCACGGCCCCGGCGACGACCGCTGCGAGGCCGCGCCGGTGCACGTGGCGCGCGCGATCGTCGGCGACGCGGCCGGCGGCGGTGCGAGTGGCGGCGGTGCGCGCGCGGCCGGCGAACGCGCGGCTCGCGCGACGGCGTTCGCCGCGACGGCGCCGGGCACCTACCGCTGGGTCGTCACCTACGCGGGCGACCGCGCCAACGCGGGGGTCGCGACCGCCTGCGGCGACGCGGGCGCGGCGGTCGTCGTCCGGGAGAAGCCGGTCGATCCGCCGCCCCCGCCGCCGGTCGACCCGCCGTCCCCGCCGCCGGTCGATCCGCCGCCGGCGCGACCGGCGCCGGCGCTCTCCGGCTTCACGCTCTCCGGGCGCTGCACCCGCCCGGGGTCGCGGGGCGCGGTGACGATCGGGCTGAGACTGCGGATGGCGCGGCCCGGCGCCGTCCGGGTGAAGGTCGAGCGCGCGCTCGGCACGCGCGGCCTCGCCCGCTGTCCGGCGGCGAACCCGAACGCCCGCTTCGGCGGGAGGTTCCGCACCGTCGTGACCAGGCGCTCGGTCGAGACGGTCGCGGTCGCCGGCGGCGCCGCTCGCACGGCCGGGCGCTGGCTCTCCGTGCCGGAAGAGCGGGTGCAGAGAGCCGACGCGACAAAGGGTCGCGCCTCAGCCGCTGCGCTCGCGCGCGCCGTCACGCTGCGGCTGCGGCTGGAGCCGGCGCTCTACCGCATCACGGTCCGCACGCGCACGGCCGACGGCAGGCTGTCGGCTCCGCGCAGCCGCTTCCTGCGCGTCCTGTCGCCGAGGGGGTGACGCACCGCGGCCGGCGCGCGGCGGCCCGGTCGGCCGCGCGCCGCCCGCCGTGCCGCCGCCCGTCGTGCTCGCGCCGCCCGCTCCCTCACCTCTCCGGCAGCGCGGCGAGCCAGTCGACCAGCAGGCGGTTGAGCTCGTCGGGGCGCTCCTGCTGGACCCAGTGGCCGCAGTCGGGCAGCAGGTGGTTGGCGCTGAGGCCGGGGAGCGTCTGGGCGTGGGCCTCGATCGCGTCGGCGAGCCAGGCGGTCGAGGCGTCGCGCGCGCCGGCGACGAACAGCGACGGCTGGCGGAGCGGCTCGCCGTCCCAGGCGGCGAGGTCCTCCCAGTCGCGGTCGACGTTGCGGTAGCGGTTGAGCGCGCCGGTCACGCCGGTGCGCGCGAGCTCGGCGGCGCAGCGGTCGAGCTCCTCCTCGCTCAGCCAGCCGGGCAGCCGGCCGGCCGGGAAGCGGTCGCGCATCGCTCTGCCCGGAGGGACGAAGAAGAGGCTCGGCGCGTCGCCGCCGCCCATCGTGTCGGCCGACAGCCCGGCGTAGAAGCCGGCGAGCCAGCCGCGCACGTCGGCCTCGATCTCGGCCTCCGCGACCCCCGGCGCCTGGAACCAGCTGACGTAGAACGACTCGTCGCCGCCGATCCGGTCGTAGACCGAGGTCGGCCGCGGCCCGCCGCGCGGCGTGTACGGCACGCCCAGCAGCGCGACCGCGCGGAACAGATCGGGGCGCAGCAGGGCCGAGCTCGCCGCGATCGGTGAGCCCCAGTCGTGGCCGACGACCACCGCCGGTCCGCCGCCGAGCGCCCGCACCACGCCGACGTTGTCGGCGACGTGGGCGAGCATGCGGTAGGCCTCGACGTCGGCCGGCACCGAGGAGCGGCCGTAGCCGCGCACGTCGATCGCGACGGCGCGGTAGCCGGCGGCGGCGAGCGCCGGCAGCTGCGCGCGCCACGATCGCCACGTCTCCGGGAAGCCGTGGACGAGCAGCACGAGCGGGCCGTCGCCCTGCTCGACGAGGTGGATCCGGCCGCCGGGCACGTCGACGATCCGGGCGGTCGCGCCGGCGGGCAGATCGTCGGCGACGGGTTGATCGGACATGCTCGGCTCCTTCGGTCGCATAGGCTGAGACGAGTGTCCCCGCACCGCGACAGCCGCGACAGAGCGCTTGCCAGCTCGGCAAGCGCGCCGTCGCCGCGCCGGCGCGACGGGCTCGCGACGCCCGGCGAGGACCTCGAACGGCGCGTGCGCGAACGGCTGCGCGCGCTGCGCCACGAGCGGATGCTGACGCTCGCCGAGGCGGCGCAGCGGGCCGGGATGGACCCCTCGGCGTGGAGCCGGCTCGAGTCGGGCGCGCGCCGGCTGACCTTCGCCCACCTCCCGCCGCTCGCCCGCGCGCTCGGCGTCGCCGCCGAGGAGCTGCTCGCCTCGCCGCCGCCCGCGGCGCCGCCGCAGCCGGCCGCGCCGAGACCGTGGCAGGCGGCCGACGGCTCGCGCTACACGCCGCTCGGCCCGTTCGCCCGGGACGCGCCGCGCACCTGCCGCGTGCTGCTCCCGTCGGAGCTGCGCGACCCGGCGCCGAGCGTCCACGCCGGCCACCAGTGGCTGCACGTCCTCAGCGGCCGGCTGCGGCTGCGGCTCGGCGACGACGAGCAGGTGCTCGCGCCCGGCGAGGCGGCGCAGTTCAGCACCTGGACGCCGCACTGGTCGGGCGTCGTCGACGAGGCGGTCGAGCTGCTCGTCACCTTCGACCCGGAGGGCGCGCGCCATGGCTGAGCCGCGGGGGCCCCAGCGAGCGGACGCCGCCGTCGCCGATGCGCCGCAGGTCCGCCGCGCGACCGCGGCCGACGCGGCGTCGGTCGGCCGTCTGCTCGACGACTTCAACCGCGAGTACGACTGGCCGTCGCCCGGGCCCGAGGCGCTCGCCGAGCGGGTCGCGGAGCTGCTCGCCGGGCCGGGCTTCGCGGTCCTGCTGATCGGCGACGAGCCGCTGGGCCTGTCGGTCCTCCGCTTCCGCCCGTCGCTGTGGTCGCGTGCGCAGGAGTGCTACCTCGCGGAGCTGTACGTCGTCCCCGGCCGCCGCGGCGAGGGGCTCGGGCGGGCGCTGCTGGCCGCGTCGCTGGAGCTGGCGCGGTCCGAGGGCGCCGACCATGTCGACCTCGGCACCTCCGAGGACGACGAGGCCGCTCGCGGGCTGTACGAGTCGTTCGGCTTCACCAACCGCGAGAACGGCCCCGACGGCCCGCTGATGTACGTCTACGAGCGGGAGCTGTAGGCAGCCGCGCGCTCCCGGCCGCCGACACGCTGCGCAGCGGGTCGCCGCCCGCCGCGCCCGCCGGTACGCTCCGGCGCCATGGCGGAGCAGGTGCCGGTGGTCGGGAACATCCTCACGCTGATCGAGCGGGGCGACTGGGTGCGCTTCGAGGCGCTGCTGCACCCGGACGTGCACTGGTCGACGGCGGCCGAGGACGAGCTGCACGGGCCGGCCGCCGTCGTCGACCGCCTGCGGCGCGATCCGCCGCCGGCGCCGCCCTCCTACCACGAGCTGCGCGACGGGCTGCTCGTGCGCTGGATCGACGTGCCGGGCTGATGGCGGGCCCGGAACGGGAGCAGGAGACCGGCGGCACGGTCGGCTTCGAGCGGGTCGTCGCCTTCTCCGACGGCGTCTTCGCGATCGCGATCACGCTGCTCGTGCTCGCGCTCGGCGTGCCGGAGCTGCCGGATTCGCGCGCCGCCGAGGAGCTGCCCGACGCGCTGCGCGAGCTGGCGCCGCAGGTGCTCTCGTACTTCATCGGCTTCGCGGTGATCGGCGCCTTCTGGCGCGGGCACCACGCCTTCACGGGCGAGCTGCGGCAGTTCGACTCGACGCTGATGACGCTCAACCTCGGCCTGCTCGCGTTCATCTCGCTGATGCCGTTCACGACCGGTGTCTTCGGCCGCTACGGCGACGTCGAGATCGCGATCGTCCTCTACGCCGCCAACGTCGTCGCCGCGAGCGCGCTCGACACGGCGATGCTGTGGGTCGCGCAGCGGCGCCGACTGCTGACCGAGGAGCCCGCCGACCCGGCCGCCGACCTGCTCGGGAACGCATGGCCGGGGATCGTCTTCCTCGTCTCGATCCCGGTCGCGCTGCTCGACGCGGGCAGCGCGAAGTACGTCTGGCTCGGCCTGCTGCTCGGTCCGGCGATCCGGCGCGGGCGCGAGCGGCGCAAGGGGGCCGCCGGCGGCTGAGCGCCCGGCCTGCAGGGGAGCGACGCGCCGACGGTCCGATCCGGCTCGCCGGATGCTCGCGGCGCCCGGCGTCCGCGCGTCCCGCTCAGCCCGTCGCCGGCCACCGTCCGTCCGCTCTCGCCGCCTCGATCGCGGCGAGGCCGGCCGGGCGCATCCAGCCTCGCTCGATCAGCCGCTCGGCCCGCGCGACGTTGATCGCCGACCACGGGCTGCGCCGGCGGCGCGGCGAGTAGCGCTGGAGGAAGCGGCGCTCGTCGAGCGCTCTGCGGTGGCCGTCGATCCAGCCGAAGCAGAGCGCCATCTCGGTTCCGTCGTACGCGTCGACCGAGGCGATCCCGGAGCCCTTCTTCGCGATCCGGATCCACACCTCGGCGCGGTCGTGGTGGTGCGCGGCGAGCCACGCCTCCCAGGCGGCGGCGTCGGCGCAGTCGATGATCTCGGGCATGGCGCCCACGTTACGCCTGATTGCGGTCAGAACCGGTCCTCTGCGCAGCGCGTCGCGAGCGGCGCTCGGCCCGCGCTTCGGAGCCGTACGAGTTGCCGGTTCTGGTCAAGGTCCGGTAGTCGCCCCATCGGGTCCCTTTCGTCGTTTGACGGTGTCGCTCGGTCTCTGCCGCCTCGGGCGGCGCGGTTGCGTTCGACTGCTGCCGTCACGGGGCATCCCTCACGTCGCTGCGGGCGCGCGCGCCGGTCGTGAGGCAGGTCTCCTCTGCAATTCGGGGCGATGAGCTCGTTCGGCACGCGGGCCTGGGCGTCAGCGCACCGCCACCCACGCGCGCGTCGTGCACCTGCTGGTCCAGCGGCTGCGCGCCGGCGCGTTCGG
>Ga0164243_10014032_pt1 | contig 11189 bp, 10 predicted proteins | sample OricompcompostOP_FD_108781 | JGI IMG/M metagenome (GOLD analysis project Ga0164243, IMG submission 108781) | Organic Plus compost microbial communities from Emeryville, California, USA - Original compost - Organic plus compost (OP) | ecosystem: Engineered > Solid waste > Mixed feedstock >... | reverse complement strand
CAGCCCCATTAAACCAAAGGTGCTCCTCCCAGGTGAGCCCGCTGATGACTGACCCACAACCGCAGGGGCGCTTTTCGTACCAGCCCAGCACACCGAAACCGATGAACAGGGTGAAAGCCAGCATTAGGATGGCCGAAAGCCCCATGCCCTGATGCGTGCGTCGCCGATTCCGTGGCCAGGCGAGCAGCATGGCTGCGCCCAGTTCCGCCAGTGGCAGCAGCCAGAAGAGGATATCCGTGCTCCACTCGGGAATCGGCTGACGCCGCAGGGTGCTGTGGAACCCCGCGAGGTCCCACAGCTTCTCTACGGCCACGGATCCCCACAACGCCACAAACGCCAGTCTGATCATGCTTAATATAAAGGTTATCTTTTCCATATTCCCTGTTTTTTCTTGATGGTATGCATCCGTTTTCATTGTAACCTCCTTTGTTTTTATCGAATCTGCTTTGGTGACCTTCACAAAGGAAATACAAAATTTAGGTGTGGCGGGGGGTGCGAAATCCGTACGTACACCGCCTATATAGACTGCAAACAATACCTGCTAAAGGCAAAAGGGGGGATGCCGTCTATTTTTCGGTGACACCGCTGCGACTGTTTGCGTATCGAAAATGGATTCAAGAATGTGATTGGAAGGTTTTGCCAATGTGTCTACGCAGAATGCCTGGGGGGTGGAAAGGGGTGACCCCAAAGTTCTTTCAAAAAATGTGTTTACAGCTTAAAATCCCTGCGGATTTCACTGATCATCTTGGTCAGATCCTGGAGATAAATATGGACCGCGTCCTCCAGCTCTACGGTATCAAAACGCTGTAACGTGTGTGGGCTGATGTTCCGGCCGGTCTTTGATAGGTGACTGCCGGAATAGGCAATTGCGGCTTCTGCCATATTGGGGTAGTCGTAGTAGCCGCGTTTACTCCGATAGCGGAGATCCAACGACAGCATTTTGCTGTTCAGGGTGGTTTTGATGGCCGGAGACGACGCTTCGAGTTTCCGAGATTGCTCATTTTTCCATTCCACAATGGCGGCTGCTTTGGTACACACGTACAGTGTCATGTGTTCGAGCAGGGAAGGCTGTCGTGGGATGAATGCAAGATCGGGGATGGGAGTATGGTGTTGCAGGGTGTCGTACCAGCCGGATACCAGCGCTGGTGTACTTCCGGTTTTCCGGGCGGCTTCAAACGCTGCTTCGCGAGTTTCGCGCCACCGGTTGAAGAAGCCCATGTAGTTGAAATTGTAATTGACCAATGATTCCTCAAAGCGCTCCGGCCAGTTCTTTTTGCGGGGATCGGCGGCCATCTGGCCGAGCATGCCGAAAAGTTCATGCAGGTAGGCACGGTGGTGGTAATCGAGGACAGGCGGTTTTCCCTCGGTGAAAAGCGTATCCACGGCATGACCCAGTTCGGCCAGGTAAGTCGCTGGTATTTCTTTTCGCCGGAGCCCGTCCACAACGGTATCGAGTCTGGCACGTGTTTCTGCTTCCAGTGTACGGCCGTGGAAATCGGGCAACGGTTCGCTCGGTGGGATGAGGTCGGCGAAAAGCCGTTCGTGGCTGGCCAGCAACTTATGCACGGATTTCATAACGATGCCGTCTGCCGTTGCCAGTGCACATTCGTACAAAGCTACTAGGCCGCGGTGGTACCGCAGGAAATCGGCAGCAGCAAGTTCCGCACTGGCATATTCCCTGAATGTACGGGGCACGTCTACGTGCAATTGTAGGCAGATACCGCTGATATGGCTGGCGTCGTGGGTGCCATCTGCACATTGATCGAGGGCTTGTTGAAGCAATTGTAAAAGTACCAGCATAAGCAGTTGTTTTTAGGGTTCTGCTTTCCGTGGCTTCACGGGCCGGATACGAAATCCATTGGCCAGGTGCCCTGTACGGCTATACCTTACTGTATCGCGCTCGACGATGACCAGCGCGGGTACGTGGGATACGGCGGCAGCCATCTGCTGGTCTGTAAGCAAACTGAGGTCATCGAAATACCGGCCGTAACCAGGACGGAATAGGCTATCCGATGCCCTTGCGTTTGACCGGGCCGTAACGGCTATTACAGCGTCTACCAATCCGGCTTCCCGCCACGATGCCGCGTTGGCGGCCACGTCTTTGCATAATGGGCAATCGGGCCGGTAGAGGTAAAGGGCGAACGTGCTATCAGCAGATAGAGGCAGTGCGGCAAACGGCGTTCTATTGCGTGGAAGTCCGAGCCATTGCGGGTTATCAACCCGGTTCCGGCGTATGGGACCGTCGAGACTTATCCCGGCGAGCAGGAAGGCTGCGGCTCCAAATAAGATAGCGATCGCACCCCGGGCGCGGTCTATGGGCGCTGTTTCCCAACGGGTTGGGCTGGTGTTGGCCACCCAGAAGCTACCTGCAAGGAGCAATACATTGCGTACATATACCGCCCAGGGAGGTAGCTGCAGATTTTTTGTCGAACCGAAACAGGCGCAGTCGGTGATGCCCTTGCTAACAAGACCGTAGCTATACACGATGGTAAAAAATAGGGTGAGCCAAGCAAGCGTACCGGCAATTTCGCGGGATTGGTAGCCCAGCAATAGGCAAATACCCAATATTGCCTCAACCGGTGGAATGATCACAACCATGACGGCCAGATCGCCCGGCACATACTGGCGCACCAACGTCACAAAGGCTTGGGTATCCAAGACCTTGGCAAGGCCAGATGTGAGGAACACCAAAGCAATGCCTATGCGAACGATATGGACTGCATTGGTTTTCATGGGCTTATTCTGCGTAGAGAGTCAATCGATTCGAGCAGTATCCGCTCCTGCACGTCGCATGGATTGCGGCTTTCGTGGTAGGCATGTAACTGGGCCACCCGTTCCTGCAGCTGGATTTCACTCAGCAATTGCAAGTGCGCTTTCTCGTTGGGCTCGAAGCAGGGTGAGGGAGTAGCAATCAGCACCAATGCAAAGGCCAGCGACGCGGCCGGGAGGGCCAGTGGATGGATGGCGACGCGTCGGCATCCGTGCAGGTACCAGTAGTACAGTTCATTAAATTGCGTGGTTTTCATTTCTATTGGGTTTTAGGCAAACTTACGCAAGCAGGATGAAATTGTTGTCCGGAGCAGGCGTCTATCCGTCGATAGGCCTGTCCATCGACCGATGGACAGGCTACAAATGTGAAGTGTACGGTTATTTTGGTACTTTAGCGTAACTAATCGGTGCTTAACGAGACCCGGGCCAATGAAGATAATCGATCAAATCAAAGCGCTCCGTTATTGGCTGATTCCGATCCTTTCGGTTTTGGTGGGGGAGGTGATGGTTATTTCGTTGTTGACCCTGTGGTCGGTTGGACCTTGGCATCGGATGTATTACCATCCTGAATTCAGGTTGCTGGTGTGGGCGTTCATGTCTGCAGCGTTAGGTACGGCGTTTGCAGTGTTCGTGGTTACGCTGGCATTGAACAGCTGGCCATGGTTGATGCGTTGTATATTGCGGAGATACCTTGCGCAGGTGCTGGTCGGTGTTTTCGGGTTGGGACTGCTGGGTTATGGCTACAGCGACCTGTTTTGGCGCGCATTGGGCGACAGTTTGCTGCTGCTTGAGTACGGCGGTGGTATCCAACTGTGGGCGGTGATTTACTTGATTATGCTGAATTTCGCATTTGTCTTCATGCGCTTATCGCTGGGATTCATGCAATCAGGGGTATCCCCTCGCGACGGCTACCTCAAGTATCTGCTGGGTACGGACGAAGCGGGTCGGGTGCAAAAAGTTTCATTGGAAAAAGACGTGGCTTACGTGAATTCCTTCGATAGCCAGCAGCGTGTATTTCGCCGCGACCCGGAATTGCCATCACTGACTTTGGACATTTCGCTCAAAAAGTTGGCTCCTAAAATCGACCCAGCCACTTATTGCTGGATAAACCGCAACTACATCGTGCATTGGCGCGCCATCCGTGAGCTCAAACCGGAAGAGAACGGGCGGCGGCTGGAAGTTTGGCTGGATCCGCCGAATTACGATGGGCTACGCCCAGGTATCGAGTCCTGTACGTATGTCCGGAAAGAGCGGGCGGATGAAGTGATGGCTTGGTATCGGGCTTGCCTCAAGCGGGGAGAAAAGCAAAAATAATTATATATCAATCAATTATAACCAATGGTAGGAAAAGACATGCATTATTCGACTAAGATTTTCTCCGAAAAGTTATTGCAGGATCAACAAGATATGGGCTATGGACGGAAAATCCCTTTCAGCGAATTTTAGGAGGTGCTGACTCGTAATCCGTAATTCCATTCACTTTCAGACTATTCAAGCAGATGCACGAAGGCGCGCTATCGTACATCGTACAATTTCGTTTCTATATCGGGTTGTTTTCTTTGATAACCGGCAGGAACCGATTTTGTAGGCATTGACTCCAGTTAGGTAAATTAGACACTTGCAGAAATTGCATTTACCTTTTTAAATGAAAAAATCTTTGCAGGAATGGAGTTATATTCCTAATCTTACCCTTTGATTAAAACATCGGCCTAAACGTTGTCAGCGATTCAAGAGCAGAGATTTATTTGGCTAATGTGTGAGGATGCTTAAAGAGGGCTTTCTTGTACAATTATATTTTGTAACCAATTATTAGTACCTTAAAACTTGAAATAATCGACTATCTTATACCTATGAAATCATGAAAAACATCATTATGAACTGTGCGGTGGTGGCATTCCTGTTGCAGAACTTGCAGGGCAAGAGCCAAACGGTGACTAGCCTTGCGCCGGGTGACTTTAAAAGCATCGTGATCAACACAACCGGTAATGCGGACTTTACCAAAGGCCTCATCCTGTTGCATGAGATATACGATGGCATAGACATGCCGAATAATTACGCCATCGGCACCATTACCGCTTTGCGTGGACACACCGGTGCCGTGAACCGGATAGAAGTCGGCGAGATCCGTTCTTCGTCAGCGTACCGGCAGATCTTTGCCCATCTGGTATCCGTAGACGGCTCAGTGTCCTGGCAATTGAGAACCTGTACTTACGATGGCAAGAAATACCTCGCCGTAGAAGTCCCATACGCCCACCCCTATCACAATCACGGATTCAAGTTCGTCGGCTGGACAGTTTCCACCGGCGAAAACATGAAATACGTAGCCTTTGAGCAGAATGGCACGCCTGTAAACACCACCATATTGACGGGTATCGCTCCTTACCAGGCTAATCTGAACATCACCCACTATTCAAAAACCTATACCATCCATGGGAACGTCGGTATCGGCATAACAAAATCCGCAAGCAAAACTCGCTGTGAATGGTAGCATTCTCGCAACCGAAGTCAAAGTAAAGAGCGACATCACTGTTCCGGATTATGTATTTGAAGAGGATTATCAACTACCCGCACTCGACGAAATTGAAGCTTACGTAAAAGAACACAAACACTTGCCAGAAATCCCGTCAGCAGCAGACATAAAAAAGGAGGGGTTGAACCTTGCGGAGATGAATTTGCTGCTTTTGAAGAAGGTGGAGGAGTTGACCTTACATTTGATTGAGCAAAAAAAGGTCATTGACCGCCAGCAATCAACAATCAATTCTCTGTGCGACAAAATCAAGTAATCTATCGAAATATCGCGAATGAAATTATCCGTTTTATAAATTCAATGAGTTCACTATGAAAAAAATAGTCTTTGTAATTTTCGTTCTCTGTTGGTGTCAACAGGTTAATGCACAAGAAATCTTATCTAATAAGGTGTTGGAGTGGACGGCGTCGCTCTGGGGAAATGGGTTCGGTCATAAGATTTATGCGAGGGATCCGGGGGGCAGAACTGTATTAAATATTGCAGCGCGCCACAATACGTCGTTATGGACAGATATGGTTTCATTGACCTCTCAAGGCAATGTCGGTATCGGTACTGAAAATCCTTTCGCGAAACTAACCGTAAACGGTGGTATTTTGGCTGAAGAAGTCAAGGTAAAAAGCGATATCTCGGTGCCGGACTACGTGTTCGAACCGGATTATAAGTTGTCAACACTGGCCGAAATCGAAGCGTACGTGAAAGAACACAAACACCTGCCAGAAATCCCGTCAGCAGCAGACATAAAAAAGGATGGGTTGGACCTTGCGGAAATGAATTTGCTGCTTTTGAAGAAAATGGAGGAGTTGACCTTGCATTTGATTGAAAAGGAAAAGCAATTGGAAAAGCAAGGGAAAGTATTAGCGGAGTCTATGGAAGAAATTTCACGGATAAAGGCATGTTTGAGGATGGATTAATTGAGTTTTAGCATCGTGGAAGCATGGCTTTTTATAAGCCGGACGGTTTTTTTGCTTGTGGCATTATCCCGTGGAGCCGATTTCAAGAAAGTGCTGTCCGGTCTGCTGTTGACGATATTACCGAATAAATGCAAAAGATCCTTGCAAGAATGGGATAATATTCCTAAACTTACCCTTGGATTAAAACATCGGCCTAAACGTTGTCAGCGATTCAAGAGCGGAGATTTATTTGGCTAATGTGTGAGGATGCTTAGTGTAGGCTTTCTTGTGCAGTCTTCTTATTACTAACTAATGAATTGGAACCCTAAAACTTGAATTAGCTCAAACTATCTGATACCTATGACACTAAAACTAAGAAAAATGGCAATGCGGGAATAGGCGTAGTCAAGCGGTCAGCCTTTAATGCAATCGGGTCTGGCAAGGCACCAATCCTAATTTGGACATGAACGAACATTAATTAATCTAAACATGGTGAAATCAATACTTCCCGTTTTATTGTTTTTGACAGCAGGGGGCTTATCCGGAAACGATGGTCCACTTCAACACACCGTTCCGATACAGGAGGTCGTCTCGGCAGATGAAGGCGATCCGAATAACCTAGCGGCTTTTTGGCCACAGGTACTGCCCCCTTCGCCAACCGCGGCATCAATGGGAAATTACGGATTTACTCTTCCAAACCTGTTGACGGGTGCTCCAGGTATTCAAATCCCTTTATTTGCTTATGGTACAAAAAATTTGACGCTTGACATTTCATTAAGCTATCACAATCAGGGATTGAAAGTAGACCAAGTGGCTTCGCGGGTCGGCCTGGGCTGGACGTTGAACGCCGGGGGGGTAATAAACAGAACAGTTTATGGAAGGCCCGATGATGGTAATTTTGCTACGATTCCCCCTGGTTTTCCAGGCGCAAGCGGCCAGCCCCTACGCGATTTCATGAACTCAGTAATCAATGGGCTTGAGACGGAACCTGATATTTTCAGTTATAACTTTGCGGGTTTTTCCGGAAGGTTTATTATTAAGAACCAGACCATCGTAAAACTGGAGGAGAACAACCTCAAAATTTCTGGTAATCTAAATGGCTTTGAAATCGTTACGGATGATGGGGTCATTTACCGTTTTAACGCGATTGAGTCTTCCATTACAATGACAGGAAGCACGTTTTATGACAAGGCATCGATCAAAAACGCATGGTTTTTAACTTCCGTTACTCATCCCTTCGGCGACGAAATCTACCTCAAATATGGAAATTGCGATTACAACTACCTAGCCTCTGTGAATCAGATTTTCACGTCAAACCCGAGTGTTTCGGAACCCTGTGGAGGGAGCAGTACCCCATGTCAAGATCTTCCTGACTTTCTGGAAAATGGAGTAAGGATACGGAACTATGGAGTTTATCTAACCCAGATCAGTAGTAATAAACGGAAAGCCGGCGTGCTTAAACTTAATTATACACCCCGTGAGGATGTTCCGGGTGACGTAAAACTGATTTCCATCCAGAAATTTGACGCCAAAGGCGATCAACTGGGCAATGTCACCTACTACCGGGAATCTCCCGTTAACTCCGTCATGCTGGGTTATCACACGGCTACCAGTACAGGCGGCTACTCAGGTTATTTGTCGACAGACCCTAGTGTCACTAAGCGAATTTTCCTACAAGGGATTTACCAGGACGGTAAGGAATATTCTTTTACCTATGATGGGTTGAATCAGCTGCCTCCTCGTCTTTCCTTCTCACAGGACCACTATGGATATTTCAACGGAAAATCAAACCAGAAACTGATCCCCAAGGTAAACCATGCTGCCATCGGCCAGTTCAATTCGTACGGCTTTGGAAATCGGTTACCCGACTGGAATTATGCCAGAAAAGGTCAATTAACCAAAATAATCTATCCAACAGGAGGGTTTGACAGCCTTGTTTACGAGGCAAATAGTGTGTACGTAGATGATCCACCTGACTGCGATAACCCCGCTTTCAACACATCTGTCTACGTTGAGGGAAGTTCCCAACTGCATCAGACGAACACCTACCATACCGGACCAATTGAAGCCGTCTGTGCTCAACTTGTGCGTCTCAACGTAGGATGTATTGCCTCTAATTCATATTATCCTCCGTCTAATTACTACGTAAGAGTAGGATTGTCAGCTGCAAGTAACCCGGTATATACCACGGTATTGAAAGATATTCTTGGTCATGATGTGGTGGCGCGTATGAATGAAAGTAATACGTTTGATGTACTTCTTCCTGCAGGCTCGCACGCTGTCGTGATCCAGGTTATGGGGCCTATTTCAAAGGGATCTGCTACCTTTACGTATAACAACAGTGTGGCGACGGAAGGTAATAAAGAAGTGGGGGGAGTGAGGATTGCAAAGGTTGTCACGGCCGATCCCTATGACGCCAAAGTCCACGTTCGGAGATTTTATTACAATGATCTAACTTCAGGACGATCTACCGGCGTGCTCCAAAAAACCAATATTCAATACAGTGCTTCCTTTAATGCTTTCCAGCAATGTCCAGGAAGTGGCAGCGGATGTTTCCGGACGGTTTGTTCTTACACGCGTTTTTACTCGTCAGATGTATATGGGCTTTTCGATATGTCGGGCAATCACATCCGTTATCAGAAGGTAACTGAGGGGATTGGGGAGAATTTCGAAAGCGGCGGTGTTGAGCATCAATATACGGTGGTCCCCGATGGATATCCGGCAGTGCTTCAAGGAAATCCAATCCAGTCCGCACCCTTGTCCAATACCGGCATTCATTCGGGCAAAGAAACAAACACCCGGGAATTCATCATCCGGAATAACGAGCAAGTCACAGTTAAAAACACGAAATATACCTATAAAATTGACCCCACGAAGAATACCAGTCAAACATTTTATTCTTTCCGGCAGGATGCCGGCTTCACACTCTGCTCACAAGCCAATTATCTGTCAGACTATCTTGGTATCAACGCGACTTCCTATAATTTACACTCCAGATGGATGTATCAGGACTCGGTTATCACGACCCTTTATGACGACCAGGGTCTCAATCCGGTGACGACCTCGGTGATCAGCCGTTACGCTAATCCAGCACATATGCTGAAGACGTCGGAGCAATCGATAACCAGTGCGGGGAAACCGATAGAGACAGATTACAAATATCCTGGTGACATGGTAACGGCAGGCAGAGATCCCAACGGTATCTATCAGGGAATGGTTAACAAACACATGATCGGTAAACTCATCGAAACAACCACATCTCACAACAGTGTCCAGACCGGACTTCAGCGAACCAATTATTATGCCCCTCATACAGGTGTTTACGTTCCCCGCTCGGTGGAAACGCAGAAAACCATAAGTCAGGCTGCCGAATTGAGAATCGATATGCCGCGCTACGACAACATGGGCAACCTGCAAAGTGTATCGAGGCAAAGCGGACCGGCTGAATCCTATCTTTGGGGCTACGATGGTCAGCTTCCCATAGCAAAGGTTCAGAATGCAGGTTATGCGGCGGTTGAGTCCATCCTTGGAGCGGCGGCTATTAAAACCATGCGGGATAATGCAAACCCGACAGCCGAAGCCATCCTGTCCTTTCTTGAACCGCTCAGGACGGGCCTGCCCAATGCCTTACTAAGTATTTATGTTTATGATCCCACTGCCGGACTAATACGGGAAACAGATCCTTCCGGCAAGGATATCTTTTATGCTTATGACATGTTTCAACGGTTAAGCAATATCCGGGATCTGAACGGACATTTGCTTGTAGATTATGAATACCACTATGGCACTCCACCACCCCTCTATTTAAGTGCTCAAAAAAGCCGGAATTTTACACGTAACAATTGCCCATCCGGGCAGACCGGAGGAGTATATGCCTACACAGTCCCCGTTGGAAAATATATATCCAAGGTTAGCCAGGCAGATGCAGATAACCAGGCCATCAGTGAAATAAACTTAAACGGACAGCAGGCCGCCAACGCCAATGCAGAATGTTCGAGTATTTCCTGCGGATCGGTGGATAAAAAATGGATAAACGGGGTATGCGAAACGGGTGTAAAGCACTATACCCTGTCGTTGAGGCGAATTGGAACAAACATTTACGATTGCGAATACCACTATAAATGGTCCGACGGTTCTGTAAGCGAAACTTTTAGTGAACTGGGGCATGTGGGACCCTGTCCGATAAACTGATACAGGCGAATATAATAAAGAAACGCGATGAATAACTTAGAGCGACATATTTTTCTGATTTGTGTGGGGCTGCCGTTGATGTCCGCCAATCCAGTTTTGGCCCAGTTGACGCTAAATCAGCCCAACAGCATCGGCAGCTACAAAAACACTACAAGCATCACGCTTGCACCAGGTTTTAACAGCACCGGACCATTCCGGGCCTATATACAGACCGGTGGTGCCCTGCTGAACAGCGTGCCGAGTGCAGGGCTGAATTATATACGAAAAACGACTTATTTTCAGGGATTTAATGTGCCGCCGTCAAATCCAACAACGGATGACGCTATGCAGGACATTACCTATTATGACGGGCTGGGACGTCCGCTTCAGGAAGTCGGTGTGCGGGCTTCGGGTACCGGTGCGATGCGTGACCTGGTTACGCCCGTCACCTACGATGCTTTCGGGAGGAAGGACAAAGACTATCTTCCCTACGGCACGGCCACCGGGGTTGGGGGTGCCTTCAAGGCGAACGCCACCGCACAGCAGGCAACCTACTACAATAGTCCGACGGCCGGGGTGGTGAAAATACCCGCGGTAGGCGGGGTTACACCTTCCTTTTCAAGTACCGTCTACGAGCCCTAGCCGCTGAACCGGGTACGGCAGCAGGGGTTTGCGGGTCAGGTATGGCAGCCTGCAACCACTCGAAGCACAACGGCGGGACGTACGGTGGTGACCGCATATAGCACTAACAATACCCAGCCATTCACGGCCCTGGATACGACACGGCGAGTAGCGCTGTACAGCGTAACGATAAGCAGCGGCGCGCCGGCGCT
>Ga0164243_10014031_pt1 | contig 11190 bp, 7 predicted proteins | sample OricompcompostOP_FD_108781 | JGI IMG/M metagenome (GOLD analysis project Ga0164243, IMG submission 108781) | Organic Plus compost microbial communities from Emeryville, California, USA - Original compost - Organic plus compost (OP) | ecosystem: Engineered > Solid waste > Mixed feedstock >... | reverse complement strand
GGGACGAGCGCGGCCAGCATGAGTGCCGGGAATCCCAGCATCATGAGGACCGCCGCGGCCAGCTCGGCCGCACTGCCCACCCGGGCGACGCGAATAGCGGTGGATATCACGGAGAACCTGCTCAGGGAGAGGGGCCGGTCTGAAGAGGGAAGGACTCAGGCCCCTGTGAATTCTTCGTGAACAAAGAATCGCAGAGGCCTGAATTCCATAAGGCTATTGAAGGCTGATTATGCCACGCCGTCCTGGCGGTCCAGAACACTGGCCAGCGCCTGCTCGAAGCCGGACGCCTTGCCCGCCGCCGCGGTCGGGTCCTGCTGGCGGACGTCGATGACGTGTCCGGTCAGCTCGGAGAGCAGGACGTCGAGCGAGGTGCGGGCCACGGCCTCGGAGGACAGCAGCGAACCCGCGGGCTCCTGGCCGAAGGCCTTGGTGCGCATCGGGGTGGCGGTCCGCTCGGGGTTGATGCAGTTCACGCGGATGCCGTCGCCGGCCCACTCGTCGCTCAGCGCCTGGGTGAGGTTCACCATGGCGGCCTTGGTCGAGGAGTAGAGGCTGTACTCGGCGCGGCCGCGGGTGTAGCTGCTGGAGGTGTAGAGGAGCAGCTGGCCCTTGGTCTCGGACAGGTACTTGTACGAGGAGCGCGCGATCTGCACGGGGGCCAGGTAGTTGACCTTCAGCGCCTCCTCGATGGTGGCGTTGTCGGTCTCGGCGAGCTTGCCTATGCGCAGCACACCGGCGGTGTTGACGACGTAGTCGATCCGGCCGGTCTCGCCGTACGCCTTGGACAGCGCGTCGTCGACCTCCTCCGGGTTCTCCACGTGCGTGCCGGTGGTGGAGCGGCCCAGGGCGTAGACGTTGGCGCCGTAGGACTCGGCGAGCTCGGCGATGTCCTTGCCGATGCCGTAGGAGCCGCCGAAGACGACGATCGTCTTGCCGGTGAGCAGCTCGCGGTACGCCTCCTCGCCCACCTGCTCGGGGGCGGCGGTGGAGGCGAGCTGGAAGAGCTTGTCGGCGATGAAGACGTCGACGGGCTGGGTGACCTTCATGTTGTACTCGTCACCCGCGACGACGTGGATCGGCACGTCCGGCAGGTACTTGAGCACGACGGAGCAGTCGTCCGTGGCCTGGAAGTTGGGGTCGCCGGAGGCCACCTCGTAGGCGCGCTTGATCGTGGACAGCTTGAAGGCCTGCGGGGTCTGGCCGCGGCGCAGCCGGGAGCGGTCCGGGATCTCGGTGATGAACTCGCCGTCCTCACCGTGGGTGCGCGTGACGATGATGGTGTCCGCGGACGGGATGGCGACGTCGACGGCCTGGAAGCGCTCCAGCGCGGTGACGCAGTCGTCGATGACGCGCTGCGAGAGCAGGGGGCGCACGGCGTCGTGGAAGAGGACGTTGAGGTCCTCGCCCTCGGCCAGGCCCTCGCCGAGGGCCTCGATGGCGCGCTCGGTGGTCTCGTTGCGGGTCGCGCCGCCCTCGATGATCTTCTTGACCTTCGTGAACCCGGCCTTGGCGACGATCTTCTCGATGTCCGGGACGTACCCGGGTGCCATCAGCACGATGACGTCGTCGATCGAGTCGGCCTTCTCGAAGGTGGTCAGGGTGTGCTCGATGACTGCCTTGCCGGCGATCTTCAGCAGCTGCTTGGGGATCGACAGACCCACGCGCTGACCGGTTCCACCGGCCAGGATCACTGCGGTGGTACGGGGCTTGGCTATGTGCTGGGACACAGGTGACCTACCTTGTGGCGACTGGGAACTTCGAAATGGTCCCACTTGGGGTAACCGCGATGCAAGGTGAGCGTCCTCGGCCGCAAATGTGCGCGCAACCTGTCATTCACCTCGTACCCATGGTCCTTGCCGAGAGGCACTCCGAAGGTCCCTGGAATTGCTGTGAGTAACGGCACAGGCTCACCGCGGCCGTGGCGCGGGGGCTTCGGGCCATGGTGTCCGGGCGTTCCCACGGGATCCCTGGACGATGTCCCCCGAACCGTACGCGACGTGGCGGCCGCGGTGTACCGCGCGGCCGCCACGTCATGGGTGCGTATCTTCACATCCGTACGGAATGCTCCGTCCCCTCCGTCGCCCCGGCCACGCAATTCACCGCCGGTCCGCAATCGGGAATTCCGAATCAAGATTCCGCAGCGATCCGGTTCCGGTGCGGTGACCCCGGAAGCCGCCGGACTCCGGGGCCACCACCGGGTGTTACCTGGGTCACACCACCTCGACGCCGGGTCTGCCCGCCTCGACCCGCAGCCGGGCCAGCGTGCTCGCGCGCGCCGTCGGCGTGCGGACCGTGTCCACGATCCGTACCCGCGCGTCGACGCCGTCGCGGCGGATGTCGAGGAGGTGGTAGCCGCGGTGGGCGTCGATCAGCTTCCAGTGCGGGTTGTCCGGCACCCTCGGGTCCCACTCCCGGTGGAAGGCGTCCTGGTCCTGGTCGCCGTTGCTGGAGACGGACGTGCCGACGAACTCGGCGCCGACGACCTCGGACTGCGGGTCGGCGAAGTCCCGCTTCAGATCGCTGACCATCGTGAAGTGCCGGTCACCGGTGAGCACGACCGGGTTGCGGACGTGCCGCAGCTCCTCCATCAGCGCGTCGCGCTCGGCCTGGTAGCCGTCCCAGGCGTCGTAGTACCAGAGTTTGCCCTCGCCGACCCGCAGATCGGTCTCCGCCATCATGATCTGCGAGCCGATCAGATTCCAGCGGGCCGGCGAGCGGCGCAGCCCGTCGAGCAGCCACCTCTTCTGCGCCGCGCCGAGCATGGTGCGCGCCGGGTCCTGGGCGCCCTCCTGGGTGGTGGCCTGGTCGCTGCGGTACTGGCGGGTGTCCAGCACGCTGAGCCGGGCGAGCCGGCCGAACTCCAGGCGGCGGTGCATTTGGATGTGCGGGCCGTCGGGGACGGCGCTCGCCCGGACCGGCATGTGCTCGTAGTACGCCTGGTAGCCCGCCGTCAGCCGGGCCACGAACGCGTCGTGCGGCTGCTTGTCCGGGTCCTGCGGGACCTCGCCGGCGAAGTCGTTGTCGATCTCGTGGTCGTCGAAGGTGACGATCCAGGGCGCGGCCGCGTGCATCGCCGCGAGATCGGGGTCGGTGCGGTACTGGGCGTACCGGTTGCGGTACTGCTCGAGGGTGTACGGCTCACCGCTCCCCTCGTGCCGCCGCACACCGGTCGACGACGGCGTCGACTCGTAGATGTAGTCGCCCACGAACAGGACGGCGTCGGGGTCCTGGGCCAGCATGTCGGCGTACGGGGTGAAGTAGCCGTGCTGCCAGTTCTGGCAGGAGGCCAGGGCCAGCCGCAGCGGGCCGCCGGAGCTCGCGGGGTGGGGCGCGGTGCGGGTGCGGCCGGTGGGCGAGAGCTGCCCGCCGGCGCGGAAGCGGTACCAGTACGTCCGGCCGGGGCGCAGCCCGCGCACGTCGACGTGGACGCTGTGGCCGAGTTCGGGCCGGGCCTGGGCGGTGCCCCGGCGCACGGGCTTGCGGAAGCGCTCGTCTCCGGCGATCTCCCAGTCGACGGGGACGGCCCGGCCGGGCATCCCGCCGCCGTGCAGCGGGTCGGGCGCCAGCCGCGTCCACAGCACGACACCGTCGGGCAGCGGGTCGCCCGAGGCGACGCCGAGGCTGAACACCCCGTCCGGCAGCGGTTCTTCGGTGGCACGGGCGGCCGTGGGCAGCCACAGCTGCGCGGTGGCCGCCGCGCCGAGCACCGCGGCTCCCGCGGTGAGCACTCGGCGCCGGTCGGGCGACGTGGATCCAAATACCCCGGTCATCGGTGAACTCCCCTGCGTCACTTGCCTCGTGGACACTTGGGATGCTCGCGCCGCCGGGTGGACCCGGCGCTGAACAGCGAGCTTCGCGTGCATGACAAATGGGGAGACATCAGCGGACCCGTCATGGCACGGCGGTGCGCTCCGGCGCGTCTGTGCGTGTCGGGTGCGCCGGTGCGGGAGCGCCGCGACGGGGTCCGGTGTTGCGGCGTGCGGCGTGCGGTGTGCGGTGTGCGGTCGGATCAGTCGTCGAAGTTGGCCGCCAGCCTCGCCTTCGTGGCGACCGTCCCGAGGGTGCCGGCGCCGAAGGTGGACGAGCCCGTCGCGCTGATCCCGGCGGACGACGAGGGGAACACCCACACCGAGCCGGCGTTCTCGTTCTCGCCGGGCGCCCCGACGACGAGTTCGGCCCGTCCGTCGCCGTCGCCGTCGACGAGATGCGTGGCCCCGCCGAACACGTCGTTCGTCTCCGCCACACCCGGCACCGAGGCGGTGTCCTGGTTGACGCCCTGCGCGCCGGTCACGGTCAGGCCGCCCCGGGCGCCGCGCAGCAGGACGGTCCCGCCGGCGTTGCTCAGCCCGTCGAAGTCCTCGCCGGGCACGCCCACGGAGACGTCGGCGTAGCCGTCGCCGTTCACGTCGGCCACCGTCACGTCGGTGCCGAAGCCGTCGCCCCGCTCGGCGGCACCGGGCACCCCGGCGCTGTCCTGGTTGACGTACATCGCCTCGGTGCCGACCGGGCCGTTCGCGGAGCCGGGGACGAACGCGACCCGGCCGCCCAGCGGGATCGGGGTGTCGAGGTCGCTGTCGTAGCCGTCGACGGAACGGCCCACGACGATGTCCTCGAACCCGTCGCCGTTCACGTCACCGACGTCGACGAACTCGCCGCCCTGCAACTGCCATCCCCGCGCGTCGTGCGGGATCGTGCCCTCGGCGAGGCCGTCCCGCGTGCCCCGCCAGTAGACGATGCGCCGGGCGTCGTACTCGTCGCCCTGGTTCAGGGTGCCGACGACGTCGTCCACGCCGTCGCCGTTCACATCGCCCGTCGCCAGGTCCAGGAACCGGGGGTCGGAGTCGTCCCGCACGGTCTCCTCACCGCCCCGCGCGGCCCCGTCCCGGCCGAACGGCCCCCGGATCACCCGCAGATCGGCGTTGCCCTGCACGACGACCAGGTCGGCCTTCCCGTCCCCGTTCACATCGCCGGCGGCCAGCTCACCGCGGTCGCTGAGCTGGTCGTACGTGTCCTTCCCGTACGCCAGCGCCGCCCCGCCGGACAGCCCGTTCGCCCCGCCCCAGACGACCTGGACGAGCCCGGTCTCGGCGCCGCCCTCGACCGAGTCCTCCCCGGTGACGCCGACGACGAGGTCGGTGTAGCCGTCGCCGTCGAGGTCGGCGCCGCTCACCGCGCTGCCGAAGTGGTCGGCCGTCTCGGCGGAGTCGGGGACGCCGGGCGTGTTCTGGCTGATGACCTGCTTCGACGCGGGCTTCAGCCCGGTCGCCGAGCCGTACACGACGGCGACGTACCCGGCGCCCGTCTTCCCGTCGACGGTCGCGTCGGGCGCGGCGACCGCGAGATCCGCGTAGCCGTCGCCGTTGAAGTCGGTCGTGATCCCGGTGGTGCCCGAGGGGCCGGCGCCGGCCGCGTGGGCGGCGGGGAGGACGGCGGCGCCGGTGGCGGCCGCCACGACCGCGAGGGCGACCCGCCATGCCCGTCCATGAGTGCGCATCTCGGTCTCCAAGTTCTGTGCGGTGGGGGGAGGTGGTGGGCCGTCAGCCGGAGAGGGCGGCGCCGAAGCGGGCCTTGCTCGCGGTGAAGCCCATCGTGGCGGGGCCGAAGGAGATGGAGCCGGACGCGGTGATGCCGGCGGACGTCGTGGCGAAGACCCACACGGAGCCGTCCGTCGCGTTCTCGTCCGGGTCACCCACGACGAGCCCGCTCCGCCTGTCGCCGTCGGCGTCGACGAGCGCGGTGGCCGCCCCGAACCGGTCGCCCTGCTCAGCGGTGCCGGGCACGTCGGCGGTGCTCTGCGTGAACGCCTTGCTGCCGGTGCCGGTCAGGCCGGACGCGCCGCCGCGCAGCACGAGCACGGCGCCGGCGTCGGTGACGCCGTCGAGGTCCTCGCCGGGCAGCCCCGTCGCCACGTCGAGGTAGCCGTCGCCGTCGGTGTCGCCGATGGAAAGCCCGGTGCCCATGCCGTCGCCCTTCTCGGCCGCGCCCGGCACCCCGGCGGTGTCCTGGTTGATCCACACCGCCTCGCGGGTCGTGGACACGCCCTTCGGGCCGCCGTACACGACGGCGACGGCGCCGCCCTTGGTGGGCAGGCCGGTCGTGCTCTCCGAGGAGTGGCCGACGACGATGTCGCCGTAGCCGTCCTTGTTCACGTCGCCGATCGCCACGTCGTCGCCGGGGACGGTCCGGCCCTGCGCGTCCTTGAGGAGGCCCTTGCGGGCGAAGCCGCCCGTGCCGCCGAGGAGCAGTTCGACACCGCGGCTCCCGTCGGCCTTCGTGGTCCGTACGGCGAGGTCGGCCGTGCCGTCGCCGTCGACGTCCCCGGCGGTCAGCGACTGGTAGCTCTGGGTCTTCCCGGCGATGGTGAAGTAGTCCTTCTTCGCGGGGTGCCCCTCACGGTCGAACGGGCCGTGGAACACGGTGCCGTCGCCGTTGCTCTTCTCCGGGTCCCAGCTCTGCCAGTCGTCGTTGCTGAGCGTCACCAGGTCCGGGTGCTGGTCGCCGTCGACGTCCGCCACGGTGAACAGCCCGGTCGCGGCGGGCACGACAGGCGTCCACATGAGGGGCGTCGGCTGGGACGACAGCCCGCTGGGGCCGCCCCAGTTGACCTGGACCGTGTAGCCGTCCTCGATGTCGACCTTGTAGTCCTGGATCACGGAGACCAGGTCGGCGTAGCCGTCCCCGTCGAGGTCCCCGCTCTCCAGATGACTGCCGTACAGGCCCCGCCGGCCCTCCGGGTTCTTGACCCCCGGGCCCATGAGCACCTGCTTGCGGGACGTCGACAGCCCGCTCGCCGAGCCGTACAGCACGCTCACCGACCCGGCGCCGGCCTGCGTGTTCACGGTGGTGCCCGGCGCCCCGACGGCCACGTCGGCGTACCCGTCGCCGTTGAAGTCGTCGTGCAGCCGCTTCGCGCTCGCCTTGGCGCTCACCGCGGATTCGGTGGCGGCGTGCACGGTGGGGACGGCGATCGCCCCGGCGACGAGCACGACACCGGTGGCGAGCCCCAGACGCTTGCGGCGCGAGATCGGGGTGTGGCGGTGGGAACGCGAGGGCACGGCGACTCCGTCGGTCGAACGGCATGGAAGCGCGGCGAGGTTCAAGATCCTCCTGCGCGCGCCCAGTACGACTCACCGGGCCGTCCGGGGGTTGCCCTCAGGAACCCCACGGGTTTCCCCACGGTTCACCGATCCAGCCACCGTGTCCGGCCGGCGGGTGCGGACACGACGACGCCGGGACCACCCGTGGTGGCCCCGGCGTCGCTCACACCGGACGTATCCGTCTCTGTCAGAACGGCTCGAAGTCGTCGAACTCCCGCGCCGCCTCGTCGCGTTCGGCCTGCCGGTCACGCCGGCGCTGCGCGGCGGGCCGGGGCTCCTCCAGGCGGTGGTCCTCGCCACGGCGGCCCAGCATCTCTGCGCCGGCCATCACCGTCGGCTCCCAGTCGAAGACGACCGCGTTGTCCTCGGGGCCGATGGCGACGCCGTCGCCGGAGCGGGCGCCAGCCTTCATCAGTTCCTCTTCCACACCGAGGCGGTTCAGCCGGTCGGCGAGGTAGCCGACGGCCTCGTCGTTGTTGAAGTCGGTCTGCCGCACCCAGCGCTCGGGCTTCTCGCCGCGCACCCGGAACAGTCCGTCGTCCTCGCGGACCACGGTGAAGCCCGCGTCGTCCACGGCCTTGGGCCGGATGACGATCCGCGTCGCCTCCTCCTTCGGCTTCGCGGCCCGCGCCCTGGCGACCAGGTCGGCGAGCGCGAACGACAGCTCCTTCAGCCCGATGTGGGCGACGGCGGACACCTCGAAGACCTGGTAGCCGCGGGCCTCCAGGTCCGGCCGCACCATCTCGGCGAGGTCCTTGCCGTCCGGTACGTCGATCTTGTTCAGGACGACGAGCCGCGGACGGTTGTCGAGGCCGCCGTACTCGCGCAGCTCGGCCTCGATGATGTCCAGGTCGGAGAGGGGGTCGCGGTCGGACTCCAGCGTCGCGGTGTCCAGGACGTGCACGAGCACGCTGCACCGCTCGACGTGGCGCAGGAACTCCAGGCCCAGGCCCTTGCCCTGGCTGGCGCCCGGGATCAGGCCGGGGACGTCGGCGATGGTGTAGACGGTCGAACCGGCCGTCACCACACCGAGGTTGGGCACCAGCGTGGTGAACGGGTAGTCGGCGATCTTCGGCTTGGCGGCACTCAGCACCGAGATCAGCGAGGACTTGCCCGCGCTCGGGTAGCCGACCAGCGCCACGTCGGCGACGGTCTTCAGCTCCAGCACGATGTCCTGGAGGTCGCCGGGCTCGCCGAGCAGCGCGAAGCCGGGCGCCTTGCGGCGGGCCGAGGCCAGCGCGGCGTTGCCGAGGCCGCCACGGCCGCCCTGCGCGGCGACGAAGGACGTGCCGTGCCCGACCAGGTCGGCGAGGACGTTGCCCGCCTTGTCCAGCACCACCGTGCCGTCCGGCACCGGCAGGACCAGGTCCTGGCCGTCCTTGCCGGAGCGGTTGCCGCCCTCGCCGGGCTTGCCGTTGGTGGCCTTGCGGTGCGGGGAGTGGTGGTAGTCGAGCAGCGTGGTGACCGACTGGTCGACGGTGAGGATCACGTCACCACCGCGTCCGCCGTTGCCGCCGTCGGGTCCGCCGAGCGGCTTGAACTTCTCACGGTGGACGGAGGCACAGCCGTGACCTCCGTTACCCGCGGCGACATGCAGTTCGACGCGGTCCACGAAGGTGGTCATGGTCAGTGCCTCCAGAAAGTACGGGTGGTTCTTCGTTAACACGCGAAAGGCGGACCCGCCTTCCCGACCGGGAAGTGAGGTCCGCCTCGCGAATCGTTCGGTCGAAGCCCTGCGCACAGGGCCGTGAGTCAGAGGACTCAGGCGACCGGGACGATGTTGACGACCTTGCGGCCACGGCTGGAGCCGAACTCCACCGCACCGGCCTGCAGCGCGAACAGCGTGTCGTCGCCGCCACGGCCGACGCCCGCACCGGGGTGGAAGTGGGTGCCGCGCTGGCGGACCAGGATCTCACCCGCGTTGACGACCTGACCGCCGAAGCGCTTCACGCCGAGCCGCTGGGCGTTCGAGTCGCGACCGTTCCGGGTGGACGATGCGCCCTTCTTGTGTGCCATGTCTCCTCAGTCCCTTACTTCGCAGCCGTGGGGATCTCAGTGACCTTGATCGCCGTGTACTGCTGGCGGTGGCCCTGACGACGGCGGTAGCCGGTCTTGTTCTTGTAGCGCAGAATGTCGATCTTCTGCCCCTTGTGGTGGTCCACGACCTCGGCCTGGACCTTGATGCCGGCCAGCACCCACGGGTCGCTGGTCACAGCGTCGCCGTCGACAACGAGCAGGGTCGAGAGCTCGACCGTGTCGCCAACCTTGGCGGTGGAAATCTTGTCAACCTCAACGATGTCGCCGACAGCAACCTTGTGCTGGCGACCACCGCTGCGCACGATGGCGTACACGCGGATCTCACTCTCTCGCTCGGGAACGGCACCCCCGCAGTCCAGCCGCCCGGCACGCGGACGGCCTCTCCGAAGCACCCGGTGCGTCGGAGGACGAGGTTTACGGGGATGTGGCGCGTCCTATATCCACGGACACACCGAGGGTCAAGGTTACGGGGCCGCTGCCGAGGGGGTCAAACCGGGCCCGGCCCCGCACACGTGCGGCCGGTCACAGGGACCGGCCGCACGTGCTGTCACACGGGACGCGTCACTCGTCGGTGCTCGCGGTGACCGTGGTCTTCTTCGCCGTCGACTTGGCCGCGGCCGTCTTGGCGGTCTTGGCCGCCTTCTTGGCCGTCGCCTTCTTCGCGACCGTCTTCTTGGCCGCCGTCTTCTTGGTGGCGGCCTTCTTCGCCGTGGCCTTCTTGGCCGTCTTCCGGGCCGTCTTCTTGGCCGGAGCGGCCTCCTCGGCGGCGGGTGCCTCGTCGGCGGCCGGCGCCTCGTCGGCGGCCGGTGCCTCGTCGGCGGCGGGGACGACCACGACGGCCGCCTCCTCCGACGCGGTCGGCGCGGTGGCCTTGCGCACAGCGCGGCGGCGCGGGCGGGCCGGGGCGGCGCTCTCCGCGACCGGCTCGGCGGGCGCCTCGGCCTGCTCGGCCGGCGCCTGCTCGGCGACGGCCTCCGGGGCCGGCTCGGGCGCCGTCTCGGCGACGGTCACCACGGCGGCCTCGGCTCCCGCGGGGGAACCGGCGGGCGCGGACACCTTGCGGGTGGCGCGGCGCCGCGTCCGTCCCTTGGGCGCGGCCTCCTCGGCGGCGGGCGCCTCGGTGGCGGGCTCCTCGGCGGCGGGCGCGGCCGGCACGACCGCGTCCTCCACGGCCGCCGGCTCGGCGGTCGCCTCGGCGGCCGGCTCCTGCTGGACCGGACGGGCGATCTCCTCGGCGACCGTCACGTCCTGAGCGGTGGGGACCGCCTCGGCCTTCCTCGGCGCACCGGCCGGGGCCGACGCACGCCGGCCCCCGCGCCGCCGGGAGCGGCCGCCGCGCGCGGCGGCCTCCGCCTCGGCGACGCTGCTGTACAGCTCCTCGTCGGGCGCGAACGCGGGCTCCGCGAGCGCGGCCGGCTCGGCGACCTCGGCGGCGACCTCGGCCTCCGTCTCCGCCTCCTCCTCGGCCGTCTCGGCCGGCTCGGTGACGGCGGACGCCTCGTGCACGTGCTCGGGACCGGCACCGGCCCGCGCGCGCTTCTTGCGCTTGCTCCCACCGCCGCCACCGGCGGACGTGGGCTGCTCCATGTGCACGATGACACCGCGGCCGTTGCAGTGGACGCAGGTCTCGGAGAAGGACTCCAGCAGGCCCTGACCGACCCGCTTGCGGGTCATCTGGACCAGGCCGAGCGAGGTCACCTCCGCCACCTGGTGCTTCGTACGGTCCCGGCCCAGGCACTCCAGCAGGCGCCGCAGCACCAGGTCCCGGTTGGACTCCAGCACCATGTCGATGAAGTCGATGACGATGATGCCGCCGAGGTCGCGCAGCCGCAGCTGGCGCACGATCTCCTCGGCCGCCTCCAGGTTGTTCCGGGTGACGGTCTCCTCGAGGTTGCCGCCCTGGCCGGTGAACTTGCCGGTGTTGACGTCGACCACGACCATCGCCTCGGTCCGGTCGATCACCAGCGAACCGCCGCTGGGCAGCCAGACCTTGCGGTCCAGCGCCTTGGCGAGCTGCTCGTCGATCCGGTACGTGGCGAAGACGTCGACCTCGCTG
>Ga0164243_10014030_pt1 | contig 11190 bp, 14 predicted proteins | sample OricompcompostOP_FD_108781 | JGI IMG/M metagenome (GOLD analysis project Ga0164243, IMG submission 108781) | Organic Plus compost microbial communities from Emeryville, California, USA - Original compost - Organic plus compost (OP) | ecosystem: Engineered > Solid waste > Mixed feedstock >... | reverse complement strand
GATCCCGGTGCCCACCGTCACGTAGGCGAAATCATCGAGCCCCTGCGCCGCGCCCCAGCGCCATTCGGCACGGGCGGCGCCGTTGACGTCGGTGTCGAAGGCGATCGGAACGGGAAAGCGTGCGCCCAGCCGGCCTACCAGGTCGGTGTTCCGCCAGCCGGGTTTCGGCGTCGAGGTGATCGAGCCATAGTTCGGCAGTGCGGGATCGAGCGCGATCGGCCCGAACGAGGCGATGCCGAGTGCGGCGAAGCCCGATTCGTCGCGCCATCGCAACAGCACCGCCTCGATCGCGCCCAGCGTCGCCGCCGGGTCGGTGGTCGGCACGGTCTCGCGTTCGGCGATCGCGCCGTCCGGCGATGCCAGCACCACGACGCATTTGGTGCCGCCCAGCTCGACGCCGGCGATCGGCGCTGCGCCGGACATCGGCGCGGGCTCAGCTCAACGCGATGTCGGGCGCGTCCTCGGCCTTCATGCCGATGACGTTGTAGCCCGCATCGACATGATGGATCTCGCCGGTCACGCCCGATGCGAGGTCGCTCAGCAAATAGAGGCCGGCGCCGCCGACATCCTCGATCGTCACGTTGCGGCGCAGCGGCGAGTTGAGCTCGTTCCATTTGAGGATATAGCGGAAATCGCCGATCCCGCTGGCCGCCAGCGTCTTGATCGGGCCCGCCGAGATCGCGTTGACGCGGATATTCTCAGGCCCCAGATCCATCGCCAGATATTTGACGCTGGTCTCGAGCGCCGCCTTGGCGACCCCCATGACGTTATAGTGCGGCACGACCTTTTCGGCGCCGTAATAGCTCAGGGTCAGCAGGCTGCCGCCATCCGGCATCATCGGGCGCGCGCGCTGTGCGACCGCGACGAAGCTGTAGGCGGAGATGTTCATCGTCATCAGGAAATTGTCGAGGCTGGTGTCGGCATAGAGCCCGCGCAGCTCGTTCTTGTCCGAATAGCCGATGGCGTGGACCACGAAATCGATCGTCGGCCAGCGCGCCGCGAGCGTGGCGAACGCCGCGTCGAGATTGGCCATGTCGGCAACGTCGCAATCGATCAGAAAGTCCGCCCCGAGTTGCTCGGCGAGCGGACGTACCCGCTTTTCCATCGCCTCGCCCTGATAGCTGAAGGCGAGCTCGGCACCCGCGGCGGCGAGCTGCTGCGCAATCCCCCATGCCAGCGAGCGATCATTGGCGAGTCCCATGATCAGCCCGCGCTTGCCGGTCATCAAGCCGTTCATTTGCCCTCCGTCTGTTCATCGGCGGAGGGTTCCGCACCCCCGCGCCTGGCGCCCGGGCTCTCGGCCAGCGCCGCATTCAATTCCGCTCCGATAACCACGCCGAAGCCGACAAGATAGAAGAAAATCAGCGCGATCATCACGCCGGCAAGGCTGCCATAGGTCAGGTCGTAGCTGCCGAGATGGTCGATCGCGCGCGGCAACAGCGCGGTCACGCCCAGCCACCAGCCGGTCACGAACAGCGCGCCGGGCCATTTGGGATATTCGCGCGATCGATAGGCCTTGGGCGTCAGCGACACGAACAGCATGTAGAGCGCGGCGAACAGCGCGAAGGCGGGTGCGGCGCGCGAGAGCGCGACCAGATCGACCACGTCGCTCTTGAACGGCAGCACCCGCAGGATGAACTGCTCGGCGGCGAGCAGCGCGACCTGGAAGCTGAAGGCGATCATCACCAGCACCACCGACCCGACGATCAGCCCCAGCGAGCCGAGGCGATACTCCCAGAAGGGCCGCGAATAGCGCACGCCATAGGCGCGGCGAAGGATGTCCCGGATGGTCTCGATGAAGCTGCCTGTGGTCCACAGCCCGACGATCGCGCCCAGCCACAGCAGCGATCCCGAGCGCGCGGTGAGCACGTCGCCGATCGGCTTGGCGAGCACCTCCGCAACCCCCGGCGGCACGGTGCGCAAAAAGGCGTCGACGGTGCGCAGCCCGTCCTCGGTGCGCCCGAACAGCCGCGCCACCGCGGCGGCGACGATGAAGAAGGGGAACAGCGTGACCAGCGCCAGATAGGCGAGGTTGCCGGCATGGATGAAGCCGTCGCTATAGACGCCCACCACCACGCGCTTGGCGACCGTGAAAGGATAGGTGCCCGGCCTGATGCGATTGAGCCCGCCCTGCACCGCGGCGCGCGCGCCGCTGAGGCGCTTGCGGCGTTCCTCGGGAGATTGGGGCGAGATATCCTGCATTGCTGTGGCTGGCTATACGCCCAGCGCACTCCGCGGGTTGCGTCCCTCGTCGCCGCTCCAGTCCTCAACGAAACGCTTCAGCACGTCATCGGCGGCGGGCAGGTCGATCATCAGCGTGACGAGCTGGTCGCCGCGCGTGCCGCCCTTGCCGTGAAAGCCCTTGCCCCGCAGCCGCAGCACCTTGCCCGAGCTCGACCCCGCAGGGATCCCGAGCATCACCGCACCGTCGACGGTGGGCACCTTCACCTTGGCGCCGAGCACCGCCTCCTTGAGCGTCACCGGCAGATCGAGCCGGACATTGTCGCCGTCGCGCGTGAAGAAGCGGTGCGGCTTGATCTCGATCGTCACCGTGGCGTCGCCCGCGCCGCCAGGGCCGGCCTGGCCCTTGCCTGCCAGCCGCATCTGGGTGCCGGTCTCGACCCCGTTCGGCAGCTTCAGGTCGATCGTCTTACCGTCCTGCAGCGTGATGCGCTGCGGCTTGAGCGCGGCCGCATCCTCGAACGGGACCGCGAGGCGATAGGCGACATTGGCGCCCTTGGGCGGCGGCGCCTGACGGCGCTGGCCAAAGCCGCCGAAGCTGCCGCCGCCGCCGCGGCTCCGGCCGCCGCCGAACAGGCCGTCAAAAATGTCGCCGAGATCGATCGAATCCTCGCTGAACTCGAAATCGCGCGCGCCGCCGCCCGAACGGAAGCCGCCGCCGCCGCCGAACCCGCCCGGGCCGAAGGGCGAGGTGGGATTGCCGTCGCCGTCGATCTCGCCGCGGTCGAAGCGCGCGCGCTTGTCCTTGTCCGAAAGCAGGTCATAGGCCGCGGTCGCCTGCGAAAAACGCTCGGCGGCCTTGGGATTGTCCTTGTTGCGGTCGGGATGGAGCTCCTTGGCGAGCGTGCGATAGGCCTTCTTGATCTCGGCCTCGCTCGCGCCGCGAGCCACGCCCAAAGTCGCATATGGATCGGCTGCCATGCCCGCTAGCTAGTGCCTGCGCGCGCGCGCGGCAACCGTCGCCGAACGCGGCATGGCCTGTCAGCTCGCCATTTGGCTTCGTCGGACTCCTCGTGAACAGGCTGGAACCTGCCTTTCGCGCGGCGGCTCAGGCCGCGAGAGCCTCCAGCCCGCCCATGCGCTCGACCATCGCATCGGCCGCGGCGAAGGTCACCGACGCGCGGTAGACTGCCTCATACTCGGGCGTCAGCACTTCGAGCAGGAAGCAATCGTCGATCCAGAACTCGATTACCGGCAAACCGCCGTGATTGGCCATGTGCGCGTCGAAGCCCTTTTCGATCGCAAGCGCGACCACCGCCTCCACATCGAGCGCGGTCGAGATCAGCAGATGATAGGCGCCGTTGCGGGTGGGTGCTCCCTGTTCGATCTGGCAATGCTCGCCCGCGAGACGGCGAAACTCGGTGCCGCGGGGCAACAGCTCGATGATGCTGCCGCGGTCGTCGCCGGCCAGCGCCACCCAGCTTCCGGGGGTGAGCATCGGGCAGGGATAGGCGCGTCCGCCCCAGAGGGTCGCGATGGCCTCGGCGGTCCGGCGGGGTTCATCGGCGGGGATCGATGCGTGGAAAATCATGGCTGTCTCCTTCGGGCACGCCGCAGCAGGCCCGGAATCGCCGCCGGGCCGCCGTGAAGTGCGGATTTGAATGACTGTCGCGGGAAAGTTTCGCTGGAATTCGACTAGCCCTGCCGCACCTCGACACGCAATCGACCATCGTGCAGAATCATTCTGCGAAATCGCAGAACGGCGGACGGTATGCGCTGGGAACTTGGGGATATCGGCTATTTCGTTGCCGTGGCGCGCGCCGGCACGACGCTCGGCGCGGCGCAAAGGCTGGGGGTCAACCAGACCACCTGCGCGCGGCGGATCGCCGCGCTGGAGAGTGCGCTCGGGCTGCGGCTCTTCGACAAGGGGCCCGCCGGCTATGCGCTGACCGATGCCGGGCGCGCGCTGCTGCCGGCGGCCGAGGCGGTCGATGCGGCGGGCGCGGCCTTCGGCGACGGCGCCGATGCGATCGCGCGGCTCGGGCTGGGCGTGATCCGCATCACCATCGCAGACAGTCTCGCGGATTCGATGCTCATCCCGGTCGCCGCGCGCTATCGCGAACGCCATCCCGACATCCGGCTCGAGATCGACGTGTCGACCCATATGCTCGATCTTCAGCGCGGCGAAAGCGACATCGCGATCCGCGCCGGTCCCGAGCCGTGCGAGCCGCAGCTTATCCGTAGGCCGCTGCCCTATACCGCCTGGGGCGTCTATGCCGCGCCGCGTTACATCGACCGGTATGGCGCGCCGCGCGGCGTGGAGGACGCGCCGCACTATGATTTCGCGTCGCTCGACGGCGCGGCGTTGCGCGTGCTGCGGACGCTGGTGGACGACGGCCGTATCGCGCACATCACCAACACGGTGACCGCGCTGATTCCGATCCTTCAAGCCGGGGACTGCGTTGGGGCGATGCCGTGCATCGTGGGCGACGCGGCGCCGGGGCTGGTTCGCTGCTTCCTGGTCGAGGGCGGCGACATGTGGCTGGTCTATCCCGAGCGGCTGCGCGGGCTGGTGCATGTCCGAACCCTGCTCGATCTCATCGCCGAAAATGCCGAGCAGCTTCGCCCGGCCCTGGCGGGACAGGTCGCGATCGCCTAAACCTCGGTTCACGTCATCGGCGGAAGCGCGAAGCGCTTCCACCTCAAACGATCAGGCTCTAGAGGGGCCCGATGGTACAGGATCCCTTCGCGCTGTTCGACGAATGGTTCGCCGCCGCACAGGCGGGCGAGCCCAATGACGCCAATGCGATGGCGCTCGCCACCGCCGATGCCGAAGGCCGCCCCTCGGTCAGGATGGTGCTGCTGAAGGGGCACGGGCCGGAGGGGTTCGTGTTCTACACCAACCAGCAGAGCCGCAAGGCGGGCGATCTTGCCGCCAATGCCAATGCAGCCTTGCTGTTCCACTGGAAGTCGCTGCGGCGCCAGATCCGCATCGAAGGCGCGGTGTCGGTGGTGCCCGACACGGTGGCCGACGCCTATTTCGCAACGCGCAGCCGCGATTCGCAGCTCGGTGCCTGGGCATCGGATCAGTCGCGCCCGCTCGACGCGCGAATCACCTTCGAGCGGCGCTTCGACGAAGTCGCCGCGCGTTTCGAAGGCAAGGAGGTTTCCCGTCCGCCGCACTGGTCGGGCTATCGCGTCACGCCCAGGCGCATCGAATTCTGGCAGGATCGCGAGCACCGGCTGCACGAGCGCCGCCTGTTCGTACGCGAGAGCGACGGATGGACGGAGGGGCTGCTCTACCCGTGACAGCGGCCGCCGATCGCGGGAAGATCGCGCGGCTGACGCGCAGCGCAGCGCTTGCCAGCACCGCCACTGCGCTGGGGCTGCTCGGGCTCAAAGGCTATGCGGCGTGGACCACGGACTCGGTCGCGATGCTGGGGTCGCTTGCCGATACCGGGCTCGATCTGATCGCTTCGCTCGTCACCCTGTTCGGGGTGGTCGTCGCCGCGCGTCCAGCCGATGAGGATCATCGCTTCGGCCACGGCAAGGCGGAGGCGATCGCAGCGCTCTTCCAGGTGGTGGTGATCGCGATGTCGGCGCTCGCCATCGCCGCGCGCGCGATCGGGCGGCTGATCTCGGGAGACACCACCGCCAATGCCGAATTCGGCATCGGGGTCTCGATCGCGGCGATCCTGGCGACCTTCGCCCTGATCGCCTATCAGCGCCATGTGATCGCGCGCACCGGCTCGGTCGCGATCAACGCCGATCATGTCCATTATCAGAGCGACCTGCTGCTCAACGGCGCCGTGATCGCCGCGCTCGTGCTCGACCAGTATCTCGGGGTGCGCGGCGCCGACCCGGTGCTCGGCGTCCTCATCGCCGCCTGGCTGCTGTTCGGCGCGTGGCGCGCCTCGACCCAGGCGATCGACCAGCTTATGGACAAGGAATGGCCGGAGGAGAAGCGGCAGCGCTTCCTCGCCGTCGCCGGCCGCCATCCGGAGCTGATCGGCATCCACGACCTGCGCACGCGCACCAGCGGCGCGCAGGATTTCGTGCAGTTCCATGTCTGGGTCGACCCGGCGATGACTGTCGCCGAGGCGCATCGCGTGATGGATGAGGTGGAGGCACGGCTCGAACGCGAATTTCCCGGCACCGAGGTGCTGATCCACCCCGATCCGGAGGGGCAGATCGATCGTGCCGGCATGGAGGACGAGGCATTGAGGGAGACGCCGCAATGAAATTGCCATTCGCACAGATCGATGCCTTTGCCGACCGGCCCTTTGCCGGCAATCCGGCCGCGGTGATGCCGCTCGACGCATGGCTCGACGATGCGACGCTCCAGGCGATCGCCGCCGAGAACAATCTTGCAGAGACCGCCTTCCTCGTGGCCGACGCGGACGGGGAGGCCGATTACGAGCTGCGCTGGTTCACCCCGGCGGTCGAGGTCGCCTTGTGCGGGCATGCGACGCTCGCCAGCGGTCATTATCTGCTCGGCCGCGACGGCGGCGACGTCGTTCGTTTCCGCACCCGCAAGGCCGGGCTGCTCGCGGTGCGCCGTGCGGCCGCGGGCTATGAACTCGACCTGCCCGCCTGGGCGATGACGCCCCAGCCGCGCGACGAGATCGTACGCCATATGGGGGGACGTCCGGTCGAGACGCTCTGGCGCGATGGCGGCTATTCGCTGCTGGTTTATGGGAGCGAGGCGGAGGTCCGCGCGCTGACGCCCGACTTCCGCAAGCTGGCGGCGATCGATCCCGGCGACATCCTCTATATCGCGACCGCGCCGGGTTCGGACACCGATGTGGTCAGCCGGGTCTTCGCGCCCGGTGCCGGCATCGACGAGGATCCGGTGACCGGTTCGGCGCATTGCCTGCTGACGCCCTATTGGGCGGCGCGGCTCGGCCGCGACAGCTTCAGCGCATTTCAGGCGAGCGAACGCGGCGGCCATGTCGCCTGCCGGCTGGCGGGCGACCGCGCGGTGCTCGGCGGCCAGTGCGTGACGGTGATCGAGGGAAGCTTCATCCTCTAGGACCGGTCGAGAAGATGTGCCGGTCCTAACGCGGACGATGTTCGGTGCCGAGGCCCGCGGTGATGAACAAAGCGGTCGCCTCGCCATCGACATCGGCGGTGTGCCAGGTGCCCGGCGGGTTGATCGCATATTCTCCCGGGCCGAGCGTGATGCGCTCGACCCGGCCGTCTTCATGCTCCTGGATCAGCGTGATCGCGCCCGCTGTGCACAGCACCACCTCGGCGCCGCTCGGGTGCATCTCCCAACTGTCCCATGACCGGTCGAAGCTGTAGAGGCTGACCAGCCGGCCCTCGACACCATCGGCGGCGTCGTGTCGCTCGCCGTAACCTTCATACCATTCCATGCCGGTGAAGGCGGGCTCGCTCTCGGCGGTCGCACCCAGCCCCAGGTGGATCGGATGCAGCTTGATGTCGATCCCCAGCATATTTCTCTCCCTTCAGGCCGCGACGGCGATCTCGGCCGCTTCGGTCTCCGCGATCCAGCCGCCGCCGAGCACGCGCTCGCCCTGATAGAGCACGGCGGCCTGCCCCGGCGCGACGCCATATTCGGGCTGTTCGAAAGTCAGCACGTCGCGATCCAGGCGCGCGGGCACCGGCTTGGCGAGCGAGCGGACCTTGGCGGTGAGCGGCGCGCCGCGGTCGCCGCCCAGCCAGTTGATGTCGTCGAGACGCGCCGCAGAGACCGCCAGCGCTCGCCGCGGGCCGACCACCACGCGGCGGCTCTCGGCTTCCAGCCGCACGACATAGAGCGGCTCGGCCTGTCCGCCGATCTCGAGCCCGCGGCGCTGGCCGACGGTGAAGTGGATAAAGCCCTTGTGCTTGCCGAGCACGCGCCCCGACAGATCGACGATCTCGCCGACGGTGTCGGCATCGGGACGCACCCGCCGCACGATCTTCGCATAGTCGCCGTCGGGCACGAAGCAGATGTCCTGGCTGTCGGGCTTGGCGGCCACGCCCAGGCCGAGCTCGGCGGCGATCGCGCGTACCGCGGGCTTGGGCATGCCGCCCAGCGGAAAGCGCAGATAGTCGAGCTGGTCCTGCGTGGTCGCGAACAGGAAATAGCTCTGGTCGCGCGCGGGATCGGCTGCGCGATGTAGCTCGGGACCGGCGGCACCCTCGACGCGGCGGACATAATGGCCGGTCGCCAGGCAGTCCGCGCCGAGTTCCTTGGCCAGGCGGAACAGGTCGGTGAACTTCACCCCCATATTGCACTTCACGCAGGGGATCGGGGTGCGCCCGGCCATATATTCGTCGGCGAAGTCGTCGATCACCGATTCGCGGAAGCGGCTCTCATGATCGAAAACATAATGCGCGATGCCCAGCCGGTCGGCGACGGCGCGGGCGTCGCGAATGTCCTGACCCGCGCAGCAGGCGCCCTTGCGGCCCACCGCCGCGCCATGATCATAGAGCTGAAGCGTCACGCCGATCGTCTCGGCGCCCGATCGCGCCGCAAGTGCTGCGACCACCGACGAATCGACCCCGCCCGACATGGCGACGACGATGCGGCGGCCGGCGAGCGGCCCGGGGAGCTGGAAATCGGGAGACATTGCGCGCCCGCACATAGCGTCTGGGGCGCGGCAACGCAAAGCGCCGCCTGCGATTCACCAATCGGCTTTACGAGTGATTCACCCCTTTTGGCTAAGCCGGAGTCGAACAGGGAACCGCTTGATGGACATGGCTTTCGCCCGCTTCGACAGGATATTGGCGCGCCCGCTGGGCGTGATCCCCGACTTCGCCGTGCTTGTCGCGGGGCTGTCGGCGAAGCAGTCGGTCAGCGCCACGGCGCGTCGTCAGACCACGCTCGACATGGGGGCGGGCGCGTTCGACGCACGCCAGGTCGCCATGATCGCATTGTTCGCCGAGGGGCGGAAACCCAAGCAATCCGAGGGAGCCGGCAGCTTCAGTCCCACCGCTGCCAGCGCGCTTCCTCTGAAGCCCAGAGAATGACCGTTTCGTTTACCGTTCGGCTTTAGGCTTATTTCAACGACCTTGGGATAAATCGATTCAGCATGTGGGTGGGGAACGGTTCAAGTCTCCGGTTTTGAGGTACGAATGATCGAGAACCAGAAAATCAGGCCAGCCCAGGTTATCGGGCCGCTTGGAGAGCCACTGACGCTCGAGACGCTGCCCCCCAGCAGCACGACTCGCTGGGTCGTGCGCCGCAAGGCGGAGGTCGTTGCGGCGGTCAATGGCGGCCTGCTCACCGTCGACGAGGTCTGCGAACGCTATGGCCTGACGGTCGAGGAGTTCGCCGGCTGGCAGCGTGCGGTCGATCGTTCGGGCATGCCCGGGCTGCGCGTGACGCGCATCCAGCACTATAAGTCGCTCTACGAGCGCCAGCAGAAATATTGATCGCTGGGGCGTGGCGCGGGTGGCGCCCGGCCTTCCGGCGCCGCCGCGCCCGACAATCGTAACGCATCTGGCACAAGCGCTTTCATTAGGTCATCATTCCCGCCCGCGGTCCGTGTGAGTCGGTACCGCAACAGGAGGGAACGGTTATGATCAATTTCATTATCGCTTTGATCATGGGCGGCATCATCGGCTGGCTCGCCAGCAAGGTGATGAACACCGATGCGCAGCAAGGCATCTTCCTTAACGTCGTGGTCGGCTGTGTCGGGTCGATGCTCGGCGGGTGGCTGTTCAGCGCACTGACCGGCGGTACCCAGAATATGCGTGACGCACCGTTCAATCCGATGACATTGCTCGTCGCGTTCGGCGGCGCGGTGGTGTTGCTCGGCGTGGTCAATCTCATCCGCCGCGGCCGCCTCCGCTAGGCCGGATCGTCTGAGGTGGAAGCGCCCGGCGCTTCCGCCGACGACGGGCATCGGGCTCTCTTTTCCCATAAGGCCATGTTCCGCGTTCCGGGCGCCGCCCGGAGCTGCGCGGTCATGTTCGCGCGGCGCGGATCGCCGCCAGGACCGCCAAGCACAACCCATCATTTTCCGTATCGCATTTGGAACAAAGGATATCCGCCGGTCGTATTAAGGGCTCAACGCGTCAGGGAGACCGACATGGGTATCATCATCTGGCTTATCGTAGGCGGTATCATCGGCTGGCTTGCCAGCATCGTCATGCGCACCGACGCGCAACAGGGCATTATCTTGAACATAGTGGTCGGAATTGTCGGCGCCTTCCTGGCCGGACTGGTCATTTCGGGCGGCTCGATCAACAATTCGGGCTTCGACGCACGCTCGCTGATCGCTTCGTTCCTGGGTGCCGTCGTGCTGCTCGGGATCGTCAATCTGATCCGCCGCGGCAGCGTTCGCTAGACCTTGATCGTTTCAGGCTGAATCAGCCTGAGGCGTGAATCAAGGTCTGAACTTTAGGACGAGAGCCTGATTCACGTCATCGGCGGAAGCGCCTAGCGCTTCCGCCTCAAACGATCGGGCTCTAGTAACTTTCCGGCGGGCGGCAGCGCCCGACGGGAAAAAAAGGGCCGTTCGGAGCGATCCGAACGGCCCTTTTCCGTCTTATTCGAGTTCGAAGCTCACCGAGACGGTGACCGATATGGTCTGTTCGCCCGGCAGGATCGCGGTGTCGGCGGCTTCCTTGCCGGCCATGCTGCGCACCGCATAGGGCATCGGCGGCTGCGGGACATAGCCGCCGCTCTCGCTGATCGACAGAATGCGCTTCACCTTCAGCCCGGCCGCGCCGGCATAAAGCTCGGCGCGTGCGCGCGCCTTGCGGACCGCATCGGTGCGCGCCTCGTCCTCGGCCGCCTCGGGCTGGTCGAGCTGGAGGCTGGGGCCGTTGATCTGGTTCGCGCCCTGCGCGACCAGCGCGTCGAGCACCGCGCCGCTCTTCGCCACCTCGCGGAAGCGGACGGTGACGGTGTTGACCGCCTGATAGCCGGTGATCACCGGCGGCACATTCTCGCCGTAGCGATATTGCGGGTTGAGCGTGACCGTGCTGGTCGCGATGTCGCGCTCGGCGACGCCGGCCTTGCGCAGCGCGGCGACCACCGCGCTCATGCGCTGG
>Ga0164243_10014028_pt1 | contig 11192 bp, 12 predicted proteins | sample OricompcompostOP_FD_108781 | JGI IMG/M metagenome (GOLD analysis project Ga0164243, IMG submission 108781) | Organic Plus compost microbial communities from Emeryville, California, USA - Original compost - Organic plus compost (OP) | ecosystem: Engineered > Solid waste > Mixed feedstock >... | reverse complement strand
CCACGTCGTCCCAATGTGTGGCGTCACGGAGTACCGCCGTACTGATCCGCCCACCACGGGGGCCAGTGAACAGCCGCGACTCCTGGCGTGACCACCCTTAGGCGGTGGCGGCGCATGGGGCGTATATCCGGGCGGCGCCAATCGTGACCGTCGTGAATTCCGAACCCGTCGCACGATACGATGACACGATGCCCGCCGGTCGACCCGCGATCCCAGCCGAGACACAGAGAGCTGTGCTCCTTGAAGCTGGGCACCGTTGCGCCATCCCAACGTGCAGGCACAACCGCGTCGAGATCGCCCACATAGATCCTTACCGCAGGGTGAAACGCCACGATTACCCAAATCTGATTGCGCTTTGCCCAAACTGTCATGATCGTTACGACCGTGGCGAGATAGACCGTAAGTCGATGCTGCAATACAAAGCCAATCTATCGACGATCAACTCGCAGTATGGCGATGTTGAACGTCGGATCATAGAAATGTTTGGCGTGGATGAGGATGCATCGTTTCTTCGGCTGCCCAGCGGCTTCAAGATATTTGTTTGGAATCTACTGCGTGACGGCTACCTCGAACGAATAGGGCAGGTTTCGTCGATCGGATTCGAGACGGATACCGACGACTTTCTTCATGTAGATGTCTACCGCCTGACGCCGGCTGGTCGCGAATTTGTTTCGGCTTACACGAAAGGGACTCCCTTAGCGCGGGGCACTACGGATTTCGCAGGAATCGAGATGTACATCGACTAACGCCCTCGATTACACCGACGCGCCGGGGGACCACCCGGGGACCAGACGCCATAAGCGCTTCCGAACGCACTGCCACCCAGTGAACGTGAGGCATGGTGCCGAACATGCCTCTAGCAGCGAAAACGTGTACCCCAACGTCCTGGGGGTCAAGGGGTCGTCGCTTCAAATCCGGCCGTCCCGACAACGTTGGCCCAAGATTGCAAGATCTTGCCTGGCTACGAGTAATGCTTCCGGTAACGGAGATCACGCACGGTCGGTCGTGTTCTCACCTCGTTACCGGAGGGGATCGACCTGTGGCTATCTAGAGCTATCAGCTGGCCGGCGGGCAAACGCGCTGGAAGTTCGTCATCGACCTGCCCCGACCGCTGACGGACGGCGCCGGCAGATGAACCGCGCCGCGTCCTGTCCCAGGACGCGGCCGTGGCGGCCGAGACCGAGCCCCGCCGGGCATACGCCGCGCCGACCTGACCGCCGACGGCAACCTCGGCGCGGAGCTGGAGACGTGGCTCGGCTGGCGGGAACTGGACGTGCAGGAGACCACGCCGGGCAACTACCGCGACATCGTCCGCTGCTACATCGTCCCGCACCTGGGCCCTCGGCAGATGTAGACGCTGGACAAACGCGCCATCCACCACCTGTACAAGAGCCTGCTGGCCAGAGGCGGCAAGGGCGGCCGCCCGCTGTCGCGGACCACCGTACGCACGGTGCACCGCGTCCTGATGAAGGCGCTGCAGGATCTGAAGATCGAAATCGAGGGTGTCCGCGCGCCCCGCAAGGACGACCGGGAGACCACCGGACGGAAAGGAGTCTGGACACCCGCCCAGGCCGCCCGGTTCCTGGCCCACCACGCCGAGCACCGCCTCTACGCCGCGTGGCTGCCAGCGCCGGTCGTCCATGGTCTTGCCGGAAAGCTCGGGCATCCATCCGTTGAGATCCTCGCCGACGGCGGACCGCCAGCGCCGGATCACGGAGCACCTCCGTCGAGTTGAGGTCTGAGTTGAGATCCTCGCCGACGGCGGACCGCCAGCGCCGGAGTGGCGGCAGAAGCGGTACAGGGTCGGGCACGGCCCGTTGAGATCCTCGCCGACGGCGGACCGCCAGCGCCGGTTGACGATCACCTTGGGAGGCCGGGAGTACGGCCGCGCGTTGAGATCCTCGCCGACGGCGGACCGCCAGCGCCGGATGGTGCGGTGGTGAGCGCCGCCTGCACCGCGGCGCGGTTGAGATCCTCGCCGACGGCGGACCGCCAGCGCCGGCGGCGGGGGCCGGGTCGGACTGGTCGCTTGCGGTCGCCATGTTGAGATCCTCGCCGACGGCGGACCGCCAGCGCCGGGGGCACCGCCGCCGCCGGAACGGGTGCCGCCTGCGGTTGAGATCCTCGCCGACGGCGGACCGCCAGCGCCGGCCAACGTCGCGACCGCGCACTTCATCTGCAACAGCCTGTTGAGATCTCGCCGACGGCGGACGGCCAGCGCCGGCACCGGCCGCGGTTCACGTACGCCTGCGCTGTCATCAGTTGAGATCCTCGCCGACGGCGGACCAGCGCCGGCCGGCAGACGTGCCGGGAGATCCGGTCCGAGATCGTCGCGTTGAGATCCTCGCCGACGGCGGACCGCCAGCGCCGGCCTTCACCTCGGCCACCCTGCTGGCGCAGAACCCGTTGAGATCCTCGCCGACGACGGACCGCCAGCGCCGGCCATCCCCGGCCTCGCACAACACCCGGTACGGCTCCAGGTTGAGATCCTCGCCGACGGCGGACCGCCAGCGCCGGCCGCCGATGAGCATGCGCCTCGGTTTGATCGTGCGGGATGTGCACGGGACCACGTCGCCGGGCTAACCGGCAACGAGGCGGTGGGTGCAGCGTCATCCGCCCGGACTGGCGCCAGCTTGGCGTTCGCCCTGTCGCGGCAAGGGCGACGATTGTTTCTGGTCCGCCTAGAGTTGACGGAACCCCCGAGGCCCCGTTGACCGGCGTTGAACGCTCGTTAGGATCTTCATGGACGCTGAGACCACAGACGACCAGTTCACTCCTCGGCTCCGCTTCTACGGCGCTGGCGACCTCGCGACGTACTGGCAAATCCACCGAGCGGCCGAGGTAGTTGAGGGGTTTGATCCCGCCGCTCCGCCTGACGAAGTCAACGGCATCTTGGAACTCCACAACGCTCGTCTATTCGTCGAGGCAGGTTTCATCCCAAGGGACGTCATTGAAGACGACCGGAAGACCCTCATTGCAGCTGCCAAACGGATCAGGCGGACCGTCGCACAGTGGTTCAACGCCCTAGAGGACGACAACCTCGCCGACATGTTGACGGAAGTCGACTGGCAATACCACGAGCACCTCCTCGACCTCCTGGCTAGCCTCGGAGTATTCGGACGCTGCTCCGCCACAGCGATGCTGACTGCGCTCGACCGGGCGAACATTCACATCGGCGACATGCTCACGAGCAAGCGGCTCGTGGAGAACTACGGCATGACAATCCGGGAGCGACTTCTGGCCGAGCCGGATCAAGCCGAACTCGTGGTCAGGCATCACCTCGAGGGCCGGAGGAAGAATGAGACCTTCCTCCCCGCCAGTTTCACTCCTGCCGACTCGCGGGAACTGATGGAGGCTTACATTGACAGCATTGAGCCGAACCCGAACTACTTGAAATTGATCGCGGACGCCCCAATCGACAGCAAGAGCGGGGTGGACGCCAAGTTGGTCGTGAAGGCGAAGCGGCGTTACGACGCCATGGTCGAAGAATTATTCAAAACGACTCCCGGCATAAAAACCGGTTGTGCCGTTGCCGTGTCATCGACCCAGGTCGAGCCGGTGAAGGCAACGTTGAATGACATGGTCATTGAGTACACCTTCAGCCAGACCTGGCTGGAGGGCACGTTGGACTTCCCATCCGTGCTGAACAACTTCCAGTTCCTGTTCGAGTTCGCACCACAGGACGGACTCCTGACTCTCCCTTCCTTTGACAGCGAACGCCGCGAGCTTGAACTCGCGATGGGCATTAACGGCGCCAAGGACTACCGGACCGGTCACATTTTCAACGCTAAAGATCACGCGATCCTACTCCAAACGGTGATGTACCATCGCTACCTCAGAACGAAGGACATCGACCTTGAGGAGGTGCTCCGCTGGTACTTCGAGGAGCATCTTATCGCGGAATACGGCATCGCGGGTTTCGTGTTCAGCCCGTCCAGCCCGACGGCGAACTATCTGGAACGCTGCCGGAACCTGTTCGCTGAGATGGAGTCCGTCGCGACGCAGTTCGGGTTGCTTGTCAACGACGGCGAAATCGACCATGACGTAGCCGCCGCAGGGGCTGATCTGGTCCGATACCGAGCTATCCCTAGCGCCCTAGAGGGCAAGTATGTCTACGCGACGGACCACACCGAAATCCGCAGGATCCTGCACGTCCTGTTCTCCGATCAGTCGCACCTGACTTACATCAACGAGGACATACGCGGCGAAAACGCCGTCGACCTGCTGCGTCGGAACAAGGTCTCGTACGAATCGCTGCACGAATACCAACAGCCCCTAGTGGACAAACTAGTCGAACACGGGATCGTCGAGAACGCAGGCGACCGCATCCGACTCAAGGATTCCGACTTGTTCCACGTGCTGCAGTCGCTCAACGACTACGAGGCCGTTGCCTACCACCATCTGAACACGAGGTGTCGTGCGCATGTCGACAGGATGCTGGACGCTGGGTGGCTCATCAGGCGCTCGTCGTTACTCACCGACGCCGAGGCCGCCTACTTCAACTACAACCTAAACTCAGTCGACTTCAGCAACGGCCCGAAGCTCCGCAATAAGTACCAGCACGGCATCCAACCCAAGGGCGACGGCGAAGCCCAGCATCAGCAGACCTACTACAGCGCCCTGCGACTGATGGTCGCTTTGACCATCAAGATCAACGACGAGTTCTGGCTCCTTGACTCGGCGAAGAAGCCGCATGCCTGACGGGTTGCTCGGACACGGTCAGGAACGACGGACCTGCTATGCAGGTCTACCCCGGGATTCGACTCCCACCGAGGGGCGCTTGTCACCCACGTCATTGCGCCGCTAGACCCACAGAGCTGAAACAGGCGACGGCTGCAAATGCACTCTTCTGCCGTGATCCGCGCTCTTCGCTGGTACGGCGATCGGGTCCGCGTCGTCCGCCTGATGATGGTGCGGTTGCCGGTCCCTGAGGCCAACGGTTCGAGGCTGGACATGCGGCCGTCCGGACCACTTGATCACGCGCCCGCACATGCCGCAGATGCTGGACACAGGGCGGCGCGTGGCTCATGCGACATGAGCGGCCTACAGTCATCGGCGTGAAGGTCGTTTACAAGATCACGTATCCGAATGGGAAAATCTATATCGGGAAGGATCTCACGGGCACGCTCAACTACTTCGGTAGCGCGAACAGCAAGCTGATCGAGCAGGATTTCACGCCTGAGCAGCAGCGGGACTTCACGATCAGGAAGGAAGTCCTCTGGGAGTCGGCCACCGCTTCGGATGCCGAGGTGAGCAAGGTCGAGGTCGGCTACATCCGTTCTTACCGCTCGAACGATCCGCTCATCGGATACAACCGCTGGCCCCGGCACGTCGCCACCTCGCCGCTCACCACGACCGACCACGAGGCGCTGGCCGCCGGGGAAGGACCCTGCGTGCCCACGTGAGGAGCTTCGCGTGGGCACGTGGCCTCTCGATTGGGCGGCGGTGACTCGCGAGGGTGGGCGGGTGTTGGAGTCGCCATCCATGGCGAGCTGGAACGGCTACGGGTTCCAGGTGCCCTTGCCAAGACGACGACGTGGTAACGGTGTTCAAGACGCTCCGCAGAACAGATGCCACGGCTATCAGGGGCGTCAGCCGGACGTTGCGAGCGCGCCGCTTCTGCGCCAGCCGCACCGACCAGTCGCTGCGGCCGCGACTCGACTGATCAGCCAGTTCCGCGAACATGCCGCCGACGAGGCGCGTCGGCGGGCACCGGCTGGCGGTGTGGGGCTGCGGTCATGGGCAGCCGCCAGGTCACCGTCGGACGGGCTCTGCGGTATTGGCGCGTCGGCGCCGCGATTAGTGTCGGCGTCACTCGGCCTCGAGGAGTTTGAGTAGGGCCGGGACGCTGACCTTGTACGCGCGGCCGACGCGGAGGGTCTTGGCTGGGAAGGTGCCGTTCTTGGCCATCTGGTACGCCTTGGTTCGGCCGATGCCCAGGATCGCGGCGGCGGTTTCGATGTCCGTGGTCATGCCGAGCGCGCGCACGGTGTGCTCGGTCCAGGCTCGTTGCACGACGGCCGATTCGATGCTGGGACCCATAGCGTCGTCCTATCCGTTCCTGTCGAGTGTCGCCGGGTGGCTGGTGCTGACAGTGACGGTGGCGATGAGGTGTTGGTGGTGGCGCTGCCTGAAGCGGGCTACGGCTCCGGTGTGGCGTTGTGTTTGGGGCGGCCGGGGCTGGAGGCTGAGCCTGGGCGGTTGTTGATCCAGGTTTCGGCGCGGTGGCGTTTCCAGTAGCGGGTGACGCCGCGGCGGGCGGGTTCGATCTTGTCGGGTTTGGGGAGGTAGCCGTCGCGGTCTTCGCGCCAGGCGGGTTCGCTGAGTGCGACGTACTTCGACCAGGTCCGGGCGTCGACCTGGATGGCGGTGTAGATGTCTTTGGCGGGGATCAGCTCGTCGGGGTCGCCGTCGAGGTGGATCTCGTGGACGCGGGCCTGCCGGGCGTGCCGTTTGGCCTCGAGGTAGTTGATGCGGAAGTTGTCGAGGTCGTCGAGGGCGTACCACTCCTGCCCGTCCGCGACGTCGACGTACGGCGGCCAGCCGGTCGTGTCCCGCCGTTTCGGTGAGGCGACGAGGTTGATGGTTTGGAGGCTGCGGCCGAGGTACGCGGCCGCGCCGGGACGGTTCGTGCACCGGCGGCCGTGGATGACACGTACCTCCATGTCGCCCTCCATCCCCGCCATGCGGTCACCGTAGTGAGGTGCGCGGGCGGCGCGGTGCCGCGCCGCCGTCGTTCGGCGGGCGCGGCACCGTGCTGGTCAGGTCGGCGAGAGTCAGGTGGCGGCCAGGGCCAAGTCTCGGTCGGGTGCGGCGGCGAGGACCAGGCGGACGGTGCGGTCGCTGACCTGGACCCGCTTGGCGAGCTGCTTCTGGGTCTCGCCGGGGTGTTGCTTGCGTGCTCGCAGGACGGCGAGGACCGTGGCCGCCCCGACCCCGGTCACGTCCGGCACCGGCGCTCCCTCGAACATCAGCGGCTCACCAGCCGGCGCCGCGGCCCGCCGGTTCCGGCGCGAGCCGCGCGTCTGGGCGAGCTGATCGCGCAGGCCGGCGACCTCCGCCTCCAGGACGGTGCACGCCATCGCCAAGATCAACTCACTGCGGAAGCCCGGACGGAATTACCCGCCGCCTCCTGGAAGTCGACGACGGCCCCGCCGTGGTCTCTCGCCCAGCTCGTCAGGACCTCGATGGGCTCGACGAGGGTCCGGCCGAGGTCGGTGAGGCTGTACTCGACCCGCCGTGGTGCCTCGGCATGGCGTTCGACCAGGCCGTACTGCTGGAGCCGGCGCAGCGTCTGGGTGAGGACCTTGCGGGAGATGCCGCCAATGAGGTCGACGAGTTCACCGTGCCTGCGGGGCTGATGGCTGAGCCCAAAGAGGACGACCACGGCCCATTTGTCGGAGATGATCTCGACCGCGAGGCGGGTGGGGCAGTCGGCGAGGAAGGCTGGTCCAGCCGCGTTCTGCATGAAAGTCGAAGGTACCAGGAGGTAACCCACGGCTTCGTAACGTCTTCCGCGAGCACTGAGACCAGCATCGGATGCGGAGGAGTCACCATGCCACGAGTCGTCGTTTTCGACGAGTTCGGCGGTCCGGACGTCATGCACGTCGTCGAGGAGCCGCTCGTCGAGCCAGCAGTGGGTGAGGTACGGATCAGAATCGAAGCGTTCGCCGTCAACCCGCTCGACCAGATGATGCGCTCCGGCGCCTTGCCCGCAACCGTTCCCCTGCCACACGCTCGCCTCGGCGTCGAAGGCACCGGCGTCGTCGCCGCGCTGGGTCCCGAGGTCACCGGGCTGGAGATCGGAGATCCAGTCATTCTCACGGCCATACCCGACGCGAGCGTGAGAGGCAGCTACGCCGACTACACCACGGTCCCCGCGAGCCGGGTCATCCCCCGCCCGGCCGGGCTGGGCGTCACGGAGGCGGCGGCGATCTGGGTCGCGTACTCCACCGCCTACGGCGCGCTCGTCGAGAAGGCGGGGCTACGGCCCGGCGACCACGTCCTCGTCACTGCCGCGTCCGGCGGCGTCGGCCGGGCGGCGATCCAGATCGCCAATCAGATCGGCGCCGTGCCCATCGCCACCACTCGCCAGGCTGCGAAGAAGAACGACCTGCTCGCCGCCGGCGCCGCCGCGGTCATCATCACCGACCACGAGAACGTCGTCGAAGCCGTCCGCCACCACACTGGTGGGACCGGCGCCGACATCGTCCTCGACGTCGTCATGGGCCCCGGCCAGCAGGATCTCCTGAAGGCGGCCCGCCCCGGCGGAACGCTGGTCGCCGCGGGCTTCCTGGACCCCCGGCCCACACCGTTCCCGAGTGGCACGCCGCTCACGATCTTCAACTACCAGAGCTTCGAGCACACCCTGGACGCCGTCGTGGTCAAGCGCATGGCGGCCTTCCTGAACGCCGGTGTACGCCTCGGCGCACTGCGGCCCGCCATCGACAAGGCGTTCGCCCTCGACGACATCGTCGAGGCACACCACCACCTCGAGAAAGGGCTGCACGCCGGAAAGAAGATCGTCGTCACAGTCTAGGAAAGGACTACGACGACGACCTCGCCGGCGAGGTCACCCGCATCCGCAGCCTGCTCACCCACCACCCGCTCCGGTTTCCGAACTGCGCGACAAAGGCCGAGATCCAGCGACGACAAACCGCATCGCGATGACGGCGACGACGACAGGCTGGCGACGAGGCTCGGCAACGCCCCGGCGCCACCAGAAAAGCCGTCCTCGACACCTACCGGTAGGACCGACCCATCACCCGACCGCCATCGCGGAGACCGTCGGGACGCCGGAACGCACGGTGGTGGCGGCGGCGGAGACCCAGGAGGAGGTGATGGTGGAGTTGTCGACGGGGCCGTCCTTGCCGAGGTATTGGGTGGTTCGAGTTCGGGCAAGCCTGGACGAGTGACCTGCGCGCGAGCGGCCGCCGGTCGACACAGGTGGCCGACCGGTACGCGACCGGTCCGGTCCCACCGGAGGCGGCTACCGGTCCACACGCATCACGAGCCTTTGCGGACGCCCGGAAGCTCGCCGCGGAGCGCCAGCTCGCGGAAGCGGACCCGGGAGAGGCCGAAGCGGCGCAGGACGCCGCGGGGACGGCCGTCGACCGCGTCCCGGCGGCGGAGCCGGACCGGGCTGGAGTCGCGCGGCAGTGCGGCGAGGCGGCGGCCGGCCTCCGCCCGGCGCACCGGATCGGTGTGCGGCGAGGCGACGAGCTGCTTGAGGGCCGATCGCCGGGACGCGTGGCGGGCGACCAGGACCGCGCGCCGCTTCTCGCGTTCGACAAGGGCACGCCGGGCCATCAGCGGTCCTCCCGGAATTCCACGTGGCGCCGCACGACGGGGTCGTACTTGCGCAGCACGAGCCGGTCGGGGTCGTTGCGCCGGTTCTTGCGGGTGACGTAGGTGTAGCCCGTGCCGGCGGTGCTGCGGAGCTTGACCACCGGGCGGACGTCGGTGGGGCGGGCCATCAGACGGTGCCTCCTCGCGCGCGGATCCGGGCGACGACCGCCTCGATGCCGTCCCGGTCGATGGCGCGCAGGCCGCGGGTGCTGACGGTGAGGCGGACGTACCGCCGCTCGCTGGGCAGCCAGAACCGGCGCCGTTGGACGTTGGGCTGCCACCGGCGGCGGGTCCGGCGGTGGGAGTGGGAGACGGCGTTGCCGAAGCTCGGCGCGGCCCCCGTCACATCACAGACGTTGGACATGCCGTGACTTTACAATGAAAACCATTTCCAACAAGATGGGGGTATGAGCACAGATCCGAGAACCGCCGGCCGGAGGGCAGCGGTGGACAGCCGGCCCGCGGTCACCGTGCTGGCGGGCTTCAGCCCCGCGGCCACCGCCACGGTCGCCCGCCTCCTCCAGGTCGCCGACCCGCGCCTCGTCGCGGTCAGCCACGACCTGAGCCGGATACGCGAGGGGGTGGTGCGCCGCACGGTCCGCACCGCGGGCGAGACGATCGAGGACGCGACCGCCACCCTCGTCCACGGCTGCGTCTCCTGCACGCTGCGCGAGGACGTCCTGCCCACGCTGGTGCGGCTGAGCCGGCGACGACCCGACGACGACGTCGTCCTGCTTCTCCCCCCGGCGATCGAGCCCGAAGCCGTCGCCGGAGCGTGCGCGCACTGCGTCGTCGACGGCGTCCCGGTGAGCCAGGCCGTCCGGTTCGACTCCTACGTCACCGTCGTCGACGCGCGGCGGGTGCTCGACGACCTGACCAGCACCGACGACCTGCGCCACCGCGACCTGCACGCCGCCGACGAGGACCACCGCTCCGTCGCCGACGTCGTGGCCCGCCAGATCGAGTTCGCCGACACGGTCGTCCTCTGGGGCGGCCCGGAGGTCGACGGCTTCGAACTGGCGCGCACCGCGGTGCTGCTCGACCGGCTCGCCCCCTGGGCCACCCACGTCACCGTCGACGCGTCACGACGGCTCGACTGCACCGACCTCGCCGCGCGGCTGCGACACACCGGCCGGCACGACCCCGCCGTCCCGGGCATGCTGAGCCGTGCCCTGGAGGGCTTTCCGGTCGCGGCGCACAACCCCGTACCTGACTGCGGGATCGTGTCGGTGCTGTTCGAGACGCGCCGCCCGTTCCACCCGGTACGTCTACACGGCGCGCTCGAAACCCTCGCCTCCGAGACGCTGCGTGGGCGGGGCCAACTCTGGATCGCCAGCCAGCCCGACACCGTCGTGGCGTTCGAGTCAGCCGGCGGCGGAGTGGGCATGGGAAGCCTCGGCCGCTGGCTCGCCGCGACGCCGGCGACCGGCTGGGACGACGCGAGCCCCTACCGCCGGATGACCGCCGATCTCGGCTGGGACCCCTACTTCGGCGATCGGCGCACCGCGCTGGGCTTCGTCGGTCTCGACGTCGCGGCCGACGCGCTGACGTCCCTCCTCGACGGGTGCGTCCTGACCGACGCCGAGATCGCCGACGGGTTCGCCGGTTGGGCCAGCCTGCCCGACCCCTTCGCCGGGTGTTTCCCAATGTCCGACATGGACGGACCCGAGAGCTGAGCCGTCCGTCCACCACGGAGCCGGCACTCTGGACCTGATCGACGGCGACAAATAGTATCCGTACGACAACGCTCCGACATGAGGGGGTAGCGTGTCCCTGGACGTCTCACCAGAGCTGCTCGACGCCGCCGAGCGCGGCGAGGTCTCCGACGCCGAGTTCGTCGACTG
>Ga0164243_10014027_pt1 | contig 11193 bp, 9 predicted proteins | sample OricompcompostOP_FD_108781 | JGI IMG/M metagenome (GOLD analysis project Ga0164243, IMG submission 108781) | Organic Plus compost microbial communities from Emeryville, California, USA - Original compost - Organic plus compost (OP) | ecosystem: Engineered > Solid waste > Mixed feedstock >... | reverse complement strand
GGCGGCCGGCCCGGCAGTTGCGGCACGTGCCGCACACGATGTGGCCCTCGCCCGAGACCAGGTCGCCCACCGCGACGTCATGCACCCCCGAGCCGATCTCGACGACCTCGCCGAAGAACTCGTGCCCCGGCACGAGCGGCGCCTTCACCGCCGAGGCGGCCCAGTCGTCCCAGCGCAGGATGTGCAGATCCGTGCCGCAGATCCCCGTGCGAAGCACCCGGATGACGACATCGTCTGTCCCCGCGACCGGATCTGGTCGCTCGGCCAGTTCGAGTCCGGGCCCGGGTTCGGGTTTGTACAGTGCCTTCACGGCGCCTCCTTGTCGAAGGATCATCAGGCACTCGCCGCTTGTGGCGCCGGCGCCGCCTCCATCTTAGGGAGCACCGCCGGTGCGTGAGCGGCGGCGTGGGGGAAGGCGTGGCGTCCTCAGCGCACCGTGAGCAGGACGCGAGAGCCTTGCAAGAGACCGTCTTCGAGCATGCGGTGGGCCTGCGCCGTCTCCGACAGTGGCATCCGCTCGATCCGCCGCGACGCGAGGGCGCCCTCTGCCATCAGCGTGTTGACCGTGAGGGACGCCGCCGACAACTCGGCCGCGCTCGCATGCGAGATCGCGAACCCGGTGACGGTGGCGTCCTTCAGATACAGCTCGCCGGTCGGAAGAGCCGACCGGGTGTGCATGCCCGCCAGGATCACGACCCGTCCGCGCACGGCGAGCGCGTCGATCGCGCGCGGGATGTCGTTGACTCCCGCCGCATCCAGCCACACGTCGACCGCTGGAAGGCGAGCATCGTCCAGCTCGGCCGGGTCGATCACCTGCTCGGCTCCGATCGACATGCAGTAGGACGCGTCATCCGCATGCGCGACGGCGATCACCCGGGCCCCGGCATGCGCGGCGACCACGACGGCGGCGCTCCCGACATTGCCCGCCGCGCCCACGACCAGGACGGTCTCACCCGCCCGCGCCTGGCCGTGGATCAGGACGCCGAGGGCTGCCGTCGCGCCGGGATGCAGCACCGTCACTGCCTCCGTGCCGACGCCGTCGGGGAGATGGTAGAGACGTTCGGCGGGGACCACGGCGAGCTCGGCTGCGGCACCGCGGCGGCCGTCGTGGCCGAGGCTGTTCGTCCAGACCCGCTCACCGATCGTGAAGCCGGTGACGGCCTCGCCGATCGCGTCGACCGTGCCGACGGCATCCCGGCCCAGCACGAAAGGGAATGTCAGCTCAGTCGGAAAGGCGCCCGACCGGATGAACGTGTCGACGGGATTGACCGTCGTCGCAGCGACGGCGACCCGCACCTCGCCGTGCCCCGGTTCCGGATCCGGAAGCTCGCCGAAGCGGATGTCCTCCGGCGTCCCGGTGCGTTCGATGTATGCCCCCAGCATAGGGACATTCTTGCGCGTGCCGGGCCCGGCCGCCTCCCTCAGTCGAGCGCGGTCTCGCGCGCCCGCAGATCCTTGCGGAGGATCTTGCCCGAACTGGACTTCGGGATGGCGTCCACGAACTCGACGCGGCGCACCTTCTTGTACGGCGCGACACGCTCGGCGACGAACGCCATCACGTCGTCCGCGGTCAATCGAGCCGCGGATGCCGGCACGACGAACGCCTTCGGGATCTCCTGACCGTCCTCGTCGAGCACTCCGATCACCGCGGCGTCGGCCACATGGGGGTGGCTCAGCAGCAGCGCCTCCAGCTCGGCGGGCGGGACCTGGTAGCCGTGGTACTTGATGAGCTCCTTGACGCGGTCCACGACCGTGTACCAGCCGTCCCGGTGGTAGGTGGCCACGTCCCCGGTGTGGAGGAACCCGTCGGCGTCGATTGCGCTCGCGGTCGCGTCGGGCTGATTCAGGTAGCCCATCATCACCTGAGGGCCCTTGATCCACAGCTCGCCGGGACGCGTCCGGCCGTCGTCTTCGAACGTCGTGATCTCGGCACCGGTGCCGGGGTCCACGAGCTTGCAGACCGTGTTCGGGACGGGGACGCCCACGGAGCTGACGGGGATGTCGTCACGGGTGTGGGGCATCGCGTGCGTCACCGGGCTCGTCTCGGTGAGGCCGTAGCCCTGCATCATCCGTGCGTGGATCCGTCGGCCGGCAAGCTCGGCCGTGTCTCCGTCGAGCGGCGCGGCACCCGAGAAGACGGTGTGCACGGTCGAGATGTCGTACTGGTCGACGACGGGATGCTTGGCCAGGGCGACCGCGATGGGGGGCGCGATGTAGAGATACGTGCAGCCGAAGTCCTGGATGTTCCGCAGGAACTCGACGAGGTCGAACCGCGGCATCGTCACGAGGCTCGCGCGCTGGCGCAGCGCGAGGTTCAGCAGCACTGTCATGCCGTAGATGTGGAAGAACGGCAGCACCGCCAGGACGCGGTCGCTCGCACGCAGATCGATGTTGACGCGCGACTGCTCCACGTTCGCGACGAGATTGCGGTGACTGAGCATCACGCCCTTGGGCACGCCGGTCGTCCCCGACGAATAGGGAAGCGCCGCCACATGCGTCGCCGGGTCGAAGTCCGTGGTCGGGGGCGTGCGCTGCTCTCCCAGCATCGAGCGCAGGTCCGGATGTCCCGCAGCGCCATCGAGCACGATGAGCCGGTCGTCGGGGATGCCGCACGCCGCGGCGGCCTTCGCGGCCTGGGGGAGAAGCGGGCTCACCGTGACGAGCCAGGTCGCCCCGGCATCCTGGATCTGCTTCTGGATCTCGCCTGCCGTGTACAGGGAGTTGAAGGTCGTGACGGCCGCGCCCGCGCGCACGGTCCCGTGGAACACGGTCGCGAACGCGGGGATGTTGGGGCAGAGCAGCCCGATCACTGTGCCCGGTCCGACGCCTCGCGCCGCGATGGCACCGGCGAACGCGTCGATCTGAGCCTTGAGCGCGCCATACGTCGTCTCGGCGCCGGTCGTGGAGTCGATGAGCGCCACCCGCTGCGCGTCATCGTCCGACAGGTCGGCGAACAGGTAGTCGTAGACGCTCAGCGGCGGGATCTCGACATCGGGGAACGGACTGTGGAACACGAGGCATCTCCTTCGACTCTTCGTGCTCCGACTCTTTCCGCCTGAGCCGTCGTGCTCTGGCCTGACGGGCGCAGCGGGGCGGCCGGACCGGCGCCGGTGCCGGTTGCCGACCATCATGCCACGCGGACCCGGTTCCACCCATCGCGGAACCGAGTCCGTCCCGAGTCGATCAGACGCGTGCGGCGCGGGCGGCCTCGAGACGGGCCGCGGCCAAGTGCTCGGCGGCTTCGAGGGGAGTGGTGCCCGTCGCGGCAGCTTGGTCGAAGACACGACGGACCGTGTCGCCGATCGCGCCCACCCGCCGCATGATGTCCTCACGGCTGCCGTGGTGCTTCGCCTCGAGATCCAGGTAGATGACGCCGCCCGCGTTCACGACGAAATCGGGTGCGTAGAGGATGCCGCGCTCGGCCAGTCGCGCTGCGCCGGACCGGTCGGCGAGCGGATTGTTCGCAGGGCCGCAGACGGCCCTGACGGCCAGGGCATCGATCGTCTCATCGTCGAGCACGCCCCCGATCCCCGCGGGGACGAACACATCCCCGGGGACGTGCTGCTCGGTGCCCGCCGTCACCCAGGTGGCCCCCAGGCTCAGCGCGACCTCCTTCTTGGCGGGGTTGACATCCGTCACGGTCAGGATCGCGCCCTCTGCTGCGAGGCGCTGGGCGAGACGGCCTCCGACCTGGCCGAGGCCGGAGATCGTGATGCGTCGCCCCGTGACTTCGGTGCTTCCCGTGATGCGCTCCAGCGTCGCCCGCAGTGCCTCGTAGACCCCGAGGCTCGTGGGACCGGCCGGTTCGCCGGAGCCGCCGACCGTGTCGGGGAGGCCGACCACGTGGGCCGTGCGCTCGCTCACGATGAGCATGTCGTCGGTGGTCGAGCCGACATCCTCCGCCGTACGGTAGAGACCGCCCAGCGCATCGACCGCGTCGCCGAGGTCCAGGAAGGCCGCGCGGCGGCGGTCGGCATCCAGGGTCTCGCCCGGTGCGAGGCGCAGCACCGACTTGCCGCCGCCGGAGTCGAGGCCGGCTGCGGCGTTCTTGAGCGTCATGGCGGCGGAGAGGCGGAGCGCGTCGCCGAGAGCGTCGCTCCAGTGCGGGTAGGTCCACAGCCGGGCGCCGCCGAGAGCGGAGCCCAGTGCCGAGGAATGCAGAGCCACCGTGATGAACAAGCCGCTTCGGGGCCCCGTGATCACCTCCACGCGTTCGTGCGTGAAATCGGGCAGGGGCAGGGTGTGCGTCATCGCGACCTCTTTCGGCGTGCCTTGTGGGCTTTGCGGGGTGCCGGGCTCGGCGTCCGCCTCGGTTGGCGTGATGCCGGGCTCGGCGTGGCGCCGGGTCCGGCGTCCGCCTCCATTGTGCCCGTTCCGGGCCCGTCCCGGCCGGCGCCCGCGCGTGCCGTCACGCCCGGCGTGGTCCGGAGCATGCGGCGGGTCTCGCACCGCCCGGCAGGGATCACACGCCGTGCGGCCGATAGTGTCGGGGCATGGCCGACACCTACGCTCACGGGCACCATGAGAGCGTCCTGCGTTCACACGAATGGCGCACGATCGAGAACTCCGCCGCGTATCTTGCGGGGCGCTTGCGCCCGGGGATGTCCGTGCTCGATGTGGGTGCGGGACCGGGCACGATCACGGTGGACCTCGCCGAGCACGTGGCGCCGGGGCGAGTGGTGGGCGTGGATGCCTCGGCTGAGGTGGTCGCGAAGGCGGCGGCGCTCGCGGCCGATCGCGGTGTCGCGAACGTCGAGTTCCGCACTGGCGACGCATACGCGCTGGAGGCCGAGGACGGAGAGTTCGACGTGGTCCACACGCATCAAGTGCTCCACCACTTGACCCGGCCGGTCGACGCGCTGCGCGAGTTCCGTCGGGTCGCGTCGGGACTCGTCGCCGCCCGCGAAGTCGACTACGAGGGCACGTTCTGGTACCCGCGACTGCCGGCACTGGACGAATGGCTGGACGTCTTCTGCCGTATGCACCGCGGGCTCGGCGGTGAGCCGGCGGCCGGACGGCACATGAAGGCGTGGGCCCGGCGGGCGGGATTCGCCGATATCACGGTGACGGCGTCGCAGTGGGTGTACGAGTCTGCTGCAGACCGGGCCTGGTGGGGCGGCATGTGGGCCGATCGTGCGCTGCACTCGGACTTCGCGCGCCACGCGCTCGCGCAGGGCGTCACCGACCAGGCGGGACTTCAGCGCATCAGCGACGGCTGGCGGCGGTGGGCCGATGACGAGGACGGCTGGCTCGTCATGCCGCATGTCGAGATCCTCGCACGCGGCTGAGCCCGCGATCTCCTGGCCGGCATGCCCGCATCGGTCGCCCGTCAGCGCGCCCGCGTCCGAACGCCATGGCTGAGCGGCCCCGTGCGAGCGGCCCCGTCCTAGCTCGGAAACGAGGCTGTGCTGGCGCGTTCTAGGCTGGGTCCATGTCGGAGACCCTTCCCGCCCGAAGCCGCCTCGTCCGGGAGGCCCTGGACCGCGCCGGGATCGCCGGTGCCATCGTCACGCTGCCCGAATCGGCAGCCACCGCCCAGCAAGCGGCCGCAGCGCTCGGCGTGGACGTCGGCGCGATCGCGAACAGTCTCGTCTTCTGGTCGGACGACGCACCCTTGCTGGTGATGACCAGCGGCGCGCACCGTGTGGACACGACGGCGCTGGCCCGGCGGCTCGGTCGCACCCGGATCCGCCGAGCGACTCCCGAGCAGGTGCGCGACGCGACCGGACAGGCGATCGGCGGGGTCGCCCCGGCCGGCCATCCTCGGCCCCTGATCACGATCGTCGACCGTTCTCTGGCCGACCATCCCCGGTTGTGGGCGGCGGCCGGCACTCCCCATACGGTCTTCCCCCTCACATTCGCCGAGCTCGTGCACCTCACTCGCGGCACCGTGGAGAAAGTGGACTGACCGAACGTCCACGGGTCACGGTGTTCCGGGAAGGTCCATGGGATCAGCCGAGCACCTGGGCGCAGACGATCGCGGCCGCAGCCGACCACGCCTGCGGGCGGCAGGCCGCCGGGTAGGGAACCGGCGCCGCGCGGCCGTTCCGCTCGTCCCCCGAATGCAGCTCCGGCATCCGGAAGGAGAAGCCCTCGGCCGCATCCACGAGCTGCCATGCGACGGCTCGCGCATCGTCCCGATGCCCGGCGCGCGACAGTCCGTGCGCGATGATGGCCGAGTCGTGGGCCCACACCGACCCGACGTGATAGCCGAGCGGCCAGTATCCGGCGGCATCTGTCGACAGCGTCCGCACGCCGAAGCCTGACGACATCGTCGGCCCCGTGAGCAGGGCCGCGATGCCGGCCTCCTCATCCGGGTCGAGGATGCCGGTGCCCAGCAGATGCCCGATGTTCGACGTGAGCGAGTCGACGGCGTTGCCGTCCACGTCCAGCGCGATCGCCGGATAGCGGCCTTCGGGGGTGCTCACCCAGAAGCTCTCCCGGAACCGTGCGCGCAGGCCCTCCGCCCAGCGCCGCAGCTCAGCGGCGCCGGTCTCGCCGAATCGGTCGAGCAGATCGGCACCGGCCAGGGCCGCCTCGTAGGCGTATCCCTGCACTTCGCACAGCGCGATGGGCCCGCGCGCCAGAGTGCCGTCGCGCCACTGGATCGAGTCGCCCGAGTCCTTCCATCCCTGATTGGCCAGGCCCTTGCCTGTGCGGTCGACGTAGGCGAGGAATCCGTCGCGGGCGCTGCGGACGATCCAGTCCAGGGCTGCTTTGAGGTTCGGGAGGAGCGTGCGCACGTGCGGGTCCGGCATCCCGGCCGCCGATGCGTCCGCCAGCAGGCACACCCACAGCGCCGTCGCATCGATCGTGCCGTAGTACAGGGGCGGCAGGACGACCCCTTCGCCGGGGATGGACAGTTCTCCGGACCGCAGCTCGTGGGGCATCTTCCCCGGCTCCTCTTCGGTCGCCGGGTCGTCGCGCACGCCCTGGAGGCGGGCGAGGACGCGGAGCGTGGATGCCGCGAGCTCGACGTCCACGGGCAGCAGCATCCGCGCCGCCCAGAGCGAGTCGCGCCCGAACAGCGTGAAGAACCAGGGGGCACCCGCGGCCAGGAACGGATCGTCGGGGTGATCGGGAAGGGTGAGACGCAGTGCGGCCAGGTCCGCCATCGCAGTGCGCACCCAGCGTTCCAGGCGCGGCTCCGCGGAGGCGGGAACGTTCCAGTGGACGGGATCGGCTGCCTGCACGACGAGCGCCGGGTCCTCGAGCCTCAGGCGCCACGACACGCTCGCGCTGCTGCGCGGATCCACCGGGACGCGCCATCGCAGCACGACGCCGGCCTCGTCCACCGAGACCTCGCCGTCACCGGCCTCGACGATCAGCATCGCAGAACCCGAGGCGATCCGCACTGCCTGCGGAGCGAGCTCGGCCCGCCAGGGCTGCGGGCCCCCGATTCCCGCCTTCACTTCGTGCAGCGATCGGAAGTCCGGCCCGATCCTCAGCGTGAGCGGCGCTGCCAGGGGATTGTCCGTCACCGACCGGAGGGTCAGGGTCTCCTCGAGCAGTCCCGGTGCCACCCGGCGGGTGCGGGTCAGGCGCACGTGAGGATCGGCCGACGCATCGTCGATGCCGCGCACGGCGGCGTCGAACACCGCCTCGCTCCCGGAGGGACTCATCGAGAGGGCTTCGGGACGCTCCCCGGCGCAGTGCAGTTCCAGCTGCGCCACGAACCGCCGGTCCCCGTGGTAGACGCCGTCCACCGCGTCGCACATGTCGCCGTCGGGTCGTGACCACGCCTGCGTGGGGGCGTGGAGGACCACGGCCGCGTCGTGCAGGAACGGCTGTCGGCCGACCGTCATCCCTTCACCGCTCCTTCGCTCGTGTTCACGATGCGCCGCTGGAAGACGAAGAACAGCACGGCCACGGGGATCGTCATGATCGCGGCCGCGGCGAGCTTCAGCGGATACTGCGTGCCCTGGCTGAGCTGCCCGGATGCCAGGGACGCGACGCCTTTCGTCAGGGTCGTCAGGCCCGGCGACTGAGTCGCGATGATGAAGTGGCTCAACTCGTTCCACGAACCCTGGAACGACAGGATCACGATCGTGATGAGAGCCGGCCGGGCCATCGGCAGCACGATCGACCAGAACACCCGGAACGTGCCGGCCCCGTCGATGCGGGCCTGCTCCTCAACGGCGACCGGGATCGACTCGAAGAAGTTCTTCATGATGAACACTCCCGCCGCGTCCACCAGCAGCGGCAGGATCATCCCGGCGTACGAGTCGTAGATGCCGATCTGCTTGAGGACCAGGAACTTCGGGATCAGCAGCACGACCGTCGGCACCGCCATGACCGCCACCACCATCGCGAACACCACCGCCCGACCGCGGAAGCGCAGGCGAGCCAGGGCGTAGCCGGCGAGCGAGACGAAGAAGACGCGGCCGAGGGTCACGCAGATCGTGACGATCGCGGAGTTGGCGAACCACAACGGGAAGTCGCTGTGGAGGAAGAGCCGCTCGTACGCAGCGACCGTGAAGGTCTGCGGCAGAAGCGAGACCGGGTCCAGCGCCGCCTCCTGCTCGCTCTTGAACGACGTCGCCACCTGCACGAGGAACGGGTAGATGTACACGAGCGCCAAGAGCGCGAGGACCCCATACAGCACGACCTGGCCGGCGACTCGGCCCGGCGTGAGCCGATGCCGCCTGGCACGGGGAGAGGACGCCGTGCGTCCGGGAGCTCCGGATCCGATCGGCTCTGCGCCGAGCGCGGCATCCGGACCCCGTCCCGCGTCGTCCGTGATGGTCATGACCGGACCCCCTTGGGCAGATACGGGCGCATGCGGCGTCGCGAGACGGGACGATCGCGCAGGACCCATCGCTGGAGGATCGTGAAGACGATGATGATGAGGAAGAGGATGAACGCGATCGCGGCGCCCTGGCCCCACTCCTGATTCTGGAACGCCGCCGTGTACGACAAGTACGCGGGCGTCACGGTCGTCTTCGCGGGCCCGCCCTGCGTGCCGGTGTAGATCTGGTCGAACACCTGCCAGCAGCCGATCAGGCCGAGCGTGATCACGGTGAACAGCGTCGGTCGCAGCTGGGGCAGCGTGATCCGCCAGAAGCGCTGCCATCCGTTGGCGCCGTCCACCATGCCGGCCTCCGTGAGGTCCTCTCCTACGTTCTGCAGCGCCGCGATGAAGAGCAGCATGAACGTTCCGCTCGTGGTGAACACGGCCATCAGGATGAGCGCGAGCATCGCCACGGACGGCCCGGACAGCCAGTCCCACCAGGAGATGCCGAGGAAGCCGCTGTCGGCGAGCCATGCCGGGCCCGGTCCGCCGCCCAGAGCGAGGTTGAGGATGCCGCGGGGATCCTGGAACCAGTTGGGTCCGGTCGCACCGAGCCAGGCGATGATCTGGTTCACCGGGCCGGCGTAGGAGAAGAGGAAGACCCACAGCACCGTGATCGCCACCGAACTCGTCACGGACGGGAAGTAGAACGCCGTTCGGAAGAATCCGCGGGCTCGCAGCATCCGCCGGCTCACCAGGACCGCGAGCAACAGCGACAGCGCGGTCTGCAGCGGCACGACGAGGACGACGTACCACGCGTTGTTGCGCAGGGCTGTGCCGAAGTCGCGGGTCGCGAGCCCGCCACCGGTCGTGAGGGAGGCGTAGTTGTCGAGGCCCACGAAGCGGACCCCGCCGGAGAACGGGCTGCCCCGGCCCGTCCAGTCCGAGAAGCTGACCCACAGGGCCATGAGCACGGGAACGAACAGGAACACCCCGAGGATGACGATCACGGGCAGCACGAAGACCCAGCCGGCGAGGCCCTCCCCGCGGCGGACGCCTCCGCGTCGTCGGACACGGAGACCGCCGTGGGGAGGGGCCGGCGCGACAGTGGCGGGCATGGCGCTACTTGACGATCGCCTCGAGGTTCTGCTGCACCGAGTCGAGGATCTTCTTGACGTCACCGGTCTTCAGCGACTCGAGCTGGGCGTTGAAGTCGCTGATCACATCCGCCGATCCCTTGTTCGTGGGAACCCCCTGCGCGTAGTCCGCACCCGTGAGGAACGCCACGAGGTCGGGGTTGTCCTTCTTCCACGTGTCGGCGGCGGACTCGACCGAGGGCATCGGACCGAAGGCCTTCGAGAAGGCGAGCTGCTGATCGGACGACGTGAGGTATTCGACCAGGTCGAGCGCGGCCTTCTGGTTGGGGCTGTCGGCGGCCATGCCCCAGCAGTTCGTGAACTGCAGCGTGCCCTTGCCGGCCGGGCCTGCGGGAAGCTCGACGACCTTGTACTTCACGTCCGGGTAGTCGCCCATGGCGCCTGTCAGCCAGTTGCCCTCGATCGTCATGGCGCCCAGCTGCTTGCCGAACGCCTCGCCGCCCCAACCTGCACCGACGTCCGACGCGTACGCGAACGTGCCGTCCTTCAGGTGCTGCTGCACGTAGGTCAGCGCCTGGACGTTCGCGTCGCTGTTCGCCTCGGCCTTCGTCCCGTCCTCCGAGACCAGGCGTCCGCCGGCCTGCGCCATGAAGGCGCCGACGCGGGCGTACTCCCCGCCGAACACGAGCCCCTTCGTCTTGCCGCTCGTGAGCTTCTTGGCGGCGGCGGCCAGCTGGTCCCACGTGGTCGGGATGTCGGCGTCGGTGAGCCCCGCCTTCTGCCACAACCCGGTGTTGATCACCAGCTGCAGGGTGGAGAAGTCCTTCGGGGCGCAGTAGAAGGTCCCGTCGTACGTGAAGTTCTGCACGAGGGACGGGTAGAAGTCGTCCTTGTTCTTGAGCTGGTCGCCGTAGGCCTTCAGCGATCCGTTGCCGGCGTAGCCGGCCAGCTGGTCGGTGGACAGGTAGAAGAGGTCAGGGGGAGAGCCGGCCGCGAATCCCTGCGAGAGCTGCTGGTTCAGATCGGTGGCCGCCACGACCGTGGCCTTCACGCCGGAGGTCTTCGACCAGGCGGCGACGGCATCCTGGACGGCTTTCGTCTCGGCGTCGCCGCTGGAGCCGATCATGACGGTGAGCGGATCGTCGGATGAGGTCAGGCTCGCGGCGCTCGAGGACCCCGTCGGATTGCTGCCCTCGTCGAATCCGGATCCGCAGCCGGTCAGGGCGATGACGGTCGCGCCGACCAGGCCGGCGGCGCCCAGTGCGGTGACTGCTGTGTGTCGCCTCATGGCATCTCCTTCGATAGGCGATCGAGTATTTGATCGTTCAAATTCGTCGTGCAGTGCCTAGTGTGAAGGCGTAGGGT
>Ga0164243_10014025_pt1 | contig 11195 bp, 11 predicted proteins | sample OricompcompostOP_FD_108781 | JGI IMG/M metagenome (GOLD analysis project Ga0164243, IMG submission 108781) | Organic Plus compost microbial communities from Emeryville, California, USA - Original compost - Organic plus compost (OP) | ecosystem: Engineered > Solid waste > Mixed feedstock >... | reverse complement strand
TTGCGGCTTTTCACCACGCCGGGGCGCAAGGCAAGCGCTTCCAGGATCAGGAATTCGGTGACCGTCAGCGAGACGGGCTGGCCGTTCCATGAGACCCTGTGGCGCGCCGGGTCCATCTCCAGCCGGCCGCGAACGACAGGCTCGGGCATGTTTTCGGGCGGTGCCTCGTCCGGTTCTGCCCGCACCAGTTCGCTGCGCCGCAATATTGCCCGGATGCGCGCGATGAGAAGGCGCTGGCTGAACGGCTTGGTGATATAGTCGTCCGCCCCCAGCGCCAGGCCGAGCGCTTCATCGGGCTCTTCGTCCTTGGACGTGAGGAAGATGACCGGCAGCCCTGATTTCTCGCGCAGTCGCTGCAGCAATTCCAGCCCGTCCATGCGCGGCATCTTGACGTCGAAGATGGCAAGATCGGGCGGATTCTCCAGCAATGCCTTGAGCGCCGTCTCGCCATCTGCATAGACACGCGTAGCGAAGCCTTCGGCCTGCAGCGCGATCGAAACCGTGGTCAATATGTTGCGGTCGTCGTCGACCAGCGCGATGCATTGCTGCGCATCTTGCGGGGAGGCGGAATTCGGCTTCGCAGGCTTCATCGGGGGCGTCGGTTCAGCCATCGTTACCTTGGGGCATGTCCTCGCAAAACTGTGGCTGGCGTCTGGGTAACCTCTAGCGTGTCCGCTGACAACGCGTCGCACGTCTCCGGGGGCGCTGATTCGAAATGATTCCGTTTTTGCCGCCGGTTCGGTAATTTGACGAAAATTGGAGGGTCGATTATGCGCGCATCGATTCTCGCCACAGCCCGCGGCCGTTGCCGGACTACCGGAAGTCCGTCCGCACCCTATTGGAGATGACGTTGACAGCTTCCCTCAGCTTCCCCCTCGAACGCCAAGGCATTAAAACCGACGCGACCATCCACGCCAATCTGGGCACTGCTCCGCTGGTGGAGCATGCTGTCCGGAATGGAGAGGGTCTGTTGGCCGCCGATGGCCCGTTCGTCGTCGCCACTGGCAAGCACACCGGTCGCTCAGCCAAGGACAAGTTCATCGTCAAGGATGCCGAGACCGAGAACACCGTCTGGTGGGGCAAGACCAACGTCCCGATGACGCCCGAACATTTCGCCAATCTCAAGGAAGATTTCCTTGCCGCAGTGGCCGGCAAGGACAAGCTCTACATCGCCGACCTGTTCGGTGGTTCGCAGCCCGAACACCGCGTCAACGTGCGCGTGATCAACGAGCTTGCCTGGCACAGCCTCTTCATCCGCACGCTGCTGGTCCGTCCGAGCGATGCCGAACTGCAGGGCTTCCAGCCCGAATACACGATCATCGACCTGCCGAGCTTCCGCGCCGATCCGGAGCGTCACGGTTCGCGCAGCGAGACGGTGGTCGCGGTCAATTTTTCGGAAAAGCTGATCCTGATCGGCGGCACGGCCTATGCCGGTGAGATGAAGAAGAGCGTCTTCGGCATCCTCAATTACCTGCTGCCGCCCAAGGGCGTCATGCCGATGCACTGTTCGGCCAATATCGGCCCCGATGGCAAGACCGCCGTGTTCTTCGGCCTTTCGGGCACCGGCAAGACCACGCTGTCGGCCGACGCCAGCCGCACTCTTATCGGCGATGACGAGCATGGCTGGTCGGATACCGCCGTGTTCAACTTCGAAGGCGGCTGCTACGCCAAGATGATCCGCCTTTCGGCCGAAGCAGAGCCCGAGATCTACGCCACCACCAAGCGCTTCGGCACGGTGCTGGAAAACGTCGTGATCGACCCCGCCACGCGCCAGATCGACCTCGACGACAGCTCGCTCGCCGAGAACAGCCGTGGTTCCTATCCGATCGACTTCATCCCGAACGCATCGGAAAAGAACCTCGGACCGGTGCCGGCCAACATCATCTTCCTGACCGCCGACGCCTATGGCGTGCTACCGCCGATCGCGCGGCTCACTCCCGATCAGGCCATGTATCACTTCCTTTCGGGCTACACGGCGCGCGTCGCCGGGACCGAGATCGGCGTGACCGAGCCCGAAGCGACGTTCTCGACCTGCTTCGGCGCGCCTTTCATGCCGCGCCATCCGTCGGTTTACGGCAACCTGCTCAAGGAGCGGATCGCCAAGGGCAACGTCAAGTGCTGGCTGGTCAACACCGGCTGGTCGGGCGGCAAGGCGACGATGCCGGGCATCAGCCGCATGCCGATCAAGGCGACCCGCGCGCTGCTCAATGCCGCGCTCGACGGCAGCCTCAACGGCGCGCAGTTCCGCGAAGATCCGAATTTCGGCTTCGACGTTCCGGTCGCAGTGTCTGGCGTTGATTCGAAGCTGCTCGATCCGCGCGGCGCCTGGGCCGATCCGGCCGAATACGACAAGACCGCGCAGCAGCTCGTCCGCCAGTTCATCGACAACTTCGCCCAGTTCGAAGAGCATGTTGATGAAGGCGTCCGCAAGGCGGCGCCAGTCTCGGCCTGACCCGAATTCCGAATTCCTCTCCCGCTTGCGGGAGAGGATTGGATGCCTGCCGTCAGACAGTAGTTGTCCCGTCACAATAAGCGGTGCATGATCTCCCAGCTGCCTCAGCAGGAGTCTTGCAATGGGTCTTTTAGACGGAATTCTGAGCCAGGTCAGCGAGCACGCTGACGTGGCCAATCTTGCAACCAAGGTGGGTATCGAGCCCGCGATGGCCGAAAAGGCCATTGCCGCGTTGGGTGTCGCTCACCAGGAAGAAGGCGATACGATTGCCGGTGCCGCGGCCAAGACCGGCCTCGACACGAGCACGCTGACCCAGATCGTACAGCAGATCGGCGGGGAGGGCTCGCTCGGAGAGTTCGCCCGTATGCTGCAGGACAATCCGCAGGCTGCGGGTATCCTCGGCATGCTGGACCGTGACGGCGACGGCAACCCGCTCAACGATATTGCCGATATGGCGAAGGGCTTCTTTGGCAAGAGCTGATACGGTTCCTCCCTCGCGGGGGAGGAATTCAGGCGTTCGCAACGTACCGCTCGACGTTCTCTGCGAGCACGTCGAGCGGTACGTTGCCGCCCTCGACCACCGCCTGGTCGAAATCGCGTAGGTCATAGCGTGTGCCAAGCTTGGCCTTTGCACGGTCGCGCTGGCGTAGGATTTCGCTGTGGCCCATCTTGTAGCCGCAGGCCTGCCCCGGCCAGCTGCAATAGCGTTCCACTTCCGCAGTCACTTCCGGCACGCCCGAACCGTTTGACGAGGCGAACCACTCGATCGCGCGCTCGCGCGTCCAGCCGCGTGCATGAAGACCGGTGTCGACCACCATTCGGCAGGCGCGAAAAGCAAGGCTTTGCAGATAGCCTAGCCGACCGACGGGATCATCTTCGTAAGCACCCAGTTCGTCCCCCAGTTGCTCGGCGTAGAGCGCCCAGCCTTCGCTATAGGCGTTGAACGACAGCACCGAGCGGACCAGTGGTAGGCGATTGGCATATTCGCCTTGCCAGACGTGTCCTGGGATCCCTTCGTGGAAACCCAGCGTCGCCACGCTGAAGCGTGTGTGCCGATCGGTATCGCCGAGATTGAGCCAGATCTTGCCTGGGGTGGACCCGTCGATCGACCCCGGACCGCCATAGGCATTGGGCGCGCCGGCCTCTTCGGCAAGAGGCAGGCGCCGAATCTCTAGCCGCCCAGGCACCAGCGTGCGGAAAGCGTCCGGCAGGCGCGTGCGGATAAAGGCGATTTTGGCCTGCATCAGCGCGATGATTTCGGCCCGGCCCGCATCGTTGTTGGGGAAACGGAAGCGCGGGTCCCGGCCGAGCGCCGCCATACGCTCCCCCACCGTGCCTTTCGTATAGCCCAGCGATGCGAGAATGGGCTCCATCCGCGCGTGCAGCGCTGCCAGCTCTTCCTGGCCGAGCGCATGGACTTCATCGGGCGTGCGTGCCGTCGTCGTCGCAGCGCGCAAGGCCCAGGCGTAATAGGCTTCGCCCTGCGGCCGCGCGCGCATGCCGGCGTCCGACGTGGCGCGAGCACGCTGCGCTTCGAGTTCGGCGAGCTGCCGCTCCAGCGCGGGCAGGACGGCCCGCGTCACCGTTTGCTGCGCGCGCTTATCCCAGTCGCCGGGAAATGCGGTCGCCCGGCGGGCGAGCGATTGCGCAAGGTCGCCCCGGCGTGCCCCGGTGATCGTCTGGCGCATCTGCGTGATGGTCCGGTCGAGAAGGACATCGGGCGGAACCAGACCCATCGCTCCGGCCGCGCGCATCCGTTCCAGCTCGCCGTCCAGCTGGCCGGCCATCGCCGCCAGCCGCGCCAGATAGGCTTCGGCATCCTCGCTGTTCTGCACTGGATGATCGGCATCGAGAAAGCGCGGTGTATCGAGGTAGGCGCCGACGTTCTGGATGACGACGTAAGGCGTATTACGCCAGCCGCCGACGGCGACGTCGCCATAAGGCAGCGCGAAGCCATCCAGTGCCGTGCGGTACGCGCTGGCGACGACCGCCATGCTGGTGCGTGTCGCAGGATCGAGGCCGGCCGCGTCCACTGCTTCGACTTGCTGCAAATCCTCGCGCAGCATTGCCGCGATCCGGGCCACTCCCGCTGGCGATCGGTCCTTGAGCTGCGCGCGCAATCTTGCATGCGCCCCCTTGTCGACGCCCAGCGAGGTTGCCTGTTCGGGATCGCTCTGGAGCAGGCGCCAGGCGATGCGATCCAGCGGGGCGGCGTTACCGGGCGTGGAGGAAGGCGCAACCGAGTCACGCGCGTAAGCGGGAAGGGCGAGGGTGGCGCTGCCGGCGGCGAGAAAGGCAAGCGTATCGCGCCGGCTGAGCGACAGAGCGGACATCGCGTCAAAATGATCGCTATTCATTCCGAGTCAAACGGCTTTTCCTTCGCTATTTCAACGAGGCGAGAGCTTTGTGCGGTAAGCCACTATCGATACAACGATAATTGCGTTAAATAACCGCCGGGTCGCAGTACGGTGTTTCCCTACTCATATGCGGGAGGGATGGATGGATTTGCTCGCGACGCTCCGCCGTAGCGGCGGGATAGATGCGCTTGCACGGCAGGTGGGCTTGGCGCCTGCAGTCGTTTCCGCCTGCGTCGAGGCGTCGCTTCCCGCGATCGTGGCGGGCCTGCGCAACTACACGCTCAAATCGGGCGGCGGCGATGCCGGCTTGGGAGCGCTGCTTGCCATGATCGACGGATTGGGCGATGGCAACCTTGCGGCCGATGTGATGGGCCCGGAGCCTTTGAGCGCCGGGCCGGGAGAAAGGATACTTGCGCAATTCTTCGAACCTTCCCGCGCCAAGCAGCGTGCTGGTGAACTGGCTGTCGCCAGCGGCCGGTCTGTCGCTGAGATCGAACGGATTCTGCCGCTCCTCGCAATGCTCCTTTGCGGATACATCTCTGCGCGCGTGGAGGCCGGTCGCATCGATGGCGGGAACCTCGACTGGTTGTGGAATCTGCTGATGCTGCAGGATCCGGACGAACCACGCGCCAATTCCGGCACGCACGGCTGAGCGGGTTTTCGATGGAAGCTGCCCTATCGCTTCTCATGCTGACCGCGATCGCCCTCGTCGGCGGGGCGATCTATCTGTGGCGCAGCCGCGGCCTCAAGAAGCAGGCCTTGCTGATGCTTATCCTGGCAGCGGTGATGGCGATCAACATCGCGATCTGGACACTGCCCAATGAGCGTGGAGAGACGCTTATCAAAGCGACGGTGGAGTAAGGCCCCCGAGGCGGGGCCTCATGCGTTTCAGACAGCGCGATGCGCGCCCGCCGTCACTTGATCGGGCAGTCGGGCGCCAGTCGCATGTCCAGATAATTGTCCACCGACTGCATCATCTCGTCCATCTCGTTCTCGAAGAAGTGATTGGCGCGCGAGATTTCGTCGTGGTGGATCGTGATGTGCTTCTGCGTGCGCAGCTTGTCGACCAGCTTCTGCACCGCGCTTGGCGTCACCACCGTGTCGGACAGGCCCTGGATGATGATGCCCGAGGCCGGGCAGGGGGCCAGGAAGCTGAAATCATACATGTTGGCCGGCGGCGCCACCGAAATGAAGCCGCGAATCTCAGGCCGCCGCATGAGCAGCTGCATGCCGATCAGCGCGCCGAAGCTGTAGCCGGCGATCCAGGTGGTGGACGCTTCGGGGTGGATGGACTGAACCCAGTCGAGCGCGGCCGCGGCGTCGGAAAGCTCGCCGATACCGTTGTCGAAGCTGCCCTGGCTGCGGCCGACGCCGCGGAAGTTGAAGCGCAGCGTCGCGAAGCTACGGTTGACGAAAGTCTTGTACATCGCCTGCGTGATGCGGTCGTTCATCGTCCCGCCCGCCTGAGGGTGCGGATGGAGAATCATGGCGACCGGTGCGCGGGGGCGTGGACCAGGCTGGAACCGCCCCTCTAGGCGTCCTTCAGGACCGGGAAAAATGACTGCGGGCATGTATGTGTTACCTGATGGTCTAAGGACCCTTGCATGGCGCCACGGATATTGGCGGCCGGACCGCAAGGGGGGAGTGTGAATGGAAGTTGAGCGCTATATAGAAATCGCTGCCCCGAAAGCAACTTTTTGCCAGATGTCGAACACACCGCTCTATCTTGACCATGCCGCCACGGCGCCGTTGCTGCCCGAAGCGCGTGACGCGCTGCTCGAAGGTCTTGCCCTTTGGGCCAATCCGTCAAGCCCGCATCGGCAAGGCAGGGCCGCGCGCGCCGCGCTTGAAGACGCGCGCGAACGGGTCAAGCGGGCGCTGGGCTGGGAAGGTGAATTGATCTTCACTTCGGGTGCGAGCGAGGCGCTGGCGATCGGTTTGACGCGCTGCCACTTGCCGCTGGAAGCGGTGTCGGCGGTGGAGCACGAGGCGGTGCTACGCCACGCCGATACGGCGCGCAAGATCGCGGTCGATGCCGAGGGGCTGGTGCATGATGCGGCATTCCCCGGCCTGGTGGCAATCCAGCATGCCAACAACGAAACCGGGGTCATCCAGCTCATCGACCAGCTTGCCGCGCAAGCGCGCGAGGCTGGCGGACTGTTGTTGGCCGACTGCGCGCAGACCGCCGGCAAGCTGGCGCTTCCCGATGCCGACATGATCGCGATCTCGGCGCACAAGTTCGGTGGGTCGATCGGCATCGGCGCGCTGCTGGTGAAGGATTGGGCGATGCTGCGGCCGTCGGGTGGGCAGGAGCGCGGCTATCGCGCCGGCACGGAGAACTTGCCGGGCGCGCTTGCCATGGCGGCTGCGCTGGAATTCGGGCAGGGCTGGACCGAAGGCGCGGCACGCCTGCGGCAGAAGCTGGAACTGGCGCTCACCGCGGCCGGTGCGGAGGTCGTTTCACCCGATGCGCCGCGCCTGCCAACCATCGGCGCCTATCGGATGCCGGGAGTCTCCTCGGCCGTTCAGCTGATCCGTTTCGATGGCATGGGCATAGCGGTATCGGCGGGCAGCGCTTGCTCCTCCGGCTCGCTGCGCGGCAGTCATGTGCTTGAAGCGATGGGCGTGGATAGCAAGAATTCATCTGAGATTATCCGTATAAGTATCGGTAAAGAAACTCTAGAATCGGACGTAGAGCGATTTGTCGGTGCCTGGCGTGAAGTGGCCGGTCGGGGGCGTGCTGTGGCATGATCTATCTGGATTATCAGGCTACGACGCCGCTCGCGCCCGAAGCGCGCGAAGCGATGATGCCCTGGCTGACGGGACCGGAAGCCATGGGCTTTGCCAATCCGCATAGCCCCCATCGTGCCGGGCGCGCTGCCGCCGCCGCTGTGGAAGTCGCGCGCGAGCAAGTCGCCGCCCTGTTTCCGTCCGGCGGGCGCGTTATTTTTACCGGCAGCGCGACCGAAGCGATAAATCTCGCAATATTTGGTAGAAAGTATCGTCAACTTGCTGTTTCTACTATAGAACATGCCGCCGTTCTGGACGCCGCGCGGGCCTACGATGCGCAGGTGCATTGGCTTGAAACCGATAACAACGGGATCGTGGCTGACGCGCCAATTCCGCCTGGCACGAATCTGGTTGCCGTCATGCAGGTCAACAATGAGATCGGCACGATCCAGCCTGTCGCCGAACTCGCCTGCTCCGCGCATGCTGCCGGGGCGCTGTTTCTCTGCGACGCGGTGCAGGGGGCAGGCAAGCTCGCGCCGCCAGACGGTGCGGACATGATCGCGCTGTCCGCGCACAAGCTCTATGGGCCCAAGGGCATCGGCGCGCTCTGGCTGCGCGACGGCGTTGAACTGACGCCACTGCTTCATGGTGGAGGGCAGGAACAGGGCCTGCGCTCGGGCACGCTCAGCCCCGCGCTCTGCGCCGGTTTTGGTGCCGCCGCCGCGCTCGCCAAGGTGCGTATGGCCGAAGACGCTGCGCACGTGGCTACGCTTTGGCTGCGGGCGCGTGAGATACTGTCCGGCTGGACGCTGAACGGCGATGCCGAACGGCGTTGGCACGGCAATCTCAACGTTTGCAAGGACGGGCTCGACGTAGCCCGGCTCATGTCGGATCTGCGTGACCTGGCCTTCTCGGCGGGTTCGGCTTGCGCCAGCGGATCGGGCCGCCCCAGCCACGTGCTGCGTGCCATCGGGCTGAGCGATCGACAAGCGAAATCCTCTGTTCGTATCGGATTTGGACGTTATACGACGTTAGGGGATGTGGAGGATGCCTGCGCTCGCATCAATGCCGCTGCAGCGGCGCAGGGAGTTTGACAGTGGTTCGCGTCAATTTCATCACTGCCGAGGGGGGGCGTGTCGCCGCCGACGGAAAGGTGGGGGCGCGCCTGCTCGAAGTCGCGCAGGCGGTCGGCATGCCGCTCGAGGGAACGTGCGAAGGACAGATGGCCTGTTCCACCTGCCATGTCGTAGTCATGGCCGAATGGTTCGAGGCATTGCCGGCGGCGACGCCGGATGAGGAGGACATGCTGGACCTGGCGGCCGGCGTTACCCGCACGAGCCGGCTTTCTTGCCAGATAGAGCTGACCGAGGCGGTGGACGGGCTGGAAGTGCGCATTCCCGAAGAATCGCGCGACATGCAGATGTGATGCACCTCGCTGCGAGGATGCAGTGGCTTCGATTTTTTTAGTTCTGTCTAACTATTTAAAGCATTGATCAACGCTTTGGAAAAAGCCGGAATATCATCGGGCTTGCGGCTGGTGATGATATTGCCGTCGATCACAACTTCCTCGTCCACGACCTCGCCGCCGGCGTTCTCCAGGTCGGTGCGGATCGATGGCCAGCCGGTCACTATCCGTCCTTCGACGATATCGGCTTCGACGAGCAGCCAGGGGCCGTGGCAGATGGTGGTGATCGGCTTTTCCGCCTCGTCGAAATCCTCGATCAGTTCGATGGCTCGCGCTTCCAGCTGCAGTGAGTCCGGGTTCATCTGCCCACCCGGAAGCATCAGGGCATCGAAGTCCTCCGCGTCGACGTCTTCAAGCCCCGCGTCGACCGGCATTGTCTGTCCCCAGTCGGTATGGTTCCAGCCCTTGATCTCGCCGTTCTTGGGCTGGCGACGACGGTTTCGACGCCCGCCTCCTCCAATACCTTCCTGGGTTCGATAAGCTCCGACTGCTCGAAACCGTCAGTGGCGAGGATGAGGACACGCTTGGATGCATTGGCCATGTCGAAGGGTTCCTTGGCTAGGCTCGCCCTCTCAATGATCGGCGCGGAAGGCCGTTCCCGATCAGGCACCCCTCTCGCCGCAAAGCCGGGGCGCTTCGATGCTTCAGGGTGCGGCCACTTCGCCTTCCACCGGCCGGGGCTTGCGCAGGCTGCGCCAGGCTGCGCGCAGTCCCCAGCCGATCAGTCCCAGTGGTATGGCTACGGTAAGCGCGATGATGATCGCCGCGAACAGCAGGCCCAGGATCATGCCGATGCTGCCTACCGCGCCGCGGATCGGTTCCATGAAACTGCCGCTCGCCGGGGTGCCCGACTGATAGCTGATGTTGACCCGGCTGAAATCGACCCGACCCTGCATTTCCGCCAGCCAGCTTCGCGCCTGGTCGATCTCTTCGTTGACTTGCGCCACCGCCCGCTCCGCCTCGACCAGTTCGGCGACGCTGCCCTTGCGCGTTTCCAGCACGTCCATCAGCCGATCGCGCAGCGCCGTGCGGGCGCGCAGCCGCGCTTCCGTATCGACGATCTGCTTCGACAGGTCCTCGCCCGAAATGCCGCTGGAGACTTCCTCTCCGCCCGCGTCGCCGGCAAGCTTGCTCAGTTCGACACCGAACGCCCGTGCCCGCGGTGCTGCGACTGCCAGCGCCAGCGATCCCGACGCGTAATCGCCTTCCGAGCCCGACTGCCTCATGTCGAGTATCCGGCATACGCCGGGGCCCTGGCGCTCGCAAAGGTCGGCATGCTTGCGCTGCAGTTCGGGAATGCGTGGAGCGGCTAGCCGGTAGCCATATTCGTAGATGTAGGCGATCCGCGGAACGCTTACGGGGATCGCATTCGCCTGCTTTCCGCTTTGTCCCCCTGAGGCCGCGCCGGCGGACGACGCATCCCGCGCCATCTCTGCCGAAGATGCCGGCGCGCTCGCGCTTTCCTCGCTTCGGCTGCAGGCGGAAACCGCGAGGGCGAACGACAGGATGACAAGCGATCGGCAGTGCATGGCGGTCCCTCCCCGGCAGCCATTGAGGCGACCGGTGATGCCAGCACGGCGAGGTGCCGTCAAAAGCTTCCGGAAAAGGCGGGAAGGGCGGCTTGGCCGTGCGATCCATCAACTGCTAGGGCGCTACCATGGCCGTGACTACCGATACCGAACCCGATCCCTTCGATGCCATCGTCGACTCGCCTTTCGATAGCGCGCTCAGCGAACGCTATCTCGTCTACGCGCTTTCGACGATTACCGCCCGCTCGCTGCCCGACTTGCGCGACGGGCTCAAGCCGGTCCACCGCCGTCTGCTCTGGGCGATGCGCGGGCTGAGGCTCGATCCGGGCAGCGCCTTCAAGAAATCGGCGCGCGTGGTGGGCGACGTTATCGGCAAGTTCCACCCGCATGGCGATGCTTCGGTCTACGATGCCATGGTCCGTCTCGCGCAGGACTTCTCGCTGCGCTATCCGCTGGTCGAAGGGCAGGGCAACTTCGGCAATATCGATGGCGATAACGCCGCAGCCTACCGCTATACCGAAGCCAGGCTGACGCGCACGGCGATCCAGCTCATGGCCGGGCTCGATGAAGGCACGGTCAACTTCCACCCGACCTACAACGGGGAAGAGGAAGAGCCGGAGATCTTCCCCGGCCTGTTCCCCAATCTGCTGGCCAATGGCTCG
>Ga0164243_10014024_pt1 | contig 11195 bp, 9 predicted proteins | sample OricompcompostOP_FD_108781 | JGI IMG/M metagenome (GOLD analysis project Ga0164243, IMG submission 108781) | Organic Plus compost microbial communities from Emeryville, California, USA - Original compost - Organic plus compost (OP) | ecosystem: Engineered > Solid waste > Mixed feedstock >... | reverse complement strand
TCTGCTGCATGACAATGGGCCCGAAAGGTGAAACTATATTAATGAAGGAATTCATGCGAATTATACCTTCGGTACCAATTTTTACAGGATCATTTTATGCGGCGCAAAGGGGAAGAAAGGGGATGTACTTGCATGGAAATGAAAGATAAACAAGTTCAAGCTAAGCCTTTAAGGCTATTCGTCGCGGTCCGGATACCGGAATCGATCCGATCTTTACTGGAAGAATGGAGGCACCGGAACGAGAAGGAGCTTGCTTTTAAAAAATGGACGCACCGGGAGGATTACCATATTACCGTCCAGTTTCTGGGGGACGCTGATGCTGGAAGAGTGCCGGAAATCGCGGCTGCCTTAAAAAGGGCTTCCTTGAAAATCAACCCATTTCAACTGGAATTTGGAGCGTTCGGCACCTTCGGGTCAGCGGAGTCTCCCCGGGTGTTATGGGCTGGAGTAATTGACCAATCCGGCGGCCTGGACAAGCTCTATGAAGCGGTCACTTCCGAGATGGGGGAACTGGGGTTCGCAAAAGAGGCGAGGCCTTACCGTCCCCATGTCACGATAGCCCGTAAATACGCGGGAAAATCGCCTTTTGCAGGCTCCAATTTACGGTCTTTGGCCGTGGAAAAATCCGGTCCTGAAGGAAAAAATCAGCCTCTGATTTGGGAGGTCGATGAATTTGTACTTTTTTCCACGCATTTGCACGAAAAGCCAATGTATGAGATACTAGAGGCCGTTCAAATGAAAGATTCGTAGATTGGAAATAAATAGCAATAGAAATCGAATATATTTTTCCGCACATGATCGAATATCGAATTCCCTTTGTTGCCGTATCCTGTGAAGTAAATTTGTGCCGTTCCTAAGCAACATGTGTTGTAAAGACTGTCCTGTTTGTCAGTTATTGTACGCTCTCGGATACAGCAATTGACTGAAAATGTTTCCAAAGGTTATTCAAAACCTGTATTTTTGGTTACTTAAAGAGGGAATGTGCCGGAAATATAGGAGGAGAAACATGTACACATTACGTCAAAACCGCTGGATGGCACTGCTGATCGGTGTGCTTCTGGTGTGTTTCTCTGCAATTTGCATGCTGCTGCAAAACGAGCAGATGCATAAAATGCAGTATAACGACAGCACGAATCAACTGGGGGCCGTAACATACAGCAAGAACGATGAAGCAGGCGCAAGCCCGCAGCATTTATCCATACAGGGGGCAAAACACCCGTTAACCGCGGAAAACTCCGTGCAGCTTTTGAATGTAAATTTATTGAAAAAATGGAACGTTAAGCATCATCCCCTTTTTGTTGAAGGGATTTCAGCACAAACACCGGCTGCCGCCAAAAAGGCCCAAGCTGTGCAAGCGAAGCCTAAGGCGAAGAAAGCTGTAGCTGTTGCAGCCAAGCCGAAGCTGGATCCAAAACTGAATCCCCCCACCACGTTATTCTTCAGCCGGACCAAACTGCTCAGTCCTTCCCAGAAGTCGGAAGCGACCAAACAGTACAAGGTAACCGCTGAGGACGTGCTTCTGCTCCGTAGAATCGTGATGGCAGAAGCCGAAGGCGAACCGTACAAAGGCAAAGTGGCTGTGGCCAATGTTGTCTTGAACCGGCTGCGGTCAGCCAATTTTCCCGATACGATTAGAAAAGTCATTTACCAGAGATATCAGTTCAGTCCTGTGGCGAACGGCCGTTTTGACCGTGTGAAGCCGAACGAGGATTCGATTCATGCCGTCAATGAGGCGCTTAACGGACGCAAGGAAGTCTCGGATGATACGTATTATTTTCTGTCGCTGAAGCTGGCCGACGACCTGACGGTTCACCATACGCGGACCTTGGCCAAGACGATCGGCAACCACTCCTTTTACAAATAAATCCCGTAAGTTTAAAATGTTTATGGGTAAAGGATAATGAGGAGGTGGCGTTTATATGAAAATTACGTATTATGGTCATTCCTGTGTGGTGGTGGAGGAAGGCGGCCGGAGCGTGATCATCGATCCGTTTCTCTCGGGCAATCCGGCATCGGGTATTGCGCCTGCGGATATCCGTGTTGATGCGGTGCTGCTCACCCATGGGCACTCCGACCACTTTGGCGATGCGCTGGAGATTGCCAAAGCGAATGATTGTTCGATTGTCGCCGTGTTCGAGCTGGCGGAGTTCTGCCGCAAGAAGGGCGCGAAAACCTTTGCCATGAACATCGGGGGCCAGCAGCAGTTTGACGGATTCAAGGTCAAATATACGCTGGCTTTCCACAGCTCTGCGGTTCCGGACGGCGAAGCACTGATCTATGCCGGAGAACCGGCGGGCATCCTGCTGACCATGGGCGGCAAAACGTTCTTCCATGCGGGAGATACGGCGCTGTTCGGCGACATGCGGCTTATCGGTGAAATGAATCAGATCGATGCTGCCGCGCTGCCGATTGGCGACGTGCTGACAATGGGACCGGACGATGCGCTGCTGGCGGCCAAATGGCTGCGGGCGGACCGCGTCATTCCGGTGCATTACAACACTTTCCCTGCCATTAACCAGAACAGTACGCTCTTCTGCGACCGTCTTCATCAGGAAGGCATTGAAGGACACGCGCTCAAGCCGGGAGAGAGCATTGAGATCTGACCGCTGATGAAGCGGTGGCTTTGACAAATGGCACCCCCCGCCGTATCCGGGCATACAGTATCGTAACATTAGCCTATCGGAAAGGCGGGGGTTGATTGTTTTACCGAACTAGTGAACATAACGGGTATTTGCCGGCCGGCGAGCTGCAGAAAGCCATACAGGGCGAGTACGAAGCGATCCGTAAGGGACGAAGGCTTCAGGAGCTGGCTCCCCCGGACCACCGGATATATTTCAGCCGCGTGGTCGAAGAGGAGCGGCAGGGCCGTCTCGCCGAGCTGACCCGTATCTATTATGAGCATACCGGCTGCTATCCGGTCTTCAGCAAGGTTGAAACGCCCAGGGCGTATGTAACCGGACTGAAAGCGACCGTCGATGACGCACTCGAAGCCGCGTGGAATTATTCGGACCTGATGCTGACGGCGACGGACCCGAAGGTCCAGAAGCTGATGCTGCGCGCGATGAACAGCGAAATGCGCTGGGTCAGCCGGCTGCAGTTTTTGTACAGCAATTATTTCCACGAAAATGGCGACATGAAGCACAAGGGCACCATTGGCATCGCCGACAAACAGCTTCCCTCTTGAGTTGGGGGAGGCTGTTTTTCTGTATATTGGAAAAAACCGAGTTGAAATGAATAATCATACGCTTTTCAGGTTAATTACAACATGCCGCTTTAATGCTTCACTGCAAAACATTTCTTATCACATTCATAAAAAGTTTAAATTGCGCAGAGGTTTAGTGGGTGTTAAAATAATATAACCAATTCATTTTGAATAATTATCGACGTTTTATAACAAAAAGAAAACCATTCCCCCATGCAACGAGGATTTCCGCCGTTGTCGCATACCCCATTCCCCTAGTGAGCATGAAGTATTATTCTTGTAGCCAATGTCGTCTTCGTACTGGTTTATTTTGATGTATCTGGATTTACTTGCATTTATTTATTCTGAAGATAGAAAGGTTGCTTTCCATGAGACATACGGTACTTCCCCCTAAGCAGGGACTTTATGATCCGCAGTTTGAAAAAGACGCCTGCGGCATGGGCTTCGTCGCTCATATCAAAGGCCGGGCCTCCCATGAGATCGTAGGCCAGGCTCTGACGATGCTCGAGAATATGGAGCACCGCGGCGGACAGGGCAGCGAGCCTAATTCCGGTGACGGCGCCGGGATCATGCTGCAAATTCCTCACCGCTTCTTTGCGGAAGAAGCGGCCCGGATCGGCTTTGAGCTGCCTGAACCGGGGCAATATGGCGTAGGCATGCTGTTCCTTTCCCACGACGAAGCCGTTCGGGAGGCTCATGAGAGCCGGCTCGTCGAAATCATCCGGGAAGAAGGACAGCAGTTCCTGGGCTTCCGCGACGTTCCGACCTATGATGAGATGCTGGGCAAATCCGCGAAGGAAGCTAAGCCGTACGTACGGCAGATTTTCATCGGGCGCAGCATCGATGTGAAGGACGAAATGGACTTCGAGCGCAAGCTGTACATCATCCGCAGACGCGCCGAGCTGGCCATCCGTTATGGCGACGCTCCGCAAGCGGACTCCTTCTATATTTCCAGCCTTTCGTGCCGGAAAATCGTATACAAAGGGATGCTAACCACCAATCAGGTAGGGCAGTTCTATCTGGACCTGAGAAACGAACTGGTGGAGACGGCGATCGCCCTCGTTCACTCGCGTTTCAGCACGAACACCTTCCCGAGCTGGGAACGGGCGCACCCGTACCGCTTCATGATTCACAACGGGGAGATCAACACGCTCCGCGGCAACGTGAACTGGATGCATGCGCGCCAGTCGCTGTTTAAGAGCGATATTTTTGGGGATGACCTGGAGAAGGTCAAGCCGGTCATCAATCCGGACGGTTCGGATACCGCCATGTTCGATAACACGTTTGAGTTCCTGTACCTGAGTGGACGTTCCCTGCCACACGTCGCCATGATGATGGTGCCGGAGCCTTGGAACAACCATGAAAGCATGGACGAAACGAAAAAAGCGTTCTACGAATACCACAGCACGCTGATGGAACCGTGGGACGGACCAGCGGCCATGGCGTTCACCGACGGCGTTCAGATCGGCGCCATCCTGGACCGGAACGGACTCCGCCCGTCGCGTTACTACGTGACGAAGGACGACCTGATTATTCTTTCTTCGGAAGCCGGCGTGCTCGACATTCCAGCTGAGGATGTCCTGTACAAGGACCGTCTCCGTCCGGGCAGAATGCTGCTCGTGGATACGAAGGAAGGACGGATCATTTCCGACGAGGAAGTGAAGGCCCAGATCGCTGCCGAGCAGCCGTACCGCGAGTGGCTCGACGAGCATCTGGTCAATCTGGATGAGCTTCCGGACGCGCCGGAGCTGCCGAATCCGAAGCATGACAACGTGCAGCAGCTGCAGCTCTCCTTCGGCTATACGTTCGAAGATCTGCGCAAGGTGCTGGAGCCGATGGCTTCGACCGGCCAGGAAGCGGTAGCCTCGATGGGCTACGACGCGCCGCTGGCGGTGCTGTCCGACAAGCCGCAGCGCCTGTACAACTACTTTAAACAAATGTTCGCGCAGGTGACCAACCCGCCGATTGACGCGATCCGCGAAGAGATTATCACTGCGACCGGAACGACGATTGGACCGGAGCGCAACCTGCTGCATCCGGAGCCTGAGAGCTGCCGCCAGATCCGTCTGGACACGCCGGTTCTCTCGAACGAAGATTTCGCGAAGATCCGCCACGTGCACCGTCCTGGCTTCAAGTCGATGACGATTCCGATCTTCTTCCCTGCTGAGGAGGGGGCGGAAGGCCTGCGTAAGGCGCTTGACGGATTGTGTGAAGCGGCCGACCGCGTGATCAAGAAAGGCCACAACATCCTGATCCTGTCCGACCGCGGCGTGGACAAAGAAAATGCGGCGATCCCGGCGCTTCTTGCCGTATCCTGCCTGCATCATCATTTGATCCGCCAAGGAACGCGGACCAAAGTCAGCATTCTGCTCGAATCCGGCGAACCTCGTGAAGTGCATCATTACGCGCTGCTGCTCGGTTACGGCGTGAGTGCCGTCAACCCTTACCTGGCGTTCGAAACGCTGGACGACATGATCCAGCAGGGGCTGCTGCGCGGCGTGACGCACGAGAAAGCCGTTAAAAACTATATCAAAGCCGCGACGAAGAGCGTGGTGAAAATTTTGTCCAAAATGGGCATCTCGACGATCCAGTCCTACCGCGGTGCGCAAATCTTTGAAGCCGTCGGCTTGAAAGAGGATTTTGTCGAGAAGTACTTTACCCGTACGCCGTCCCGCATCGGCGGCATCGGCCTGGAAGAAGTGGCGGCCGAAGCGCTGGCCCACCACAACCGCGCCTTTACGGACAAGGACGGAAGCGACAAGGTGCTCGATTCCGGAGGCGACTATCAATGGCGCAAGGACGGGGAGGAGCATCTGTTCAACCCGCAGACGATCCACCTGCTTCAGCAGGCCGTACGCACCGGGGATTACCAGGTGTACAAAAAGTACGCGAAGCTTGTTCAGGGTGAGAACGAGAAGCATCTGACGATCCGCTCGCTACTGAAGCTGAAACCGGCAGGAGCTCCGGTTCCGATTGAGGAAGTCGAGCCGATCGAGTCCATTATGAGACGCTTCAAGACCGGTGCCATGTCCTTCGGCTCCATCAGTAAGGAAGCGCATGAAAGCCTTGCGATTGCGATGAACCGCATCGGCGGCAAGAGCAACACCGGTGAGGGCGGCGAAGATCCGGCGCGCTATATTCCGGATGCGAACGGCGATTCCCGCCGCAGCGCGATCAAGCAGGTGGCGTCCGGCCGGTTCGGCGTGACGTCGAACTACCTGGTGAACGCGGACGAAATTCAAATCAAGATGGCGCAGGGAGCGAAGCCGGGTGAAGGCGGACAGCTTCCGGGCCGTAAAGTATATCCTTGGGTTGCCGAAGTGCGCGGTTCTACGCCTGGGGTAGGTTTGATTTCTCCGCCGCCGCATCATGACATTTACTCGATCGAGGATTTGGCGGAGCTGATTTATGATCTGAAGAACTCCAATCCGCGCGCGAACATCAACGTGAAGCTCGTGTCCGAGGTTGGCGTCGGAACGATCGCGGCCGGGGTGGCCAAAGGCCGTGCCGACATTATCCTCGTCAGCGGATATGACGGCGGTACCGGCGCATCGCCGCAGGGATCCATCCGCCATGCGGGTCTTCCTTGGGAGCTGGGCGTTGCGGAAACGCACCAGACGCTCATCCTGAATAACCTGCGCGACCGCGTCGTCCTGGAAACGGACGGCAAAATGCTGAACGGACGCGATCTGGCCGTCGCAGCGCTGCTGGGTGCCGAAGAGTATGGCTTCTCTACGGCTCCGCTCGTGGCACTTGGCTGTATCATGATGCGCGTCTGCCAGATGGACACCTGTCCGGTAGGGGTAGCTACCCAGAATCCGGAACTGCGCAAGAACTTCATGGGCGATCCGGCGCATGTCGTTAACTTCATGAGATTCGTGGCTGAAGATATGCGTGAAATTATGGCGGAGCTCGGCTTCCGTACGATCCAAGAGATGATCGGACGCACGGACTGCCTGGATGCCGAAGAGGCGAACGGACATTGGAAGAAGCAAGGCATCGATCTGTCCGTTCTGCTGCACACACCGGAGCTTCCGGAAGGTAGCACGCGCTACCGCACGAAGACCCAGAACCACGGTCTCGAAGAGACGCTGGATATGCGTGAGCTGTTGAAGCTGGCGGCACCGGCGCTGGAAGACGGAACGCCGGTTACCGGCGAGCTTTCGATTACGAACGTAGACCGCGCCGTAGGCACGATTCTCGGCAGCGAAGTCACGCGGAAGTATGGAGCAGCCGGCCTGCCGGAAGATACGATTTCGCTGACCTTTACGGGAACGGCCGGCCAAAGCTTGGGCGCCTTCGTTCCGAAGGGCATCACGCTGACCGTGGTTGGCGACGCGAATGACTACACCGGCAAAGGGCTCTCCGGCGGGAAGCTGATCGTGAAGCCGTCGCCGAAATCGACGTTCAAGGCCGAAGAGAACATCATTATCGGCAACACGGCTTTCTATGGCGCGACAAGCGGCGAGGCGTACATCCGCGGCATCGCCGGCGAACGCTTTGCGGTCCGCAACTCCGGCGTGAATGTCGTCGTTGAAGGCGTTGGCGATCACGGATGCGAATATATGACAGGCGGCCGCGTCGTCATCCTTGGGGAAACGGGACGTAACTTTGGCGCCGGCATGTCGGGCGGTATCGCCTACGTCTATGATCCGCAGGGTACGTTTATCGACCGCTGCAACCTGGAGATGATTCTTCTGGAGCGCGTTGAGGATCCAGAGGAAGTTCAAGAACTGAAGAGCATGATCGAGAAGCATGTCAACTACACGGAGAGTGCTGTCGGCGAGCGTGTGCTGGAAGACTGGGAGAACAGCCTCGGCCAGTTTGTCCGCGTCATTCCGAAGGATTACAAACGGATGACACAGCAAATTCGCAAGGTTCAGGAGAATGGACTGAGCGGCGAAGCTGCCCTGCTGGCCGCCTTCGAAGCCAACATGCGCGAGCTCGCGAGAGCGGGAAACAACTAATTCTTCCAAACCGGATGTTATAAAGACAGAATTCCTATCAACAAGGTTGAATTTTTCATATTTGCGCAATAATTGCTGGAAAGGGCATACGAAATGTTTTCAATTGGAGACATAAATCGTATGCCCATTTTTTTCGACAAAAATAGAACCTGCTTCAAAAAGCAATTGTCCCATTAGACGACAACATCCAGAAGAGGCTTGGGATATAATAAAAAAGACCTAGTCACTTGGCTGATTCTTGACATTCATACTTGGAACAGACGTTGTATTTGTCAACAAAAGAGTAGCCGTGGTAATCATTTTGGATAATATGTTGAGTGGAGCGAGGGTATCTTCGATGAGAGATGAGAGAAAGTTCGGTGCCGAGGCCCGGTCCAACCAAGAACTTCCGGAGCAAACCCAATTGGACATCATGAAAGTGTTGGAGCAATGCGGGATTCATCCTGACAACTGGAAGCGCTTTGTTCAAAAGATGGAGAAGGGGACGGATTAGCGGAAATTTCGCAGATCGTGTCCGGGGGGTTCGCATAAAACGACAAGGAGGGACAGAAAACGTTTTATCATTCCGATTTTAGACAGGGAGACCGCCCTGCAGCAGTTGTCTTCCATATGCTCCAAAAGGGGACCCCGTCGAATTACGGTAACCGAACCTATAAAAACCTCAGCCCTCCTAAGTTCAAGGAAAGCTGAGGTTTTTCATTATTTCATGGACCGTTCCATCCGCACAAAAGCGATAAAACGTTTGGCTTCTTCCTCAGACAAGCGGCGGCCGTCAATCGTCAAATTGAACTTCTCCAGCAAGTCCTCATCCGAAAGCTCCAGTTGATCGACAAAATCCCGGACCTCCGGATCCATGACAATCTTCGGCTGGTTCGTACGGCCGATCAGATAATCGATGGAAACGTCAAATTTATCAGCCAGTTTGGTCAGAATCTCAAAATCAGGTTTACGGCGGTTCTTTTCATAGTGGGATAGTGCGGCTCGCGTAATGCCTATGGATTGGGCCAATTCCTCCTGGGTCCAGCCGCGTTGGTCCCGCAATTCTGCGATGCGATTACCATGATTCATGAATTAACCTCCTCCGAATACCTGAAAAAATACATAAAATTAGAAACAAAATGTCGCAAAAATAGATTCATATAGGAAATAAGTATTGACTAGTTACAAAATGTATCGTAAAGTGAAAATTGGAAATGATACCATTTGTATCAATTGTTGAGACGTTTCGTATCCTTTAGCAGTATAAGGCGTTATCCCGATTTTCATACCATGAGGCAGGAATAATCCGATGAATATGTTAACAGCACATGGCATACATCTTCAAACGTATATGTATATCCATCAGGTCGGGAACCAGACGGTTTTTCTGCATCGGACCCGTCCTGTCATCTTATGGGAATACGAGCCAAGCCGGATGGTAATCATCAGCGACTTGGATCTCCCCGTCGTGCCCGAGCTCAGGCTGGGGTTCATTATCCACGTTCCAAATGCCCCTGCCCGTCAGGTATACGGCACCGTGGCTTGGAAAGAAAGCAGCATCTCCTTTAAGGCCCACCAATACGGCATTCGTATTGAATCCCCGCAGCAGGAGCCGGAGCGCATGACAAAACACCACAACCGCCCGCAACGAGGCGGCCGAGCGGCCTCCACACCGTATGAAAGTCCCTGTGACCACGATTCTTTCCCCGGCCCAGGACACCATTTTGATATCAAAGCATAAAAATCTTACGTTTTTTCGTAATGGGATACAGACATTTTACACTATTTATCAAAGGGCTGCATAGTGCTTTGCTTTAAAAAGGCTGAAGTATAAGCCTGTCATGTGATCGTCCGGTTGGACTTATATTGAGAGCGGGGGATGGATCAGTCATGGGACGTACGTTGACTTTGGATTTCCTGATGCAGATGCTTCAAAGGGACGAGGATGTTCATTTATGAGCAGCATGAATCCGCTGAACAAAACGGTGGACGTCGGCAAGCCCCTTCCGATCACTCCCCGGAAAGACAGGATATTGTACCTTTGGGCCAAGCGAACCCTGGATATTAGCTTATCGCTTATAGGGCTGATTTTTTTATGTCCGGTATTCCTGGCCGTTGCCTTGCTTATCAAGCTGGAGGATCCAAAAGGCTCGGTGTTTTTCTCTCAGGTCCGCGTCGGCCGTGGGGGCACACCATTTAAGATGTACAAATTCCGGTCGATGGTCAGCGGAGCCGAGCTGATGCTCGGCAATTTGATCCAGCAAAGCGATGTGACCGGAGCAATGTTCAAAATGAAAAACGATCCGCGGGTCACCCGGGTCGGCCGGTTCATCCGCAAAACGAGCATTGATGAGCTGCCCCAGCTTGTGAATGTGCTGAAAGGAAATATGAGCCTGGTCGGGCCAAGACCGCCTTTGCCGCGGGAGGTAAGCGACTATACTTCCTACGATATGCAGAGGCTGCTCGTTGTTCCGGGGTGTACAGGTTTGTGGCAGGTCAGCGGAAGGAACCATGTGGGATTTCAGGAAATGGTCGAGCTGGACCTCAAATACATAAACGAACAGTCGATCCGGATGGATATGATCATCATTTGTAAAACGGTCAAGGTGCTGTTCGGCGCGGATAATGCGTACTAATCGCTGCGTGTCCAAGTGCGCAGGGCGCAGCTGTGTCCATTAGGAAGGTGGCAGATGCATCATGAAAAAATGGGTCGTTTCGACCATCGCCGTCGTATCGGTGCTGGTGGTCGGTGTCGCGGGATACGGATTGTATATTTACAATTCGGTCAAAGCGACGGCTAACGAAATATATGAAAAGCGGGAACCATCCGTTGTACCGGTAACCGTCAGCTCGGATGGCAAGACAGGCGGCCAGGCGGATACGTCCAAGAGCGCCGAAAACCCGCCGGCGGTTCATTTGAATGAAAGGGAGCCGTTTACCGTTCTGGTCATGGGTGTGGATCAGCGCGAGGACGACCCGGGCCGCTCGGACTCGATGATCCTGCTGACGGTAAACCCGTCCAAGCAGAGTATCCTGATGTTCAACAT
>Ga0164243_10014022_pt1 | contig 11195 bp, 4 predicted proteins | sample OricompcompostOP_FD_108781 | JGI IMG/M metagenome (GOLD analysis project Ga0164243, IMG submission 108781) | Organic Plus compost microbial communities from Emeryville, California, USA - Original compost - Organic plus compost (OP) | ecosystem: Engineered > Solid waste > Mixed feedstock >... | reverse complement strand
CCTTGCCCTGTCGCAGCGGCGGGCACAGTCGGCCGTCGACTACCTGGTCAGCCGGGGCATCGCGCGGGACCGTATGGTGGCCAAAGGCTACGGCGAGACACGGCCGGTGAACCGCTGCAGCAATGATGTGCCATGCACGGTGGAACAGCATCAGGCCAATAGGCGGACAGAGGTGACGGTATTGGAATATTGAATATTAAGAGGTTAGACTATCAATACTACGCCTTTTTGGAATGGCCAGCCGGAATTTACGGCTGGCTTTTTTGCAGTTTAGGGACGCCCCGTTTGCTCCAAACAGTCACCACTTTGATATCACCCAAATTGTTTGCCTGTATCCATACTTCCATGCAAGATGCGGACGATTTCAATGTGCACCCCATCGGTTTCGCGGTAGAAAATAATATGTTTCCACACGATGTATTTTTTATACGCTGGCCTGATCTCGTCACAGTTTCTGCCTTTATTGGGATTCTCTGCTAAAAAATGGAAAGCATTGTCAAGGACTGTTAAATAAATATTCCGTTGCTTAATCCCCCATTTCTTCTGCGTATAACGGCCTATGTCTTTTAAATCAGCCTTGGCAAGGTTGGTGAGAAAGAAGGCCAAAATCTATTCCTCGTTTAATTCCTCAATTAATCCCGTTAATGAATAATCCGCCCTTCCGCTTTTTTCTCCCGCTTCGAGCGAATAGCGCAATGCTTCCAGTTTGGTTTCTTCCAATACCAATAGACGTAATCCAGCTCTTATCGCTTCACTGGTCGACCCAAAGCGTCCTTTTTCAATTTGTTGGTTGATGAATCCTTCAAAGTAAGATCCCAACGAAATGCTTGTATTCTTTGACATAACGTATTTTTTTCAAAATATTCGCCCCCCTCTTAAATGCAGCTATTTCTTTTGCTTATTCAGGTCAGTGCGGACTTTGCGAACGAAATCAATAGACGTTTGGGAGGCGCGAGCCGCTTGTTCATCGTTGAACCCGAAGTCCAAAAGGAGGTTTGCTACAACAGAAGCTTTGCCTTTTTCAATTCCTTTTTCAATTAACAAATCATACGTGCTCATGACTTTCTCTTTAATCGCTAACGGTAACTCCTTGACAACTTCCTTGATCTGTTCCTCGGTGAAGTCCACCCGGGACAGACTGTAAATCAGTAATGCTGCCTGCTGATCGTCACTTCCGTGAGCCAGTCCAATGGCTAATATCTCCGGAAACTTCCCCTTCAGCTTACGCTTATCAAACGCATACTTAAGCATCAGCGGCGAGCCGGCTAAGTAACGGTTGCCTATCGCCCGGATATTCTCCTCCGATGTTTCCCTTAAGTTGTGGTAAACATAATCAAAACTGGAAGAAAATCAAGCAAATCTTTTGCCGAATCATCAAACAGCTGCTCCAAGGTACGATACTTCCATTTTTCCCTGCCATGATAAAGCAGGATCGGGACGATCGGCGTCAGGTGCTTCCGCTGCTTGATTTGCTGTTGGTAGCCGGAAAATAGATAGCCACCGACCTGTACGGGTGCGTATATATCGGGCGTACTCTTGTGTTCTATTAATAATGACACATCTACGTTCCCTTTTCCGTCACGACGGCGACAGGTATAGACCACATCGGACATGGTCTTTTCCAATTCGCCTGACACATAGCTATCAGGCAGCCGATGTAGAATCAAGCCTTTCAATCAATCAAAAATTAAAGGAAATCCTGTATCATCTAATTGGGATGTTGTACATCCCAATTAGATGATACCTTTTTCCAGACAGAAATCTCCATGTTTGCGCTTCGAAAACAATAGGCTTGGCAGCCTCGCTGAGCCTTTCTAATACTAATTTCTACTATGAAACACATTAGTTGGATTCGTTCCGTTTTATACGTATTTGCATCGCTATTTCTTGGGTTGCCGACAGATCAAGTATTGGCCGATGGCTCTAAGGATTTGTATCCGGATGAGGTACAGGGCGGACGAGCCGTCTTGGTCAGCTCAATAACGCCAGCTACCGGTTGGCCATTTACGGTACCTGGGGTGCATTATGTATATGTAAAAGCAGGCGAAATCATCGCCGCGGCCTCGAGTGCGCAGGGCTTGGGTAATGGCCGGATCGTTGTGATATCCCCCCATGGCGATGTCTCCTATTCAGCTATTGGGAATACGGAGGAGGGCCATATCGCGAACCGGGATGAGGAGTTGGGTGGACCGAAGTTAAATGAGGAAGATGATACCGAGAATCGGTATACGCCATTTACCGTGACAGCCGACGAAGGCGGCATTTGGACCGTGTGGTTTTTACCAACGGGAAATGTTACGGCAGGCCCAAGCGGTAGCAGTTCATCACACAGTGTAAATGTTGCTGATGGCCCGTGGGAACAATATGTGTCTACCACCAATAGCCATAGTATATATGCTTGGGACGTATCGGTTATTAATGCTGGAGAAACGGATTTTATACCCGGCCGGGTTTATACAAGTGTAATGAATCATTACTTGCCGTCGGCTACAGAAACACGGGGATATCACGGGAAGATGTTTGTGGCTACCAAAGACGGTTATCAATATCGTATTAACAACAACGGTCAACACGGGCTGGGCTTTACGTTTTTTGCCAATAACAAAGGCATAGTGGATGGAACTGACGGGAATGACGATGAGGCACCTCCCCGCTATAAAAGTGTAAGCGGGACTAACCCGCCCGTGTGGGACCCCCGCCAATTGGACGGAACGGAAACGATTACTCACAAGTTCTTTTATACGAAACCGGATCCGACGATGCCCGAGGCCGCCACGGTATGGTACATAGCACCCGAGGACTATGGTGATTTTATTGCTAATGGGAGCGGCGGAAGATCCGAAGAAATTTGGCTCAACCCCGATAGAGTCGAGCCATCGGTGGATAACATTGCCGTAGAGGGCGTGGAAGGTACCGGCAATAAACTGAGTACAAAAGGCGCATGGATTAAGTTTGACGCCAACACCCGGGGAAATTATCAGATTGTCATTGAAGGAGACGGCGACTTTGTGGACCGTGTCATTGAAGGAGCGGCTATAAACGGGCCGAATCAGGCATTTTGGGATGGACGTGATGGGGACGGAAAATTTCCGGATGTCGGTGAGTTGGATGTGCAAATCGGCGTAGCGTTACGGGGTGCCGAGGTGCATTTTCCGTTTATTGATGTGGAATACAACTGGAATGGGATTATCATCGAATTACTGGATGAAGACGGTGAACCGGAGAATGACATTGTGTATTGGGACGACAGCGATTTCCCGGCCATTGAGGGAGGGGCTGATCCGCTATACAACGGAAACCGCGGTGACGGTATTTCAAGCAATGTCAATGGACATACCTGGAGTGAATATTATTTCGGGGACGGCCGTACCATGGACACCTGGGTCTATGTACAGGGCGGGGCCGTGGGAAGTGAAACCACGTTCGAGACCCGTGTGGTGGATCTCGGCGTCGAAAACTTATTGAATACCCTTGGTGGCCGCACGTCGGTGACCGAAGGCACCGAATGGGAATATACGGTGGAGGTGTTCAATGCCGGCCCGAGCAGCATCCAGACGGCGAGCGGCGCAGCCGACGAAGACTATGCTTACTTTGAATTTTACCTGCCGAAAGGATTGGTATTGCAGCCCGGTGAAAGTGTCGTCGGTTTTGAGGTGCTGGATTTTGTGGACCCTACCACGGTAATTACAGACTATGATGAGGATGTGGTAGGAGTTGTGCCAGGGACCAACATCGAGTTTATTATCACCGGAGCTGATTGGAACAAAGTACGGGCAAGGGTCAACCTTCCTGCCGAAAGTAGGATCCGGTTTACCGTGCCGGTGATATTGGAAGATGCCGACGAATTTGCAGACGGGGCCAATCTGGACGTATGGGCGACGGCGTTACGTCCCAAGGACTATACAGATATTGACGCGACGAACCTCTCGCGGGACGGATCCGGTGCAATCATCCTGCCTACCGATCCGTTTTTCGAATGCCAGGGACCGGATCCGGATCCGGAGACCGCTGATCCGCTTGATCCAATGACGCACGACAAGTTTGATCTTACACCGTGCAACAACGTAACGCTGGGCGAAGGGCTTACGGTAGGAACTGCTGGCATCGAATTGGTGAAGACCGGAACGCTGGATGAAGGTGAGAATCCTTCGCAGCCCGGAGATAAAATCACGTATACCTTCAAAATCACCAATACAGGGGAAACCCCATTGACGGATATTGCTTTGCAGGACCCGCTGTTCGGTGGATTGTTAGATGCTCCCACACTGGTGTTTGAAGAGTGGAACGGCGACGGAACGTTTGCAGGAATACTCGATATCGGGGAATACGTCATCTATAGCGCACAGTATACCATCGACCAAACGGATATAAACAGGGGATTCGTGCGCAACCGGGCGCAGGCCGTTGGCGAATACGACGATGGTGAAGGAGACACGGGTACGGTTAGTGATTACTCGGGTACAGAAACCAATCCGGAAATACATACGATAACGGAATTGGTACAAAACCCCGAATTGACAGTGGAGAAACGGGTGACCAGCAGCGGCCCTTACGAGCTGGATGATGCAATTATCTATGAGATTTCGGTGAAAAATACGGGAAACGTGTCGTTGAATAACGTAACCGTGAACGACGACAATGCCGAAGTGGTAAACCCCGGTGATGAAGTTATTGGTTTGCTGAAACCCGGGCAATCTGAAACCGTGGTGTTCGAACATGAAGTCACGCAGGCGGATTTCGATGCTGGCGTGGTCATCAACCAGGCTCAGGTAACCGGTGAGGATGAAGATGGGAATACCATCGTGGAAGAAACGTCGGACGACCCCGATACACCGGATGAACCCAATGACCCTACCAAAGTGCCGCTGATCCAATCGCCCGCCATTAGCTTGATTAAATCGGTGACAAACGCAGGGACAGGTGAAGGTGAAGACGGTGCGTTTGTTCTGGGAGACGAAATCACGTATTCCTTTGTTATCAGAAACACGGGGAACATCACGTTGAATAACATCACGATTGCCGATGAGCTGGAAGGCGTGACGGTAACCGGAGGCCCCATATCATTAGAGCCCGACGAAGAAGACAAGGATACCTTTACGGCTAGCTATGAAGTGACCCAAGCCGACATTGACCGGGGCTACGTATTGAACCGGGCAACCGCGACCGGGCATTACACTACCGATGGCACGCCGAATGAAGAAGAAGGGTCTTCGGATGCCGGTACGGACGAACATGGTGAAGAGATTGCTGATCCGGCAAACACGGATAGCGATTTTGACGACGATACCGATCCGACTAACGACCCCACGGTGATGCTGGTCGAGCAGTCGCCCGCCATTACGCTGATCAAATCAGTGAGCAACACCGGCGAGGGCAGCGGCCCGGGCGGCACCTTTGTGGAAGGCGATGAGATCCAGTATGCTTTCAAGATAAAGAATACAGGCACGGTTACCTTGACCAATATCACGCTCACAGATGACCTTGACGATATTGAGTTGGAAGGCGAGCCGATAGCGAGCCTGGCACCGGGGGCTGAGGATGAGGAAACATTCTCCGCGACATACACAGTGAAGCGTACCGACGTAGTTTCCGCGAATCATGCCGTGGAAAATAGGGCTACAGTGAGCGCTAAATTTACGGATGCTTACGGCGATGAACAAACGGAAACATCGGTGTCGGATGCCGGCACCGATACGGATGGAGAACCCATACCCGATCCCGAATTGGTGGATAGCGATGGCGATCATGATCCGACTAATGACCCTACGGTCATCGAAGTGAGGTACACACCGGGTATACAAGTCATCAAATCAGTGACTAACACCGGCACTGGTGAAGAAGGGGCATTTGTTGTTGGGGACGAGATCGAGTATGGGTTTACCATCACCAACACGGGCAATGTGACGTTGGAGGATATCGAGATCGATGATGTTCTGGAAGGGGTTATCGTCAGCGGTACACCTATTGCAAGCCTTGCGCCAGGTGCCGTCAATACGGACGTCACAGCAGTTTATGAAATTAAGCAGGCTGATATGGACGCTGGTTTCGTGCGTAATCACGCAATCGTTTCGGCGGAGTACGAAGACACCGACGGTACGACAAGGGAAGTCGATGGCAGTTCTGACGCAGGGACAGACCCCGACGGCGATATCATCCCGGACCCTGGAAGCGTGGACGGGGATAACGACGGCGACTTTGGCAATGACCCGACGGTAATCACACTTCCTTCGGCACCTTCGATCGAGTTGGTGAAGACCTTTGTGGTTGACCGCGAGGTTGTGGGCGATGATGACCGTGTTGACGCCGGCGACGAAGTCACCTACACGTTCGAGGTGACCAATATGGGCAACGTGACGCTGACGGGGGTGACGCTCACGGAGATCGCTTTCAGCGGCACGGGCGACTACGAGCTTCCCGATGATGCGGTCTTCGTCTTGTCGAGCGAAGGTAGCAACGAGGGCACATTGCTCCCCGGGGAGACGGCGACCTATACACTGACCTATACACTCACGCAGGACGACATCAACGTTGGTGAGCTGGTGAATAGCACGCTTGCCACGGGCACCCCGCCGAGCGGTGCGGCCGACAACGTGACGGACGTATCGGACACGGCGACGGATGCAGAGGGGGATGAAATAGATGATCCTTCTGCTGACGGCGATGATAATCCGATGGTAACCAACCTGCAGCAAACCCCCGGCATCGTTATTACCAAGACGACAAGAGGAGGCGAGCATGTGTGGATAGGCGACATAATTACTTATGATTTAGTAATCACTAATACCGGTAACGCAACATTAACAGCTATTCAGATCACAGACGACAACGCGGATGCGGGCAGCATTTCTCCGGCCACGATTGCTGCGCTGGAACCGGGTGAATCAAGAAGTGCAACAGCTACGCACACACTGACACAGGCCGATATCGACGCGGGATATGTGTATAACATTGCGACAGCAACGGGCGAGGCACCCAATGGCGATCGGGTGAGTGATGACTCCCATGACCCAAATCCATTGGATCCTGACGCCCCGATAGACCCAACATGCGTGGATTGCACCATCACGCCGATTGCGGTGAGACCGGCAGTTGCACTGGTGGCCGTCGTGACCAACACGGGTTCAGGCCGCAGTGGTGCCTTTATTATCGGCGATGAGATTACATACCGGTTCACAGTTACCAACACGGGCAATACCTCGCTAAGCGGCTTTGTGCTGAACGACGTCAAGCTGGGCTTGGTGGATATGGAGGTGGATGAGACATTAGCCCCTGGGGAACACTTCACGCGTACGTTCCTCTACACGGTCACGGCGGAGGATATCCGCGCAGGATCGGTGGAGACCACGGCAACAGTGCACGCCGATGGGCCAATTGGGGAAGTAGCCACCGATATATCGGGCGATGACGTAGGCAACGACGAACCCACGATTGTGCCGATAGCTGAAGGCCCCGATGCCGTGGGCGACGAAGAATCCACACCGCAGAACACACCGGTGACCGTCGAGGTGTTGGGCAACGATGCGGAAGGCAGCGGCGATCTTGACCCCGCAACGGTACGCTTAATTGACCCGGCTACAGGTGAAGAAAGCACGGAGGTGGCGATAGATGGCGAAGGTACGTACACGGTAGAGGCGGATGGCACGATAACGTTTACGCCGGTACGGGAATTTTATGGCAAAACCACCATTCAATACGTGGTGGGCGACGAGAACGGGCTGCAGTCCGACCCGGCCACGGTGACGCTGACAGTGGTGCGCAGCGCGCCGAAAGCCTCGGGCGATACGCACGTGGGATCGTTCAACGGGCCTGCGGAGATACCGCTGGTTGCCAACGATGAGCCGGATACTGCCCCGCTGGACCCGGCAAGCATTGAGATCACCGCCCAGCCGCAGCACGGTACGCTGGAGGTCCACCCGGACGGCACGGTTACCTATACGCCGGACCAGTACTACACGGGTCCTGATGAGTTCAGCTACCGGGTGCAGGACACCAACGGCAACTGGACGAACGTGGCCACGGTGCAGCTCACGGTATCGGGCTTCAACATCCCGAACGTGATCACGCCGAACGGCGACGGTCAGAACGACCGGCTGGTGATCGTGGGGCTGTCGGAGTACGACAATGCGGAGGTGACGATCTTCAACCGGTGGGGCAACGAGGTTTACCGGAGCCGCAACTACCGGCAGGACTGGGACGCGCAGGGGGTAAACGAGGGTACGTATTACTACCTGATTACGTTGAAGAAAGATGGCCGTGAGACGGTACACAAAGGGTGGATATTGGTGAAACGCAAGTAACCGGGGGCATTTGGCAATGAAAAGGAACAACATGAAAAAAAGCATAAAAACATTGGCACTGCTGATTCTGGCCTCGACGGGTTTCACGGCCCGGGGGCAGCAGAACGTTCAGTTCACGCAGTACATTTTCAATTCGATGAGTGTGAACCCGGCCTACACGGGCTACAAGGAGGAGTGGTACGGCCAGCTGGCGCTTCGCAGCCAGTGGGTTGGGATAGACGGGGCGCCGCAGACGGGCTCGGTCTCGATAGACGGGATCGTGGACCCTTACAGCAAGCGGCACGGGCTTGGCCTGCAGGCGACGGTGGACCAGCTGGGCCCGCAGTCGGCGACGTCGGTTTATGCCAACTACGCGTTCCGGCTTCGGCTGGATGCGGGGGACACGCAGCGGCTGAGCTTCGGGATCGGTGCGGGGGTGACGCAGTACAGCCTTGACGGCTCGGAGCTTCGGCCGAACGACCAGATGGATGCGGTGGTGCCCGCCGGTCGGATCAACAGCTTCATCCCGGACCTCCGCTTTGGCATGTACTACTACAACGAGTACTGGTATGCCGGGGTGTCGGTGATGGACCTGCTCTCGGGCGACCAGAGCAACAACATCTTCCGGTGGGACAACACCACGACGGACAACATCCGGCGCAGGCGGCATATGTACTTCATCGGCGGTGCGCTGGTAAACTTTGCCAGCGGGCTGAAGCTACGGCCGAGCGTGCTGGTGAAGGAGGACTTTAAGGGGCCGACGAGCGTGGACGTGAATGCGATGTTCATTTTCGACAACCGTTTCTGGATCGGCGGGGGCTGGCGCACGGGCGTCACGGTATTCAAGCGCGACTATACGCGTTTTACGGGCAACAGGCTGGACAGGCGCAATTCGGTTTCGGCCATCGCGCAGCTCTATGCCACGCCGACCCTGCGGATCGGCTACTCGTATGACTACATCCTGAGCCAGCTGAGCAGCGTACAGAACGGATCCCACGAGGTGACGCTTGGCATCACTTTCGGCCGGCGCACGAATAGACTGCTCAGCCCGAGGTTTTTTTAGGGAATAGGTTTATTGAAGGTAATTAAACAGGAATACGATGTTGATAAACAATACGAAAACAGGATTACTGGTCAGGATTTATACGGTTGTGGTGCTGTTGCTGGTGGCGTTGCTGGCGATGATTGTGCTGCTGCTTTCGGCAGCTTACGCCCAGGAGCAGCCGGGCCTTCGGGAGCGTGCGGACCGGGTATTCCGCCGTTATGAATACGCCAATGCGGTTCCGCTGTACCGGGAGCTTGCCGATCGCCGCTCGCCTCGGGTGGAGGACCTGGAGCGCTTGGCGTACTGCTACGTACAGATGAAGGACTACGAGTCTGCGGAGAACTGGTATGCCCGGGTGGTGGCCATGGAGGGCAGCACGGCGGAGAACCTGATCAGATATGGCGAGGTGCTGAAGGCGAACGGCAAATACGATGCGGCGAAGCAGCAGCTGGAGGCCTATGCGTCCCAGACGGGCGACCGGGCCCGGGTGGCGCTGCAGATCGCGGGGTGCGACTCGGCGCTGGTATGGATGGCTGATCCGACAGTGCACAAATTGCGCAACGAGGATGCGGTGAACACCTCGCTGAGTGAGTTTTCGGCCTTCCCGGTGGGGGATATGGTGTACTACACGGGCGAGCCGGACGGTTACATGCGGGGCGTTGGTACCTACGGCTGGACGGGCAACTCGTTCCTTCGGGTGTATACGGCGGACCGTTTGGCGGACAACAGTCTTTCCAATGCGGTGATTGCCGTTGATGGGATCAACAGTACGCCCTTCCACATCGGCCCGGTGGCGGCCGGTGCAGACGGCAGCACGCTTTACGTGACGCGCACGTATGGGGGCAAAGACGGGGAGATCTCGCGTGAGGACCGCCGCCGCTACCGGACGGGCAAGCTGGAACTTTACGTGTACAGCCGGCAGGCGGACGGCAGCTGGACCTCCGAGCCGTTTGCGTACAACAACGTGCAGGGATACTCGGTGGGGCATGCGGCACTGAGCGTGGACGGCAATACGCTGTACTTCGTGAGCGACATGCCGGGCGGGCATGGCGGCGCGGATATCTGGTACAGCGCACGGCAGTCCGATGGCAGCTGGGGCGCACCGGTGAATGCGGGTGCAACGGTCAACAGCGCGGGCGATGAACTGTTTCCGGCCATTTCGGGCGACGGTACGCTGTATTACTCCAGCGACGGACTGGCGGGCATGGGCGGACTGGACGTTTTCCGGTCGGCGGGCGAAAGGGACCGCTGGGAGACGCCGCGGAACATGGGCTACCCGGTAAACTCATCGGGCGATGACTTTGCCTATATCACCAACTACGAGGGGGAGGAAGGCATAGCGGGATACCTGTCATCCAACCGCCGAGGCGGAAAGGGCGGCGACGACATCTACTCGTTTACGTTCGAGAAGCCGAAGGTCATCATCGTGCTGAAGGGTGCGGCTTCGGATAAAAACACAGGCGATCGGCTGGCAGATGTTTCGGTGACGCTGTACGACGGCAGCCGTGGGATCGTGGCGCGCCGCAGCAGCACAGCGGACGGCACGTTCGAGTTTGTGCTCGATCCCGGCATGAGCTACACCGTACTGGGCCAGCGGGAGAAATACCATGCCGACTCGGCCAAAGTAAGCGCACTGAACATCAGCAAATCGGATACCCTGGAAGTGGCATTGGAGCTGGAGCCGGTCTTCAGGCCGGGGAGCAGCTTCGAGCTGAAGAACATTTACTACGACTTTGACAAGCATGGCATCCGTGCGGATGCGGCGGCGGTGCTGGATGAGCTGGTACGGACGCTGCGTGACAACCCGACGCTGAGGGTCGAACTGTCGAGCCATACGGACAGCCGGGGCAGCGACGCCTACAACCTTGCCCTGT
>Ga0164243_10014020_pt1 | contig 11196 bp, 9 predicted proteins | sample OricompcompostOP_FD_108781 | JGI IMG/M metagenome (GOLD analysis project Ga0164243, IMG submission 108781) | Organic Plus compost microbial communities from Emeryville, California, USA - Original compost - Organic plus compost (OP) | ecosystem: Engineered > Solid waste > Mixed feedstock >... | reverse complement strand
GGGTACCGCCTCGCGATCCGCGAGCCCGGCTGGTACGAGCACCGGCTGCTGCGGCACGCCGACCCGGCGCAGAACCTGCACGTGTTCCCGGCCGGCTGCGCGGAGATCGACCGCATGCTGCGGTTCCGCGACCGGCTGCGGGCCGACGCGGCCGACCGCGCGCTGTACGCCCGTACGAAACGCGAGCTCGCCCGGCGCACCTGGGCGTACATGCAGAACTACGCGGACGCCAAGGCACGCGTCGTCGCGGAGATCCTCGCCCGATCCGAGCGCTGACCGGCGATAATGCGGATTTCATCGGGATTTGAACGGGCCTCAATAGCTTCGCTGCGTCCAGCCGACAGGCCGCCCCGCTGAACGACCACCCGGTACCTGATGGCGCCTGTCGCCCCCTTCCACAGCGAGGACGTCGACACGTGGATTCCAGCGTATTCGCAGGCTATGCGAGGTCACGGAAAGTCCGGATCGCGGCACTGTCGGTCGCCGCGGTCACCATCGCCGGCCTGGGCACCACCCTTGGCACCGTGGCCGGCGCGGACCCGGCGATCAGCTGCTCACCGGTGAAGGTGGTGGCGGTGCCCGGGACCTGGGAGACGAACCCGAGCGCCGACCCGAACGCCGCGTCCGGCATGCTGCGCGGCGTCACCGACCAGCTCCAGCAGCGGTTCGGGTCGAAGGTCTCGTCGTACTTCGTGGCGTACGACGCCGACGCCTTCAAGAACGGCGTCGCGTACGCCGACTCGGAGAAGAGCGGCGTCGACGCCACGCGCGACGCGATGACCCGGATCGCGCGGTCCTGCCCGGGCACCAAGATCGTCGGCATCGGCTACAGCCAGGGCGCGGACGTCAACGGCGACGTCGCCGCGGCCATCGGCGCCGGCAACGGGCCGATCCCGGCCGCGGACTACCTCGCCGGCGGCAACCTCGCCGACCCGCAGCAGGGCACCAAGGGCGCGGTGGACCTCGGCGTACGCCAGCCCGGTACGCGGGGCCTGCTCGGCCCCCGTAAGGGCGGTTACGGCGCGCTGTCCGGCCGGATGGCCACCGCGTGCCTCAAGGGCGACATGTACTGCGCCACCCCGAACCGGGACCACCTGATCCGGGCGCTCGGCGCCGTCGGCGGCAACATCGGGCTGACCAGCATCCAGACCTCCGCGGAGCGCGACCTCGCGAAGGGCCCGCGTAAGGGCGCGACCACCCGGCCCGCCGACCTCACCAACCTGCCCACCGGCGTACGGAGGCTCGCCCGGTTCGCGCACGGCGGCAACGTCAAGGGCGCGGCGCGGGTCGCGCGGCAGCTGTCCCGCCTCGTCGGGCCGGCCGAGACCGTCGCCGCGCTGGCGTCCGACCCGGCGCTGGTCTCCGCGCTGCTGGCCACGCCGCCGGGGTCGCAGACGCACATCGCCGGCGAGGTCCTCCAGAAGGTCGGCCAGGCGGACATCGCGGGGCTCGGCACCGACGCGCGGCGCGCGATCAAGGCGGCGTCCCGGCACGACCTGGACACGCTGGTCTCGGTGGCCGCCGACGCCACCAAGAAGATCGCGCCGCTGGCGGGCGCGTCCAAGGCCGACGTGGCCAAGGCGACCATCGTGATCCAGGCGCTCCAGCCGGCCGCGCTGTTCACCCAGGCGAACAACCTGTCCGGTCTCACCAAGATCAACTACCGGGCGCTGGTCCGCGCCTCGAACGCGCTGGCCAAGGCCGTGCCGAGCGGCGACACCAAGGCCGTGGTCCGCGCGCTGAACACCCTTGAGGACCAGCTCATGCCGCTGGCCCGCATCGCGAACAAGGTGGACTTCCGGTCGCTCGGCGCCGCCCTGGCGCTGTCGCCGGACCCGCAGACGCGGGCGGTCGGCGACGCGCTGGTCGCCCTCGACCGGGTCGACTGGGTACGGATCGCCCGTGACCTGCGCACCATCCAGAACAAGCTGGCCACGGTCGACCCGAAGAAGCTGCCGGCGATCAACCCCAAGCATCCGGAGAAGTCGCTGAACAACGTGTTCGGCGTCAACCTGCTCGGGCTCGTCAAGCCGGCCGCCGACCTGGGGCAGCACGGCCTGGACGTGGCCGGGGTCAAGCTGCCCGAGGGCTCGCTGGCCCAGCTGGTGCGGTCCGGCCTCAACCCGGGCGAGGTGATCCGGGAGAGCATCGACGCCGGGGTGTTCTACGGCTCGCAGGTGCACGTCAAGTACGGCGAGTGGTCCGTCGACGGCAGCGGCCGGCCGGCGACCACCACGCTCGCGGACTGGCTGGGCGCGCAGATCGCCGCCGCCTGACCCGTACGCGGCACGTCGGAGCGGGGGACCCCGGGAGGGGGTTCCCCGCTCCGTCACGTATGCGTAGCCGGTTCTTCACCAAAGGCTATTGAACGATCGGTCAATACTGCTACTGTGCCGAGCGTGACCAGGGTTCGGCTCGACACGGATGAGCGCCGCGAGCAGCTGCTGCGCGTCGGCGTCGAGATGATCGGCACGCACCCGGCCGACGCGCTGTCGATCGGGGCGGTCGCGCGCGCCGCCGGGGTCTCGAAGGGCCTGCTGTACCACTACTTCCGCGACAAGGAGCAGTTCTTCGTCGCGGTGGCGGAGGCGGCCGCGGCCGAGCTGAACGCGGCGACCGAGCCGGACAAGTCGCTGCCGCCCCTCCTGCGGGTGGAGCGCGCGATCGACGGCCTCATCACGTTCGCCGAGGAGCACGCGGCCGGGTACATCGCGCTCTTCCGCGGCGAGCTGCGCATCACCGGGGTCGCCGAGGTCATCCAGAAGTGGCGGGCGCGCCGGCTGGCGAGCTTCGTCGAGCAGTTCGCGCAGATGAGCGCGGCGGACCCGGACGTCGTACGCGGCTCACGGGTGCTGAAGATCGTGCTCGACGGGCAGCTCAGCTTCCTCGAAATGGCCGTGGTGCACTGGCTCGAGCACCGGGAGATCAGCCGCGCGGAGCTGCACCGGCTGCTGATCGACGCCTTCCTCATGGCGATGATCGCGGCGCAGACCAGCGACCCGGCGCTCCGGCTGGACTCGATCATCGGACGCGAGGAGATCCTCGGCAAGGGGAGTGCGTCATGACCGGTCAGCGGTTCTCGGTGCTCGGCCCGGTCCGGGCCTGGCAGGGTGCGGCGCCGATCGACCTCGGTCCCGTACGGCAGCAGGCGCTGCTCGTCGCGCTGATGCTGCGGCCGGACCAGACCGTCGGCCGGCAGGAGCTGCTCGACGGGGTGTGGGGCGCCGAGCCGCCCGGGACCGGCGTCAAGGTGATCCCGGTGTACGTCCACCGGCTGCGGGAGCGGCTGCGCTCCGCCGACGCTTCCGCGTGCATGATCAGCCGCGAGCGCAGCGGGTACCGCTTCGTCAGCGGCGCGGCCGAGGTGGACGCGGCGCGGCTGGAGACGATCGCCGCCGCGGCGCACACCGCGCGGGACGCGGGCGACCTGTCCGCGGCGGCCGACACGCTGGCCCGGGCGCTGGCGCTGTACCAGGGCGAGCCGCTGACCGGCCTGCCCGGCCCCTTCGCCGCGGGCGAGCGGCTGCGGCTGGCCGAGCGGCGGATCGCGCTGGTCCAGGAGAAGCTGGAGTGCCAGCTCCGCCTGCGCCGGTACGCCGAGGCCGTCGCCGAGCTGTCCGCGCTGACCGCGATGCACCCGCACCGGGAGTCACTGGCCGCCCTGCGCATGCGCGCCCTGTACGGGAACGGCCGCCAGACCGACGCCCTGGCCGTGTACAAGGAGGTCCGCACCCGGCTCGTGGAGGACCTGGCCGTGGAGCCCGGCGAGGAGCTCCGCCGCGTCCACCAGGCGGTCCTGCAAGCCGACGACACGTACCTGCTCGGCGCCCCGGCGTCGCGCGCCCCGGAGCCGGTCCAGGTCACGGTCCCCCGCCGCGTCCGCAACGAACTCCCCAGCGACGTCGGCGAACTGCTCGGCCGCACCCGCGACCTCGCCCGCCTCATAGCCCCGTACCCCTCCCCCACAGCCACCGACGTACGACCGAACCCCGATCCCGGGCTTCCGGCGGACGGGTGGCCGGGGGCGGTGACCGATGCGGTGCCGGTCGCGGCCGTGAACGGGGTGGCCGGGGTGGGGAAGACGGCCCTGGTCGTGCATGCGGCGCGGGCGTTGCGCGGGCGGTATCCGGACGGGTGCCTGTTCGTCGACCTGCACGGGCACAGCGAGCGGCGGGACCCGCTTCCGCCGGCGCAGGCGCTGCGCCGGCTGCTGCGCGCGGTCGGGGCGGACGAGGAGTCCGACGACCTCGACGAGCTGGCCGCCTCCTGGCGTGCCGCGACCGCGTCCGTACGCCTGCTGCTGGTCCTCGACGACGCGGCCGGCGCCGAGCAGGTCCGCCCGCTGCTGCCCGCCGGCCCCGGCAGTACGGTCCTGGTGACCAGCCGCCGGCGCCTGGCCGGCCTCGACGTCGCCCGCCGCGTCTGCCTGGAACCCCTCGCCCTCGCCGACGCCGAGGACCTGCTGACCCGCATGGTCGGCCCCGCCCGCGCCGCCCGCGAACGGGACTCCGTACGCGAGCTGGCCCGCCTCTGCGGCCGCCTCCCCCTGGCCCTCCGTATCGCCGCGGCGCGCCTGCAGAACCGCCCGATGTGGACGTTCGCCCACCTGACCGCCCGCCTCACCGACGACCCCCACCCGCTCAGCGAACTGACCGCCGAGGACCGCAGCGTCGAGGCCGCCTTCCGCCTCTCCTACGCCCGCCTCCCCGCCCCCGCCCAACGCGCCTTCCGCGCCCTGGGCCAGTCCCCCGCCCCCGAAGTCGACCGCCTCACCCTGGCCGCCATGCTCAACTGGACCCAACGCGACGCCGAGAACGCCATGGAAAGCCTGGTCGACGCCAGCCTCCTCCACCAGCCCACCGCCGACCGCTACCGCCTCCACGACCTGGTAGCCACCTACGCCCGCCACCTGGCCCGCAAACACCACACCGAGCCGCATCTGTATGCCGCGGGCGCGTAGGCGGCGTCCGGCTACTGCGAGTGAAAAGGCCTCGCTTCGCGAGACTGATTCATTTGCGCGGTGGGTCGCCGTAGCCGGCGGGCCGCCGTTAGCGCGGCACAGCCTGGATGCCCGCCGCAGGCGATGCGACGGCGTGGCCAAGAATCTGCACAGAGCCCGCCCCGCTCCTGCCCGCACTTCGCAAACGGCGACCAGCCACGACGGCGGCCGCACGCGGAAAGAATGAGTCTCGCGAAGCGAGGCCTTTATCGCGGGGAGCGCGGGAGCGCGCAGGGGCCTCAGCCCTCGCTGACCAACGGAGTGTCCTCGCCGAGTAGGCGGGCTGGGGTGGTGTCCAATGCCTGGGCCAGGCGGTACAGGGTTTCTCGGGTTGGCAGCGTGGCGTGTTGTTCCAGGTAGCGGCAGTAGTCGGCGGGGATGCCTGAGGCGGTGGCCACGGTTTCCAGGTCCAGGCCTAGTTCGGTGCGGCGGGCGGTGATGCGACGGGCCAGGTCGCCGGGGTGGTGGTCGGACATCGGCACTCCTTGGACGTCGCTGTACATCAAGGCTCCGGGAAGGCCTCGGGTGGGGCCAAGAGGCGAACGTCCTTACGCGGAGGGCGTGGTGCGCGGGAGATTGGCCACGACGTGGGACAGGTGGGTGGTCATCGCCTGCTGGGCGGCGTCGGGGTCGCCGGCCGCGAGGGCGGTGAGGATGGCGGCGTGTTCGGCCAGGGACTCTGCGGGGCGGCCGGGGACCAGGATGGTGCGGAACTGGAAGCGGACCATCTGGGCGCGCAGGTCGGTGACCAGGCGGTGCGCCGTACGGTGGCGGGACGCGGTGAGGACGCGGGCGTGGAAGCGGGCGTTGCAGGCGGAGTAGGCGAGCAGGTCGCCGTCGGCGATGCAGGCGGCCATCTCGGCGTGGATCTCGCGCAGGGCGGCGATGTCGGCCGCCGTGGCGTGGACGGCGGCCTGGCGGGCGGCCAGCGCCTCAAGCGCGGCGCGGCACTGGACGATCTCGACCGCCTCGTCGACGGTCACCATGCGGACCCGCGCGCCGCGGTGCGGTTCGCGTTCGACCAGGCCCTCGTGCTGGAGGCGGCCGAGCACGCTGCGCACCACGGGGCGGCTGGCGCCCAGGCGGCGCACCAGGTCGGCCTCGACGAGGCGCGTGCCGGGGTGCAGGTCGCCGTCGATGATCGCGTCCCGTAGCTTCGCGAGCGCCGTGTCCTCGACGCTGACCCCGGTCATGGGACCCGGAGGGCGAGTGTTCCTGTCACGGGTCTAGCCTCGCACACTATTGTTTGACAATTTAGTCAGACAAGTCGACCGCACGCGGAAGGGAGACGCAGTGGGCACGAACCCGACGATCCTGTTCGTGCACGGGGCCTGGTACCGGCCCGCGTTCTGGGACGGGATCCGGGACCGGATGGCGGCCCGCGGATTCCCGACGGCCGCCGTACGGCTGAGGACCTGCGGGGACACGCCGCACAGCCCGCTGGGCGACCTGTACGACGACATCGCGGCCGTACGCCGCGCGATCGACGAGATCGACGGTCCCGTCGTGGTCGTCGCGCACTCCTACGGCGGCCTGCCGGCGACCGACGGCGCCGCGGGCGTACCGGAGGTGCGCGCGCTCGTGTACGTCGCCTCGTTCGTGCTCGCCGAGCAGCAGACGCTGCTGTCCGTCCTGGACGGCCAGGTGCCGGAGTGGTGGGTGTACTCCGACGACGGCCGCTACCTACGGCCCGACGACCCGGTCGCCGCCTTCCTCAACCACTGCGACGCGGAGACGGCCGCCAGGGCGGCCGAGGAGATGACGTACTTCTCCGCGGTGGCCACCACCCAGCCGATCCGGCACGCGGCCTGGCGCGACCGGCCCGCGGCGTACATCGCGAGCACCGACGACACGCATCTGCCGCTCGCCGCCCAGCAGGCGATGGCCGCCCCGCTGACCCGGACGTACGTCATGGAGACCGACCACAGCCCGTTCCTGTCCCACCCGGACGAGCTGGCCGACCGGCTCGCCACGGCGCTGCGCGACCTGGAGGTGACGGCGTGAGTGAGGGAGTCCGCTGCATGCAGATGCGCGGCGGCACGTCGAAGGGCGCGTACTTCCTGCGGGACGAGCTGCCCGCGGACCCGGCGGAGCGTGCTGACCTGCTGATGCGCGTCATGGGCACGCCGGACCCGCGGCAGATCGACGGCATCGGCGGTGCGCACCCGCTGACCAGCAAGGTCGCCGTGGTCGCGCCGTCCAGCCAGCCGGACGCCGACGTGGACTACCTGTTCCTGCAGCTCGGCGTGGACGAGGCATTCGTCACCGACCGGCAGAACTGCGGCAACCTGCTCGCCGGGGTGGGGCCGTTCGCGGTGGAGCGCGGGCTGGTCAAGGCGGACGGCGACCGGACGGCCGTGCGCATCAACATGCTCAACACCGGCGGCACGGCCACCGCCGCGTTCGCCACCCCGGACGGCCGCGTACGGTACGCCGGCGGCCCGGACGACACGGAGATCTCCGGCGTGCCCGGCGCGGCCGCGCCCATCGTGGTGACCTTCGACGGTACGGAGGGCGCGAGCTGCGGCAGCCTGCTGCCGACCGGCCGGGTCCGCGACGAGGTCGAGGGCGTGGCCGTCACCTGCGTCGACAACGGCATGCCGACCGTACTGATCGGCGCGGCCGACCTCGGCGTCCGCGGTGACGAGTCGCCGGCCGACCTGGAGGCGGACGAGGAGCTGGGCCGGCGCGTCCAGGCGATCCGGCTCGCCGCCGGGCCGATGATGAACCTCGGTGACGTGTCCGGGGCGACGGTGCCAAAGATGACGCTGGTCAGCCCGCCGCGCGCGGGCGGCTCCATCTGCACCCGCACGTTCATCCCGGTGCGCTGCCACACGTCGATCGGCGTGCTCGGCGCGGTCAGCGTCGCCACCGGCCTGCTGATGGACGGGGCGGTCGGCCACGATCTGCTCCAACCGTTCGCTGACCGAACACGGGTCCGCATCGAGCACCCCACCGGCTATTTCGACGTCGAGTCCGCGGACGGCCGGACCGGCGTCGTTCGCACAGCGCGCAAGCTGTTCGACGGAACGGTGTTCCCCCGTACGAAGGAGGTCGCATGACCTATCGGCACGACATCGCCCACGTCGGCCACGTGGAGCTGCTGACGCCCACGCCCGAGAAGAGCCTGCGGTTCTTCGTGGACGTCCTCGGCCTGACCGAGAACGGCACCTCGGGCGACTCGGTGTACCTCCGTACCTGGGACGACTACGAGCACCACACGGTCAAGCTGACCGCGCACCACACGTCCGGCATCCGGCGCACCGCCCTGCGCACGATCAGCCAGGAGGCGCTGGACACGCTGGTCACGGAGATCGAGAAGACCGGCCGCGGCAGCGGCTGGATCGACGGCGACGCCGGCATCGGCGACACGTACCTGTTCACCGACCCCGACGGCCACGAGTTCGAGCTGTACTGGGAGTCCGAGCACTACCGCCCGCCGGAGGAGCTGCGCCCGTCGCTGAAGAACCAGGCGCAGCGGTACCCGGGCCGCGGCGTCTGCGTACGGCGGCTCGACCACGTCAACTTCCTCGGCGCCGACGTGGCCGCCAACACCGAGTTCCTGATGGACACCCTCGGCGCGCGCACCACCGAGCAGATCGTGCTGGACGACGGCACGGTCTCCGGCCGCTGGCTGCACTTCGCGAACAAGACGTACGACATCGTGTACTCCGGCGACTGGACCGGCACGACCGGCCGCCTGCACCACATCGCGTTCGCCACCGACACCCGCGAGGACATCCTCCGCGCCGCCGACATCGCCCTCGAGAACGACGTGTTCATCGAGACCGGCCCGCACAAGCACGCGATCCAGCAGACGTTCTTCCTGTACGTGTACGAGCCCGGTGGCAACCGCATCGAGCTGTGCAACCCTGGCGCCCGGTTGATTCTCGCCCCAGACTGGGAGCCGATCACCTGGACGGAGGCGGAGCGCGCGAAGGGCCAGGCCTGGGGGCTGAAGACGATCGAGTCGTTCCACACGCACGGCACTCCGCCGGTCGACGAGCCGGCGGCACGCTAAGGGAATCGAGGAGAGTAATGACCGAGCCGACCCCACGTCCCCCGTACCGCGCCGACCATGTGGGCAGCCTGCTGCGGCCGCCACGGTTGCTCCAGGCCCGCGACGACTTCGCCGCCGGGAAGATCGGCGCCGAGGAGCTGCGCGGCGTCGAGGACGCCGCGATCCGCGAGATCGTGGCCAAGCAGAAGGACGTCGGCCTGCGCGACGCGACCGACGGCGAGTTCCGCCGCGAGTCGTGGCACATGGACTTCATCTATCAGCTCGGCGGCATTGAGCAGGTGCGGGACGACACGATCAAGGTGGCGTTCCACAACAAGGAGAAGACGTACGAGTGGGCGCCGCCGTCCGCGCACGTCAACGCCCCGTTGAAGCTGGAGCACACGATCTTCGGCGAGGCCTTCTCGTTCCTGCGCGACACCGCGGGCGAGGGCGTACGGCCGAAGCTGACGATCCCGTCGCCGAGCATGGTGCACTACCGCGGCGGCCGGTCGGCGATCGACGAGAAGGTGTACCCGGACCTGGAGAAGTTCTGGGACGACCTGACCGGCGCGTACGCCGAGGAGGTGCGCCGCCTGTACGACCTGGGCTGCCGCTACCTGCAGCTGGACGACACCAGCCTGGCGTACATGAACGACCCGGAGCAGCGCCGGCACGTCGCCGAGATCGGCGGCGACCCCGAGCACCAGCACGAGAAGTACATCGCGAACATCAACAAGGCGATCGCGAACCGCCCGGCCGACATGGCGATCACCACGCACATGTGCCGCGGCAACAACCAGAGCATGTGGGCGGCCGAGGGCGGCTATGAGTTCGTCGCCGAGGCGCTGTTCAACCGGCTTGAGGTCGACGGCTTCTTCTGCGAGTGGGACGACGAGCGCTCCGGCGGCTTCGAGCCGCTGCGGTTCGTGCCGAAGGGCAAGCGCGTCGTGCTCGGCCTGGTCACCACCAAGCGCGGCGAGCTGGAGAGCAAGGACGCGCTGAAGCGGCGCATCGAGGAGGCGTCGAAGTACATCGACGTCGACCAGCTCTGCCTGTCGCCGCAGTGCGGCTTCTCCTCCACCAAGGAGGGCAACGACCTGTCCCAGGAGCAGCAGTGGGCCAAGCTGCGGATGATCGTCGAGGTGGCGGAGGACGTGTGGGGTTCCCTGTGACGCGCGCCGAGCCGGTCGGGTCGCTGCTGCGGCCGCGCGACCTGCGGGAGGCGCGGGCGGAGTACGACGCCGGGCGGCTCGACGCGGCCGGGTTCAAGAAGGTCGAGGACGACGCCGTGGACCGGGCCGTCGCCGTACAGGAGTCGGCCGGGCTCGACGTGGTGACCGACGGTGAGATGCGGCGGATGCACTTCACCGGGTCGCTGTCGGAGGCCGTGGACGGCCTGGGCGAGGTGCCGGCGGACACGCTCGGCTGGCACGGTTCCTCGGAGTCGGAGGACATGACGTACGCGCACCGGCGCGCCGTCGTCGGCAAGCTGCGGCGTACCCGGTCGCTGGCCCAGGAGGAGTACGTCTACCTGCGGGCCCGGGCGTCCAAGCCGGTGAAGATCACGCTGCCGAGCCCGCTGATGATGCAGACGTTCTGGTCCTCGGAGCACTCGACGGCCGCGTACGGCGACCCGTTCGCGATGTTCGCCGACGCCGCGGAGCTGATCCGCGAGGAGATCGCCGAGCTGGCCGCGCTGGGCTGCACGTACGTGCAGATCGACGCGCCGGAGCTGGCGACGCTGGTGGACGAGTCCGTACGGGAGGGGTTCCGCGCGCGCGGCATCGACCCGGAGCGGATGCTCACCGACGGCCTGGACATCCTCAACGCGGTGGCCACCACGCCCGGCGTGCGGTACGCCATCCACCTGTGCCGGGGCAACCGGGACGGGCACTGGCAGGCCGCCGGCGGGTACGAGGGCATCTCCAAGCAGGTGTTCACCCGGGCGGACCGGTTCGACACGTTCTTCCTGGAGTACGACGACGAGCGCTCGGGCGGCTTCGAGCCGCTGGCCGACCTGCCGCAGGACCGGTTCGTGTTCCTCGGCCTGGTCTCCACCAAGCGGGTCGAGCTGGAGAACCCGGACGCGCTGGTCGCCCGCGTCGAGGACGCGGCGCGCCACTACCCGCGCGAGCGCCTGGGCCTGTCCCCGCAGTGCGGCTTCGAGTCCGCGGTCGGCTCCTACCCGCTGGACGCC
>Ga0164243_10014019_pt1 | contig 11196 bp, 10 predicted proteins | sample OricompcompostOP_FD_108781 | JGI IMG/M metagenome (GOLD analysis project Ga0164243, IMG submission 108781) | Organic Plus compost microbial communities from Emeryville, California, USA - Original compost - Organic plus compost (OP) | ecosystem: Engineered > Solid waste > Mixed feedstock >... | reverse complement strand
TCACCGAGGGCGATCGCCTCCTTGATGAAGGGCGAGGCCTTCATCGCGTTCTCGATCTCGCTCGGCGCGATGTTCTTGCCGCCGGCCGTGATGAGGATGTCCTTGGCGCGGTCGGTGATGCGGATGTGCGTCCCATCCACCCACTCCCCCACGTCGCCGGTGCGCAGCCAGCCGTCCGGGGTGAGGGTGCGCGCCGTCGCCTCCGGGTCGCGGAAGTAGCCCAGGAAAGTGCCGCCGTGGCGGGTCTGGATCTCACCCGTCTCCTCGTCGATGCGTATCTCGACTCCGCGATGCGGTTCGCCGACGGTACCGAGCTTGACCCGGCCCGGCCGGTTGGCGGTCGCGATCGCGGTGTTCTCCGTCATCCCGTAGACCTCGTGCATCGGCACCCCGATGCCCATGAAGAACTTGAGCACCTCGGGCGCGATGGGAGCGGCGCCGCTGGCGGCGTAGCGGACGCGGCGCATCCCGATGCGGGTGCGCAGTGCCCGGTAGAAGAGGAGCCAGCCGATGCCGTAGAGCAACCGGGTCGGCAGCGGGTAGCGACCGCCGGTCCGCACGAGCGCGTCACCGATGCGCTCCGCGGCGGCGAGCCAGATCTTGGCGTTGAGCCGCTTGAGCAGCGACGCGTTGCGCAGCCCGATCGTGACGCTGGCCAGGATCCGCTCCCAGATGCGTGGCACGCCGAACAGCAACGTCGGCTGGATCTCGGTCAGGTTCGGCTGCACGGTGGCGATCGACTCGGCGAAGTTGACCTGCACCCCCGCACCGGCGTTGTACCAGACCGTGAAGGCCCGCTCGGCCACGTGACACAGCGGCAGGTAGGACAGGATCAGGTCACGCGGGTTCGGCGGTGGCGAGGTGAAGCCGCCTTCGATCACCAGGGTCCGGATCGCGAACTCCACATTGGACACGGTGAGCATCGCACCCTTGGGCGGCCCGGTCGTGCCCGACGTGTAGACCAGTGTCGCGACGTCCTCGGGCTTCGCCTCCGCCATCCGCCGCTGCACGGCCCCCGGGTCGCTCGCGCGGTGCTGCTCACCCAGCGCCAGCAACTCCTCCCAGGAGAGCAGCTTCTCGTGCTGGTAACGGTTGCGGATGCCGCGTGGATCCACGTAGATGATCCGCGACAGGTCGGGACAGTCGTCGAGCACCGCCAGCGCCTTGTCCAGCTGCTCCTGGTCCTCGACGACCAGTACGCGCGCGCCGGAGTGGGACAGCAGGTAGCTCACCTCGGGCGCGGGGTTGGTCGGGTAGAGGCCGACCGTGATGCCGCGCACGGCCACCGTCGCGACATCGGTGTAGAGCCATTCGCGACGGTTCTCGGACTGGATGGCGACCCGGTCACCCGGCTGCACCCCGAGCGCGATCAGCGCGTGACCGACGGTCTGCACCGTGTCCCAGTACGACTGCCAGGTCACCTCCTGCCAGATGCCGAACTCCTTCCCCCGCATGGCGACCTGGCGCGGCGTCCGGGCCGCCCAGTCCCGCACGCGGGTGGCGATCGTGGTCACCTCGCTGGTCCCGGCGGCGACCGTGGTCGGCCGGCTCTCGGTGGGTGTCGTGGTCATCAGGCGCTCGCCTGCCCCAGGTAGGCGCGCAGCACCTCGGGGTGGCGCTGGATCTCGGCGGGTACCCCGGTCGCGATCGGACGGCCGAAGTCGACGACCATGATCCGATCGGCGAGGTCCATCACCAGGCCCATGTCATGTTCGACAAGGATCATGGGAATCTTCAACTCCTCCCGGATGTCGAGGATGAACCTGGCCATGTCCTCGGTCTCCTCGAGGTTCATGCCGGCCACCGGTTCGTCCAGCAGCAGGAGCTTGGGCCGCATGGCCAGCGCACGGCCCAGCTCGACGCGCTTCTGCACCCCGTAGGGCAACAGGCCGACCGGCAGCCGGCGCCACTGCTCCAGCTCGAGGAAGTCGACGATCCGCTCGACCTCGGCCCGGGCCGCGAGCTCCTGTCGGCGGGCCCGACCGAACCAGGTGATGGCGGACAGGGTGCCGTAGCTCAGGTGGGTGTGCAACCCCAGCATGAGGTTGTCCAACACCGTCAAGTTTGCGAATAGTTCGACATTTTGGAATGTCCGGGCCATGCCCGCGGCGGCGATCTGGTGCGGCCGGCGCCCGATGATCTCCTTGCCGTCGAAGATGACGCTGCCCCGCTGCGGCCTGTAGACGCCGGACAGCACGTTGAAGATCGATGTCTTTCCCGCGCCGTTCGGGCCGATGATCGCGAACAGCTCCTGCTGCCCCACGGTGAAACTCACGGAGTCGATGGCGACCACGCCGGCGAAGGCGAGCCGTACATCGTTGAAGGTAAGGATGTCAGTCCCGGTCACGACAGCCACCTCTTGCGCCGGCGGTAGTGCTTCACCTCGCGGAAGCTCTTGACAGTGCCCTCGTCGGGACGTAGCCCGAGGTAGAACTCCCGCACGTCGTCGTCGGCCAGCAGGTCGGCCGCGGGCGCGTCGAGCACCAGCTTGCCGGTCTCCATGACGTAGCCGTGCGAGGCGATGGAGAGCGCCATCGACGCGTTCTGTTCGACCAGCAGGACGGCGGTGCCCTGCTTGTTGATCTCGACGATGAGGTCTCGGATCTGCTCGACCAGGCGTGGCGCCAGACCGAGACTCGGCTCGTCGAGCAGGAGATAGCGCGGCGAGGCCATGAGCGCCCGCCCGATCGCGAGCATCTGCTGCTCGCCACCGGAGAGGTAACCCGCCGTCTCCTTGCGGCGCCGGGCGAGCACCGGGAACAGCCCGTACGCCCGCTCGATGCCCTCCGCACGGCCCCGCGGATTGACATGCCCGCCGATGCGCAGGTTCTCTTCGACGGTGAGCTCGGTGAAGATGCGCCGGCCCTCCATCACCTGACTCACCCCACGCCGCACCACCGCCGCCGGGCTGAGGTTGTGCAGCGGCTGGCCGTCCAGCAGGACCGATCCCTTCGTGATCCGTCCATCGTGGACGTCGAGCAGCCCACAGAGGGCACGCAACAGGGTCGTCTTGCCCGCTCCGTTCGCGCCCAGCAACGCGACGATCTGCCCGGGCTGAACCTGGAGGCTCACGCCACGCAACACCAACATGACGTCGTCGTAGACGACTTCGAGGTTTTGAACCAGCAACATTGCTCGGGCCCCCTAAGTTACCGGCCATTAAACATGGCAGAACGGCTCAGCAACAGACCCGACGGCGATCACATCTGGGAACGTTCGGACACGGCGATCTCATTGCCGTGACAACCATTGACTCGTCGATCACTGCCACAGATCATCGAGCGCGGGCAGGGCGACCCGCGGCGCCGGAGCGGGCGGGCGGCCCGGGCGACGGCTCAGGATAGCGCATTCCTCGCGGATGTCGAGCGTCGCGAGCGCCGCCTCGTCCAGGAAGCGACTGGCCTGGGCGTAGCTGTGCCGGTCGTGGAACGAGCCACGGTGGTGCGGCATGCGCAGCGGAGTGTAGATCGAGAGTTCGTCGCGGGCCCTCGTGGCCGCGACGTAGAAAAGGCGCTGCTCCTCCAGCAGGCCCTTCGTCTCACCGAGGGCCAGGTCGGAAGGGAAGGCGCCGTCGACGGCGTGGATGAGGTGCACCGCGTCCCACTCGAGGCCCTTCGCCGAGTGCACCGTGGAGAGCACCAGGAAGTCGTCGTCCCGATGCGGCGGGCCGGCCAGGTCGCTGGTCGAGGCCGGCGGATCCAGCGTCAGGCCGGCCACGTACTCGGCGAGACTCGTCGAGGCGGCCGCCGCGCTCACCAGCCGCTCCAGATCGCCGAGGCGCGCCGCGTGGTCCGGGTAGCGGTGGACCACCAGCGGGCGCAGCACGTCCACTATGGACTGCGCGCGATCGGCCACCGCACCCTCGGCCCGGGCGGCAACCAGCCCGTCGAGCGTGCGAGCCAGCGCGGTCCGCGTGCTCGCGGGCGCCGCGGCGACCATCTCGGCGTGGCGCCGCTCGGTGCCCGGCTCGCCGGGCCGCAGCGCCTCCAGCAACGCCCGGGCCCGGCTCGGGCCGACGTTGTCGTGCAGGCGCAGGACGCGGAACCAGGCGATCTCGTCACGCGGGTTGTCCAGCAACCGCACCAGGGCGATGAAGTCCTTGACGTGCGCCGCCTCCAGGAACTTCAATCCGCCGTACTTGCGATAGGGCACACCCCGGGCATGCAACTGCACCTCCAGCAGGTCGCTGTGGTGTGCCGCGCGCATGAGCACCGCCTGGGACCGCAGCGGCCGGCCCTGTTCAGCGGCATCGAGCACCGCGTCGACCACCAACCGAGCCTCGGCGGCGGGATCGTCGCAGCGGACCAGGCGCGGCCGCTGCCGACCGCCCCGGTCCGAGCGCAGCCGCAACCTCGGCCCGCCGGTGTGCGGGCGCACGACGTTGGCCAGGTCGAGGATCGGTTGACGGGACCGGAAGTTGCGCTCCAGCGCGACGGTGCGCGCCCCGGGCCACTGCGCGGCGAGGTCGAGCAGATGGCGGCTGTCGGCACCCCGGAACCCGTACACGGCCTGGGCGTCGTCGCCGACCACGGTCAGGCCGGTGCCGTCGGGCCGCAGCAGCCGCACGATGTCGACCTGGATCTGGTTGACGTCCTGATACTCGTCGACCAGCACGTGATCCCAGCGGCCCGCGATGGCCGGCCCCAGGGCCGGGTCGGCCAGCAGTGCCCGCCACGCCAGCAGCAGGTCGTCGAAGTCGAGCAGGCCCTGTGCCCGCTTGCGAGCGCCGTAGGCCCGCAACAACTCCAGCACCTGGTCGAGGTGGGAGCCGATCCAGGGGAACTGAGACGCGATCACCTCCCGCGCCGGCTGCCCGGTGTTGACCGCGCGGGAGTAGACATCCAGCAGCGCCTGCCCGCCGGGGAAGCGCTGGCTGTTGCCGGCCAGCCCGTGATCCTGGCGCAGCAGGTCCATCAGGTCACGGGCGTCGGCCGGGTCGAGGACGGAGACGCCGCTGAGCCCGAGCGCCTCGGCGTGGGTGCTGACCAGGCGGTGCGCGACCGCGTGGAACGTGCCGCCCCAGAGCCTGCGGGCGGCCTCGGGCCGGCCACAGGTCGCGGCGGCCCGAACAAGCATCTCCTCGGCGGCGCGACGGGTGAAGGTCAGCAGCAGGATCCGCTCCGGCTCGACCCCACGGTCCAGCAACGCCGCCACCCGTGCCACCAGCGTGCGGGTCTTACCCGTGCCGGCCCCGGCCACCACGATCAGCGGACCGTCACCGTGGGTGGCGGCAGCCAACTGGGCGTCGTCGAGCCCTTCGTCCCATCGCGCCTCGAACACAGGTGCGACCCTAGCCGTGGGCCGCGGCAGAGCCGGTGTCGACACGCCGTACGGGCAGGCCTACCCCTGGACGGTGCCGCCCACGCCCGGCGCCCGGTCCCGCTCCCGCGATCCGTGCCCCACCTCGCGCCAGTCATCTTCGTCGATGTCGACGTGGTAGTGCTTCGCGGCGGCGAGGATGTTGGTGAACGCCAGGTCCCGCTCACCGTCGGTGGCGTTCTCCACCTGGCCGATGCGGGCCAGGGCGTTACGCACGTGCTGTGCGTCGGTCAGCGGTTCCTTGCGCTTGGCCGGAAACGCGAAGACCTCGTCGGGAAGCTCCGCGTCGGTCATCGGGCCACGCGTCTCGTACGGCTTCCAGGTCGCCCTCATGCCCGCACGCTACCGCCGGCCCCCGCGCTCGCGGACCGCTTCGGCAAAGCTGCGTCAAGCCGTCCCCGGCTCAGTTCACGGTGAGGTTGGTCAGGTCGTCCGGCGGCGGTAGCTGCGCCGCGACGCCCTCACCCGCGAAGACCTCCAGCTCGTACAGCGAGCCCGCCACGATGTGCAGGACGACCTGGAACAGCCGCACCTGGACCTCCGACCCCGCGGTCGCGGTGGTCGGGTCGACCCGGGTGCTGTCGACGCTGAACCAGTCGTCGCGGCCCGTGCTGCTCAACTGCGCCATCTCCTCAGCCGACAGCGCGGGCGCGTCGGTGTGCAGCCGAACCGACCCGCAGCCGCACTCGCAGACCGCGGTCACCCAGGCCTGCCCTGCCTGCGCCGACAGCCCCGGCGATCCCACGTGGGCGACGAGCCGATCCAGTACGGCCTGTTCAGCCGGGTTCAGCCGGCGCGGTCGCGGCAACGCCAACCAGTCGAACTCCACCACGCCTCCCTGTCACGGGCACCGGCCGCCACCCGCGGATCATCCATTGTGGACATGCGCCGATCTTGGGGTTTTCCGCGTGAGTTGATCACCAATCACGCGGAAAACCCCAAGATCGGCGAAAATCACCGACCCGGTCCGGGCCGGACCAGGAAGTGACCGATCTCGTCGGCACCCGCGATCAGCACCGGCGCGAGCTGCGCCAGCCGTTCCGGGGTCAACCGGACGGCCGGCCCGGACGCGCTCACGGCCGCGACCACGTCACCCCCAGCCCCGCGGATCGGCGCCGCCACCTCGCTCAGCCCTCGTTCGTACTCCTCCGAGGCGGTCGCGTAGCCCGACCGGCGCACCCGGTCCAGCTCCAGCTCCAGCCGGAGCGGATCGACGACGGTCGCCTCGGTGAAGCTCTCCAGCCCGGCCGCCATCACCCGCTCCCGCTCCGCCGGTGCCAGCGCCGCGAGCAGCACCTTGCCGCTGGACGTCGCGTGCAGCGGCGTGAGCGCGGCCGCCTGCTGGCTGGCGACGGGAGTCGCGCCCGGCACGTGCTCGATGTTCACGGCCCGAGACCCCTGCCGCACCGCGATCGTCACGGTCTCGCCCAGCTCGCTGGCCAACCGGACGCAGACCGGCCGGCCGCGATGCAGATCCATCCGCCCGGTCACCGCGCTGGCCAGCCGGACCAGGCCGAGCCCCAGCCGGTACCGCCCGCGGTCGCGGTCCTGCTCGACCACGCCGCGGTCCTCCAGGACGGTCAGCAGGCGAAAGGCCGTGGACTTGTGCACGCCCAGCTCGGCAGCGACCTCCGTGACGCGGGTATCGCCGCGACGGGCCAGGATCTCCAGCACGGTGATCGCCCGGTCCACCGAGCGGATCGAGGCATCGGCCGTGCCGGCGTCCCTCGCTCGTGCCTCGCCGCGATGTTCGCTCGACGGCGAGGAGGCAGGAATGCTCACGGCGCACAACGATACGGGAGGGCGCGGCGACACAGAACACCCCTGGCGCAAGGAATCCGGCGCGACACGCGGATAGCTATCCCAGTACTTCGATGTCCGGGTCGGGCGCCTGCCCGCTCGGGTGTCCACCGGTCGGTGGACGGCCGGCGTCCATCCGGCGGTCGTCCCCCGCCGGCTCGCCGGCCGCGACGCTGGGAGCATGACGACAGCGATCGAGGTCAGCGGTCTGCGCAAGAGCTACCGGGGCAGCCCCGCGGTCGACGGTCTGGACCTGACCGTCGACGAGGGCGAGGTGTTCGCCCTGCTCGGCCCCAACGGCGCGGGCAAGACGTCCACAGTGGAGATCCTGGAAGGGCACCGGACCCGCGACGCCGGACAGGTCAGCGTGCTCGGCGTCGATCCACAGCAGGCGATGGGGGCGGCCGGGCGGCGATGGCGGGCCAGCCTGGGGATCGTCAGCCAGGACGCCACGGATGCCGGCGAACTCACGGTGGCGGAGACCGTACGGCACTTCGCCCGTTACTACCCCGACCCCCGTGACCCGGGCGACGTCATCGAACTGGTGGGGCTCGGCGAGCACCGGGGCAAGCTGGTGCGACGCCTCTCCGGGGGGCTGCGGCGACGGCTGGACGTCGCGGTCGGCATCGTCGGCCGGCCGCGGCTGCTCTTCCTCGACGAACCGACCACCGGCTTCGACCCGCAGGCGCGACGCGAGTTCTGGGAGCTGATCAGGGCCCTGGCCAAGGACGGCACGACGATCCTGCTCACCACGCACTACCTGGAGGAGGCCGAGGCCCTGGCCGACCGGGTCGCGGTCATCAGCGCCGGCCGGGTCGTGGCGCTCGGGACCCCGCGCACGTTCGCCGGCCGCGACACGGCGCCGAGCACCGTGCGCTGGAGCGAGCACGGCGTGCCGCACCAGCGGGACACCGACGACCCCACCGGGACCGTGCTCGAACTGCACGCGCGGTTCGGCGGCCCCATCCCGGACCTGACCGTGACACGCCCGTCGCTGGAGGAAACCTACCTGAGACTGATTGGAGATCTTCGATGATGCCCGGCGCGCTGTCCCTGGGTTTCGCCAGGGCCGATGTCGAGTTGCGCACCTTCTTCCGCCGCCGCGAGACGGTCGTCTTCACGGGGGCGATGCCGGTGCTCATCCTGCTCGTGCTGGGCTCGGTCTTCGGCGACGGCAACACGGCCGGCGTGACCCATGCCCAGTTCCTCACCGCCGGCATGATCGCGGGCGGCATCGCCTCGGCGAGCTTCATCACGCTCGCGGTCGGCATCGCCAACGACCACGAGAACGGCACGTTACGCCGGCTGCGCGGCGCGCCGACGCCGCCCGTGTCCTACTTCCTCGGCAAGGTCGTCCTGGTCGGGGTGGTGAGCCTGGCCGAGGTGGCGCTGATGTTCGCGATCGCGATGCCGGTCTTCGACGTGACGCTGCCCACCGACGCCGCGGCCTGGGTGACCTTCGCCTGGACCTTCGTCCTCGGCGTCACCGCCTGTTCCCTGTTGGGCATCGCGCTGTCCAGCCTCGCCCGCACGAGCACGGGTGCCGCGGCGATGTCCAACCTCATCCTGCTCGTGCTGCAGTTCATCTCCGGCGTCTACGTGCAGCCGCTGCGCGACCTGCCGGGGTGGCTCGTGCACATCGGTGCGCTCTTCCCCGTCAAGTGGATGGCGCAGGGCTTCCGGTCGGTCCTGCTGCCCGACCACCTGGCTTCGATCGAACTGGCCGGCACATGGGAGCATGGCCGGATTGCGCTGGTACTGGGGGCATGGTGCGTCGCAGGGTTGGTGCTGTGCGTGACAACGTTCCGGTGGCGGGACGCCCGCTGACCCCGCCGGCCGGCGACGGCCACGGGATCGTGGTGCCGTTCGAGCTGCTCTTCTACGGCAGCGTCGTCGGCACCGCGATCCTGGTGCTGGTGACCGCGGAGGCGACCCGGCTCGAACAGCTCGTCTTCGGCGGGCTCTGGGCCTCGATCGCCGCCTGGTACGCGGTCGTCGGCCACCCGGTCACGGTCCGTCACGATTCACCGCTGCGGGCCGCGCTCGCGGTGGCCGGGCTGCTCGCTGGCTTCACCGCGGCGCTCAAGCTCACCCCGGCCGCCGCCTACCTGCTGATCGGCCTGCCGGCGCTGATGTACCTGATGCTGCCGGACCTCTTCGCGCACATCTGCGCCGTCGTGCTCTGCGCGGCACCGACCGCGGTCTATCTGATCCAGACCCGGGATCTCGCCGGCGCCGAACACTCGACCATCCCCATCGGCGTCGCGTCGATCGTCTTCACACTGATCATCGCCACCGTCATCAGCCGAGTGGCCCGGCGCAGTGAGGAACGGGGCAGACTGATCGAGGAGTTGCAGGCCACCCGAGCCGAACTCGCCCGGGTCTCCCACGAGGCCGGCATCGCGGAGGAACGGCAGCGCCTGGCGGGCGAGATCCACGACACGGTCGCCCAGGGACTGTCGAGCGTGGTCATGCTCGTGCAGGCGGCCGACGCGGCCCTGGAGTCCGATCCGGCGGCGGCGCGGGCGCACCTGGCACTCGCCGCCCGCACCGCACGGGAGAACCTCGCCGAGACGCGGGCGATCGTCGCGGCGCTGACCCCCGCGCCGCTCGCGGCGGCCTCGCTGCCGGAGGCGTTGCGGCGGCTGGTCGACGCCGCGACACGGCAGACGAGCACGGCGGTCACCGTCGCGGTCGAGGGGCAGCCGCGACCGGCCCCGACCGCCACCGAGGTGGTCCTGCTCCGCGCGGCCCAGGAAGGGCTGGCCAACGCGCTGCGGCACGCCCAGGCCCGCGCCGTCCAGCTCAGCCTCACGTACGGTCCCGGCGCCGTCGTGCTCGAGGTCCGCGACGACGGTCGCGGCCTTCCGTCCGGCGAGCCCCTGCCCGGGTACGGCTTGCAGACCATGCGTGCCCGCACCGAGCAGATCGGCGGGACGATGACCATCCAGAGTGGACAAAACCCGGGCACGACGCTACGGATCGAGGTGCCGACATGATCACGGTCCTGCTCGTCGACGACCATCCCGTGGTGCGCTCCGGCCTGCAGGGCATGCTCGCCGGCGAGCCGGACATCACCGTGGTCGGGGAAGCCGGTTCAGCCGACGAGGCGGTGACGGCGGCGCGGGCGCTGCGCCCCACCGTCGTGCTCATGGACCTGCGCATGCCCGGCGGGGACGGTGTCACCGCCACCTCCGGCGTGCTGGCCGCGGTCCCCGGCACGCGCGTGGTGGTGCTCACCACCTACGAGAGCGACACCGACATCCTGCGCGCGGTCGAGGCGGGCGCGGCCGGCTACCTGCTCAAGGACGCCTCCCGCGCCGACCTCGTGGCCGCGATCCGCTCCGCCGCCCGGGGGGAGACCGTGCTCGCGCCCTCGGTGGCGACGCGACTGGTCGACCGCATCCGCCGGCCACAGGCGGCCGACACGCTCTCGCCCCGGGAGTTGGAGGTGCTCCGTCTGGTCGCGAACGGCCTGTCCAATGTGGAGATCGGGCGGGAGCTGTTCATCAGCGAGGCGACGGTCAAGACCCACCTGCTGCGCGCCTTCGCCAAGCTCGGCGTCTCCGATCGCACCGCCGCCGTCACCGCCGTGATCGCCGCTGGCCTGCTCGACCCGCCGCGCCCCTGACCGTAGGCGGCGGCCTCAACGACGCGGACTCCTGTGGTCGTCAGAACGACCACGAACCTCCGCGCTGCGCGAACAGTTGGGCGCGCGACCGGCGGTCACGGGCGACCGGCGGCCACGCGCGACCGGCGGTCACGGGCGAGCGGCCGCGCCCCGGCTGGGTGGCAGCACCTCGGCGAGCCGGCACAGGGCGAGCGCGAGCATGCCGGGCGCCCAGAGCCAGAGGTGCGGCAGTGCCAGGTAGCCGATCCAACCGCCGCCGCCGACGAGCCAGACCGCGCTGGCCAGCCGAACAGTCCACAGGGGACGGCTGGCCAGCAGGCGACCCCCGACGTAGGCGCACGCCGCGAGCGGCAGGATCGCCACCGTCACGACGAGACCGCCGGTGCGGCTGAAGTCGCCCCAGTCGCGGGCCATCCAGTCGTAGTCATGGAACACGACGACCCAGG
>Ga0164243_10014018_pt1 | contig 11197 bp, 8 predicted proteins | sample OricompcompostOP_FD_108781 | JGI IMG/M metagenome (GOLD analysis project Ga0164243, IMG submission 108781) | Organic Plus compost microbial communities from Emeryville, California, USA - Original compost - Organic plus compost (OP) | ecosystem: Engineered > Solid waste > Mixed feedstock >... | reverse complement strand
TCGAGCTCGCCGAGCTCGAGATCGTTCGCGGCCAGCCGGCGCTCGCCGCCGAGCTCGCCAGCGCCGCGCTGGCGTCGAGCGTTCGCCGCGAGCTCGGCCACCTCGCCGCGCGAGGCACGGCCGTCGTCGCCGCGATCGATCTCCTCGAGCTTCGCCTCGACGCGGCGCTGCCGCGGCTCGAGGAGCTCCACGGTCAGCCCGCGCTCGACGCGGCCTCGGCGGCCAACGTCGCCGTGCTGCTCGCCACCGCGCGCGCGCTGAGCGGGCAACGCGCAGGCGCGATCGAGCTCGCGCAGACCAGCGGCGCGGAGGTGCGCGACGAGCTCGATCGCCGGCTCGCCGCGGCCGAGGTCGCGCTCGCGAGCGGAGACGTCGGGCCCGCGCTCGAGCTCGCGCGCGACACGGCCGTGCTCGCCGAGCGGTCGCACCGCACCATCGAGCTCGCGTCGGCGCTCGTGATCGTCGCGCGCCTCGAGCTCGCGCGCGGCGATCGCGCCAACGCCCGGGCCGCCGCGAGCCGGGCGGCTCGCGAGGCCGCGGCCGCCGGGCTCGTCCGCGCGCGGGTGCACGCGCTGCTCGCCCTGTCCGCGCTCGCCCGCGACGACGGCGACACCGCGTCGGCGGTGTCCTACGCGCGCGACGCCTCCGATCTCTCGATGACCGCGGGGCTCCCGGTCGAGCGGCTCGTCGCGCACGCCGCGCTCGACGCGATCTCCGGCGCCGAGGCGGTGGCCGATCCGTCCGCGCCCAGCGCCGCCACGATGGCCGCGACGGCGATCGAGGGCGCCGCGCGCCTGCTCACCGATCTCGGCCTCACCGCGCAGCGGCCGTTCCGCGTGATCGACTCCGAGGGCGTGCCGAGCGATGTCGCCGACGCCAACCCCGAGATCCTGCGCCTCCCGGGCCGCGCGCTCGCGGTCGACGGCGTCCGCGAGGTGATCTGGCGCCACGGTCAGGAGCTCGCCGACCTGCGCCGGCGCAGCCTGCTCAAGCGGCTCCTGTTCCTGTTCGCGTCGGCGCCGGGGAAGGTGTTCTCGAAGGAGCAGATCGTGCAGGCGGTCTGGAACGTCGAGTACCACCCGCTGCGCCACGACGCGGCGCTGTTCACGAACATCATGCGCATCCGCCGCCTGCTCGGCGAGGACGGCTCCGAGATCATCCGCGTGACCGAGGACGGCTACCGCTTCGTGCCGCCGCGCGATTTCCTCTTCGTCATCCCCCGATGACGACGCCCCCGACCCCGACCCCCCGACCCCCCCCCGACCCCGATGTACGGCCTGATCGGCAAGATGACCGCGCACCCGGGCAAGCGCGACGAGCTGATCGCGATCCTGTCCGAGGGCATCCGCGACATGCCCGGCTGTCAGATCTACATCGTCGCGACGGATCCGTCCGACCCCGACGCGATCTGGATCACCGAGGTGTGGCAGACCAAGGAGCACCACCAGGCCTCGCTACAGCTGCCGGCGGTGCGCGACGCGATCACGCGCGGCCGCCCGCTGATCGCCGGCATGGGGCCATACACCGAGACCATCCCGGTCGCCGGCCACGGCGTGCGTCGGGCGGGTTGACGGATGTCGAGACCGCGCGCGCGATCCGGTGCAACGTGCCGCGTGCCCATGGCAGGCGCACGGTGGCGCCGCTTCGTCGAGGAGCGCGGGATCGTGCTCGCGTTGGCGCGTGGTCCGGTGCCGAGCGTCGTCGAGGCGGTCGCGGGCGAGCGGATCTCCGGCAGCTAGTGGTCGCACGCGAAGGCCGCGGGATCTTCGAGATCCTGTCGGCGATCAGGCAGGACAACGACATCCGATGTACCGGGCGCTCCGCGGCGCGACGATCACCACGGTGCGGCGCGAGGACGTCCGGATCGTCCACGTATCGATCCAGCGGAACGTGCACCTGCTCGTCGAGGCGGAGAACAAGCGGGCGCTCGCACGGGGGATGCAGGGGTTCCAGATCGCGGCGGCGAAGCTGGTGAACGCGGAGATCGTCGTCGAGGGAATCCGGCGGCGCGGCCAGGTCTTCGCCGACCGTTATCACGCGGAGGTCATCACGTCGCCGCGGCAGGCTCGGCGCACGCTCGCGTACGTCCTGAACAACTGGCGCAAGCACAAGGAAGATCGGGCCGCGTTCGCGCGCGGCTGGAAGGTAGACCCGTTCTCGACGGGCGTGCTGTTCGGCGGCTGGAGGGAGCTCGAGGACAGCGACGTGATGTGGTCGTGGCGCGACGGCTATCAGCCGATGGTCGTATGGACTCCAAGGACGTGGCTCCTGCGCGTCGGTTGGCGCAAGCACGGCCTGATCGGCACGGCGGAGGTCCCGAGCTCGGTGTTTGCTCGCACGCGCAGTGCTTCGCGGCCCGAACGAAGACGTCTTCCAAGCCGCCCCGCGAGCGGCGCGCGTTCACGCCCGATCTCGAGGCCGATGCGGTCCGCATCTGCGGACGCCGGCCAAAACCGGCTAAGACCATCGCGCAGGTAGCGCGCGAGCTCGACTGACCGAGCTGACCGAGACCAGCCTACGCGCGTGGGTCGAGCAGGCCGAGGTGGACGAGCATCGCGACCCGCAGGGCCCACTCACGACCGAGGAGCGCGCGGAGCTGACCCGCCTACGGCGCGAGGTGCGCGTGCTCGAGCAGGAGCGCGACTTCCCAGGAAACGGCAGCGTTTTCGTAAGGAACCCGTCGTGAAGCACGCCGTCATCGCGGCCCACGTGGGCACGTACCCGTCGCGTTCATGTGGCTCGTCCTCGAGGTTGCGCCGTCCGGCTACCACGCCGGGCGCCAGCAGCTCTTGCCGACGGCTACGAGTACGCGAGGAGCGGGGAGAACGCCTGCTTCTGCGCGTCCCGCCACCGCGCCGAGACGGCCGCCGATCTGCACCGCGGACGTTTCTCACCTTCCCGCGGACGGACTGCGCGCGCTCACCGCCCGGCTCCGCGCGCGCCGGGTCATCCCCGACGCCCGCGACGATCCGTTCCGGGTCGGCTTCGGCGTGTACCAGGACGAAGCGGACGTGGATCGTCTCGTCGCCCCACCTGCGAGACGGCGCGTAGGCGTGATCGATCCGCGGCGCGGTCAGTTGAGCCAGCGCGGCGGATCGCGCGGGCGGTCGTCGTCGTCGTCCTCGGTGCCGTCGCCCGGCTCCGACGCGAGCGGATCCTCGCCGGGCCACCGCACGTAGGGCGGCACGGACACCAGCATCGGGCCGAGCTCGGCGCGCGCGGCGGCCTCCTGCTCGCGGCGCAGCCGGTCCTCCTCGTCCCACTGGGCGTAGCGCCGGCGGGCGTGGCGACGGCGGCGCCACCAGCCGAGCATCAGGAGGACCGCGCACAGGACCCACAGCGCGAGCCCGAGCAGCCCGATCGGGGCGAGCATGAATCGGTTCGTCAGATCCGAGCGCCACTCCTCGAACAGGTCGCGCAGCGGGCGGCCGTATGCGGTGAGCGCGGCCTGGTCGACGTCGCCGGTGTGGCCGATCTCGGTCAGGAACCGGCGGAACGGCCAGCGATCGCCGTCGTCGTGCTTGTCCTCCCAGCGCCCGCGGCGCGACAGGAAGCCGACGAAGTCGTAGCTCTGCGCGTACGCGCGGTGCGCGGGCATCTCCTCGCGCGGGAAGCTGCGATCGAGGTCCTCGAGCGGGACGATGCCGCCGAGCCACGCCATCCCGGCGAGCGTCTCGGTGCGCTCCCACGACCACTCGCCCGCGTGCTGGTAGGCGAAGCCCTCGTGCAGCCAGTGCGGGGCGCGCGGGCCGAGCGCGACGCCGAGCGCGATGTGGCCGAGCTCGTGGCGGAGCGTCGCCATCGCGTCGACGGGTTGCGCGTCGCGCCGCAGGGCGATCGACAGCACGCCGAGATCGGGATACGCGACGCCGATCGCCCACGGCGGCGCACCGCGGCCCGCGGGTGCGACGGCGGCGAGGTGCTTCGCGTCGCGCACGAGGCGCACCTCGATCGCTCGGGGGACCGGCAGGTCGACGAGGTCGGCGGACATCCGCGCGAGGGCAGCCTCGGCGCCGCCGGCGAGCTTGTGCGCCGTGTCCTCGAGCCCGCGCTCGGCGTAGATCGTCACGCGGCCCGCGCGCGCGGCGTGCACGAGCTCGGGGGCAGCGGCGGCGGGGCGCACCCACGCGACGAGCGCGATCGCGAGCGCGATCACCGCGGTGGACAGCCTGCGAGGCAGCGTGCTCATGGCCACCTCAGCTCGATGCGCTGCGTGTCGGTGCGGGTCTCGTGGATGTACAGCACGCCCGCGCTCGCGGCGAGGGCGGCGCCCAGCGCGGCGTACACCCACCACCGCGTCGGCTCGTCGGCGCGGGCGCCTTCGCGTCGCGTGCGCGGAGCGCGCTCCTCGACGAGGAGCGGCACGTCGGGATCGGGGGCGCGCTCGGTCCAGATCCGCACGCGATCCTGGATCAGGGACACGAGGCGCCCGGCCTCGTCGAGCGTGCCCACACCGTCGTCGCCCCCGAGCCGGCGCGGCAGCTCCCCGTGCGCCGCGCGGCCCCACGCCTCGATGCGGTCGCCGCGCCGCAGGATGGCGACGCGCGCGTTCACCTCGTCGAGCACCACCGCGAGCTCGGCGGGCGGAGGGACCGCGCCCTTCCAGCCCGCGATCCGCGCCGCGAGATGCGCGTGCGGACCGCGCTGCACGCTCGTGGGGATCACGACGACCGGTTGCGAGCGGACGACCGTGCCGGCGGCCCAGCCGCGGCGCGCGCCGGTCGCGGCCGCGATCACGTGCTCGCCCGCGGGAAGCGCGGTGTGCAGCGGAGACGTGCCCGCGCGCTGGAAGTCGACCCAGAGCTCCGCGCCCGCGACATCGGCGCGGAGCTCGACGGGGATCATGTCGCGATCGATCATCACGTCGACCTCGGGGTACTTCGCCCACAGTTCGGGCGGCACGTCGCCGGGCTCGGCGGCCGACCGCCCCAGCGTGCGCAGGTGCGCGGCCGCGGCCATCGCCGCGTCGACATCCCCCGCGCGATCCGCGCACAACAGGACATACGTGAGCGCGCGCGCCAGCTCCGGGACCGGGAGCCCCGAGGCCTGGCGCGCGGCCGCGAGCCCGATCGCCGTCTTGCTCGCGGCGAGCGTCGCCTTGCAGTCGAGCGCGCCGTAGGCGCGCTGCGCGTCGGCCAGCGCGGCGCGAAGCTGCGCGGCGTCGGGATCGTGGCTCTCACCCGCGAGCGCGTCGGCGATCCCGTCGGAGAGCAGGGGATCGAGGCCGCCGTCGACCGCCGCGGCGGCGAGCTTCTGTCGGGCCTGTGGATCGGGTGGCCCGAGATCGATGATCGCGATCCTCTCGCGCCGCGACGGGGCCGCGACGGCGAGCGCGACCAGGAGCGTCAGCCAGCCAGCTGCTTGAAGAACTCGTTCAACGCCCATACGTCACGCGCCCGTAGACCGTCGAACTGAATGCCGGCGCTGCTGGTGTCCGCCCAGCGCACGGTGGCGCCGACCTCGATCGGCGGCTCCTGCGTCGGCACGCGGAACGAGATCTGAACACGCTGCCCCATGGCGTAGCGAGCGCTCGCCGAGACCAGCGCGCCGCCCAGCGAGAGGTTCAGGATCGTGCAGGTGGTGGGCGCGCCCGCGGTGGCGAGCTCGGCTGGGATCGAGACGGCGTGACGTGCAGAAGTACGGCGATTGTCGGCCACGATGAACCCTCGTTCGGACCATTCTATGCCGACGGAGCGGGAACATCATCGGGCCGGGCTGGAGATCCACTCGGAAAAGGATGGATCCGAATCGGCCGAGCGCACCTGCCCGATGCGACGGCACGCGCCACGTCTGCTCGACGGTGCTGCGACATGTGCGCGCGAGAGACCGCGCGCGTCACCTGGCGCAGGTCGCGCCACCCGTGCGAGGGCGCGAATGCGGGCGCCCCGCGCGCTCGCCGCCCCGGTGGGTCCTCGGCGCAGGCTCGATGGTGCGCGCCACCATGCGGAGCGGGGCGCGCGCCGAGCGCTACAGCTTGAGGTCGATGTGCGCCTTCTTGCGCAAATCCTCGAGCCACGCCTGCGTCTGCTTGTCCATCTCGCGGCGTCGGAGCTCGCGCGAGATCTGTTCCTTCATCTCGGCGAACGGCTTGAGGCTCGACTTCTGGACGTCCGTGACGTGGAACACGTGCAGGCCCTGGGGACCCTGCACGGGGCCGCGGACATCGCCCTTCTCCATCGAGAACACGATCGGCTCCCACTCGGGGTTTGCCATGCTGCCGCGCTGGAAGTAGCCGAGCTCGCCGCCGGTCTCCTTCGTGCCGACGTCGTCGGTGATCTCGGAGGCGACGGTGGCGAACTCCTCGCCGTTCTTGACGCGCGCGATCGCCTGCGCGGCCTTCTCCTTGGCCTCGGCGAGCTGCTGCTCGGTGGGGTGCTCGGGCAGCTTGAACAGGATGTGCGAGAGCTTGACCGCGCTGACCGACTGGCTGCGGCGCTGCATCTCGTCGTACCGCGCGCGTACGTCCTCGTCGGTGACGTTGACCTTGGGCGCGACGAGCTGGTTCACGGCGCGGAGCCGCATGATCTGACGCCGGAGGTCGTGCTTGTAGTTCGCGAGGGTGTAGCCCTGCGCCGCGAGCACCTGCGCGAGCGCCGCGTCGTCGAGGTTGTTCGAGGACTTGATCTCGTCGAGCGCGGCCTGCACCTCCGACGACTCGACCTCGATCTTCGCCGCCTCGGCTGCCTGGACGATCAGCTCCTCGTTGACCATCTCGTCGAGCACCTGGCTACGGAGCTTCTCGATCCGCCGCTCGCGCTCCCTGGGATCCTCGATCTGCTGCGCCTCGCCGATCACCGGGACCATGCGCGCGTCGAGCTCGCTGCGCAGGATGATCGAGTCGTTGACCACGGCGACCACGCGCTCGACGATCATCCGCTTGCCCGCGTTGGGCGAGGTCGTCGAGGGCGTGGGCGCCCCGTTGGTGGGCGTCCCGTCATCGGGCGCCGCGGCGACGGGGCTGCCGGCAGCGAGCATGCCCGCGGCGAGAAGGACGCTAGAGAGCTTCCGCACGACCATTGGACTGGGTTCCTCGCGTTTGCGTTGCCTACGGAGCCGGGTTCGGCGCCGGGGCCGGAGTCGGGTTCGCGCCCGGGACCGGCGCGGCCGGTGGCGGCGGCGGCACCTGGGCGGTGTCCGGAGGCGGTACGGGGAGATCCTGATGGCGCCCGTCGTCGACCGCGTTCGAGGTGTCGATGCGGACGCGCGCGAGGTTGCCCTCGTCGATCTCGATCTTCGCGCTCGCCTTCAGCTTGTCGACGAAGTCCTTCTGCGCCTTCATTCGCTGGTCCCGGAACAGCTTGTTCCGGATCGCCGGCTTGGCGTCCTCGAACGACTTCGTCATCGCCTTGCGCCGCCCGGTCTGCTTCAGCACGTACCACGTGCCGTCGCCCCCCGCGATCGCGGGCGACACGTCGCCCGTCTGCACCAGCTCGAACGCGGCCTTCACGACCGGCGCGGGCAGCTCCTTGTTCGCCGCGTCGAAGTAACGCAGATCGCCTCCGCGGAGCTTCGTCTCCTCGTCGGTGCTGTACTTCATGACGAGGTCGCGGAACCCCTTGTTGGTCTTCCCCGCGTCGCCGCGCGCCTCGATGGCGACCCGCTCGGCCTGCGCCTTGTTCTTGAGGACGATCGCCGACACGCGGATCTCCTCGGGCTTGACGTACTCGCTGAGGTTCGCGTCGTAGTACGCGCGCATCTCGGCCTCGGGCACGGAGTCGGCGGTGATCTCGGTGTCGAGCTCGTCGCGCATGAGCTTCTGGATCATCACCTGCTTCATCGTGCGGACCACCTCGGGATCCTTGTCGAGGCCGCGCCGGTACGCCTCCTTCGCGAGCACCTCGAAGCGGACCAGCGAGTCGAGGAACTCGCGCTTCTGCTCGAGCGACGTGTAGCGCGCGCGGATGTACGGAGACTGGCGGTTGATGCGCTCCTGGAACTCGCCGAGCGTGATCGTCACGTCGTCGATCTTGGCGAGGGGCGCGTTCAGCTCCTCTGCGCTCTGCGCGGGCGCGCTCGGCGCGGCCTTCTTGCTGCGGGACGGCGCGGCCTGGGCGCTTCGGCCCTCGTCTCGACACCCGGCTCCGAGCGCCAGGGCGCTCGCCGCCACCACGAGGAGAACCCGAGTCATCACGATGACTTCAGGTAGCACGGGCCAGGGCATCCAACAAGGCCCGCCGGGCCGCCGCCGGGCCGCCGGGTGCCGGCGGCGCGATGGAGAACCGCCCGTCGGGCAGCTTGCGCCACCCGGTGTCCACGAGCTGGCGGAACAGCGCGCTTCCGGGGGGCAGGGCGACGGCGATGCGCGAGCTCGCGATCTCGAGCGCGACGATGCCCGCGCCGCGCGCGATCGCCTTGACGCCCATGAGCTCGCCCAGCAGCACGACGTCCGCCGGCACGGGACCGTAGCGATCCGCGATCTCGGCCATGACGTCGCGGAGCTCGTCGTCGTTCTCGATCGCGGACAGCCGCTTGTACAGCTCGAGGCGCTGGCCCGGGTCCGGCACGTAGTCGTCGGGGATGAAGCCCGGTGTCTCGACCGAGAGCTCGGGATCGATCTCGGAGTGGATCGGCTTGCCGCCGAGCTCGGCGACCGCGCGCTCGAGCATCTTGACGTACTGGTCGAACCCGACCGCCGCGATCGAGCCGGACTGCTTCGCGCCGAGCAGCTCGCCGCCGCCGCGGATCTCGAGGTCCTGCGACGCGATCTGGAACCCCGCGCCGAGCTCGGTGAACCGCTGCAGCGTCTCGAGCCGTCGCCGCGCCTCGTCGGTGAGGTGCTCGGGCTCGGGCACGAGCAGGTAGCAGTACGCGCGCTCCTTGCTGCGCCCGATGCGGCCGCGGAGCTGGTAGAGCTGCGCGAGCCCGAACGCGTCGGCGCGCGCGACGAACATCGTGTTGGCGCGCGGGATGTCGAGCCCGCTCTCGACGATCGTGGTCGCGACGAGGATGTCGAGCTCGCCCTGGACGAACTGGACCATGACCTTCTCGAGCTGGTCGGCCGTGAGGCTGCCGTGCCCGACGCCGATCCGCGCCGTCGGCACGAGGCCGCGCAGGTACTCGGCCCACTCGTCGATCGTGCGGTCGTCGTCGCGCGGCTTGGTCTTCCGCGCGGGACGGGAGTCGTTCGGGAGGCGGTGATCGACCTTGCGCTCGCCGCGCGTGCCGATCGTCGGGGTGATGAAGAACACCTGGCCGCCGCGCGACAGCTCGCGCTCGATCGCCTCCTTGACCGTCGTGTCGTCGACGCGCGACACGAACGTGCGCACCGCGCGGCGGTCCGCCGGCGGGGTCGCGATGATCGAGAGGTCGCGCAGGTTGGCCATCGCGAGGTGGAGCGTGCGCGGGATCGGGGTCGCCGTGAGCGTGAGGACGTCGACCTGGGTCTTCGTCTTCTTGATCTTCTCCTTGTGCGCGACGCCGAACCGCTGCTCCTCGTCGATCACGAGCAGGCCGAGGTCCTTGAACCGCACGTCCGGGGACAGCGCGCGGTGCGTCCCGACGACGACGTCGAGCCGGCCCTCGCCGAGCCTCTTGATCGTCTCGATCTGCTCGCTCTTGGACTGGAACCGCGACAGCTTGCCGATCTCGACGGCGAAGCCCTTGAACCGCTCGGACAGCGTGCGGAAGTGCTGCTCGACGAGCACCGTCGTCGGCGCGAGGATGCACGCCTGCTTGCCGCCCTGCACGCAGCGGAAGATCGCGCGCAGCGCGACCTCGGTCTTGCCGTAGCCGACGTCGCCGCACACGAGGCGGTCCATCGCGCGCGGCGCCTCCATGTCGCCGAGCACCGCGTCGATCGCGGCGGCCTGGTCGGGCGTCTCGTCGAACGGGAACGTCGCCTCGAGCTCTCGGTACGTGTCGTCGGCGGGCGGGAAGCGGTGGCCGGGGAGCGACGCGCGCTGGGCGTAGAGCTGGAGCAGCTCCTCGGCGAGCGCGCGCACGTGGCGCTTGACCTTGCTCGTCGTCGCTTCCCAGGTCTGGCCGCCGAGCTTGTCGAGCCGGGGCGCGTGGCCCTCGGCGCCGACGTACCGCTGGACCTCGCCGAGCCGGTACACCGGCAGGTACAGGGTCCCGCCGTCGTACTCGAGCCGCAAGGCGTCGAGCATCTGCAGCGGCGGCGCCGTGGCACCGATCGCGGACGTCTGCAGGATCGACACCTGCCCGACGGCGAGCTTCTCGAGCCCGAGATAGCGACCGACGCCGTGCTTCTGGTGCACGAGGTAATCGCCGGGCTGGAGCTGGCTGAAGTCGCTGACGCCGCCGAGCAGCGCGTCCTTCGCGCGCCGCGACTTGCTGCGCGGATGGTGCGTGCGCTGCCCGAACACGTCGGCGGCGGTGACGATCGCGACCCGATCGCGCAGCGACGCGAAGCCGTGCGCGGGTGCGCCGGGCACGATCGTGACGCCGTCGATGGTGCCGGGGCGCTCGCCAGGGTCCGCGATCCGGACGTCGACGCCGCGCTGCTGGAGCACGCCGTACAGCCGATCGATGCGGCTCTGCGAGTCGCACGCGATCGCGACGCGCAGGCCATCGCGCCGCCACAGGGCGATCGCGGTGACCAGCGGCCCCGCGTGCTCGGTGTCGCCGAACGTGCGGGCGTGCTCGAGCTGCTGGCGGAGCACGCGGAGATCGTCGACTTCGACCCGGAGCTTCGTGCCGACCTCCCCCTCGAGCTCGAGCGTCGGCAGGAGGATGCGGCGCGGCGCCTCGAGCCCGCTGTCGGCCGCGCCCACGAAGTGTGCGTCGGGCGGGTAGACGAGCATCTTCGTCTCGTCCCGGCGCGCCGGGAACCGCGCCTCGGCGTCGTCCCACACGTCGCGGATCGTGCGGCGGCAGGCGTCGGGATCGACGACGAGCCAGCGCGCCTCGCCCGGCACGTACGCCGCCGGCGCGACCATCGTGTCGTGGAACGCGGGCGTCAGGCCCTCGATGCCGACGAACACCGTGCCCTCCTCGAGCTGCTCGATCAGGCGCCGCGTCGCCTTCGTCGGGTGCGCGATCTCGTCGGCGTACTCGCGCAGCCGGGCGCGCACGTCGCGCTCGCCGGTCGTGATCGTCTCGCGCACCGGGTGGAGGTGGACGAAGTCGACCGGCCGCAGCGTGCGTTGCGACTCGGCGTCGAACCAGCGCAGCGACTCGACGTCGTCGCCGAACAGCTCGATCCGCACCGGGTGCGGGGCGAGCGGCGCGAACACGT
>Ga0164243_10014017_pt1 | contig 11197 bp, 9 predicted proteins | sample OricompcompostOP_FD_108781 | JGI IMG/M metagenome (GOLD analysis project Ga0164243, IMG submission 108781) | Organic Plus compost microbial communities from Emeryville, California, USA - Original compost - Organic plus compost (OP) | ecosystem: Engineered > Solid waste > Mixed feedstock >... | reverse complement strand
CGAGACATCCGCAAGGCGGCGGCTGACCACAGGCGGGACTGATTTGCCGCTGTTGCGGCCGACCACGGGCGCTGCGGCCAGCAGCGCCTGCGTATAAGGGTGCTGGGGAGGGGCCAGGACCTGCTCGGCCGAGCCTTCCTCGACGACCACGCCGCGGTACATCACGACGATGCGGTCGGCGATGTGCGAGATCACCGACAGGTCGTGGGAAATGAATAGATAGGCCACGCCCAGTTCGTCGCGCAGGTCGGCCAGTAGGTTCAGTATGGACGCCTGCACCGAAACGTCGAGTGCGGAAACCGCTTCGTCGCAGACGATGAACCGGGGTTCGGTGGCCAGCGCCCGGGCAATGCCTACGCGCTGCTTTTCGCCGCTGGTCGCAACCAGTTCGCGCTTGGGGCTGGCTGCCTGGGCATGGCCGCCGGTCATGCCCAAAGTCAGAGCAAGGCATATCGTCAGCAGGCTGGTTTTCATCATGGCGGTCCCGTAAACGTGGTCAAGATACCCGGTAGGGCGGTCAGGCCGGCGGCAGGCGATTCATCGCTAGCCGCCAGCGCGGGCGAAATCGGCCAGGCATCGTGCCAGGTCGGTCAATTGGGACTGGATCTGCTGGAAGGCGTCGTTCAGCTCGAATGTGCGTTCATTCATGTAGAGGGCACGGGTGATCTCGATCTGCAGGCTGTGGACGCCGCGATCCGGGGCAGCGTGCTTGCGGATTGACTCGGCCCCGGGGTAGTGGTGGTTGATGGTGACGTTGTAGCCATGAGCACGTAGCCGCGTGACGACCAGTTCGGTCAGCGCCGGATCACAAGTCTGGCCGTTGCGGTCACCAATGTCGAAATCGGAGCGTGGCTGGCCGCGGTCCAGGGTCGAAGCCCCGCCTATCGAGGCCATGCTGTGGCAGCTGATGTGATAGGCCTTGCCGAAGCGTGTCCGGCAATCCGCCAGGATGCCGGCGAGCGTGTCGTGATAGGGGCGGTAATAGCGGTCTATGCGGCGCCTGACCTCGGCCACCGACAGCTTTTCCGCATAGATCGGGATTGCGTCCGGGCCGCATTTGCTATGGATCAGGCCGATGCCCAAGCGCGACTTTTGGGTGGTCTGCAGCGGATGCGGCCACGGCCCGTCGAGCAATTCAGGGTCGATGTCGGCCTCGTGGCGGTTGGCGTCGATGAAAGTGTTGGGAAAGAGTGCATACAGCCAGTGTGCCCCAGCATCGACCACGCCTTGGTAGAGCTTTTCCACGTGCATCGACACCGATTGGTGCAAGGCGAGAAAGGGCGCCGAAGGGCGGAATTCGCATGGGTAGGTGGTGCCGCTGCGCGGGATGTCGAAAACCACGGGGACGTCGCCGGTTTCCGGCCAGCGCCGGACCAATACACCGGGCACATACTTCTGCTGCATGCAAGCCTCGAAGGAAATCGTTTTCCTTGCACGTTAGGCGCGTGGTCGGAACCGGTCAAGGCGGGTATTCCCTAGGCTTGCCCGGGTCGGATGCTGTGTCGTCCGGACGCCAGTGCGTCGCCCATGACACGCTGTGTCATGGGTGGCCTCCGTTTGCCCGGCGCGGGCGCATAATTCATCCACGGACCGGAAGGCGCCGCGCCGCTGCGCGCCGCCCTGGGGCCAAGAACGACCCATCAGCCGATACTGACCCATGAGCCAGACCCTCTACGACAAACTCTGGGACGCGCACGTCGTCCACCAGGAAGCCGACGGCACTTGCCTGCTCTATATCGACCGGCACCTGCTGCACGAAGTCACCAGCCCGCAGGCCTTCGAGGGCCTGGCACTGGCCGGGCGCAAGCCCTGGCGCATCAGCGCCAACCTGGCCGTGGCCGACCACAACGTGCCCACGCGCGGCCGCGCCGAAGGCATCGCCGATCCGATTTCGCGCCTGCAGGTCGATACGCTGGACGCCAACTGCGCCAAGCACGGCATCACCGAATTCCGCATGAACGACATGCGCCAGGGGATCGTGCACGTGATCGGCCCGGAGCAGGGCGCGACCCTGCCCGGCATGACAGTGGTCTGCGGCGATTCGCATACCAGCACCCACGGCGCGGTCGGCGCGCTGGCCTTCGGCATCGGCACTTCCGAAGTCGAGCACGTGCTGGCCACGCAGACCCTGCTCACGAAAAAGAGCAAGAACATGCTGGTCAAGGTCGAGGGCGAATTGCCCTTTGGCTGTACCGCCAAGGACTTGATCTTGCACGTCATCGGCGTCATCGGCACTGCCGGCGGCACCGGCCATGCGATCGAATTCGCCGGCAGCACCGTGCGCGCGCTGTCCATCGAGGGGCGCATGACGATTTGCAACATGGCCATCGAGGCCGGCGCCCGCTCGGGCATGGTCGCCGTCGACGAAAAGACCATCGAATACTTCCGCGGCAGGCCGTTCGCCCCCACCGGCGTGCTCTGGGACCAGGCCGTTGCCTATTGGCGCACGCTGCATTCGGACCCTGGCGCGCATTTCGACCGCGTGGTCGAAATCGACGCGCGTGAAATCAAGCCGCAGGTGACCTGGGGCACCTCGCCCGAGATGGTGCTGCCCATCGATGCGCGCGTGCCCGACCCCGACCGCGAGAAGGACGAAGTGCGCCGCGCCGGCATGGAGCGGGCACTGCAATACATGGGCCTGACGCCGAACACGCCGCTGACCGACCTGCGGGTGGACCGCGTCTTCATCGGTTCGTGCACCAACTCGCGCATCGAGGACCTGCGCGCGGCTGCGGCCGTGGCGCGCGGCAAGCGCGTGGCCAGCTCCGTGCGACAGGCGCTGGTGGTGCCTGGTTCCGGCCTGGTCAAGCAGCAGGCTGAGCGCGAAGGCCTGGACAAAATCTTCATCGAATCCGGCTTCGAATGGCGCGAACCCGGCTGCTCCATGTGCCTGGCGATGAACGACGACAGGCTCGAGCCCGGAGAGCGTTGCGCCTCCACGTCCAACCGCAACTTCGAAGGTCGCCAGGGGCAGGGCGGTCGCACCCACCTGGTCAGCCCCGCGATGGCCGCTGCCGCCGCCATCGCCGGCCACTTCGTCGACGTTCGCACTTTCCGGTAATCCATCACCATGCAAGCCTTTACCATTCACGAAGGACTGGTCGCTCCGCTCGATCGGGAAAACGTCGACACCGACCTGATCATCCCCAAGCAGTTCCTCAAGTCGATCAAGCGCACGGGCTTCGGCCCCAACCTGTTCGACGAGTTACGCTATCTGGACCATGGCGAGCCGGGCATGGACAACAGCCGTCGTCCGTTGAACCCGGACTTCGTGCTCAACCAGCCGCGCTACCAAGGCGCATCCATACTGCTGGCGCGCAAGAACTTCGGCTGCGGTTCCAGCCGCGAGCATGCGCCGTGGGCGCTGCTGCAGTACGGTTTCCGCGCCATCATCGCGCCGTCTTACGCCGACATCTTCTTCAACAACAGCTTCAAGAACGGCCTGTTGCCCATCGTCCTGTCCGAACTGGAGGTGGCTCGCCTGTTCGACGAGGTGCGGGGATTCGTCGGTTATAAGCTGCGCATCGACCTGGAAAACCAGGTGATCGTCACGCCCGAAGGTCGCACCTTGTCCTTCGAGGTGGACGAGTTCCGCAAGTATTGCCTGCTCAACGGGCTGGACGACATCGGCCTGACCTTGCGCCACGCCGACAAGATCCGCGCCTTCGAGGCCGAACGCCTGGCGCGCCATCCCTGGCTGGACGTGCAACCGCTGTCGCGCTAAGGCGGCGTGCGGGTCCGTGCCGGCGCGCTGCCGGCTGCGGACGCTTGCAACAGTGTGACGAATGGGCCGCCGGTCGATCCGGCGGCCCTTACCATGAGGAATTGCATCATGAGCCACAAAATCGCGGTGCTGCCCGGAGACGGCATCGGCCCTGAAATCGTCGAACAGGCCGTGCGGGTGCTGCGTGCGCTGGATTTGCCCCTGGAGATCGCCGAGGCGCCGGTCGGCGGCGCGGCCTACGATCGTTTCGGCCATCCCTTGCCGCCGTCCACCTTGGAACTGGCGCAGCAGTCGTCGGCCGTGCTCTTCGGCGCGGTGGGCGACTGGAAATACGACAAACTGCCGCGCGAACTGCGTCCCGAACAAGCCATCCTGGGCCTGCGCAAGGCGCTGGGACTATTTGCCAACTTGCGCCCGGCGATCCTCTATCCCGAGCTGGCGAGCGCGTCTTCGCTCAAGCCCGAAGTCGTCTCGGGGCTGGACATCCTGATCGTGCGCGAACTGACCGGCGATATTTACTTCGGCACGCCACGTGGCGTGCGCACCGCAGCCGACGGCGCGTTCGCCGGCGAGCGCGAGGGCTATGACACGATGCGCTACGCGGAATCCGAAGTGCGCCGCATCGCCCGCATCGGCTTCGAGGCTGCGCAAAAGCGCAACAAGCGGCTATGCAGCGTGGACAAGGCCAACGTGCTTGAGACCTCGCAGTTCTGGCGCGATATCGTCACCGACGTGGCCAAGGACTACCCGGACGTGGCGTTGTCGCACATGTATGTGGACAACGCCGCCATGCAGCTGGTGCGCGCGCCGCGCCAATTCGACGTCATCGTCACGGGCAACCTGTTTGGCGACATCCTGTCGGACGAGGCGGCGATGCTGACCGGCTCCATTGGCATGTTGCCTTCGGCCTCGCTGAACGCGTCCGGCCAAGGGCTGTACGAACCCAGCCACGGGTCGGCGCCTGACATCGCGGGGCAGGGCGTGGCCAATCCGCTGGCGACCATCCTGTCCGCGGCGATGATGCTGCGCTATTCGCTGGGCGAGCCGGCGCAAGCCCAGCGCATTGAATCCGCGGTGCGCGCCGTGCTCGCTCAGGGCCTGCGTACGGCGGATATCCATGAGGAAGGCGCCACGCGCGTGGGCACTGCGGCCATGGGCGACGCCGTCTTGAAGGCGCTGGCCGGCTGATGTCCGGCGATCCGCCGCCGCTGGCTGTGGCGTACAGGCCACAGCCAGCGGGCATGGCGACGCCGCCCGGTGCGGCCGCACCGGGCGGCGTCGCCCATCGATGCTCTAAAATCAATCATTTACACGCCACAATCAGGGCAACTGCGAAATGACTCAAGCTGTAGGCTTTGTCGGCTGGCGCGGCATGGTGGGCTCCGTGCTCATGCAGCGCATGCGCGACGAAAACGACTTTTCCCTCATCGAGCCCGTGTTCTTCTCGACCAGCAACGCCGGCGGCAAAGCGCCCGCGTGGGCCGACGGAGCGGGTCCGCTGAAAGACGCCTACGACATCGAGTCCTTGCGCAAACTGCCCATCATCGTCACCGCGCAAGGCGGCGATTACACGAGCGCCGTCTACGGCAAGCTGCGCGAAGCTGGCTGGCAAGGCATCTGGATCGACGCGGCCAGCACGCTGCGCATGGCCGACGACGCGATCATCGTGCTGGATCCGGTCAACCGCGCCGTCATCGACGCGGCGCTGGCGCGCGGTGTGCGCAATTTCATTGGCGGCAATTGTACGGTCAGCTGCATGCTGATGGGGCTGGCCGGGCTCTTCCACCACGACCTGGTCGAATGGATGACCTCCATGACCTACCAGGCGGCCTCCGGTGGTGGTGCCCAGCACATGCGCGAACTGCTGGTGCAGTTCGGCCTGATCAATGATGCCGTGCGCCCGTTGCTGGACGATCCGGCTTCAGCCATCCTGGAAATCGACCGCGGCGTGCTGGCCAAGCAGAACGCGGCGGACCTGCCGCGCGAGCACTTTGGCGTGCCGCTGGCGGGCAACCTGATCCCCTGGATCGACAAGGACCTGGGCAACGGCGTCTCGCGCGAGGAATGGAAGGCCGAGGCCGAGACCAACAAGATCCTTGGCCGGGGACCGGCCTTCGGCACGCCGGCCACGCCGGTCGATGGCCTGTGCGTGCGCATCGGCGCCATGCGCTGCCACAGCCAGGCGCTGACCATCAAGCTCAAGCGCGATGTGCCGCTGGACGAAATCGCCGACATGATCGCCGGTGGCACGCAATGGGCCAAGGTCGTGCCCAACACGCGCGAAGCGAGCATGCAGCAACTGACGCCCGTGGCGGTCACCGGCACGCTGGACATTCCCGTGGGCCGGCTGCGCAAGATGTCGATGGGGCCGCAGTACCTGTCGGCCTTCACGGTCGGCGACCAACTGCTGTGGGGCGCGGCCGAGCCGCTGCGCCGCATGCTGCGCATCGCGCTGGGCGAGATGTAACGCTAGAATCTACGCGCGGGCGCCGTGCGGGCGCCCGCGCGCTGCCGCAGTTTCGCTTCGCAACCTGCCCGGGTGTCCTTATGACGCAACGTGTTCGCCGTTACCGCCGGCCTGTCGTGCCGTTTCGCAATTCGGTGCTTGCGCTGGCTGTGGCGGCCGCGTTGGCCATCCAGGCCGATGCCGGCGCGGTCGAAATCGGCCATGCCCGCATGGAATCCGCTGCGGGCCAGCCCTTGCAGGTGGTCGTGCCGCTGCGCGCGCTCAGCGCCGAGGAAGCGGCCAGCCTGAAGGTCGACATACCGGATGCCGGCGCCTGGAACCAGGCCGGACTGACCCCGCCCGTGTCCTTGGACAGCTTGCGCGTACGCGTCGAATCCGGGCGCGATGGCAGCCGGCGCGACCTACGGGTGTTTTCTACGCAACCGCCGTCGCAACCGGCGGTCGACTTGTTGCTCGAGCTGACCACGGTCGCCGGCAAGCGCCAAGTGCAGCGCAGCTTCGTGGTGCCCTCGGTGCAAGCGCCGGGCACGCCATCGCCGGCGCTGTTGGCCGAGCCGCAGGCAGGCCGGCGCGTGCAGGTGCGCCGCGGCGATACCTTGTTCGAAATCGCCCAAGCCAACCGGCCTGACGGCACCGACGTCTTCCAGATGCTGGTGGCCCTGTGGCGGGCCAATCCGCAGGCCTTCATCCAATCCAACATGAACCTGGTCAAGGCTGGAGCCAGCCTGGCCATCCCCGATGCGGCGACGGTGCGGGCCATCGATCCGCGCGAAGCCCGCCGCATCTTCCGCGAACACGATGAGGCCTTCGCGCGTTATCGCGGCCGGCTCGGCAGCGCCGCGGCCGCCGCCCCGGCGGCGGCAGGCGGCTCGCCCGAATCGGGGCGCATCGAGGCCGCGCCAGCCGCGCGCGCGCCGCAGCCGCAGGGCTCGCAGGACCGTGTGCGGCTATCGACCGACGCCGCACAGCAGGCCGAGGACGAACGCGTGGCGCAGCAGCGCGCGCTGCGCGAAAAAGAAGCCAGCATCGCCCAATTGTCGAGCAATATCGATGAATTGAACCGCGCATTGTCCGGCGGCGGGGCCGCTGGTACCGGCACGGCCGGCGCTGCCACCGGCGGCACGGGCGGCACGGGCGGTGACGTGGCTGCCCCGGGTCAGGCGGGCGCCGTGGCTCCAGGGACCGAGGCGGCCGGCAACGCCGCTGGCATGGCTGCGTCCGGCGCTGCGGCGGCCGCAAGCGCGGCTGGGCAGGGCGCAGACCCTGCGCAAGGCGCAGCGGGCGGATCTGCTGCCCAAGGGCCGGCCGGTCCGTCCGATGAAGGCAACGCTGCCGGGGTGCAGGCCGCCTCGTCGCAAGCCGCGACACAGGCCGATGCAGGGTCGGTCGCCGGTGGCGACCTGTCTGCCGACCAAGGCAAAGCGTACGGCGCGAGCCAGGCGCCGGTCCCCGGGCAGGCGGCTGCTGGCCAGCCATCGGGACAAGCGTCGTCTTCAGGCGATGGGGCCTCGGGGGCGGGGACGCCAGGACCAGCCGCTTCGCAAGCGCCTGCCGCGGGCGCGTCGCAAGACGCTGGAAAGGACGCCGGACAAGCGGGCGCCGGCGGGGCGTCGGCAGCGGCAGGCGCTGCCAGCGCCGGCGCGGGTGATGCCCCTGTGGCGCCTGGGCTGGCGGCTGGCGGCGCCGGCGCGCAGGCCAATGGCGGGTTGGGCGCGGACACGACGGCAGCGGGCAGCCGTCCGGCGGGCCACGCCAAGGCGGCCGGATCCGGTTCGGCGATGGACTGGATCGTCGACAACCTGCTGGGCGTAGTCACCGCAGTGCTCGCCACGCTTGCGTTGATCATCGCCTGGGTGCTGCGCCGCGCCGGCGCGCGCGAGGAAGACTACGACGATTACGACGATGATGCGCCGAACGTGCCCGATGGCGGGGCGGCCAAGGCCGCCTTCGACCAGCAGTTGCGCAGCATCGATTTGGACCTGGATGAGCCGGCGCGCGACGAGCCGCGCCGTTAAGACGCCATGCCGCGGATTGCCCTAGGCCTGGCCTACGACGGTGGGCCATGGCAAGGGTGGCAGACCCAGCCGCATCGTCGCACCGTGCAGGACACGCTCGAGGCGGCGCTGGCGCGCTTCGTCGGCCAGCCGGTCGCCACGGTCTGCGCCGGCCGCACCGATACCGGCGTGCACGCGGTCATGCAGGTCGTGCACCTGGATGCGCCGGTGCAGCGGCGCGAGATTTCCTGGGTGCGCGGTGTCAACGCCCATTTGCCGCCCAGCATCGCGGTGCGCTGGGCGCGCGAGGTTCCCGACGATTTCCATGCCCGTTTTTCGGCGCGCTGGCGCAGCTACGTCTACTTGCTGCGCAACGAGCCGGTGCGCCATCCGTTGTGGGCGGGCAAGGCAGGCTGGTGTTTCCAGCCGCTGGACGTGCAGGCGATGCGGCAGGCCGCGCGCAGCCTGTTGGGTGAACACGATTTCAGCAGTTTCCGTTCGGCCGAATGCCAGGCGGCCCAGCCGGTGCGCACCCTGCATCGGCTGGACATCGAGCGTGACGGGGACCTGCTGGTCTTTTACCTGCAGGCCAACGCCTTCCTGCACCACATGGTGCGCAACATCGTGGGGTCCCTGGTCTATGTCGGGCAGGGCAGGCGGCCGGTCGAATGGATGGCCGAGTTGCTGCGCCTGCGCGACCGCCGGCTGGCTGCGCCGACCTTCCAGGCCGATGGCCTGTACCTGGCGGCGATCGGTTATCCGGATTATGACGGCCTGGGCGAGCTGGACGGCACCCGGCACATTCCGGGGCTGTCTCCTAGGGGTATTACGTAGTCGGCGAGGAAGGAATTTTTACGACTTTGTTTTATTATCCTGCGCCACGCGCCGTGCTTTACGAGAGCGCGGTCACGGAATTTTACGTCCTACCACCCCACAGGAGACATGATGCAACGCCGTTCGTTTTTGAAAAAAGCCACGATGGGTGCCGCCGCCGGCGGCGCAGCGCTGGCAGCGCCCGTATTCGCCCAGGACGCTCCGACGCTGAACTGGCGGCTTGCCTCCAGCTTCCCGCGTAGCGCCGATGCGATTTACAGCGGGGGCGAGAACCTGGCCAAGTACGTAGCCGAGGCGACGGACGGCAAATTCAACATCCGCGTCTTTCCCGCCGGCGAAATCGTCCCGGCCTTCCAGGTGCTCGATGGCGTGCAAAACGGCACCATCGAATGCGGCCACAGCGCGTCGTACTACTACTTCGGCAAGGATCCGGCGCTGTGCTTCGACGCCGCCATCCCGTTCGGCCTGAATACTCGCCAGATGAATGCCTGGATGCGCGTCGGCGACGGCCTGAAGCTGCTGCGCGAACTGTTCCAGAACTACAACATCGTCAACTTCCCCTGCGGCTATACCGGCACCCAGATGGGCGGCTGGTTCCGCAATGAAATCAAGTCGGTCGAGGACCTGCAAGGCCTGAAGTTCCGCGTCAGCGCCTTTGCCGGCGCCGTGCTGTCGCGCCTGGGCGTGGTGCCACAGCAGATTCCTGGCGGCGATATCTATCCCGCGTTGGAAAAGGGCACGATCGACGCGGCCGAATGGATCGGCCCGTACGACGACGAGAAGCTCGGCTTCCACAAGGTCGCCAAGAACTATTACTTCCCCGGTTGGTGGGAAGGCACGCTGCAGGTGTCGCTCTACGTCAACCAGGATCACTACAACAAGCTGCCCAAGCGTTACCAGGCCGTGCTCGCCCAGGCCGCCGCGGCGGCTTCGGCCGACATGATCGCCAAGTACGACGCGGAGAACCCGGCCGCCCTGCGCCGCCTGGTCGCCCAGGGCGCCCAGCTGCGCGCCTTCCCCAAGCCCGTGATGGACGCCTGCTACAAGGCCGCCACCGAGGTCTACCAGGAAATGAGCGCCAAGAGCGACATGTTCAAGCGCCTGTACGAAAGCACCATGGCTTTCCGCGACAACGAAATCCCCTGGTTCCGCGTGGCCGAAGGCAGCTACGACCAGTTCATGGCCGGCGCCGTACGCCGTTGATGCGACTGGCCGGCGGCCCGTGCGGGCCGCCGGTTTACAATCCGCGATGCCGGTTTCGTGGCGTCGCGGCCCCAGCGTCCCGTGGTGTTTCGCGCTCCCGGCGGTCGTGCGGTCCGGGTCCGGCGCTGACGCCGCGGTGGTCAACGGCGCGGCCTTGCGCGCCCGCTGCCTTTCCCCTGCTTAGAAAAGCTCCTCCATCATGAAAGCATTATTGGCATTGTCGCGCGCCATAGACGCGCTCAACCTGCGGATCGGCCGCGCGGTGACGTGGCTGACGCTGGTGGTGGTGCTGGTCAGCGCGGCCAATGCGGTGATCCGCAAACTGCTGAACACCAGCTCGAACGCCTGGCTCGAGTTGCAGTGGTATCTGTTCGGCGCCATGTTCCTGCTGACGGCGGGCTATACGCTGCTGCACAACGAGCACGTGCGGGTCGACGTGTTGTCCTCCAAGCTGTCGCGCCGCACGCAGGTCTGGATCGAAATCATCGGCGTGGTGTTTTTCCTGCTGCCGGCCTGCCTGCTCATCCTTTGGCTGTCCTGGCCGATGTTCGTGGATTCGTACTTGACCAACGAGCAGTCGTCGAATTCCGGCGGGCTGGTGCGCTGGCCGGTCAAGCTGCTGATTCCGGTGGGATTCGCGCTGTTGGTGGCTGCCGGCGTTTCGCACTTGATCAAGTGCGTGGGGTTCCTGCGCGGCTTGTGCAACGACCCGCGCGACGTCAAAGCGGGCAAGTCGGCCGAGGAACTGTTGGCCGAGGAGATCGCGCGCGAAGCGCGTGAACGCGAAGCAGCCCTGGCTGCCAATGGCAACGGGCAGGGCAAGGACCGCTGATCATGGAATTTCTCATTGCAAACCTGGCGCCGGTGATGTTCGCCACGCTGGTGGTGTTTCTGTTGCTGGGCTTCCCGGTCGCCTTTGCGCTGGCGGCCAATGGCATTTTGTACGGCCTGGTCGGCATAGAGCTCGGCTTGCTG
>Ga0164243_10014015_pt1 | contig 11198 bp, 14 predicted proteins | sample OricompcompostOP_FD_108781 | JGI IMG/M metagenome (GOLD analysis project Ga0164243, IMG submission 108781) | Organic Plus compost microbial communities from Emeryville, California, USA - Original compost - Organic plus compost (OP) | ecosystem: Engineered > Solid waste > Mixed feedstock >... | reverse complement strand
GCGGTAGCGGAGGGATTTGAACCCTCGGTGACTTGCGCCACACTCGCTTTCGAGGCGAGCTCCTTCGGCCGCTCGGACACGCTACCGAGGGAGACCTTACAGCACGCCGGGCCGTGCTTCGAAATCGATAAGCGGGCCGGGTTCAGCGGGCCCGGAAGAAGTCCGTGAGCAGGCGCGCGCAGTCCTCGGCGAGGACGCCCTCGATCACCTCGGGCCGGTGGTTGAGGCGCCGGTCGCGCACGACGTCCCACAGGGAGCCCGCCGCGCCGGCCTTGTCGTCCCGGGCGCCGTAGACGACCCGGTCCACCCGGGACTGCACGAGGGCGCCCGCGCACATCGTGCACGGCTCCAGGGTCACCACGAGCGTGCAGCCGGTCAGCCGCCACTCGCCGAGCTCGGCGGCGGCCCGGCGGATGGCCAGCACCTCGGCGTGCGCGGTCGGATCCCCGGTCGCCTCCCGCTCGTTGTGCCCGGCGCCGAGCACCCGGGTGCCGTCGGCGGACAGCACGACGGCGCCGACGGGGACGTCCCCGCCCCGGACGGCCTCCTCGGCCTGCTCCAGGGCGAGCCTCATCGCCGCCCGCCAGCGGTCGCGTACGGGGTCGGGCGGGGTCAGCGGACGGTCTCCAGGACCTCCGAGGCACCCAGCGCCTCGGCGATCGCGCCGAGGGCGTCGTCGGCGTCCAGGGACTTCAGCTCCTTCTCGCCGACGCCCAGGTCGTCCAGGATCTCGCTGTCACCGACCGGGCTGTGCGGGACCGCGTCACCGCTCCCGCCCTCCTCGTCGTCGGAGTCGCCGTCGGGCTCCTCCGTGCCGTCGAGGTCGAGGGAGTCCAGGTCGGCGCCGTCGTCGCCGGGCTCCCTGCCGAGCAGTTCGTCGGTGAGCAGGATCTCGCCGTAGCTGCTGCGGGCGGCCGCGGCGGCGTCCGACACGTAGATGCGAGGGTCGTCCTCGCCGTCGATGCGGACGACGCCGAACCAGGCGTCCTCCTGCTCGATGAGGACCAGCACCGTGTCGTCGTCGGGCGAGGCTTCACGGGCCAGATCGGCCAGATCCGACAGGGTCTCCACATCGTCGAGCTCTGTGTCGCTCGCTTCCCACCCGTCTTCGGTGCGCGCGAGCAGTGCGGCGAAGTACACCGTGACTCTCCCACTGGTCTGAGGCGTGCCGGTTGGGGGTCCCCCCGGCGGAGGTTACGGGCGGGACGGCTCGGGGGTCCGAGCCCCACCCACTCGGAATCGTGGCAGAAACAAGGCGTCCAGGGGACGTCTTCGGCTCCCTGTGTCCGGCTGTTTTGATCGCCGTGGCCCGAGGGGGTCCGCGAGCGCGTCAGCGAAGGACTCACCAGCGCGCTCGTTGCCGCCACCTGCGGATCGTACGCGGCTTTCCCGGGTGTTCCGGCACGCCCCGGGGCCGACTGCGCCCGGCGCGGCCGGTGCCCGGGGGCCGCGCTACCAGCGGAACGTGCGCATACGCATGGCGTGGCGCAGCCGGGCCGCCTTCGCCCGGCGCGGCTGCACCCGGTCGCGCAGCGCGCGAGCCTCCGCGAGTTCCCGCAGGAACTGGGCGCGCCGCCGGCGTCGGGCCGCGTCGCTCGTGTCCGGCGCGTCCCCCGCGGGATCCGCCGGTGATTCGGCGTTCGGCATCGGCTCACCACCCCCAGGTCGCGTTCCTCCCACTTTCCCTCCGACGGGCGGTTTGATGCCAGCGCGAGAGTGAACGGCGGACCGGGGGCTTGCCGTGTGCGGGGGCGCCGGGCATACCGGGCCCGGTTACTGTTGTGGACATGCGTCTCCACGTCGTCGACCACCCCCTGGTCGCCCACAAGCTCACCACGCTGCGCGACCGGCGCACCGACTCCGCGACCTTCCGGCGGCTCGCCGACGAACTGGTCACCCTGCTCGCCTACGAGGCCACGCGGGACGTGCGGACCGAAGCGGTCGACATCTCGACCCCCGTCACCGAGACCACCGGTGTGAAGCTCTCCCACCCGCGCCCGCTGGTGGTGCCGATCCTGCGGGCCGGACTCGGCATGCTGGACGGCATGGTCCGGCTGCTGCCGACCGCCGAGGTGGGCTTCCTGGGCATGATCCGCAACGAGGAGACGCTCCAGGCGTCCACGTACGCCTCGCGGATGCCCGAGGACCTCTCCGGCCGTCAGGTGTACGTCCTGGACCCGATGCTGGCCACCGGCGGCACCCTGGTCGCCGCGATCCAGGAGCTGATCAAGCGCGGCGCCGACGACGTGACCGCCGTGGTGCTCCTCGCCGCGCCCGAGGGCGTGGAGCTGATGGAGCGCGAGCTGGCGGGCACCCCGGTGACCGTCGTGACGGCCGCCGTGGACGACCACCTCAACGAGAACGGGTACATCGTGCCCGGACTGGGCGACGCGGGCGACCGCCTGTACGGCGCCGCCGAGTAGGCGCCGAGGGGCGGACAGCCCCCGGGCGCCCCGGGGCGCCCCTCAGCACCCCTTCTTCGACGAGGCGGGCGCCGGCTTCGGCTCGGCCAGTGCGGCCAGGGCCTTGTCGGCGTCCGCCTTCTTCGTCAGTTCCTTGAACCCGTCGCCGATGATCAGGTCCACGGCGGTGCCCTTGCGGGCCGCGTCGGTGCGGCGCTCGGCGGCGGTCAGCTGGGTCGCGAGGACCGGCAGCGAGGTGTCCAGCGAGGAGGCCGGGCCGAGCAGCAGCCCGGTGCCCTTGACCTTCTTGTCGTACTCCTTGCTGGCGTTGCCCACGTCACCGACCTTGAAGCCGCGCTTCTTCAGCTCGTCCGCGGTCTTCTTCGCCAGCCCGCCGCGCGTGGTGGCGTTGAGGACGTTGACGGTGATCGCGCCGGGCTTCGGCGGTTTCGGCGCGGCGGACGGCGAGGCCGTCGTCTTCGTCGCGCAGTCGCTCCTGGCCCCGGCCGCGGAGGCCGTGCCGCCGCCGCCCGTGAAGACGTCGACGAGCTGGAGCGTGCCCCAGCCGGCCAGGCCGAGGCCGGCGAGCGAGGCGACGCCGAGCAGGACGAGCCTGCCGCGCGCCCGACGACGCCGCATCCGTGGGTACTTGTCCCCCTTGATCCGGTACTGGCCACCCATGCCGGGGGGAGTCAGCATGCTCATGGGCGCAGCGTAGTGCGCCCGGGCGGCAATGCCTACTAGATGATCATTCGCAGCCGCTCGGTCCAACCCGAAAGGGTCAATGCGGACGAGGCCCGGCCGCGTCAGCCCGGACTCAGTCCAGTTCCAGCACTCTCGCGTGCAGCACCTGGCGCTGCTGGAGTGCCGCGCGGACCGCGCGGTGCAGGCCGTCCTCGAGATACAGGTCGCCCTGCCACTTCACGACGTGCGCGAAGAGGTCGCCGTAGAACGTGGAGTCCTCGGCGAGCAGGGTCTCCAGGTCGAGTTGGCCCTTGGTCGTCACGAGCTGATCGAGGCGGACCGGGCGCGGAGCGACGTCCGCCCACTGCCGGGTGCTTTCCCGGCCGTGGTCGGGGTACGGCCGGCCGTTTCCGATGCGCTTGAAGATCACACGGAAAGCCTACCGGTCGAGACGTTCCGGGCGCAGCCATGGCGGCGGAGTGCGACGCTGGAAAAGATCGGGCAGAACGTGACGAAACGGCGAAGGCCGTGGGGAGAGCGGACATGAGCGACCGCAAGAGCACCCCCGGAACCGGGGCCGCACCCCCGGCGCCCGGGACCCGCACCGGCGCCCCCGCGCTCCCCCGGGAGGCCCTGGAGATCGCCGCCGGATACGCCTTCCCCGGCCCCGCCCTCGACCTCGGCGCCCTGCTGTGGGACGGCGCCTGCCTGCCCGACGCCCAGATCAGGGTGCCGCTGTCCATGCTCAACCGGCACGGCCTGGTCGCGGGCGCCACCGGCACCGGCAAGACCAAGACCCTCCAGCTGATCGCCGAACAGCTGTCCGCGCAGGGCGTCCCCGTGTTCCTCGCCGACGTCAAGGGCGACCTGTCCGGGATCGCGGCGCCGGGGCAGCAGAACGACAAGGTGCGCTCCCGCGCCGCCGAGGTCCACCAGCAGTGGGCCGGCACCGCCTTCCCCGCCGAGTTCCTCGCGCTGGGCGGCATCGGGCACGGCGTCCCGGTACGCGCCACGATCACCAGCTTCGGCCCGGTGCTGCTGTCCAAGGTCCTCCAGCTCAACCAGACCCAGGAGCAGTCGCTCGGCCTGATCTTCCACTACGCCGACAGCAAGGGCCTGGAGCTGGTCGACCTCAAGGACCTGCGGGCTGTCGTCGCCTTCCTCACCTCCGACGAGGGCAAGGCGGAGCTGAGGAACATCGGCGGCCTGTCGACCGCGACGGCCGGGGTGATCCTGCGCTCCCTGACCGCCTTCGAGGCGGAGGGCATGGGCGACTTCTTCGGGGAGCCGGAGTTCGACACGGCCGAGCTGCTGCGGACGGCACCGGACGGGCGGAGCCTGGTCTCCGTCCTCGAACTGTCCGCCGTCCAGGACCGGCCGAGGCTGTTCTCCACCTTCCTGATGTGGCTGCTCGCCGACCTCTTCCACGACCTGCCCGAGGTCGGGGACGCCGACCGGCCGAAGCTGGTGTTCTTCTTCGACGAGGCCCACCTGCTGTTCGACGAGGCGTCCAAGGCGTTCCTGGACGCGATCACCCGGACCGTGCGGCTCATCCGCTCGAAAGGCGTCGGCGTCTTCTTCGTGACCCAGACCCCGAAGGACGTGCCGGCCGACGTGCTCGGGCAGCTCGGCAACCGCGTCCAGCACGCGCTGCGCGCCTTCACCCCCGACGACCAGAAGGCGCTCAGGGCCACGGTGAAGACGTTCCCGGACTCGCCGTACGACCTGGAGGAGCTGCTCACCGGGCTGGGCACCGGGGAGGCCGTCGTGACCGTCCTGAGCGAGAGGGGCGCCCCGACCCCCGTCGCCGCGACCCGGCTGCGGGCCCCCGAGTCGCTGATGGGGCCCATCGGGGCGGAGGAGCTGGACCGGGCGGTCACCGCGTCCGCGCTGCACGAGCGGTATGCACAGGCTGTGGACAGGGAGTCCGCCTACGAGAGGCTCCAGGAGAACCGGGGCGGCGAGGGCCCGGACGAGATCACCGGCGAGCGGCGCCCGGGGAAGGGCCCCGACGAGATCGCCGGGGAGCCCCGGCGCGGCAAGGGCCCCGACGAGATCACCGGCGCGGGCGGGCGCGGCACCTCGTCCCGCGGCGGGGGCGCGGCCGCGAAGGACGAGTCCCTCGTGGAGCAGGTCGTGGGCAGCGGCATGTTCAAGTCCCTGGCCCGGTCGGTCGGCTCGCAGATCGGGCGGGAGATCACCCGGTCGCTCTTCGGGACGGCGCGGCGGAGGCGGTGACCCGGAGAAGTCCGCCCCCGCCGCGCCGGTCTCAGCCGCGCTCCCGTTCCTCGCGGGGACGGGGACGCGGCGGCTCCTTCTTCCGGGCCCCGGGCTTCGGGGCGGTACGCGCCGCCTCCGCGCGCAGCAGGGCGCGCAGGACGGCGTACGGGTCGGCGGGCATGGCTGTGCTCCTCCTGTCGTGCTGACGGGACCTCCTGGCGAAGGCGGGTCAGCAGCGCAGGACGACGGTGCGCGGCAGGGGAGGGACGCCCGGGGCGGCGGCCGGACGGTGTGTCCGGGAGGCGACGGGGGCGGGGGCCGGCCGGTGCGGCGGGCCCGCGCAGGGCCGTACGGGGCGACGGGTGCCGGCGCGGCGGTCGGAGCGGACGGCGGGCCGTACGGCGGCGTCGAGGATGTCGTGCTCGACGGCCTCGGCCCCGGCCGTCACGGCCACCGGCAGGGCGTGCGCGTGGACGCCCGCCCCCGGCACCAGCAGCGCGAGCAGCAGCACGACGGCCCGCAGCCAGACCCGGCTGCGCGATCCCCTGCGTGCGGTGCTCACGGAAGGTCATGTCCCCCCGCGCCGTCCGGTGTTCACCGCGCCGGGCGTCGGAACCCCCCGCACGGGCTAAGCAGGGTTCAGGCGCGGGACGCCTTCGCCGCCTTCGCCGCCGCCTTCATCTCCTGCTTGTGCGCCCGCACCTTGACCAGGGACTCCGGTCCGGTGATGTCGGCGACGGACCGGAAGGACTCGTCCTCGCCGTAGGCGCCGGCGGCCTCCCGCCAGCCCTCGGGCCGCACACCGAGCTGCTTGCCGAGCAGGGCGAGGAAGATCTGCGCCTTCTGCTTGCCGAACCCGGGCAGCTCCTGGAGCCGGCGCAGCAGTTCACGGCCGTCGTCGACGCCCTTCCAGACCAGCTCGGCCTCGCCGTCGTAGTGCTCGACCAGGTACTGGCACAGCTGCTGGATCCGCTTGGCCATGGAGCCCGGGTAGCGGTGCACGGCCGGCTTCTCGGAGAGCAGGGCCACGAACGCCTCGGGGTCCTGGGCGGCGATGTCGTGCGCGTCGAGGTCGTCCGCGCCGAGCCGGTCCGCGATCGTGCGCGGCCCCTTGAACGCCCACTCCATCGGCACCTGCTGGTCCAGCAGCATGCCGACCAGCGCGGCGAGCGGGCTGCGGCCGAGGAGCGCGTCGGCCTCCGGGTCCTGGGCGAGATGCAGGGTGACGTCCATGCCCCGATCATGCCGCGCGGGCCGCCGGGCCGCGCGCGGGGGCGGGCCTGTCGCTCAGGGGCGCCAGTAACCCAGTGCGTTCACCCGCTGCTTGGGCAGCCCGAGCTCCTTGCGGACGTACGCCGTCAGGGCGCGGGTCGTCGCCGTGTCGCAGGCGATCCAGACGTACGGGTCCGGGGTCTTCCGGAGCAGGCCGGGCAGGGCCTCCCTCACGGCGGCGACGAGGTGGGCGCCCGCGTCACGCCTCGGCACGGCCCGTACGTCGTGCCGGGCGGGGTCCGTGCGGAAGGGCAGGCCGTCGCGCTCGCCCTCGAACCACACGGTGGCCGGCGCCCCGCCGAGCGCGCCGACGAGGGAGTTCAGGGCGGGCAGGGAGGCGGCGTCGGCGACGGCGAAGACGTGCGAGGGCGCCGGGTCGGGGTCGGTGAAGCCGGTGCCGTGCACGGTCGCCTCGACGGTGTCGCCCGGCTTCGCGCGCCGGGCCCAGTCGCTGGCGACGCCCTCGTGCAGGGCGAACTCCAGGCTGAGGGTGCCGGCCGCCGGGTCCGGGTCGACGAGGGTGTAGGCGCGCTGATGGGGCCTGCCCCTGTCGTCGAACCAGAGGCGGACCCACATGGTGGGGTGGACGCCGGTTGCCGCGAGCATGCCGCCGTCCGTGAGGCGCACCCGGCGGTAGTGCGCGGTGACGTCCTCGGCGCCCGTCACGGTGAACGTGAAGTCCTTGGCGCGCAGCAGCTTCAGCACCGCGCCCTCCCAGCCGTGCCCCTGCCCCATGTCCCGCTCCCCGTCCCGTACTATTCCGGCACCGACAATGACTTAGGTGAGGCTAACCTAAAGTGAAGGAGGGTGCCGGTGGCCGGCGAGATCTTCCGTGACGCCTGGGGCATTCCGCATCTGCGGGCGGACGGGGTGGACGAACTCGCCCGTACCCAGGGCCGGGTCACCGCCCTCGACCGGGCCTGGCAGCTCGAGGTGGAACGGCACCGGGCGCGCGGCACCTCCGCGTCCTTCCTCGGCGCCGAGTCCCTCTCCTGGGACGTGCTGGTCAGGCGGGTCCGCCTCGACGACACCGCGAGACGCTGCTTCGAGGCCCTGGAACGGCAGGACCCCGAGACCGCGCGCTGGGTGCGGGCGTACGTCGACGGGGTGAACGAGGGGCTGGCCGAAGGCGCCCGCCGGACACCGGAGTTCGCCCGGACCGGGCTCGCCCCCGGGCGCTGGGAGCCCTGGACGCCGTTCGGGATCTGGCTGGGCGTCCACCTGCTGTTCGCGGGCTTCCCCGCCAAGCTCTGGCGGGAGCTGGTCCGGCGCCACCTCGGCCCCGACGCGGTCGGCCTGTTCGCCACGGACGGACCGGGCACCTCCGGCAGCAACGGCTGGCTCGTCAGCGGCGAACGGACCCTCACCGGGCAGGCGATCATCGCCGGCGACCCCCACCGCTTCATCGAGGAACCCGGCGTCTACCAGCAGATCCACCTGTCCTGCCCGGAGTTCGACGTCGTCGGCCTCGCCGTCCCCGGCGTCCCCGGCATCGCCCACTTCGGGCACACCGGCTCCGTCGCCTGGGCCATCACCAACGCCATGGCCGACTACCAGGACCTGTACCGCGAGCGGCTGCGGCGGACCGGGGCCGGCGTCGAGGCGCTGGACCCGGACGGGGTGTGGCGGCGCGCCGAACGGCACACCGAGACCGTCGAGGTCGCGGGGGAGGACCCGGCCGAGGTCGAGGTGATCGAGACCGCCCGCGGACCGGTGATCGTCGGCGGCCCGGAGGGGCTGCCCGACGGGACCACCGCCGGTGACCAGGAGCACCCGCCCCTCGCGCTCGCCCTGCGCCACCCGCCCCGCGTCACCGGCGACCTCGGCTTCGGCGCCCTCCTGCCGCTGCTGCGGGCCCGCCGGGTCGCGGACGTCGACCGTGCCCTGGACGCGTGGACGGAACCCGTCAACGTGGTCCAGGCCGCCGACACCGAGGGCGGCCTGCTGCACCGCGTCGCCGGGAAGGTGCCCGTGCGCTCCACCGCCAACCGCCTGCACCCGGTGCTCGCCTGGGAACCCGGGCACGAGTGGCGGGGCTGGCACGAGACACCCCGCGGCGGCCTCACCGACGGCGTCGCCGCCATGGCCAACCAGCGCGGCCTCGCCACACCCCTCGGCGTCGAGTTCGCCGCCCCGCACCGCGCCGACCGCATCACCGCCCTGCTCGCGCGGAAGAGGCACTGGTCGGCCGCCGGCATGCCGGCGATCCACATGGACACCCATCTGGCCTCGGCGGCCCCCCTGCTGGACCTCCTGGCCGGACTCGGCCGCCTCGGCCCCGGCGCCGAGCGCGTCCGCCGCACGCTGCTGGCCTGGGACCGCCGTATGGACGCGGACAGCGCGGACGCCGCCCTCTACGCACGCGTCCGGGGCGCCGTCGTCCGCCGGCTCGCCGCGCACCCCGCCTTCGCCGCGCTGACCGTCCCGCCCGCCTACCCCGACGTCCTGCTCCCCTGGCTGGCCCTGCTCCCCCGCGTCGCCTTCGCCCTCGAACACCTGCTGCGCGCCGGCGACCTGTACGGCGTCGACCGGGCCGAGCTGGTGCGGGCGGCCGTCGAGGAGGTCGCCGAGGACACCGCCGCACCCCCGCCCACCTGGGGCGACACCCACCGGCTCGCCCCCTGGCGGGCCCTGCCCGACCCGGCGTCCCCGAGGCCCGGCCTGTCCGGCGACCACGACTGCGTCCTCTGCACGTCCGCCGTGCCCGGACTCACCGACCTGAGCGCGCGCGGCCCCGCCGCCCGCTACGTGTGGGACCTGGCCGACCGGGAGGAGAGCCGCTGGGTCGTCCCGCTCGGGGCGTCCGGCGTCCCCGGCTCGCCCCACCACCGCGACCAGCTCCCGCTGTGGCTGCGCGGAGAGCTGGTCCCGGTCGTCACCGACTTCACCGCGTTCGAGAAGGAGATCGATGTCTGACCGGCCCACGGCCCCCGTCCACGAGCAGACCGTCGACGGCTTCGGCACCGTCACCGTCCGCCCCCTCGACCCGCACGCCGACGCCGGGACCGTCCACACCTGGGCGAGCCAGGAACGCGCCGTCTTCTGGGGCATGAACGGCCTGACGCGGGACCAGATCGCCGAGATCTACGCCCACATGGACACGCTCGACACCCACCACGCCTTCCTCGTCGAGCGCGACGGCGACCCGGTCGCGCTGCTCCAGACCTACGAACCCGACGCCGACCGGGTCGGCGAGTGCTACGACGTGCGGCCCGGCGACATCGGCGTGCACCTGCTCCTCGCCCCCGCCGCGCCGGGCGGCGAACGGCCCGGCTGGACCGCCGCGCTGCTCACCGTCGTGGCGGCGTACGTCTTTGGCACCCTGGGCCGCTCACGGGTGGTCGTCGACCCAGACGTGCGCAACGAGAAAGCTGTGGCCCGCTTCCTCAGACAGGGCTTCACCGCCGGACCGAGGGTCGTGCTGCCCGAGATCGACCTGCCCGACGTGTATCTCCCGCGCAAGGAAGCCCAACTCGCCTTCCTCACCCGGGGGTAGCTTGTGGGGAATGACGCCCGAGGAACTCGTCGCGCACTACCGCCTGGAGCCGATCCCGCGTGAGGGCGGGCTGTTCCGCCGTACCTGGGCCGGACCCGAACGGCCCGACGGGCGGCCGCAGGGCACCGCGATCGTCGTCCTGCTCACCGCCGACGACTACTCGGCCCTGCACCGCCTGCCGTCCGACGAGGTCTGGCACTTCTACCTCGGCGACCCCCTGGAGATGCTGCTCCTCGACCCCGACGGCACGTCCCGCACGGCCGTCCTGGGCCCCGGCATAACGCGCGGCCAGCACCTCCAGCTCACCGTGCCCGCCGGGACCTGGATGGGGGCCCGGGTGGCGGCCGGGGGCTCCTGGGCCTTCTTCGGCTGCACGATGACCCCCGGCTTCACCTACGAGGACTACGAGCACGGCGACCTGGCGGACCTCACGGCGCGCTATCCCCACGAGGCCGCCCGGATCGCGGAACTGTGCCGTCCATGAGCGGACTCCTCGACGGACAGGTCGCCCTCGTCACGGGCGCGGGCGGCGGCATCGGACAGGGCATCGCGGCCCGCTTCGCCGAGGAGGGCGCGGCGGTCGCCCTGCACTGCCGCACCGCGCGGGACGCGGCCGAACGGCTCGCCGGGCGCATCCGGGACGGGGGCGGCCGGGCCGTCGTCCTGACGGCTGACCTGACCGACGAGGACGCGTGCGGGCGGCTGGTCGCCGAGGCCGCCGCATGGGGCGGCGGCCTGACCGCCCTGGTGAACAACGCGGGCGTGCAGCCCGTCCGGGAGCTGGCGGCGATGACCGCGGCCGACTGGCGGGCCGTGGTGGACGCCAACCTGTCCGGCGTCTTCGCCTGCACCCGCGCCGCCGCCGAGGTCATGCGGCCCGGCGGGGGTTCGGTCACGCACATCGCCTCCGTCGAGGCGGCCCGCCCGGCCCCGCTGCACGCCCACTACGGCGCCTCGAAGGCGGCGGTGGTGGCCCACGCCCGCACGGCCGCGCAGGAGTACGGCCCGTACGGCGTCCGCGTCAACACCGTCTCGCCCGGCCTGGTGCACCGCGAGGGGCTGGCGGAGGAGTGGCCGGACGGGGTGGCACGATGGCGGGCGGCGGCGCCCCTGGGACGCCTCGG
>Ga0164243_10014014_pt1 | contig 11199 bp, 14 predicted proteins | sample OricompcompostOP_FD_108781 | JGI IMG/M metagenome (GOLD analysis project Ga0164243, IMG submission 108781) | Organic Plus compost microbial communities from Emeryville, California, USA - Original compost - Organic plus compost (OP) | ecosystem: Engineered > Solid waste > Mixed feedstock >... | reverse complement strand
GTCGCCGCCGTCGCTCGCGACAATATCCTGGGCGTCCAGTTCCACCCGGAAAAGAGCCAGGCATACGGGTTGGAGCTGCTCGCGCGCTTCCTGGCGTGGAGGCCGGCATGATCGTCTTCCCTGCGATAGACCTGAAACAGGGGCAGGTGGTTCGCCTCGCGGAGGGCGACATGGCGCGCGCCACGGTCTATGGTGACGATCCGCCGGCGCAGGCGATGCTGTTTGCCGAGGCGGGCGCGCAGCACCTCCATGTGGTCGATCTCGATGGCTCTTTCGCCGGACGCGCGGAAAATCGCGAGGCTGTGGAAGCGATCGTCGGGGTGTTCCCCGGCTATGTCCAGCTAGGCGGTGGGATTCGCAACCGGGAAGCTGTCGAAGGCTGGTTCGATCTGGGCGTCGCCCGCGTGGTCATGGGCACGGCGGCGTTGAAGGATCCGCAATTCGTCAAGGACATGGCGCGCGAGTTTCCGGGCGGCATCGTCGTCGCCGTCGACGCGCGGGACGGAATGGTCGCGACCGAGGGCTGGGCGGAAGTTTCGGATGTGTCCATCGTCGAGATGGCGCGGCGCTTCGAAGATGCCGGCGTCGCCAGCCTGCTGTTCACCGATATCGGGCGGGACGGCTTGCTGAAGGGCTGCAATATCGAGGCGACGGTGGATCTTGCGCGTCAGACGGATCTGCCGGTGATCGCCAGCGGCGGGGTCAAGGGCCTGGACGACATCCGCATGCTTTCGATCCACGCGGATGAGGGCGTCGAAGGCGTGATCACCGGCCGCGCGCTTTATGACGGACGGCTGGACCTTGCGGCCGCGATCCAGATGGCGAACCGCGCATGACGGTCCGCGTCCGCGTCATACCCTGTCTCGACGTAGCGGACGGCCGCGTGGTCAAAGGCGTCAACTTCGTCGATCTCAGGGATGCGGGCGATCCGGTCGAGCAAGCGCAGGCGTATGACCGTGCCGGGGCGGACGAGCTTTGCTTCCTCGACATATCCGCCAGCCACGAAGGACGCGGTACGCTGCTCGACATCGTGCGGCGCACGGCGGAAGTATGCTTCATGCCCGTGACTGTGGGCGGCGGCGTGAGGACCGTCGAGGACGCGCGGGCGCTGCTGCTGGCGGGGGCAGACAAGGTCGCGGTGAACTCCGCCGCCGTCGCGAGGCCCGAGGTCGTCAGCGACATCGCGGAAAAGATGGGCAGCCAGTGCGTGGTCGCTTCGGTCGACGCGAGGTGGACGCATGACCATTGGGAAATCTTTACCCATGGCGGACGGCGGGAAACCGGGATCGATGCGGTGGAGCATGCGGTGAAGCTGGCCGAGCTTGGCGCCGGTGAGCTGCTCGTCACATCGATGGATGGCGATGGAACGCAGCGGGGCTATGATCTCAAGCTCACCCGCGCGATCGCCGATGCTGTTTCCGTTCCCGTGATTGCCAGCGGCGGTGTCGGCACGCTGGAGCATCTCGTTGCCGGCGTGGTCGAGGGCCACGCGAGTGCTGTGCTCGCTGCCTCGATCTTCCATTTCGGAACCTATTCGATCGCGGATGCGCATGCCGCGCTGCGGGCCGCCGGGCTGCCTGCTCGAGGTTGAACAAGCCGCGGCTTGACCGCCACGCGCCGCCTGTCCATGGCTGCGTCCATGGATACGCTCGCTCGCCTCGAACAGACGATCATTCAGCGCCTGGGCGCCTCGCCGGATGAAAGCTATGTTGCGAAGCTCCATTCGCGCGGCTTGCCCGTGATCGCACGCAAGCTGGGCGAAGAAGCGACCGAGGCAGTGGTCGCCGCTCTGGCCGGCGATGATCGTGAGTTGACGGGCGAAGCGGCGGACATACTGTTTCACCTGATAGTGCTGCTGGCGGAAAGGGGCATTCCCTTGGCGAAGGTGCTGGCGGAACTGGAGCGGCGCGAGGGCGTCTCAGGCCTCGCGGAGAAGGCAGCGAGGAGCGAATGAACGCAGTTGATCCCACCCAGCCCTATGATGAAGGGAACATCTTCGCGAAGATCCTGCGCGGGGAGTTGCCCTGCGACAAGGTCTATGAGGATGAATGGGCGCTGGCCTTTCGCGATATCGGTCCGCAGGCGCCCGTCCATATTCTGGTGATCCCTAAAGGGTCCTATGTCAGCCTCGACGATTTTACGGCCAAGGCGAGCGATGCGGAGATTGCCGGTTTTTACCGTGCAGTGGGCCGGGTCGCGCGGGATCAGGGGCTTGTCGAGCCGGGCAACCGGACAATCGCCAATACCGGACCCGATGCCGGGCAGATCGTGCCGCATTTCCACGTGCATGTCTGCGGGGGGCGGCCGCTCGGGCGGATGATCCCGCAATAGGCGCGTCACATCCCGTTCGCATGGCGCGTGAAAACGCCCCGCTTGCCGGGCGACTCGCCATGTGTCTAAAGCTTGTGTTCAGGTATGGCGAAACAAATCAGACAGGTTGAGGGTTGTTTCGACGGCCGGCGGCATCTCTTCGCGGTCCGCGTCTATTATGAGGATACCGACCTGTCGGGCATGGTCTATCACGCCAACTATCTGCGCTGGTTCGAACGGGCACGTTCGGACATGCTTCGCCTGTTGGACATAGATCAGCGCTGCGCGCAGGAGACGGGGCTGGGCGTCTATACGGTGGCCGATCTCGCGATCCGCTATCTCTCTCCGGCCCGGCTGGATGATGCGGTGACGATCGAGACCACCGCCCTTCGCGTCGGCGCGGCGAGCGTCACCCTGCACCAGCGCGCCTTGCTCACCGAGAGTGAGGGGAGCGCCCCCATTCTCGCCGAAGCGGATGTCCGCGTCGGCTTCGTTTCCCCCGGCGGCCGTCCGCGCCGCCATCCGAGCGAATGGCGCAAAGCCTTCGCAGTTCTTCTCCCTGCCGAAACCCCAGAGACGCCAAACGCATGACTGACCTGACTATTCTTGCTGCCGCCGGCGCGCCCGACCGGCTTGATCCGATCCAGTTGTTCCTCGATGCCGACATCGTCGTGCAGGTCGTGATGGCCGGGCTACTGCTCGCCAGCATTTGGGTGTGGATGATCATCGTTTCCTTCAGGCTGCGGATGAGCCGCGTGCGGCAGCGCTGCGACGCATTCGAAGAGCAGTTCTGGGAGGCCGCGGATCCCGAGAAGCTGCTGGGCGAGCGTCGCCGGCAAACGACCCCCTCCGCCGCGATTGCCGCCGCGGGGATTGCCGAGCTCAGGGCGTCGACTGCCAAGGCCGGCTTTGACCGCGATGGCACGAGGCAGCGCGTCGCCGCTGCCATGGATGGCCAGGTCTCCGCGGAAGCCGATGTGCTGGCCGAGCGGCTCAACTTCCTCGCCACGACCGGCGCAGTGGCTCCGTTCGTGGGCCTGTTCGGCACCGTCTGGGGCATCATGAACAGCTTCTTCCAGATCGGTGCGCAGCAGAACAGTTCGCTGGCGGTGGTCGCGCCGGGGATTTCCGAGGCGCTGTTTGCCACCGCGATTGGCCTGTTCGCGGCGATTCCGGCGGTGATCGCCTATAACCGCTACAGCCATCAGGTGAACGCGCTCGAGGCGCGGCTGCAGCGCTTTGCCGACCGCGTCCAGGCGCAGCTCAGCCGCGAGCTGGAGACTGTGTGATGGCGATGGGCGCCACATCCGCGCGCCGTAGAGGCAGGGGGCGGGGCGGCCGCGCCCCGATGGCGGAAATCAACGTCACGCCGCTGGTCGATGTCATGCTGGTGCTGCTGATCATCTTCATGGTCACCGCGCCCTTGCTGACCGCGGGGGTGCCGATCGACCTGCCCGACAGCCGTGCGGCGGCGTTGGAGCAGGAGCAGGATCAGGTGACCATCTCCATCGACCGCAACGGTTATATCTATATCGACGACGCTTTGGTGGAAGAGGGCGGGTTTCCCGCAGCCGTGGACAATATGGACTGCGTCGCGGCCTCGGTACCGCTGGTCACCCTGCGCGCGGATCGGGAGCTCGATTACGGGCGCGTGATGGCGGTGATGGGAGAGCTGAATCGCGGCGGCTGCAACCGCATCTCGCTGGTCACCAACAGTTCAGTTAGCGCTCCATAGGCTGGCGCGGATGCAGCTCGCCCATCTCCGCCAGGAAGAACGCTTCGGCCTTGCCGTCGCCGCTGTCCTGCATCTTGCGTTGCTGATCGCGCTCGCCTGGAACGCCGCGCGCAGCCCGGCGGACGTTCCCATTCCGGAACGCATGGTGGTGAGCCTGGCGGATGAGGTGTCCCTAGAGGACACGGCGCCTGATCCCGCGACCGAGCCGCAGGCGGCGCTCGCGCCTACGCTGTCCGAAGAGCCTGCCCCGGCGCCCGAGCCCGAGCCGCAGGAGCGAGTGGTCCCTCCACAACCCGCTCCCGTACCGACGCCGCGCGCAACCAGCAGGCCGGAACCCGTGCGCACCCAAGCGCCAAGGCCACAGGCGACCAGCCGGCCGGAGCCAGCGCGCACTCAGGCGCCGGAGCCTCAGCAGCCCACCAGGCGCAGCGGCGGTGGCAGCCGGATCGGCGAGGACTTTCTGCAAGGGCAGAGCAGCGGCGCGCGCAGCGAATCCAGAGGGTCGCCGGCGCGGGAGTTCGGGCCCGCCGAACAGGCATCGCTCGCAAGCGCGATCTCCCGGCAATTGCGCCCGCACTGGAACGCGCCGCAGGGTCTCGACGTGGAAAAACTCGTCACCATCGTCCGCTTTCGCCTGAACAAGGACGGCAGCCTGGACGGTGAACCCCGCGTCGTCAGCCAGAGCGGCCGCACCGATGCCAATGCTCCCCAGGTAGGCCGGCATGCGGAACTGGCGATCAGGGCAGTGAAGCTCGCCGCGCCGTTCGACTTGCCGGAAGAATTCTATCAATATTGGAAATCCGTTGATTCCAGGTTCGACAGGAATTTGTCCCGATGAAGAAGATCCTAGCCATTCTGCTGATGATGCTGGCCCTCCCCCTGGCCGCGCAACAGAACACGGCAACGCCTGAGGTCGTCCCGCCGCCACCCGAGGCGCTGGAGGGTGAAGGCGGCTTGCAGGTCACCGTCACCGACGAAAGCGCCTGGCAGGATCTCGGCATCGCAATTCCGGCATTCGCGACCAACGCGAATGTCCCTACGCCTGCGAATACTCAAGGAACCGCGGCGCTCGGCCTGGAGCTGGCGAGGGTGATCACAGCGGACCTCCGGAACAACGGCCTGTTCCGCCCGGTGGGGCCGGACAGCTTGCCGCGCCCGCAATATGCGGAGATCTCCGCGCCCAATTGGGGAACCTGGCAAGTACGCAACGCCCAGATGCTGGTCCACGGCTATGTGCGTGCGGGCGAGGATGGCCGGCTGACGGTCGGGTGCTATCTCTACGACATGCAGCTCAGGAACCAGCTGGTCCGCGAAGGCTGGGTCGTCCAGCCGGCGGAGTGGCGGCGCGCAGCGCATAAATGCGCGGATCTGATCTACTCGCGCCTTTCGGGGGAGAATCCGTTCTTCGACAGCAAGATCGCCTATATCGCCGAGACGGGTCCGAAGGATCACAGGGTCAAGCGGCTGGCGATCATGGATTCGGATGGAGCCAATCACCGCTTCATCACCAATGGCCAGACGACCGCGCTGACGCCGCGCTATTCGCCGGATTATCAGTCGATCGTCTATCTGAGCTACCTCAACGGCAACCCCAGGATTTATATCTACGACATCGGCACGGGTCGTCAGCGTCTGGTGACGCAGAGCGCCAACCCCACCTTCGCGCCGCGCTGGTCGCCCGATGGCAAGTATATCCTCTATTCGATGGCGGTTGGCGGAAATACCGACATCTATCGCGTTTCCGCGCAGGGCGGCGAGAGCGTGCGGCTGACCAGCAGCCCGGGCATCGACGTCGGGGGCAGTTATTCGCCGGACGGCAGTCGGATCGTATTCGAAAGCGATCGTTCGGGTTCGCAGCAGGTCTATGTGATGAATGCCGATGGCAGCAACCAGCGCCGCATCACCTTTTTCGGCGGCCGTGCCGCTACGCCCGAGTGGAGCCCGCGCGGGGACCAGATCGCCTTCACGCATATCGTCGGCAATTTCCGCATCGCGGTGATGAGCCCGGACGGCAGCAATCTGCGCCACCTCACCAATGGCTGGCAGGACGAAGCGCCAACCTGGGCGCCCAATGGTCGCATCATCCAGTTCTTCCGCACCACGCGCGGTTCCGGTGAGGCGACCTTGTGGCAAGTCGACCTGACGGGAGCCAATGAGCGGCGCCTGCCCACGCCGGTCGGCGCGTCGGATCCCGCCTGGGGACCCGTTTTGCCATAAATGTGTTTCTTTTACTGTTGGCTCGCCTAATTTGCAGCCGGTATACTTGTTTACCTGCCTAATGAGGAGACTAGGATGCGACATTTGATCACTGCCTTGACTGCAGCCAGCGCGTTTGCGCTCGCCGGCTGCGCCAGCAATGCACCCGAAGAACTGCCGCCCCAGCCGGCGCCGGTCGATACGCCTGCACCCGCGCCTGCTCCCAGTGGGCCGACGCCGGGCAGCAATGCGGACTTCATGGCCCAGATGGCCGGGCAGAACGTGATCTATTTCGACACCGACAAGTACGACGTCGATTCAGAGGATGTCGCTGCCTTGCAGGCGCAGGCCGCGTGGCTGCAGCGCTATCCAAATACGACCGCGACGATCGAGGGGCATTGCGACGAGCGGGGCACGCGCGATTACAACCTCGCCCTGGGCGAGCGGCGGGCCAATGCGGCCAAGAACTATCTGGTCAGCCTCGGCATCGACGCTTCGCGGCTGAGGACGGTCAGCTACGGCAAGGAACGCCCTGTGGCGCTCGGCTCGGACGAAGCCGCCTGGGCGCAGAACCGACGCGCAGCGACGATCGTGATCGATTGACGTTGTGGCTGCCGGCGGCCTTCGGGCCGCCGGTTAGTCGGTAAGAACAGGTAAGGCCGGAAGTCCCGGCGGCTGCAGCCAGCTGCCTGGTCTATCGATTTCGGTCGGCGCACCCACAAATGCCTGGCCGATAGTGCTGCCGCTCATGCGCGAGTCGTCCGCCCGCGCGAAGAGCGCGAAGGCGGCCATCGCGAAGATCGAGAAGGCGGACGATATGGCGAGCTGCTTGCTCATGATGGTTACGCTTGAAACTCCCGTGCGCGGCGAATAGTGCCTGTTCGCTATATTGCAATGCAGCATGGACAATTAACGAGACATGAGCGCGGCGCCTCCGATCAGCCCTTGGCACGGAGCGGGAGCGGCGCTTATGGACAGCTATGGCAATGTGCATGATGAGCCGGAACCGCAAATGAGCCGCGCGAGGAGATCCCTCGACTGGGGCTTCCCCCGCTGGCGCGGCTATGGCAGCGCAAGCGAGGCGGCTACCGTGCGTATCTGCGATCGGCACGGCTGCGAGGAGCGGGGCGACTGCCCTGCGCCCAAGGCGCCCAACAGCCCGGAGCGCTGGTATTTCTGCGAGAAGCATGCCGCCGAGTACAACTCGAAATGGGATTACTTCGCCGGGCTTGACGCGGCCGAGGCCAAGGCGCGCGCCAAGAGCGAGAGGCGCGCTAATTCCGGATTCGCCGAAGCTTCCCATTATGGTTGGGCGGCCTCGGGCGACGGCAGCCGCAGCGCGGACGAAATGCGCGCGCTGGAAGTGCTCGGGCTCCCCCCCGATGCCGGCTTCGATGCGGTGAAGAAGGCCTGGCGTGCCAAGGCCAAAGAGGTGCACCCGGATGTACGCCCCGGTGACGAGGCGGCGGCCAAGGCTTTTCAAGCTTTCCAGATTGCCTATGACGTGTTGCGGCAGGCAGAAGAACGACGGGAATGGCGCGCCTGACTGAGGGCGTCGATCGCGGGGGGGACCCAACAGGGCGCCCAGGGCTGCTGAAACAAGGATCGAGGGCGGGCGGTATCGCCGCCGGCCAGAATGGGAGAGGACGGGTAATGAACAAGTTCCTTCGGTTGGGCCGCAAGCGCGCGGTCATGTTCGGCGTGGCGGCGCTGGCGGGGTTGGCGGGCTGCGCCGTCAACGCGGCGGATGCGGAGCCAGGCCAGATCGTGCTCGAGCGCCAGGGGGCGTTCGCAACCGGCGGCAAGGTGCTGGGTGATCCCGACACATCCTCGCTCCATTGCGATCACGGCTACGTCGAGTATCAGATCCCGGTCAATCCGCGGAAGATCTCGCTCTTCATGTGGCACAGCTCCAGCGCCATCGTGTGGCAGAAGCGCTGGGACGGTGGCGAGGGCTTTCGCGACATCTTCCTGAAGCGCGGCTATCCCGTCTATCTGTGGGACGGGCCGCGGGTCGGCCGGGCGAATTGGGGCTGCGAGCCCCATGAATACGAGCCGGGGGTGGGCCGCGACCAGGGGAATTTCCTCGCCTGGCGCTTCGGCGAAAGCTGGATGCACTGGTATCCCGGGATCCAGTTCCCGACGGAGGACAAGGAGGCGCTCGAGCAGGCAATGCGGGCGCGCTATCTCGAATTCGACGTGGTCGAGAATGTTCGCCTCCAAGGTGCGGCCGGCGGCGAAGCTATCGACGAGATCGGCCCGAGCGTTCTGCTGACCAACTCGGCGGGGGGCCTGCGTGCGCTTCTTGCCGCGACCAAGAGCGACAATGTGAAGGGGATCGTGGCCTACGAGAATCCCGGTTTCCCGTTCCCGAAGGGCGAGGGCTGGGAAGGGCCTGAAGGCGCCTTCGGCCCGATCTACATCACCTCCGAGGAGTTCGACCGGCTGACCAAGATCCCGCTGCAATTCGTGTGGGGCGACAATCTCGATAGTTCGCCCAACTGGATCGAATCCTACAAGCAGTGCGAAGCCTTCGTCGAGCTCATCAACAAGCGCGGCGGGAAGGCAGAGATCCTCCGGCTCGACTCGGTCGGGCTCGAAGGCAACACTCACATCCCGTTCATGGACATGAACAATGTGGCGGTGGCCGACGAGCTGTCGAAGTTCCTCGCGAAGCATGGGCTGGACGCTCGGTAACGCAACCACGCCGGATATTTTTCACCGGAATGGCATTTTGTGCTTGACAGCGTGACGCTGTTCGGTTAGCAATACGGAACATCGCGATGGTGCGAGTCGGAAGGCGACCGAATTGCTCCTGTCGCGGTGCGAGTGGGGTATAGTCAGCTCGATTTGGAGAAAGCGGATCCGGCGGCGCTTTCTCCTTCGGGCACGAGCTTGATCCAACTTCGTCATTCCCGCGAGCGGAAAGGGCGGCCGCAGGCCAGCGCGGGAATCCAGTTCGGCAGTTGCTGCTGGATTCCCGCGTCCGCAGGAATGACGAGTGGATATCAATGGGAAGGACCAACCGCGTTCAAGGCGGCGTGATCCTCGGACAATGATCCCGCGATTACTTGGGAGCCAGCACCATCAGCATCTGACGGCCTTCCAGGCGGGGATAAGCTTCCACCTTGGCTATTTCGGCAATGTCGTCCTGCACGCGCTTGAGCAGGTTCATGCCGAGTTCCTGGTGGCTCATTTCGCGTCCGCGAAAGCGCAGGGTGATCTTCACCTTGTCGCCTTCCTCTATGAAGCGGTTCACGTTGCGCATCTTCACGTCGTAATCATGCGTGTCGATGTTCGGACGCATTTTGACCTCTTTGATGTCCTGGGTCTTCTGCGTCTTTCGGGCGGCATTGGCCTTCTTCTGCGCCTCGTAGCGGTACTTGCCGACATCGAGAAACTTGCAGACGGGCGGGTCCGCATTGGGAGACACTTCCACGAGGTTGAGCCCGGCATCCGCCGCCTGCTCGATCGCCTCTTGAGTGTACATCACGCCGAGGTTCTCGCCGTTCTCATCTATGACGCGAACCTTGTCGACCTGAATGAGATGGTCGTAGCGCGGCCCACTCTTCACGGGGGGCTGCAGCGTTCGCCGGGGTGGACGGGCTATTGTGTGGTCTCCTCTAACTACTTGGTTCCGAATTGCATCGAAGCGCGCGTCTTAATGGGAATCGCGTGCCAGCGAAAGGGGTCTGTGTTCAGCCATGTTTGCGATCGGCCTATCAGATACGATCAAGGCCGGCGCGCCAAAGCGGAAATTGCACAAGCCGCCCATTGGCGGGCAGCACTGCATCGATCGCATGGGCAGGCTGCATCGCCGCCAGGATCGCCGGATCGGCGGCATTCATACCGCCTGTCAGCGCACCGAAAGCAGGCAGGATCATCCGGCCTTTCCCGGATGCGCTGCTTCCGGATAGACCACTCTGAGATGGGAACGAACTCATCACGGCGCAAGGGCGCGAAATCGATCGCCCCCGCGCGCGCAAACGAAACTTGGGGTGGAAGTGGCCGGATATCTCGGGCCGCGTCTCCCCCGCACGCGCCTCATGCCGCAGCAGCAGCCCTGCGACTTCCAGTTCTGCCGCAACGGTTCCACCAGCCACCCCGGAAAGGTCCGCATCATGATTGCCTGTGATCCACACCCATTCGACTGCGCGGGTAAGCGCATCGAGCATGCCGGCCGCATGCGGCTCCAGCCGGGCAGCGCCCTGCGTATCGTGAAAATTGTCGCCCAGCGTGAAGACGCGCCGTGCGCCGCTCTCCCGAATCGCGGCCGCCAGCCGCTGCAGCGTTTCGCGGCTGTCGTAAGGCGGGAGCATCTGCCCGTGGCGGGCATAGAAGCTGGCTTTCTCCAGATGGAGGTCGGCCACCAGCAAGGCCCGTTCGCGCGGCCAATACAGCGCACGCCCCTGAGTAAGCGCAAATTCCTCGCCCGCGAACGTAAGGGGAACCATGCACGCGCCTTGCAGCACCACGATTGAAATGGCAAGCGACAGAGATGACCGACTGGAAGCCTTTTACCGACCGGGCCAGGCAGTGGTTCGAAGATCTGCGTGATCGGATCTGCGCTGAGTTCGAAGCCATCGAGCGCGAAGCCGGCAGCGATGCCGCTTTCGATTATATTCCGTGGGACCGCGAGACGGAGGACGGCTCCCCCGGCGGCGGCGGCACGCGCGGGGTGATGAAGGGCAAGGTGTTCGAGAAGGTGGGCGTCAACGTCTCGACCGTCTCCGGCGAGTTCGCCCCCGGCTTCGCCCAGACGATCAACGGCGCGAGCGAGGAGAATCCCGGCTTCACCGCCACCGGCATCAGCCTGGTCGCGCACATGGCCAATCCGCATGTGCCGGCGGTGCACATGAACACGCGCTTCCTCGTCACCACCAAGCGCTGGTTCGGCGGCGGCGCGGACCTCAATCCGCCGATTCCCTATGACGAGGACACGCACGACTTCCACCAGC
>Ga0164243_10014013_pt1 | contig 11199 bp, 12 predicted proteins | sample OricompcompostOP_FD_108781 | JGI IMG/M metagenome (GOLD analysis project Ga0164243, IMG submission 108781) | Organic Plus compost microbial communities from Emeryville, California, USA - Original compost - Organic plus compost (OP) | ecosystem: Engineered > Solid waste > Mixed feedstock >... | reverse complement strand
CGTCGTCGACGGCTCGGTGTGTCCGGAGGACATGTTCGCCCCCGACCACCTCCGCCGCATGAAGGAGTCCGGCGTCACGGCCTTCGTCTGGACGGTCTGCCCGCCGGACTCCACCATCTCGACGGGGCTGGCCCACATCGGCCGCGCCCTGACTGCCGTCGCCGCCCATCCCGACGACGTCGTGTTGGTGCGCAGGGCCGGCGATCTGTCGACGGCGAAGGCGACCGGTCGGGTCGGTCTGATCCTGGCGCCCCAGAACGCCCAGCTGGCGAGCGAGAGCATCCACCACTTCACCGTCCTGCACGAGGTCGGCGTGCGGGTGCTCCAGCTCACCTACAACCTGCGAAGCGCGTACGGCGACGGCTGTGTCGAGGCATCGGACGGTGGCCTGAGCAACCTCGGCCGCGAGGCGGTCGCGGAGCTCAACCGCCTCGGCATCGTCGTCGACCTGTCCCATGCCGGCCCGCGCACGGCGTTGGAGACCGTCGACGCCTCGCGCGACCCGGTGATCGTCTCCCACTCCAACCCCCGCGCGCTCTACCCGAGCCCGCGCAACATCTCCGACGAGCTGATCACGGAGGTGGCCGCCACGGGCGGCGTCATCGGTCTCTGCCTGTGGTCGGCGCTCGTCGGCCCCGGGCAGGACTCCGGCGGGCAGCCGACTCTCGACGACTACGCCCGTCACGTCGCCCACGTCGTCGACCTGGTCGGCACCGAACACGTCTCGGTCAGCTCCGACCACGGCGAGGGCCGGGTCCGCCAGCTCTGGTCGCCGGCGGTGAGCTCGGGCGGCGACTACCCGTCCGTGACGGCGTCGCTCGGCGACTGGTACGGCTTCGACACCCGCTCCGTCGTGGGCGCCGACGGCTGCCGCGACTGGCCCCGCGTCGCCGACCGGCTCGCGAGGCTCGGTTTCACCGACACGGAGCTGCGGGGCATCCTCGGCGGCAACCTGCTGCGCGTCTTCGGCCGGGTCTGGGACGGCGCGCCCAGTTGACGGGACCTGCTGGTCCAGACTCAACCAGTTCCCCGACCTGCTCGACATCGTCGAGGGCCACGCCGTCGACCGCGTGACCGAGGGGTTGGCCGACCGGATGGCGCGCCCGACCCTCGCGGGCCGGCGCCACACGCCCGACCCGCGGCTGGCCGCCGAGCAGTTCGCCGCCCTGCTCCTCGGGCCGGTCGAGATGCCCGGCCGCCTCGGCACGCGCAAGATCCCGGACGCCGAGCTGCGCACCGTGAGCCGCGCCGCGGTCCACACCTTCCTGCGCGCTCGCCTCCGGAGCCTGAGCGCGCCGGGCCCACCCGCGGGGTCACCCCCAGGCCGCCGGAAGCGCGGTTCTGGTTGACCGCGCGCCGGTACGGGATGACGATCGAAGAGTCGGTTCGAGTCCGCTGGAGGCGTGCGATGACAAAGGTGTTGATCGTTACCGGGGATGCGGCTGAGGATCTTGAGGTGATGTACCCGTACCAGCGGCTGTTGGAGGAAGGGTACGAGGTCGACATGGCCGCGCCGACGGCCAAGAAGCTCCAGTTCGTGGTGCACGACTTCGTGGACGGCTTCGACACCTACACGGAGAAGGCCGGGCACACCTGGCCGGCCGACGTGGCGTTCGCCGACGTCGACCCGTCAGCGTACGCGGCGCTGGTGGTGCCGGGCGGCCGGGCGCCGGAGTACATCCGGACCAACGAGGACTGCCTGCGGATCGTGCGGCACTTCGCCGAGGCGGGCAAGCCGATCGCCGCGCTGTGCCACGGCCCGCTCGTGCTGGCCGCGGCCGGCGTGCTGGCCGGCCGTTCGACGAGCGCCTACCCGGCCTGCGCGCCGGACGTGACGGCGGCGGGCGCGACGTGGGTGGACAGCGAGGCCCACGTCGACGGCGCGATCGTGTCCGGGCGTGCCTGGCCGGACCACCCGGCGTGGATGCGCGAGTTCCTCAAGGTGCTGCGGGTGGCCGAGCCCGCGATGTGAGTCCGGCGACGCGGTCCGGGTCGGTCGGCACGAACGGATGATCACGGTACGGCCGGCGCGCCGTAGCGTGCTGCCTCGTGATCACCGCGAAGGCCCGGGTCGGGGCGGCCGTCCTGGCCCTGCTCGTCGCCGCGACGGCGGCGTGCTCTCCGTCGGGCGCGCCGGCTCCGCGGCCGGCGACCACATCCGCGGTCCCGTCGGCCAGCCCCGACGCCGACGCGCTGGCCGCCGACGCCAAGGCGAAGATCGACGTCGTGCTGGCGGCGCAGGCCGCAGCGCTCAACAAGGGTGTTCCTGGCTCCGGCGGGCGGTGACCGGGCGATCGAGGCGGCGTTGAAGCGGCGCTTCACCGCGCTGCGCGCCATGAAGGTCGCCGACGTCAGCCAGAAGGTCGGTATCGGGCCGGGACCGACCGGCCATCCCGGGCGGTGGAGCGTCGAGGTCTCGTTCAGCTACTGCGTCGGCGGGCCGGGCTGCCGGGCCGTGGCGCCACTGGTCGGGACCACCTGGGAGGAGCGGCCCGAGGGGTTCCGCCTCGTCGGCCTCGTCACCACCGGCGACGGGCCGCGCCCCTGGGAGGCCGACGACCTCGTCGTGCGGGTGGGGAAGCGGGTCATCGTGGCGACGACCAAGGCGCACGCCGCGGCGGCCGCGACGGCGCTGCCGATACCGGAGAGGGCCGCCACGGTCGCCGACACGTTCTCGCTCGGCGGGGCCAGGCCGCACCGGTACGTCGTCTACCTCGCCGGCAAGAAGGAGTGGAAGGCCTGGTACCGCAACACGAGCGACGACTGGGTCGCGGGCTACGCGCTGTCGCGTCGGCCCGAAGGGACGGACCTCGTCGTGCGGCTGGACGCCGTCTATTCCATCGAGCGGAGCGGCACGCTGCTGCGGCACGAAATGACCCACATCGCGTCGTTGGCCAACGTGTTGGGGAGAGACGGGTCCGCGCGGTGGCTCAGCGAAGGGCTGGCGGAGTTGGCCGGCGAGAACGGGGCGGGCCTGCGCGACTATTCCGGCCGTGACAGGGTCCGTGACTACCTGCGGAAGTCGCCGTACCGGGGCGACCTGGCGACGGTGATCCCCGACCGCGGTGACACCGACGCGGTCGAGTCGACCTGTCTCGCGTACACGCGGAATGCTGTCGGGATCTAAGGGTTCGTCGTGTGGATCGCCGGACCGGTGAGCCGCAGGCCGACGCGTTCGCCGGGTGACGGGAGCCGGTGGGCGGGGCAGCGGGCGACCAGCTGGAGCGGACCGTCGGGGCTTTCGACCCGGAGTCGCACGAGGCCGTCGTCGCCACGGAACTCGACGTCGCCGGTGACCGCGTCGACGTAGCCGGCGGCGGCCGGGGTGATCTCGATCTGTTCGGGCCGGACGAGGACGGTGCCGTCGCCGTGCGCGGGTCGGGTCAGGGGGATCCGGCCGAGCGCGGTCTCGGCCAGGTCGCCCTTCAGCGCGGCGGGGAGCGTGACGACGTCGCCGACGAACGCGGCGACGCCGGGATCGGCGGGCCGGAGGTAGAGGCCGGTCGGGGTGTCCTCCTGCACGATGACGCCGTCGCGGAGCACGGCGACCCGCGATGCGAGTGAGAGGGCTTCGGCCTGGTCGTGGGTGACCAGGACGGTCGTGGTGCCGGTCGCGGCGAGCGCGGCGGACACGGCGCGGCGGGTGCTGCCGCGCAGCTCGGCGTCGAGGGCGGAGAAGGGCTCGTCGAGCAGCACGACGTCGGGTCCGGGCGCGAGCGCGCGGGCCAGCGCGACGCGCTGCTGTTCGCCGCCGGAGAGCTGATGTGGCGGTCGTCTCGCGTAGCGCGGGTCGAGGCCGACGAGCTCGAGGAGCGCGGCGACCCGGTGGCGGTCGCGGCGCTCGCGCCAGGGCAGCCCGAAGCTGATGTTGGCGGCGACGTTCAGGTGGGGGAACAGGTTGCCTTCCTGGGTGACGTAGCCGATCCGGCGCCGTTCCGGTGGGAGGCCGGCGACGGTGCGACCGCCGATCGCCACCGTGCCGGCGTCGGGTCGGTCGAAGCCGGCGACGATCCGCAGCAGGGTGGTCTTCCCGCAACCGGACCGGCCGACCAGCGCGGTGAGGGCACCGGCACCGACGGTGAGGTCGACGCCGCGCAGCACGGGCGTCGCGCCGAAGGACTTGACCAGGCCGGCGACGCGCAGTTCGCTCATCGGTCGGCCTCCTGCCGGCTGCGGCGGGTGAGCAGGTAGGCGGCGGGCGCCGAGATGAGGATCATCAGGAGGGCGTACGGAGCGGCGGCGCCGTAGTGGATCGACGTCGACTGGCTCCAGAACTGGGTCGCGAGGGTCCGGGTGCCGATCGGCGCGAGCAGCAGCGTCGAGGTGAGCTCGGTGACCACCGCCAGGAACACGAGGGCCGAGCCGGCGCCGAGGCCACGGGCGACCAGCGGCAGGGTGACGCGCAACAGTGACCCGGCCGGGCCGACGCCGAGGGCCCGGGACACGTCGTCGAGCTCGGGCGGCGCCTGTTCGAGGGAGGCGCGCAGGCTCACCATCGCCCGTGGCATGAACAGCACGGCGTACGCGGCGATCAGCATCACGGTCGTCTGGTAGAGGCCGGGCAGGTAGCGGATGGCGACGGTGATCAGCGCGAGCGCCACGACGATCCCGGGCAGCGAGTTGCCGACATAGGTGCTCCGTTCGACGGCACGACTGAGCCAGCCACGGCGGCGGACCACCAGCCAGGCGACCGGGAGTGCCAGGGCGGTGGTGACGGCCGCGCCGGCCAGCGCGAGGGTGACCGAGGTGCCCGCGGCCCGGATCAGGTCGCCGGCGGGGAAGGCGGTGGAGGTGCTCGTGGCGAGCCAGTAGCCGATGCACGCGAGCGGGACTCCGAGGGCCGCGGCGGCGAGCAGGGCCAGCCCGCCGGCGGCGAGCGGCGTCGCCCGGCCGAGGTGGTGGCGGGTGGGCCGGCGGGCGGTGCCGGCGCCGAGCCGGGCGACCCGCGCCCGGCCGGCGAGCGACAGCTCTCCGGTGAGCAGCAGGAGGCAGAGCAGCACGAGGACGCCGGCGAGCGCGGTCGCGCCCGTACCGTCGAATGTGGATTGGTACTGGTCGTAGATCGCGGTGGTGAACGTGTCGAACCGCAGGCTCTGCAGGGCTCCGAACTCGGCCAGCAGGTGCAGCCCGACGAGCAGCGCCCCGCCGAGGAGGGCGGGCCGCAGCTGGGGGAGCACGACGCGGACGAACGTCGACCACGGCCCGTTGCCGAGCGCGCGGGACATCTCCTCGAACGCGGGATCGGTGCCGCGCAGGACGGCGGCGACCGGCAGGTAGACCAGCGGGTAGTAGGACAGCGTGGTGACCAGCACCGCGGCGCCGAGGCCGGCGAACGACGACGAGAGCGAATACCAGCCGAAGCTGTTGACGAACGCCGGGACCGCGAGCGGCGCCGCCATCAGACCGGTCCATAGTGGACGCGCGGGCAGGTCGGTGCGCTCGACGAGCCAGGCGGCGGCGGTCCCGACGGCGGCACAGGCGGCCGTGCCCAGGGCGACAAGGACGACGGTGTTGCGCAGCAGCTCACCGACCCGGGGCCGCCAGACGAGGTCGACGACGACGCCGCCGGCGGCCACGACGCCGGCGACGACATATCCCAGGGGTACGAGCGCCAGCAGGGCCACCGCGACGGCGGCGGCGAGGCGAAGCGGCGGGTACCGGAGCCGGATCCCGGTGCCCGCCGCGACGCTGCGGGTCACAGCAGGCCGACCCGCTGCATCTCCGCGACGATCTTCGGCCCGTTGAGGGCGTTGAGGTCGACCGTCGGCGCTCCGAGCTCGGCGAGCGGGGTCAGCTTCGCGTTGGCCGCGACGCCGGCGCCGACGGTGTATTCCAGGGCCGTGCTGTCGGCGAGCAGCTTCTGCCCGTCGGCGCCGGTCATGTAGGCGAGGAACTGCTGGGCCTGCGCGGCGTGCTTGCTCGACGTGAGGACACCGCCGCCGGAGACGCTGACGAACGCGCCGGGGTCCTGGTTGCCGAAGAAGTGGAGCTTGGTCTTGGCGCTGTTGGCGCCGCCGTCGGCCTGGTCGCCGTACCAGTAGTAGTGGTAGATCACGCCGCCGGGGACCTCGCCGTCGTTGGCGGCCTTCATGATGGTGCTGTTGCCGCGGTAGATCTTCGCGTTGTCCTTCACGCCCTGGAGCCAGGCGGCCCCGGCGGCGTCGCCCTGGAGGGCGTAGACGGCGCTGACGATGGCCTGGAAGTCGGCGCCGCTGGGCGAGATCCCGAACCGGTCCTTCCATTCCGGTTTCGCCAGGTCCAGGATCGATGCCGGCAGCTCGGCCTCGGGCACCGTCGTGGTGTTGTAGACGAAGACGGTCGCGCGCGCCGCGACGCCGACCCAGTCGCCCTTGCTCGACGAATACTGCGGGGGCACCTGGGCCTTCGTGCCGGCGTCGACGGGTGCGAACAGGTCCTTGCTCGAGACCAGCGACATCGCGGGGGAGTTCTCCGTGATGAACACGTCGGCGGGCGACGCCGCCCCCTCGGCCACGATCTGGTTGGCGAGCTCGAAGTCACTGCCGTTGCGGAGCTCGACCTTGATCCCCGTCTTCGCGGTGAAGCCGTCCGCCCACGCCTGCCCGACCTCTTCATGCTGCGCGTTGTAGAGCACCAGCGTGGTCTCGGCGGGTGGCGCGGTGACGGCGGGATCCTCGGACGACCCGCAGGCGGCGAGGGCGAACACCGCCGCGGCGGCGATCAGCGGACGCAGGACATGACGCACGGAGACTCCTTCAACCCGACACAACACGGTGACGAACGAAGGTTAGGCTTCACTTAGTTAGGCCAGACTCCCTAGAATTCGGGGGGTGACCCGGACCGCGACGCTGTCGTTACTGCTGCTCGACGACCATCGCGTGTTCACCGACTCGCTGGCGCTCAGCCTCGACCTCGAGCCCGACATGCGCTGCGTCGCGACCGCCCACACGGCGCGTGACGGGCTCGCCAAGGCCGCCGCCATCGACTTCACCGCCGCCGTCGTCGACCTTCACCTGCCCGACGCCGACGGCATCGAGGTCATCGCCCGCCTTCGGGAGCTGCGGCCGGCGGCCCGCATCGTGGTCCTCACCGCCCACCCCCACGCCGACCTCGCGCGGCGGGCGGTCGCGGCCGGCGCCGTCGCGTTCCTGCCCAAAGACGCCCCGCTCGCGCGGATCCTCGCCGCGGTCCGTTCCGCACACGCCGGCCGGCCGATGGTCGACGCGTCCGACCAGGACCGGATCGGCCTGACCCCCCGCGAATACGACGTGCTGCGCCAGCTCGCGCAAGGCCGCGACGCCAGCCGCACCGCCGCGGCCCTCGGCCTGTCCGTCTACACGACCCGCGACCACATCAAAGCGCTGATGGCCAAGCTCGAGGCGCGCACCCAGCTTGAGGCCGTCGTCACCGCCGGCCGGCTCGGCCTGGTCACCATCGGCTCCCGATACTGACCGGGATGGCACAACCGATCCTGCGCCGCACGCTCTTGCGGCACGTGGCACTGACCGCGATCGCCGCCGTCCTGCTCTCCGCGCTCGTCACCCTCGGTCTGTGGCGGCTCGCCGAGCAGCAGGCGCGCCGCACCGCCGAACACGTCGCGCGCCAGATCGCCGCCGCCGTCCTCGTGCCGCTCGCCGACCACGACTTCGCCCGCCCCGGCGGCGTCGACCGGGCCGAGCTGCTCGACCAGCTCGCCCCGTTCCTCGACTCCGGCATGGTCGAGCGGGTCAAGGTCTTCACCGTCGACGGCGACCGCGCCACGATCGCGTTCTCCGACGAGACCCGCGTCGAAGGGCTGACCTCCCACGTCGACCCGGCGATCGTCACGCACCTCGATCCCGGGCAGGCGGTGGTCCACGCCGTTCCCGACGACGACGAGCACCGCTACGAGACCGGCCTGGCCGGCACCCGCATGGAGGTGTTCTTCGGCTTCCGCGACGCGGGCGGCAACGACACCCGGCTCGAGCTCTACGTGCCGGTCGACGTCGCCGGGATGACCGCGCACTCCACCGCCGTCCTGCTGCCCCTCGTGCTCGCCGGCATCGTGGCGGTCACCGTGATCATGATGCCGTTCTCCGTCGCGGTGGCGCGCCGCCGGGAACAGGACCAGACCGAACAACGAGCCATCCGCGAGTACGGCCTGGCCGCCGCCGAGCTGGCCCGCCGCGACCTGGCCCAGCGCCTCCACGACGGCGTCATCCCCGACCTCGCCGGTGTGCGGCTGCTCCTCGAACGCGTACAGGCTGGGGCGGGCGTCCGCGAGCGCGACATGATCGACCGCGCCCACGGGCTCCTGACCGCCGACGTCCGCGCGCTGCGCGGCCTGCTCGCCGAGCTGCTGCCGCCCGAGCCGACCGACCTGGCGGCGGCCCTCACCGACCTGGCCGACCGGATCCGCCGGGCCGAGCCGTCCGCGACGATGCCCGCCGTCGACGTCTCCGTGACGGGCGACCTCGACCCGCGGTCGGTCATGCTCGTGCACCGGGCGGCGGGGGAGCTGCTCCGCAACGCGTTCCGGCACGCGAACGCCTCGACGATCCGGGTCACGATCGGCGTGACGCCGACCGCCGTCACCCTGAGCGTCGCCGACGACGGTGTCGGGTTCGACCTGCGGCGCGCCCGCCGGCCCGGTCACATCGGGCTACGCCTCGTCGAGCGCGTCGCCGCCGACCACGACGCCACGGTCACCGTCACCAGCCGGCGCGGCGCCGGCACCACCGTCACCATGGCAGTCCCGCAACCCTCCGCCGGTGGCGTCAAGCCCCGACGCCGGTGGGGAAGCCACGGATCTCCACGCCCGTAACGGCGGCCCGGCCCCCTCAGCTTTAGGGAACCGGCCCGCCCTTTCGCCGGGATAGCCTGCGGTCCGTCGCGGAACGCGTGTGTCACACGCTGACCCGGGTCAACCAGGTGACGACCCGGCTGGTGCGGTCGGGCCGGGTCACCGTGGCGGCGGACCGCTGCGTGACGCGCATGCCGAGGCGTGCCGGTGGCGGCCAGGGCCGAGGAGGACGTGGGCTACGAACAGACCCTGCTGTCATACGGATCGGACGGCGAGCTGACCGTGACCAGGATCAGCGAGGGGGCCCAGCTCGACGTGGCGCTGCTGCGGCCGCGGGTCCTCCGGCTCGAGTCGGCCATCCCGGCCTCGATGGCGTTCAGTCTTGCCAGGTGATGTCGGGTGTGCGGCTCAGGTAGGTGGCGAGTCGGTCGGCTTCGGCTTCGGCGCGGCGGCGGACGGTGTCGGTGAGCCGGCCGAAGGGGGTGATCTCGATCAGGAGGCGCCGGCCGACGCGTCGGCTGGTCCAGGTGCCGCTGATCCGGCCGCCGACGAGGAGGGCCGGGGAGATCCAGCCCTGGGGTCGGTAGACGCGGTCGCGGTGTTGCGGTGCGAGCTGTGCCGGTGTGGTGCGGGAGGCGTTGACGACCCACTGGTCGAAGGCGGGGAGCAGCCGCACGGTGCGTGTGGGGGCGGTCGTGGTCAGCTCGGGTAGGTGTTCGGTCAGGATCCAGCAGCGGTCGCCGGACACGTCGACGGGGACCGCGTCGGGGCCGAGGGCGTTGAGCATGCGCTGGGCGCGGGCGGGCCCGACGCCCCACCAGCGGGCGAGGTCGCGGGGCTCGGCCGGGCCGAAGGCGCCGAGGAAGGCGCGGGTGGCCCGCGCGAGCGCCGGTGCCTCGTCGACGTGTTCGACGCCGCCGGGCACCCAGCTCGCCGGGTGGGTGAACCGCACGCGTTGCCCGTCGCCGGGCGCGAAGCAGAGCTGGCCGCGCAGCGAGACCGGTTTGAGGTATGAGCCCCAGCTCTCGTGGATCAGGTCGCTGGTCGCGGTCGACCCGGTCCGTCGCTGGATCTGGGCGGCGAGCTCGGCGCGGGTCAGCAGCGTGCCGTCGAGGGCGTTGCCGACGTGGGTGACCAGGTCGAGGATGGCCGGGTGGGTGAGACCGTAGTGCCGGTAGCTGGCGAAGGCGCCGAGCCAGAGCCCGAGCTCGGCGGCGGGCAGCAGGTGGAGAGTGCCGCGCATCGCCCACAGCTTCACCAGCTCACGGCGGGTCCAGAGGGCGTCGTGGACCGCGCCCCGGTCGAGGTTGTCGATGCGTGCCCAGACGCTGAGCTCGGCGGAGGACATGATCTGGGCGTGCAGCCCGCAGATCCGGGTGGCGACGGGCAGCAGCTGGGTCGGGCCGGCGCGCCGGGTCAGGTGTTGGCGGCGCATCCGCCAGGCCAGGGCCTGTCCCCAGGTGATCCGCGCCGCGACGTCGCCGGGCTCGGCGTCGGTCACCGGGTCGCCGGATCGGCCGGGCCGGCGGGGTGGCGGCTCGCGTAGTGGCGGCGTGTCTTGACCCGGCTTCCGCAGCCCTCCATGCTGCACCAGCGGCGCCGGCCGTTGCGGCTGGTGTCGTAGAACAGCCAACCGCAGTCGCCCGCGCCCGGACACACCCGCACCCGGCTCAGGTCGGCGTCGGTGAGCACCTCGACGGCGGAGCGGGCCACCGGCCAGATCGGTCGGTCGAGGTCGTCGTCGCCGGTCTCCCACGACCAGGCGAAGCCGCCGCCGGACGGGCCGAGCCGGGCGTGCGCGAGCGCGGTGACGTGTTCGTCGTGGATGCGCGCGAGGTCGTCGCCGGCGGGCGTCGCGGCCCGGGCGATCGCCCGGAAGGTGCGGTCGACCGCTTCGCGTAGGGCCAGCGCGCGGGCGAAGGTGGCATCGGCCCGGCCCGGATGTTCGCGGGCGGCGTCGAGCAGCCGGTCGACGTCGGCTTCGTCGATCGAGGCGGCGTGCCACGACCAGCGGACGAGGTCGGCGTAGGTCGAGAGGAAGTCTTCCGGCTGGTCGTCGGCGGGCCCCTCGACGGTGTTCGCGAAGTGCAGGCAGAGCCGTTCGCCCAGCAGCCGCGGAAAGTCCGGCGTCCGGCCCTGCCCCCGCGTCTGCTTGTTGCGCTTGACCCGACCATCCATGTCTTACCTCCAACAGGGCTTACAACGGTGAGCCTATGCCTGTTACTGTCAGCCGCCACACCTGGCTTACGGTCAAACAGCGTTTAGTAGGTAAGGGAGCGTCGATGGGGTCCAAGGGCGACTTTCGGAAGCTGTGGGCGGGCCTGAGCGTCTCGCTGGTCGGCTCGGAGATCACCGTGCTCGCACTGCCGCTCATCGCCGCACTGACCCTCGGCGCCACACCCATCGAGATGGGGATCCTGGCCGCGGCCGGGCAGCTG
>Ga0164243_10014009_pt1 | contig 11202 bp, 9 predicted proteins | sample OricompcompostOP_FD_108781 | JGI IMG/M metagenome (GOLD analysis project Ga0164243, IMG submission 108781) | Organic Plus compost microbial communities from Emeryville, California, USA - Original compost - Organic plus compost (OP) | ecosystem: Engineered > Solid waste > Mixed feedstock >... | reverse complement strand
TGGTCGACCGCCCGCTGCTTGTCGGCCCGGGTCACGCCATGGCCCAAGGGAGCGACCGTCGCTCCCACCGCCAGGGCCGCGAACGCGGCGACCACCCAGCCGCACGAGTTGCGCGCCACGACCAGCACCCGGTCGCCGGGCCGCACGCCCTCGTCGAGCAGCAGCGCCGCCGCGGCCTGGATCCGCACCCACATGTCGGCGTACGTCAGCCTCAGCTCGCCGTCGTCGATGGCGGTGCGGGAGGGGTGAGTCCGGGCCCGGGCCGCTACGAGGTCGACCAGGGTCCGCGGGGTCGCGACCGAGGACATGCGAGCGATTGAACCAGCCGACCCCGGCGAATGACAGGCGGGTTCCGCTGCCCAAGAGTGCATGCCGCTCGGCGGACCTGGCCGCCGCCGCGTGTGGCGGTGGAGAAGCCGGGCCACGTCAGGCGGTGGCACCGCCGTCGACGACGAAGTCGGCCCCCGTCGTGTAGCTGCTGGCGGCCGAGGCCAGGAACGCGACGGTCGCCGCGACCTCCTCCGAGGTGCCGCGGCGTGGGATCGGCAGATGACTCAGGTCCATCGTGCTGTCGGCGATCATCGGGGTGTCGACCGAGCCGGGACAGACGCAGTTGACCCGGATCCCCCGGGGAGCGAACTCGCGGGCCGCCGAGCGACTGGCGCCGCGCAGGCCCCACTTCGATGCCGCATACGGCAGGGCACCGCCGTGGCCGCGCGTCCCGGAGATCGAGGCCACGTTGACGATCGACCCGCCCTCGGGCATCGCCGGGGCGACGGCCTGCATGCCTAGCACCGGCCCCAGCAGGTTGATGCCGAGGAGCCGCTGGAGATCGTCCTCCGGCCAGGTCGTGATGTCGCCCGTGCGATAGACACCCGCGTTGTTGACCAGCACGTCGATGCGACCGTGCTCGTCGACGATCGCCCGCACGATGCGCTCCCAGTCCGCCCGCGAGGCGGTGTCGTGCTGGTGCCAGGCGGCGCCGAGCGGGGCTGCCGTGGTCTCCAGCTCCCCGGCATCGATGTCGCTCAGCACGACGTGCGCGCCGAGCTCCGCGAAGAGCGCGGCCTCCGCGGCGCCCTGGCCCCGCGCCGCGCCGGTGATGAGGGCGACCCGGCCGTCGAGCCGGACCAGAGGTGTCGTCGTCACGCTGCCTCCTCAGGCGCTCAGCACGAAGCCGGCGTAGCCGCCGTCGCGCACCGCGTCGCAGTGGTCGATGTAGGTCTTGAACCCGCCGATGTAGGGGATGAAGCCACTCGCCTTGCCGTCGATGTTTGCGCCCATGTACCAGGAGTTCGCCTGCGTGAAGAGGGTCTTGTCGGCCACCTCGTGCACGTGCTGCGTCCAGGCGACGGCCGCGTCGGGACGCGCCTCCGCGGTCCGGAAGCCGCGCTCGTCCAGCGACGTGATCAGGTCCACCACCCAGTCGACGTGCTGCTCGGCGGTGTGCACCATGTTGGCCAGCACCGAGGGACTCCCCGCGCCGGAGATGTTGTGCAGGTTGGGGAAGCCAGGGACCGCCAGGCCCAGGTAGGTGAGCGCACCGTCGGCCCAGGTCTCTGCCATCGTCGCCCCGCCCACACCACGGATGTCGATCCGGGTCAGTGCGCCCGTGAGCGCGTCGAAGCCTGTGGCCAGCACCAGGGTGTCGAACTCGTACGACGACCCTGTGGTCTTGCAGCCCCAGCGGGTGAACGTCTCCAGCGGCTCTCGGCGCAGGTTCACCAGGGTCACGTTGTCGCGGTTGTAGGTCTCGAAGTAGCCCGAGTCCGTGCAGATCCGCTTGGTGCCGATCGGGTGGTCGGTGGGGATCAGATCCTCGGCGACACGGGGGTCGCGCACGATCCGACGCACCTGCTCGGCCGCGAACTCCCGCGCGAGGTCGTTGATCTCGCGGTCGATCGTCTGCCGGGGGAAGGTCTTGCCGAAGAGCACGCCGCCGCGCGTCCACCACTCCTCGAAGACGGCACGCCGCTCCTCCTCGGTGAGCTCGAAAGCCTCCCGGTCGAAGCTCACGTGGGGCGAGCCCGCCGTGCTCGCCCACGACCGCGCCCGGCGCTCGGGGTAGGTGCGCAGCGCCTCCGCGTACTCCTCGTCGGGGATCCGACGGTTGTAGGCCGGCACACTGAAGTTTGCCGAGCGTTGGAAGACCGTCAGCGACTCCGCCTGCTCGGCCAGGATCGGGATCGACTGGATGCCGCTCGAGCCGGTGCCCACCACCGCGATCCGGCGACCAGTGAGGTCCACGCCGCCGCGCGGCCAGTCCGCGGTCATCAGGACCTCGCCACCGAAGTCGTCCAGCCCCGGCAGATCCGGCCGGTTCGGGGCGGAGAGGCTGCCGGTCGCGCAGAGCAGATGACGGGCCACCGCGACCGTGTCGGCGTCGGTGCGCACCGTCCAGGTCGCCGCGGCCTCGTCGAAGTGCGCCGAGAGCACCCGCTCCCCGAAGCGGAACAGGCGACGCAGGTCGAAGCGGTCGGCGACGTGCTCGAGGTAGTTGTGGATCTCCGGCTGGGTGGCGTAGCGCTCGGTCCAGCGCCACTCCTGCTGGAGCTGTTCGTCGAAGGAGTAGGAGTAGTCCAGGCTCTCGACGTCGCAGCGGGCGCCGGGATAGCGGTTCCAGTACCAGGTGCCGCCCGGGCCCTCGGCGGCCTCGATGCCCAGCACGCTGAGGCCCGCCTCGCGGGCACGGTGCACGGCATAGAGACCGGCGAAGCCGGCCCCGATCACCACGGCGTCATAGGTGGGAGGGGTCATCATGCGCTCCTGTCACGCGAGGTGGGGGCCAGCAGCGCGGTCAGGTCACGCCACAGCATCGTGCGGGCAGACGCGGCCGGCGCGAACGGGCCGATGGTCACGAAGCCGTGGAACAGCTCCGGGTAGTGCCGGTGCCGCACCGGGACGCCGGCCGCACGGAGGGTCGCGGCATAGCGCTCGCCCTCGCTGCACAACGGGTCGCGGCCGGCAGTCACCACGACGGCGGGAGCAAGGCCCTGGTGCCCGGCCGCGCGCGACGGCACGACGTGCCAGGCCGGCTCGGGCATCGGCGCGTCGCCCAGGTAGTGCTGCCAGTACCACTCCATCGCGGCGCGCGTGTTGAAGTGGCCGGTCGCGTAGCGGCGGTAGCTCTCCGACTCGAAGTCGGGCTCGATGACCGGGTAGAGCAGCACCTGGGCCGCCAACGGGAGGTTGTGCTCACGGGCACGCAGAGCCGTCACCGCCGCCAGGTTTCCGCCAGCGCTGTCCCCCGCCACGGCCACCGCAGCGGGGTCGATGAGCCACGAGTCGGCGTACTCCATGACGTTGCGGAGCACGGTGAGCATGTCGTCGGCCGCGGCGGGTGCCCGGTGTTCGGGGGCGAGGCGGTAGTCGACCGAGAAGACGACGCTGTCGGTGTGCCGGGCGAGCATCCGGCAGAAGCCGTCGTGGGAGTCGAGGTCGCAGAAGACGAAGCCGCCGCCGTGCGCGAAGACGATCGCCGGGCGACGCTCGCCCGTGGCGCCGTGCGGGCGGTAGACCCGGACCGGGACACCGTCCACCTGCACGTCCTCGGCCGACTCGACGTCGTCGAGGTTGGTCACCGGCTGGCGGCGGGCGGACACCAGGGCGCGCGCCTCCTGGGCGGTCATCTCGTGGACCGCCGGGAACCCGCCGTCAAGGGTGGCGAGCATCTGGTCGACTTCGTTCAGCATTCCGCCTCCTAACACTTTGCTCAGCACTATTACTATTAGAAATAGTCTGGGCGCACAAGTAGGGCGTTCCACTCCGCGGCAGCCGAACCGGAATATGACTGGTCGATACACTTGGGGTCGATACCGTCCAGTAGAGTGCTGCGCATGGCGAACGAGGATCCGACCGACCTGCCCTCCCTGCGCCCGACGAGCTGGGCGACGTTGGGCCTGCTCTCCTTCGGCGAGGAGCTGTCGGGCTACGACCTGAAGAAGTGGGCCGACTGGAGCCTGCGATTCTTCTACTGGGCGCCGTCCTACAGCCAGATCTACTCCGAGCTGCGCAAGCTCGAGGAGATCGGCTACGCCTCCTCACGCGTCGTCAACAAGGACGACGTGCGAGGCAAGCGGCTCTATCGGATCACTCCTGAGGGTGAGGCCGCGATGACACGCTGGGCCAACGAGGCCCCCGTCGAGCCGGCCGTGCTCAAGCACGGCGTGATGCTGCGCATGTGGCTCGGTCACGCCGGCGATCCCGAGCACCTGCGCGAGGTCCTGCTCGCGCATCGCGAGCAGTCCGAGAAGATGCGCATCCGCGCGGTCGCCGACCGCGAGGGAGCCGCCAAGGAGCCGGGCTGGGCCTTCCCCGAGATGGTCCTCAACTGGTCGGTGAAGTACTACGAGGACGAGCGCGACCGCGCCGACGCGATGCTGGCCGACCTGGACAAGTTCGCCCGCAAGCAGAAGCGCTCACGCCGTACCCCTGCCGCGAAGCGCACCTCCGACGAACTGCGCAGCCACTCCGTCTGACCCCGCCGGCCCTCTGTCGGCCCGCCCTGTCGCGCCTGTCACCCTCTGACGCGCCTGTCACCCTCTGACGCGCCTGTCACCCTCTGACGGCCCGCCCTGTCGCTCGGCCCCTCCGCCGGCGCGCCACACACTCACGGTCGAAGTGCCAAGTTCTTCCCGTCGAGACGCCAAGTTCTTGCGGTCGAGACGCCAAGTTCTTGCCCCCGAAGCGCCAGAGTCTTGCCCTCGAGACGCCAGCAACTCGGTTCCTGATCGAGAACCTGACGTCTCGACCGCAAGTTCTTGGCACCTCGACCGCAAGTTTGTGGCACCTCAACAGCAAGTTTGTGGCACCTCGACCGCAAGTTTGTGGCACCTCGGCGGCAAGTTTGTGGCACCTCGACCGCAAGTTCTTGGCAGCTCGGCGGGTGGGGTGGGGTGGGTTACGCCGGGAGGAAGGCCTGGCGGCCGTGGGCGGTGAAGTCGTCGGCGATGGCGGCGCGGGCGGCGTCGTCCATGAGCACGTACTCCTCCGTGCGGCCGACCCGGAGCCAGACGGGGTCGTCGGTGCACCAGGCGGCGGCGCGCAGCGGTGCCTTGTTGACCTTGTTGCTTCCGGTCAGCGGGATGCGGTCGATGATCCGCACGTAGCGGGGCCACCACTTCGCCGACATCTCCGGCGCCTCGGCCAGGTGGCGACCGAAGGCGGCGGCGTCGAAGGTGGCGCCGGGCTCCAGCTCGATGGCACACATCACCTGGTCGCCGGTGCTCGCGTCGGGAACGGCGAAGACCGGGGCGGAGAGGACGCCGGGGAAGCGCTGCAGGACCCGCTCCACCGGGGCGGCGGAGAAGTTCTCCGAGTCCACCCGCAGCCAGTCCGACGAACGACCCGCGAAATAGAAGAATCCCTGCTCGTCGCGGTAGGCGAGGTCGCCGGTCCAGAAGTCCTCGCCGCGGATCCGGTCGGCCATCGCGCCCGGGTTCTTGTAGTAGCCCTCGAAGGTGTGCGCGAGGCCGACGCCGACGATCTGGCCCACCGCCTCGGGGTTGACCAGGCGCCCGGAGTCGTCGAAGCGGGCCCGCGGGCACTCCTCCCCCGTCGCCTCGTCGAGGACGCGTACGTCGGCACCACCGACGGGCAGGCCGAGCGAGCCGGTCGGCGAGTCGGGGGTGCGGTTGATCCGCAGCACCCCTTCGCTGAGGCCGTAGCCCTCCATGACCTCGCAGCCGAAGCGCTCGCTGAAGCGCGCTACGTCGGCCTCGGAGGCCTCGGTGCCGAACGCCAGCTCCAACGTGCTGGTGCGGTCCTCGGGCAGCTCCGGCCGGGAGAGCACATAGGAGAGCGCCCTCCCGACGTAGTTGACGAAGGTGACACCGTGGCGGTGGATGTCGGGGGCGAAGGCGCTCGCGGAGAACTTGCGCACCATGGCCACGGTCGCGCCGGCGTACATGGCGGCCCCCAGGTTGAGCATGAGTGCGTTGCCGTGGAAGAGCGGCATGCACAGATAGGTCACCGAGTCCCTGCGCAGCCGCGCCCGCACGACCATCGCCTCCAGCAGCCGGCCCAGCCGGCCCTGGCCCACGACGACGGCCTTCGGCGCACCGGTCGACCCGGAGCTGAAGAGCAGCAGGGCGATCTCCTCCGGCGCCGGGATCGTCTCGGGGAGCTCGGACCCCTTGAACGGGGCGAGGAAGTCGGCGTACTCCGGCGCGTCGATGTTGAGCACCCGGTCTGCCGGGATGCCGTGGTCCTGGCCCTCCACCAGGTGGGCCAGGCGGTCCTCGGTGATCACGAGGTCGACGTCGGCGTGGCGGATGTCGTGTGCCAGCTCGGCGCCGCTGCGGCTGGAGTTGATGCCGACCACCACGGCACCGGCGAGCGCGCCGCCGCCGACCCAGAACACGAAGTCGGGCACATTGTCGAGCAGCACGCCCACGTGCACCTGGCGCCCTTCGGGCTTCGGCACGGTGGCGGTCAGGGCGGCGGCCCGCTGTGCGGACTCGCGCACCACCTCGTCCCAGCTCCAGCTCCGCCCTTCGAAGAGCAGTCCGGGCGATTGGTCGCCGGACCGGGCACGTACGACGTGGGCAAACGTCTCCATCTCAGACCTCCGCGTGATGACAGGCAACCAGGTGGCCGCGGACAGACTCGCGCAACGGCGGTGCCTCGCTCGCGCAGATCTCGGTGGCCAGTGGGCACCGAGTGCGGAACCGGCAGCCGCTGGGCGGGTCGAGCGGCGAGGGCAGCTCGGGGTTCGTCACCCCGACGTCCTCGACGTCGAGCTCGGCGTCGGGGAGGTGGGCCTCCGGCACCGACTCGAGCAGCAGCTTGGTGTAGGGGTGCAGCGCGTGCTCGGCGAGGCGGTCGGCCGGGATCACCTCGCACACGCGGCCGAGGTACATGACCATGATCCGGTCGCTGATGTTCTTCACCACCGCCAGGTCGTGGGCGATGAAGATCATGCTCAGTCGATAGCGCTGCTTGGTGTCCTCGAGCAGGTTGAGGATCTGCGCCTGCACCGACACGTCGAGGCTGGAGACCGGCTCGTCGCAGATGAGCACCTGAGGGTCGAGCATCAGCGCCCGGGCGATGCACACACGCTGGCACTGACCGCCGGAGAGCTCATGCGGCCGGCGCTCCCACACCGCCTCGGGGTCGAGGCCGACGGCGAGCAGGAGCTCGCGAACCCGCTCCTCGGAGACCTTGCGCCCCCAGATCCGGGCGCCCTCGGCGACGAGGTCCTTGACCTTGCGCCGGGGGTTCAGCGAGGAGACGGGATCCTGGAAGATCATCTGCATTCGCGCGCGCTTGCTGCGCAACGATCGCCCGGAGTGACCGACGAGCTCGACGCCGTTGAGCTGCACCGAACCCGACGTGGGGCGCGGCAGCTGCATGATCGCGCGTCCCGCGCTGGACTTGCCGCAGCCCGACTCGCCGAGGATCCCGAGCGTCTCTCCCTCGGCCAGGTGGAAGCTCACGCCGGAGACCGCGTGCACGGTGCCACCGCCCTTGGCCGGGAACTCGACCACCAGGTCGCTGACCTCCAGCACCCGGCCGTCGCCGTCCCCGGGTACGGCGGATGGCTGGGTCACGAGCGTCTCCGACATCAGGCGTCTCCTCGGTTCACGGGGTGGTGGCAGGCGAAGAGGTGGCGCGGCCCGCTCTCGCTCGACGGCCGCAGCTCGGGAAGCACCTGGCGGCAGTCGTCCTGCGCGTAGGCGCAGCGCGGTGCGAAACGGCAGCCGATCGGCGGCGTGATCATGTTGGGCGGGGCACCGTCGATCGCGGCCAGCCGCACGTGCGGGGGCTCCTGCAGCCGTGGGATGGCCCGCAGCAGCGCCTCCGAATAGGGATGGTGGGCGCCCGCGAAGAGCGACCGGGCATCGGTGGTCTCGACGATCCTGCCGGCGTACATCACCGCGACCCGGTCGGCGCGACCGGCGACGACACCCAGGTTGTGGCTGATCAGGATGATCGCCATGCCCAGCTCGTCTTGCAGCGTGCCGAGCAGGTCGAGGATCTGTCGCTGCACGGTCACGTCGAGCGCCGTCGTCGGCTCGTCGGCGATGAGCAGCGCCGGCTCGTTGGCGAGCGCCATCGCGATCACGACCCGCTGGCGCATGCCGCCGGACATCTCGTGCGGGTACTGGTCGAGCCTTCGGCGAGGGTCGGGGATGCCGACGAGATCGAGCAGCTCGGCCGCCCGCTCGCGGGCCGGCTGGCGGCCGAGACCCTGGTGCTTGCGCAGGGTCTCGGTCAGGTGCGTGCCGATCTTCTTCACCGGGTTGAGCGCGGTCATCGGGTCCTGGAAGACCATGCCGATCCGCGCGCCCCAGAGGCTGCGGAGCTCCTTGACCCCGAGCGACTGCACGTCGCGACCGTCGAACATCACTCGACCGGAGATCGTCGTGGTGGGGCCCGTCGTGTGCAGGCCCATGATCGTGCGGCCGAGCACGGACTTTCCGGATCCGGATTCGCCGACGATGCCGATCGTCTCGCCGCGGTCCAGGGTGAAGCTGACGCCGTCAACGGCCTTGAGGTCGCCGCGCGCGGTGTGGATGGTGGTGCGCACGTCCTCCACGGCCAGGAGCTGGCCGCGGTCGGGGCGCCCGGAGTCGGGGACGGTCTCGAGTGTCTGGTTGCTGGTCATCGCGGGCCCTCAGATCTTGGCCTGGCGGGGGTCGAACCGCTTGCGCGCCTTCTCCCCCAGCATGTTGAACGCGAACACGGTGAGGAACACCGCGGCGCCGGGCACGAGCACGATGTGCGGGTGCTCCTCGAAGGTGTTGCCCTCGCCCTCGGCGATCATGTTGCCCCAGGACGGCTCGGGTGCCTGGATGCCGAGGCCGAGGAAGCTCAGCGACGACTCCGCGACGATCAGGACCGACACGATGATCATCCCGTAGGAGAGCAGCGGGAGCAGCACGTTGGGCAGCAGCTCGCGCACCATCAGCCGCAGGTGGGTGGCACCCATCGCCTTGCCGGCGAGCACGAACTCACGCTGGACGAAGGTCAGCGTGCTGGCCCGGGCCATGCGCACCATGCTCGGCAGCGCCATGAGCGAGAGCGCGAAGGCGATGTTGGGCAGGGTCGGGTCGAGCACGGTCGCCAGCGCGATCAGCAGGATCAGCGGCGGGATGGCGAGCAGCGAGTTGGTCAGGATGCTGACCGTGGCATCGGTGAGCTTGCGGAAGTAGCCGGCCGCGATGCCGATCGCGCCGCCCACGACCAGGGCGATGAGCACCGCTCCGATCGAGACCACCAGGGAGGCGCGGGCGCCGTAGATGACCCGAGCCAGGAGATCCAGGCCGAAGTTGTTGGTGCCCAACGGGTGGTTGGTGAGCGGGTCGGGCCGGGCCATGACCGGCTCGTCGAGGGTCTGCGAGAGATCCTGCTCCTCGCCCAACGGCAGGAGCGGGGCGAGGATCGCGGCCAGCACGATGACCGCGAGCCAGACCGCGCACAGCCAGGTGGTCAGGTCGAAGTCCTTGCCCCACCGACGTCGGCCGAGCGCGGATCCGCCGAGGTGCAGGAGCACCACGGAGAGCAGGAAGACCGCAGCCGTGGTCCACCCCTGGCCGCGCAGCGGCACCAGGGTGACGACCAGGGCGACCACGCCGGCAACGAGCGGAAGGAGACCGCGCAGCAGCGACGGCGTACCCGTGGGTGGAGCGGCGGGCTCCGCGACGGTCGGGACCGCGGCGGCCCCGGGGTCTGCGGGCGCCTGGACGAGGTCAGACATGAGCCCTCCTGATGCGCGGGTCGAGGTAGCCGTAGGAGGCGTCGATCAGGGCATTGGTCAGCACATACATCACGGCGATGACGAGCACGGCCCCCTGCACGGTGACGAAGTCACCGGCGTTCGCCGCCCCGATCACCAGGGTGCCCATGCCGGGTAGGGCGAAGAGGTACTCCACGATCACCGTGCTGCCGATGAGTCGTCCCAGGCCGATGCCCATGAGGGTCATCAGCGAGAAGGAGGACGGGCGCAGCGCGTCGCTGAACATGATGTGCTTCGGCCCCATGCCCTTCGCCTTGGCGGCGAGGATGAAGTCGTCTTGGAGCGTGGTGACCAGGTCGTTGCGCAGGATCCGCGTGAACATCGCCGTCTCGGCGAGCGCGATCGTGAGCGCGGGCAGGAACGCGTGGTAGAGGTTGTCCCACACCCCGTCGCTGAGCCTGGTCCACTGCGCCCGCGGGAACCAGCCGAGGCCGTTGGCGAGCACCATGATGATGAGCAGACCCGCGAGGAAGCTGGGGATCGACAGCACGCCGAGGGCACCGGCTCCGACGGCCCGGTCGACCCGGCCGCCGGGGCGGTAGGCGGACCACATCGCCAGCGGGATGCAGAAGAGGAGCGCCATCCCCATGCCGAGCACGGCGAGCTCCAGGCTCACCGGGAGCGCCGCGGCGATCCGGTCGGAGATGCCGTTGTACGGCGGCACGACCGACTTGCCGAGGTCGCCGGTCAGAGCGTTGCTCAGCCAGTCCCAGTAGCGGGTGAGCAGGGGGTCGTTGAGGCCCAGGTCCTCGCGGACCGCGGCGTACTCGGCCTCGGTGCGGCCTTCGCCCAACATGGTCACCGCCGGGTCGGAGTCCATCTTGGACACCAGCCAGAACGTTCCCAGGCTGACGATGAACAACACCGCCAGGAGCTCTGCGACACGCTTGAGCACTCTGATCAACGTCTCCTCCTTCCAGTTTCGTCCAGCGGCGAGCCAACCAGCCGCCACGGGCCGGAAGAAGGCCACTCCCACCGCGTGGGAGTGACCACTTCGCCCGCCGGCGACCGCGCGCCGATCTATACCTAGTCGGCATATACGAGGAGCGAATATACCCAGCGCTCGCGCCATGCCGCCAGCGACTCCCGCTGGTCAATTGCGAGACAACCCTTGCGGCGGCCAACTATTTCGATTAGACATAGTAAAGATCGAAAGCCTTCGGCTGGGCGAGAGGGAGCAGGTACGACGTGGTGGACAAGCACGAGCACATCTATGTGGACGGCGCCTGGGTGACGCCGCACGGCGAGGAGTGGCACGAGGTCGTCGACCCCCGCACCGGGCGGTCGGTGGCCTCGGTGCGCATGGCCGACGAGGTGGACGTCGACCTCGCGGTGGCTGCGGCGCGACGCGCCTTCGACGCAGGCACCTGGCCGCTGGCCGACCGCCTCCGCACGCTGCGGGCACTGCACGACCGCATCGCCGAGCGCACCGACGAGTTCGCCGCGGTGATCTCCGCCGAGAT
>Ga0164243_10014007_pt1 | contig 11205 bp, 13 predicted proteins | sample OricompcompostOP_FD_108781 | JGI IMG/M metagenome (GOLD analysis project Ga0164243, IMG submission 108781) | Organic Plus compost microbial communities from Emeryville, California, USA - Original compost - Organic plus compost (OP) | ecosystem: Engineered > Solid waste > Mixed feedstock >... | reverse complement strand
CTCGGCCGCCTCCGTCTTCGCTTCGAGCACCCTGAGCGTCTTCTTCGCCTCGCTCACGAACCCGCGCGCGACCTTGCGCTGCGGCGGTGTCACCTCGCCGAGCTCCCATCCCGCGCGCGCTAGTGCCGCTTCAGCCTTGCGCACGGCGTCCGACGTCGGGACGAGCGGCCCTTCGAGTCCGGCGTTCGCGCGCTGCACGGCGGCGACGCGCTTGGCGCCCGCAGCGAACCGCTCGGTGCTCGTCCACGCTACGACGTCGGCCTCGGACGCCGGCTCGATCGCGTCCGGCGCCCAATCGCTCGCTAGCTCCTTGGCGATCTTGGCGAGGTCGTCGCGGGTGGTGTGTCCCAGCGGTCCGTCTTCGTCGAAGATCGTCACGCGGATCGAGCCCTCGTCGCGGTTCGACATCTCCGGCGTCTTGATCGCGAGGATCCGGCGCCCGCCGCGCGCGGTGATCACGACGGCATCGTTCTCGGTGAGCGCGCGCTCGACCGTTGCGGCACGCTCGCGAGCTGCGCGAGCGATGCGCTCGAAGTAGTCGTCGGAGTCCTCATCGTCGTTGGGGGCTCCCAGCGAAGACGGTCGTCGCTTGGCGCCGGGAACCGGCACGAAGTTGCCGGCGGCGTCCTCGACCCACGCCGTCATGCCGCGACGCTTGTACGCACGCATGAGCTTGATCGCCGCCGCTTGCGACATCGGCTCACCCTCGTGCAGCGTGCGCACGGCGCGAACCTGGTACGCGACACGGTAGCCGTCGGGCTTGGGCTCACCTAGCTGCGGCCCCCAAAAACCGCGAGCTTTGTACTGCTGATACTCCTCGTCGGATAGTCGCCTGTGCTCAGCGTCGGCGGCTTGGCGCTCGTCGTAACCCTCGGGCTTGGGGAGCCTACCCCACGAGTCCAGGTACTCGCGATCGCGTGGATCCATCGGGATGTCGATCCCCCAATACTTGAACTGCATGGGTGGAGGGCACGTCGCCGGTCGCTCGGTCATCGTCTTCGGGGGCTTGCCGAACGCAGCGAGCGCCTCCTCGCGCCCGCGGAGCTGCTCCCACGTGTGCTCGATCATCCGGCAGTGCGACTGGTACGCGTAGTTCGGCGCGTTCTTCGCGGGCACCTTCTTCTTCGTGAGCCGCGCGAGCTCCTGCTTCAGCTCGGCGACCTCCTTTTCGAGCCCGCGCGGCGTCTCTCTCTTGCTCTTGAGCATCTTGAGCCACGACTTCTTGACGCCCGGTACGCCCATCTCGAAGTCGTCGTCATCGTCGACGGTGGCCGCAGCCTTCTTGCTCGACTTCTTCGGGGCACCGAGGTCAGCGTCCGCGAGCGGCACGTCGATCACGTTCTTCGTCCAACAGCGCGCCAGGCCGTTCTTGTCGAGCCCGCTCTTGCACGGGATCTGCTTGAAGCCTTGGCGGATCAGCGCGTTGATCGGGCCGCTGTAGCGCTTGCCCTCGACGATCTCGACGGTGCCGGCGAGCTCGGACGGCTGCTCGGGGGCCGTGTACGCGTCTGTGCCGGCGTCGGCGAGGAGGTCGGTCGTCGAGCCTCGGCGCGTCCACCAGACCCCGAACCCGACGAGCGCGGCGGTCCCGAGCACGCCCGCGACTACGCCGCCCCACAGCGAGGCCGGCGACGGCTTCGAGAGCAGCGCATCCGCTAGCGCGAGTGCGAGCGTGCGCGCACCGCCGCTCGTGTAGTGCACGCCGTCGTCTGCGTGCTGCGCGAGCGCGGAGATCCCACGTCCGTCGATGAACCGCCCGCTGAACACGTCGCGCATGGCGCGCACGACGACCTCGACACCGGCCGGCGGCTTCGAGCTCGCGAACGGCCCGATCGCCCACACCTCAGCGCCGGTGGCCTTGTAGGCGTCGCGGAGGGCCTTGAACGCCGCCAGGCTGGTGCTCGGATCGAGCCCGACGTCGTGCGTGCCGAGGATGATCACGACCTTCGTCGGGCGCCACTGCGCGTCGGCGGCGATGAGCTGTTGCGCGGGCTCGACCTGCCAGAAGCTCGTGGCCGAGCGGCCAGCGCGCGCGTTCACGCGGGCCGCTGCGGCGCCTTGTTCAACGAGCAAGCTCGCGAGAAGGTCACCTGGCGCCGCACTGGACCGGTTCGATCCCACACTGACGTCCCACACCGTTGAGCTTCCAGAGCTGTGTGCCGAGAGCTCGTCCCCGAAGATCAAGATCCGTTCGCCGCGCGCGTTCATGCCTCCGAGCCTACTCCGAAAAGAGAAAAGCCTCGGCACATACGCCGAGGTCCTCTCCGACCTGTTGAGAGGTCTAACCCTACGTCACGGCGTCTCGACCGTCGCTGTCGAGCTCCGGTTTGCTGATCTTCACGCGACCGCTAGGTGAGCACGCTTGTCGTTAGGGCTACCGACGGGCACGGGTTTACGAGAACCGTCGGCTTTTCGTTGCGGAGACAGGATTTGAACCTGCAACCTCCGGCTTATGAGGCCGGCGAGCTACCATTGCTCTACCCCGCAGTGACGGTCGATCGCTGTTTCATGTCCTGGTTTACAAAGGAGTCCCGAGATCTCCTCGGGCACCATGGCGAATCGACCGGATCAGATGGTAAGCGAGGCTCGGATAGCTGTCAAATCGTAACGACAGTCGTTCAACGGCGCTTCGGCTCGATCGCAGGTGCGCACGGTTGCTGCTGCCGGTCAGCGATCGAGACTGCCGGCGACGCCGGCTGCCATGCGGCGAGGCAGTCTTCGAGTGGGAGGTGCACCACCTGCATGCCGTGCTTGGCCGCGAGTGCAGGGACGTCAACGCCGCGCCCACCGATGTACGTCGTACCGTACACGATGCACGTGATCCCGGCCTGTGCGATCATCTTGAAGCAGTCGTAGCAGGGGCTCGCGGTCGTGTAGATCGTGCCGCCGCTGAGCCGCACGCCGTGGCGGGCCGCGGTCAGGATCGCGTTCTCCTCGGCATGCACGGTGCGCACGCAGCTCTGTCGCCCGTTGATCTCGACGAGTTCGTGCCCGACCTCATCGCAGGAGGGCCAGCCGCTCGGCGCGCCGCCGTAGCCGGTCGCGAGGATGCGACGCTCGGGTGACACGATCACGGCACCGATCCGCGCACGGTCGCACGACATGCGCAGCGATACCGCGTCGGCGATGATCATGAAGTAGGTATCCCAATCGGGGCGCATTCGTTTCTCCTATTCCTCGTCAGAGTCCGGGCCGAGCTTGCGCTTGCCCTGTACATAGTCCTCGGCCGCGAGCAAGAGCGGCGCCCACTTCAAGTAGGCGGCGCGCGTGCGCGGGTCCTCGTAGAAGATCTTGAAGTCGCCGGGCCGGTAGGCGTCCACGTTGAGCACCGAGCTCGACGGGCACGCGAACGTGGTCGGGTAGGAGCCGTGCTGCCACGAACGATCGGTCTTGAGCGATCGGGTCCACGTGTAGTGGCATCGCCCGTTGCGATCGACGCGCTCGACCTTGGCGATCAAACCGGGTCCCGGGTTGCCGGATGGGTGGTAGCGCGTGACGCGCAGGTAGCTACCGCTGCTGCGCCAGTCGCGTCGGCGGCGCGCTTCCTCTTTCGCACCCTCTGCGCGCAACCAAGCATCCTCTTGCCCGACGGTGATACTGCCAGCGCCGAGGCTGGCGTTCAGCCGCGCGCGGTACGCCTCGAAGTCGGGCGGGTCGCCGACGGTGAGCGCCTTCGAGCTGTCGTACACGAGCTCGATCGCGCGCGTGAAGCCCTCCGACGTCCAGAGGCGCCACGGCGGGTGCGGATGGAACACCGGCGAGCGATCGAGTAGCCCTTGAAGCACGACGGCGACGCGGTTGTGGTCTCGCGTCATCTTCGTGATCTTCGTCATCACGTCGTCGTAATGCACGCTTTCACGCGTAAGGGGCTCGAAGTGTGGGCGGCTCTCGTAAAACCACGGCTGCGGGTCAGGCTTGCCTTTCTTGCGCCACTCGCGGAGCGTCTTCGCGTGCTTGTCACGCTTCGCCTGGTAGTCGTCGAGCGCCTGTTCGTACTGCGCTTGCGTGATCGGCTTAGGATCCGAGGCCCGGTGCAGATCGATCCACGCGGCGGTGCCGTTGAGCAAACTCTCGTGCTCGGTGTCCGGGAACAGCTCGGGGCCGAAATCGATCTCGGTCTGAAGCCGGAAGACTTGCTCGCCGTTGCGGATGTAGAGGAACGTCTGCTTGTCGAGCTCGGCCTCCAGCATAAACGAGATGAACGCCCATAGCGACGCACGATCCTCGTCGTCATCATCGCGTTCGGTACGCCGCACGCGGAACGCCACGACGGATCGCGGCTTGGGTAGGATGCGCGTCCGGTTCTCGGGGCGCAAGAGCCACGTGTCGAACTCCGCGATGTCACGGAACTTCATGCCACCGGCCTCGTAGTTGACGAGGCACTCCTCGTCCATGTAGTGCCGGCGCTGGAACAGGTGGATCTTATCGTTGTCGCTCGCTGGCGCACCGTCGGCGATCTTCTCGATGCTCTCGACGAGTCCCGCGTAGAGCTCGACGGTGAAGATACGATCGTTGATCTGCTCGATCGCGCCGCGCATGAGCCCGAGCTGCGCCTGCGTCGGCATCAGCTCAGCTTTCATCCATAGCGCCATCTCTTCGTGCTGCTTCTCGACTTGCTTGAAGAGGTCGGGGAGCGTCTTTTCCTTCGTCTTGATCAAGGCAGCCTTGTGCGCCCCGACGTCCGGCGCCCCGTTCATGACGGCGAGCGCCTGCCCGCTGTCACCGGCTGCGTCAAGCGCCTCGCGTGGAACGATCCCGAGCTGTGCGGTAATGCGTTGAATCTCCTGAAGCAGCTCGTGCACGTTGCCTCGGCAGCGCTCGATCTGCGCGCGCAGGTACGCGCTGGGATCCCGCTCCGGGCGGGCTTGCTCGTCGAGCGCGTCGAAGTGCACGCGGCGGTACCAGCCGTGTACGCTTTTCAGCTCGACGTAGTTCGAGCCGACTTCGGTCGCGCAGCACAAGACCTCGCCATACTCCTCGCTTTTGTGCCACCACCACGAGCCGAGCGCCGGCGCCTCCCACTCGTGCTCTTCGCGGGTGGTCTCGTGTGCTTCAGTCGGTACGATCTTCACGGGCCTGCCCCTATAGCTTGGCCGCGTCCACGTTCTTCACGCGGAGTATCGCTTGCTGGATAGAACATGGTGGTCATACGGGACGCTCCTCGACGAGCTTGGCGAGCCACTCCGGCGTGCTGCGCGTCATCTTGTGCGCGAGCTGAATCAGCGACGGGGGCACCGGATCCCGTGGCGGGTCGGTCACGATCGCGATCTCCTCCGGCGTGTAACCGGCTGCGAGCCGCCACGAGACGAACGTCGCGCGGAACACCTGCGGATCGACACCGCCGCGGGCGCTGAGCATCTTCTGGATCGCGCTCGCCGAGAGGGCCTTCGTCGAGTTGATCCACTCGTACTGCCCGTCGCGCACGAGGCGCTTCGTCAGCGGGCGGAACACCGGCCCGCGGCGCGAGCCGAGCCACGTGAGCCACGGCTTAAGCGCGAGCGCTGCCGTGTACGAGAGTGGGACGCGGAAGGGTTTACGCTCGTCTCCCAGCGGAACCACCGTGGCTGGATAGCCTGTGAAGGCGTGATCGACACTCCACGTGTAGTCGATGTCCATCCCGGCGAGTGCCACGCGTCGCATGCCGGTCTCTAGTCCGACGACGATCAGCGCGAAGTCGCGCTTGCCTTGCGGGCTCGTGTCGCACGACGTCAGGAGCTCGATTGCGGCCTCCTTGGTGAGCGCCGGCTGCTGCCGCGTCGGCGCGAAGTTGAGCGCAGGATCACCTTCGCGCTCGGCCCACCAGTACGCCGCGAATTGCACGCTCGACAGTAGGCGATCGATGCTGCGCGGCAGGAGCTTCTGCTCGTGCAGATACGCACGGAACGCCTCGACGCGCTCGGGCGTCCAGCTGCGCGGATCGGTGCCGGCGAAGTCGATCCAGCGGTTCAGATCGCGGAGGTACTTACCTCGCGACGTGGGCGCGAGGATCGGGCTCGTCTGCACGACTTCATGCAGCACGCTCTCTCGGACGGTGGCTCGACGGGGCATCGGTGATCCTTCAGGTGCCTTGGTTGCGGTGCTCGATGGTGGATAGGATCTGGTTTAGCCGTAGTACGGCAGCCTCAACGCGCTCGCACCACGCTGCAAACCTAGGACGCGATCGCGAGGGTGCGGGCCGCGCGCGAGGCGTTCGAGCTCGCGCGACGTCATCCCCCATCCCCCTCGGGCGTCGCGGGTGGTGCCGGCAGCGCGGGCGGCGCGATATCCGGCGGCGGCAGGAGCTTGTTCGCGAGCGCCTCCAGGCCGGCGGTCCGCAGTGCGTGCGCGGTGAACGCCTCGATCTCTTGCTTCGCCGCGGTGACCACGCGATCGCTCGCCTCGTTGAACATGCGCAGCACGAACGGCACGTGCTCGGAGAGCTGACCGATCATGACGTCGAGCTCGATCTTGAGCCGCGCTTTCGCCTTCGCTGAGAGGCTCTTCGTCAGCTCCTCGATAGCCTTGCGTCGCTCACGCATCGTCGCGACACGATGCGTGAGCGTCTCATTGAAGTTGTTCTTGATGCGCTCGACCTCGGTCTCGATCTCCGGCGGATCCTCGATAATCTGCCCGTTGAGGTAACGGATCGTGCACGGCACGCCGAAACCCTGGTTCGGGGTCGTGATCAGCTCGACGAACTGCGCCGACGAGAGCTCAACCTCGATGAAGGCGCGCCCGTCGGCGTAGTAGCGATCGTGGTGGAGATCGTGCTCCAGCTTGCCCCCGCGAATACACAGCCGGACGGTGCCATGGTGGTCCTGGATCGAGCTGCCGAACAGCCGGCACCTACCGGTCCCGTTGTGCACCCGGTTGAACTGCACCATCCCGTAGGACGGATGCTTGAACGTCTTCTTCTCGTCGTCGCGGCTCATCGCTTCTCCCAACTTTCTTCGGTCTCCCAGGACCGCACGGGCGCGTCTTCGTGGTGTTAGGAAGCTGCGATCGCGCGGCAGCTTGCCGATGTTCGCGGAGAAGACTAGCGCTCCATGCGAAGGGTGACGGTGTTGACACCGGTGCCGCTCGCTTTGAACGAGCGGTCCGGCAATGGCTCGATCTCGCCACCGTGCTTGTCGACCCACGCGCGGAACTCGCGGTAGCGCTTGTCGTCGCGGAAGGTGACGCTCGATGGCAGCACCGAGGCGAGCCGACCCCCGGGCGCGAGCAGGTCGAAGGCGTGGCGCACATGATCGAGGTGATCGCCTTTCCCGACACGCAGGAACGGCGGGTTCATCACCACCGCATCGAACGGTTCGTCCGGTGCGTAGTCCATGAAGTCACGCTCGTCGGCGAGCGACACCCAGCTCCAGTCGTGGATCGCGCGGATGTTGGCGGCGAGCTTCTTACGGCGCTGTTCGTCGTACTCGACGGCGACCACGTGACGAACGCGCTGCCCGAGGCACGCCTCGATGAGCGCGCCCTCGCCAGCGCTCGGTTCGAGCACGATGTCGGACGGGCTGACCGCCATCTGCACGAGGTACTGCGCAAGCCCCGGCGGGGTCGCGAAAAACCCGCGATCCTGCGCGGTCGTGACCTCACCGGTCGCGAGCACCGCCTCGATCAGCACGCTCGGATCGCTCTCGAACACGTGCGCCTTGTGCTTGCGGCTCCACTTCCCGCCGCACGCTTCGAGCACCGTGTTGACCTTGGTGTAGAGCCTACGATCGAGCTGCGCGGTGATCTGCACCTGCGTAGGCGCATTGACCACGAGCCCCTTCGAGAGAACGTCGAGAACGTCGTCGGAAATCCGCATCACTTCCACTCCTTGACGAGCGCCGCGAGCCATGGCGGCGTTGAGTTGCGAGCCTGCTCAGCGAGCACGCTCATGTCGACGTAGGGCGCCATGTTGCGCCACTCGTCGCCGAAGGTCTTGTGCCCCGTGATCGAGGCGATCTGGATCGGAGAGAGCCCGGCCTCTTGCCGCCACGTCACGAACGTGTGCCGCAAGAGGTGCGGGTGCATGCCGACGATGCCGGCGGCGCGGGCGCGCGACTCGACGAGCTTATAGATGGCGCTCTTGCTGATCCCGTCACCGAGCTGGTAGACGAACAGCCCGCGCGGGCCAAGCTCGCGCGTGAGCCGCGGGAACAGCGGGCCGATGGTGCCGGCGTCCCGCTTGCGAAGCCACGCGCGCCATGTACCGATCGCGTGGAGCGCTGCGTCCGAGAGCGGGACCGGGTACTCGACCTCGCCGCCCGGTCCCTTGATCGGCACGACGATCGTCTGCTTGTTGATGCGCTCGAACGCGCAGCCGGCGAGCGACATCCGGCGCATGCCGGTCTCCAGGCCGAGCACGAGCAGCGTGCGATCGCGGTGCTCGATCGGCGTCCGCGCGCCCGCGCAAGTCGCGAGCAGCGCCTCGGCCTCGGGTCGCGTGAGCGCGCGCTGGGGCGCCTCATCACCGACGCCGCGCAAACCATTGCTGCCGCTCTTGCGGGTCTGGATCACAGCGAAGTCGATCGCACCGGTCTGCGTCGCGTACCACTTCGAGACGTAGCGGAGGCTCGCGGCGTACACGTTCGCGCTCCGCGGCGACACGCCGCGCGCGAGCGTGGCGTCGTACCACGCTTGCGCTTGCATGCGCGTCCAACCACGCGGATCGGTGCCGGCGAAGTCGAGCCACGAGTCGATCACGCGCCGGTACTTGTCGCGCGTCACCGGCGAGAAGTCGGACCGTTCGAGGATCTGGTGCAGGATGGAGCTCACTGCGGGCAGTCCTTCCCGCGCTCCTCGGGATCAAGTGTGAGCCCGTACCGCGCAGCGGCTTGGCGCAACGGCTGCCAGTCGTGATGGTTGTCGGATTCGCGCCACAGCTTGCGAATGCGATCGTGGATCACCTCGATAGGCTCCTCGACGCGCTCGATCGTGACGCGATACAGCGTGACCCTGACGATGCTGTTGATGCAGTTCGGCTCGGGCTGGCTGTAGATGCTCGGCTCGATGAAGGTCTCGATGACCTTTGGAAACGTGTCGCGTGGCGGCTGCGCGCGCTTGGTGCGCTTGTGCGGTGCGCGCTTGGTACGCTTGTGCGGTGTTGCCATCGTCGTTCACTCCATGCCGATGAGCCGACGGACCTTCTCGACGTTCTCGGGCGTCATGCCCGAGAACACGTCCCACACGGCCTTCTTCAGCGCTTCGAGCTCTTCGGTCAGATCCTCGTTCTTCTTCTTGAGCGCTTCGAGCGCCTCGATCTCGTCCTTCGCGGCTTCGAGCTTGTCCATCAGCTCTTCGATCTTCTTGTCGAGCTCGGCCGCATGATCATCAGCATCCACGCGCTCGCGGAGGACGTCCTCGAACGCCTGCGCTGCCAAGATGTCTCGGTCGATCGGTGCGAGTGCCGAGCACGTCGGCCTGAGCGCCATGTCAAGCAGCTCGACGGCTGGACCGGTAACGTACGGGATCGCGGCAGGATCCACGAACCGCAGCGACAACGCGGGCACGGACGCGAGCGCAGCCTCCTGCTCGACGAGCTTGAACACCTTCCGCGGGCGCTTAGTGCTGCTCACCTCAGCCTCCTCAGCGCCCACGAGGTCTCGACGTTGTTCCGCTTGGCGAACATCTTCGCGAAGTGTTCTGCACCCCGAGGTGTCTTGCGAACGGCCACGCGCACGCCGCTCACGTTGCACGGGAACTGTGCGAACACGTGCCACGCGTAGCCGGCGCGTACGAGCTGGCGCTCGCCCTTCATCGAGCAACCCTCCGATCGCGGGCGCGCCGCTCGCGGATCTCGGCGACCATGGCGCGCACACGCGTGGCCCACCACGTCTTCATGTCCGGGATCCGCCGCTCGATCTCATCGAGCTCGGCGTCGGTGACGGCCTTCGGAGCGGTGAAGTCTTTACGCCACGCGGCGTCATTCCAAGGGCATTGCCCAAGCGTCACGGACACTATTTCTTGTGCCGTCAGCTTGCGGAACGTACCGGAGAGCTTGGTGTGCTCGTCGCGACCTCCTCCGATGATGCAACCCTCCCACACGGAGAGCCCGTGTGGAGCATCGTCAAGCCCGAGATCGCCGAGCGCGCTGGTTCCGACCTCCTCGATGAACGAGCGCACGTGTGGCCCAGCAGTGAAGAGCACGGTGCCGTGCCCCTTCCCGTCGCACGCGACGATGGCGAGGCTCGGCTTCGTCCAGTCGTACCCATCAGCACCTTCGGGACCGTCGTCGAACAGCTCGGCGCCCCAGCTGCGCTCTGCCTCCAGCTCTTGCTCGGTCGGCGGCGGGCCGATCGGCTTCACCGCCTTGCGCAGCTCGGCGGCGTCGACGGTCGGCGACGGGGTGTTCTCTGCGAGCGCCAACCATCGCATGTCGGCGTTGAACGCCAGCTTGTTGGGTTCGATGACGGTCAGCACCGACGTAGCGTTTGCATCCTCGGTGACTTTCGGGATCGCCTGCCGGCGGCCGGCGGACGGCGCGGGGGGCTTGTTGGGTGGGTTGGACACGGGGCCTCCAGAGGGGTTGTTAAACTAGTTTTATCGACTGTCGGTTAATCCGTTAACCAACACCTATAAGGCCGACGCACCCGCGGCGTCAAGCTCTTTTCTGCCAGCGTGAAGGCGGCGATCGCCCTCGGAAGCAACGCCGGATTCGGATCAGACGCTTGACGTTAGCGCCAGGTAGCGGCGAATGAGGTACGTACTGAACTCGTAGCGCAACCGCGACTCGGGCTTAGGCTCCGATCCGAGATGCTTGATCCGCTCGAACTGCTTCTCGGGCAGCTCGACAAACAGCTCTCGGTACGGCGTCAGTTTGACGGTTCGCGAGCGTTCGTTACTCACGGGCCTGCTCCCACAGCATGCGAAGCTGATCGAGCTCGTTGAGGAATGCACGCGACGGCTTGCTCGCGAGCCCCCACTCGCGCCAGTCAAACTCGCCGAGCACGAGCGCGTCACCGAGATTCCAGCGTTGCGAGTTGTCGAGTCCCTCGAAGAACTCCTTTGCAGCCTCGACGGCACGCTGACGCTCCTTGACGATGCTCACGACACCCCTTCGATCGTGAGCGTCCAGTGCGCGCCGAACTCCTCGCGCCAGTCGCGCTTGATCGCATCGAGGCAGCGTTCCAGGCGCGCCTCCAACCACCCGGCGCCGTCCGGCGCGATCGACCACCCGCAGAGATCGAGCGCGCCTCTGCTACCAGGCTCGCCGTCGAGATTGAGGTACACCTCGTCGGG
>Ga0164243_10014006_pt1 | contig 11208 bp, 12 predicted proteins | sample OricompcompostOP_FD_108781 | JGI IMG/M metagenome (GOLD analysis project Ga0164243, IMG submission 108781) | Organic Plus compost microbial communities from Emeryville, California, USA - Original compost - Organic plus compost (OP) | ecosystem: Engineered > Solid waste > Mixed feedstock >... | reverse complement strand
GACGTGTTCGCCCGGCTCAAGGAACTCAAGCGCGGCGCGAAGATCCAGATCACCGACAAGGCCGGCAAGACCCACACCTTCGCCGCCCAGCGCTCCCAGCAGGTCGCCAAAACGCAGCTCCCCGCCCAGGAGATCTGGGGCCCCACGGACGGGCCGGCGCTCCGCCTCATCACCTGCGGCGGCACCTTCGACAGGAACTCCGGCCACTACCTTTCCAATGTCGTGGTGTACGCGTCCCAGGAGTCCTGATGCCGAAGCAGCTCGCCCAAAAAGCCGTCGTATCCCTAAGAGGCCGCCTGCTGATGGTCCGCAAAGCCCTCACCGACCCGCACCAGCCGGGCCGCTGGGAACTCCCCGGCGGCAGGGTCAAGCCGGGCGAGACGCCCGACGAGGCGCTCGTACGCGAGGTGCGCGAAGAGACCGGCCTCACCGTGCAGCCCGGGGAGGACCTCGCCCGCTGGTCGTGGCAACTCGGCGACACCACCGTGACGGCGATCGCCCGGCGCTGCACGCTCATCAGCGGCCGGCTGGACATGAGCGGCCACGACGACAGCGACCACATCGAGCGGGCCGCATGGGTGCGCCACGGGGACGTCCTCGGACTCGATCTCATCCCCAGCGCCCGGACTCCCATCGAGACCGTGCTGGCCAGCCTGTAAACACACGAAAGAGCCCGCCTCCCCACCTGCCGATGAGGCAAGCGGGAAGGCGGGCTAAGTCATCTATAAGCACGTGAGCCCCGCACTAGGGCGGGGCTCACGGCGGGATCGCCGCGACGACATGGCCATCGTACGCGCTCAAGCACGCGTGACGGCCGTCTCCTTCGGGGTCTGGTTCTGCCGCAGCAGCAGACCGAGGATCGCGGCGAGGGCGGCGATGATGACGCCCTGCTGCTCCGTCGAGAACGACAGACCGGGCATACCGAAGGCGACGATGCCGGTCAGGATGGTCTGCGCCGCACCAGTGATCGCCGCCACCACGACGGGACGGGTGGTCAGCGCGACGATCAGCGCCATCACGCCGTTGGCGATCGTCATGGTGTAGTCCGCGGCGTCACCCGTGATCACGCCGAAAGCGACCACGACCGCCAGCAGGGACTGAAGACCGTACAGGATGGCAGCGGGGTCGCGGCCGAGGATCTTCATCGAAGATGCTCCTCACTTGAGGGGATAGGACAGCCGGCTACTTGCCGACTTCGAGGGAGATGTGGACGTTCTCGATCTCGGAGCGGATGCGGTCTAGCAGGGCGTCCACGTCGATCGCGGCGTCCCGGTCCGCCAGCGCCTGAACGAGCGCTTTGATCGTGGCGTCCTGCGCGGCGAGCTGCTTCAGCACCTCCCGGTGCCGCTGGTAGCCGTCCTTGGTGTAGGCCCAGATCTGCCGGAAAGCGGTACGGGGGTCGATTTTCTGGCCGACGTCCAGAATGCCCTCGCGCGACGCCCACACGTCCTCAGGGACGGTGTGCGTGAAACGCTCATACACCCGGTCGGCGATCTTCTTCAGGTCGGCGTCAGACAGCGCCAAATCATCCTCCTGATACGTCGGGTAGCCGTAGCCGTAGATGCTGGTACTCGATCTCGATACCGTCTTGCGGTAGACGCCGTCCCCGTTGTAGTACTGGCCGGCCAGCGATCCGCTGGTGTTGCCGCCGATGGTCGTGATCGAGCTGCTGGACACGCTCTCCACCCACTCCACGTGGGTGCCGCCACCCTGCCCGTAGTAGACCATCGCACCCGGCTTCGGTGTGCTCCCCCACCGGCCGCGGCCTTTGAACCAGGCCACGCCCGTGAGGCAACCGGCCGTCCATGGGTAGTCGACGTCAGGCCGCAGACCTGCACGTTTCAGGCATACCGACAGGAACGAGTGGCACCACGGGTAGCCGTACCCGTCATGCGGGTAGCCGGGGATCCGGCCGAACTCCCGATTGAAGATCGTGTCGTTCGTTCCAGATTCGCGGTAGCCGATGTGCTTGGCCAGCTCCCGCCGCACAGCCTCGGTACTGCTCATGGCCTCGTCCCCTCTGCGTGCTGACGCCGCCGGTCCTGCCACATCCGGACGATGATCGCGAGCCTCCAGCCGAGCACCACCGGCACGCCGGCGAACGCCACCAGCCTGGCCACGATCAGCCAGGACGCGTCCGGCATCCACACGCGCAGCACCCACAGCGTCAGCACCGTCGCCAGCACGCTTTGAAAAGCCATGACGTGCCTTCCCGCCGGGGTCTCCCACCAGCGGGCCAGCAGCGCTTGCGCCAGCACGCACGCTAGCGCCAGCAAAGCAGCCACGACCAGGAATGCGTTGCCGATCAGATACAGCCCTTCATGCATGGTCACCCCCGTACGCGTCGCTCAGTAACGCCGAAAACCCGTTCGCCTCACGCAGCTCACGCAGCCGCGCAGCGATCGACCGGACATGGCCGGCACGCTCCTGCGCCTGCAGCAGGTCCTGCTGGGCTCGTAGTTTTGATTGGGCGGCGTCCTCAACGGCGCGTCTCAGCTCGTCATCGTCGTGCGTCATCGCGTAGCCTCGCTTTGGCGCTTCTTGATCTCTTCCAGCAGCGCCATCGCTGTCTGGCTGCTCTCCGCCGCGGCGGAGAGCGCGGCCTTGGTCTCCTCGGCGTGGGCTTTGCGGGTGAGGTCGTGCGCCGCGCGTTCGGAGTCGTAGAGGTCGCGCCACTGCTCGATCTCTTTGAGGAGCCTGTCTACGGTCGGCTTCGGCGCTATCCAGCCCCCCAAGAAGAGCACGAACGCGATCCCGGCCAGACCGGCGTTGAGGAGAATGCCGATGATGTTCGGGTCCTGCACGCATATACCTCTGTCCACCTCGTCAGGATTTGAGACGGGGGGTGCGCCGCCCGCGCGCATCCTCACCCGCGGGCGGCACGATCACGAATTCCACAAGCCGATCTGGATCGCGATCAGCGACCCGGCGACGGTCGGCGGGGCGGGAGTTGACGGCGGGATCGTGTCCGGGTTGGTCTGCTCGGTGGCCACCTCGGACCAGCGGGCATCACTCAGACACCTCGCATGCCTTCGAGCGCGAAGATGCCGTACATGGTGCCGCCCTGCGCGATCAGGTCTATGCGGTTGATGAGCGCCGACGTGTTGGACCAAACGCTGCCGAATTGGATGGTGGCCGGGCTGTCCTCTCGGACGGTACGACCGAGAACCGCCGCCTTTGTTGTGGTGAGCGGCTTTGAAATGTTCAACAAACATTCAAAGGGCTGGCCTGCGATGGCGCTTCCCGAGTCGCAGGAAATCTGAGTTTGAGAGGTGACTCTCGAAGACGTCGTGTTGGTGCCGCTTGCGAGCGTGTATTGAGTCGAGTAGTTCGAGCCCGAGTCGTTATTGAGTCTGAGGTACAAGAGGTTGCCGGTCATGATCGCAAACAGTGTGACTCGGAAGAACCGGAAGTTGGAGTCGAGGCTCTGCCAGGACACCGACGACACCGCCGAACCGGAGGCGATGACTCGCTTGTCGATCGGGATCCACATGCTCAGCAGGTGGCCGTTGACGTCACCGGCCGACAGGATCTCACCGGCGGCGAAGGTTTTATCGAGCGCCATCAGAACCCCAGCGCATTCTCATTCAGCCTGCCCAAGTTTGTGTTGTCGAGGACCAGGAAACTGCCGTACTTCGTTGCGGACTGCAGATTCCACGTTGTGATCCACGTCGCTCCCGTCGTCACATGCGAGATGCCTCGGATGAAAACATCACGCTCGATCGGATCCCCGCCGCCGCTGGGCTGTCGGACGATACGAATGCGATCGCCGATCTCCAGGCCGAGCACGAGCGGGAACAGCGTGTCCGGGTCGGCGTGCGCGTGAATCTCAATCGAGTCGAAGCGGACCTCGGGCTCTTTCGACACGTACAAGATCCAAGACGCGTACGCGGCGGTGGCGGTATCGGAGTCCAGGAGCAGATTCGACGCCTGATAGGTCTTGATCAGGAATTCCTCCTGGGAGGCGGCATCTCCCGCGACCTGCTCCAAGCCGCCTTCGCGTTGCGCGCGGATCTCGTTGTAGAACGTCGCATCGTCCGTCACCAACTTGGCCACCGCCGGGGTGAACGCGCCGCCCGCCCCGAACGTCGCCTGCACCGTGTTGCTCCGGCTCTCCAACAGCACCGCCTGCCGGTTCCGGAAAACCAGCTTCCCAGCCGCGTCGATGTACAGCTCACCGATCTCCGACTCGGCGACCGCCTGCAACTCGCTGAGCGCGTCGCCTTCGAGAGTCGTCGCCTGCAACGTCGAATCGCCGGTCGCGATCGAACGGTCAGCGTCCGGCCAGCCCGCACTGTCGAGGATGCGTTCCACGCGCGTGCCAGCGTCCTCGCCCGCGCCGACCTCGCTGACAGCGGCCCGCCTGCGGTTCCGCAAGACCTTGAACCCGTCCGTCGCCGTGACGGTGGCCTCGCTGTAGACGTCGGCGACGTGGTCGACGTCCCACTGGTCCACGAAGCCCCGAAACACGTCGTAGACCACGGAGTTCCACTCAGCCCGGATGCGGAGCGGACGCATCGGCGTGACCTTGGTGCGGACGCCGGTCGCGTGCGGCCCGTCCAAATTGGTGGGGTCGAACCGCCTGTCGGTGTTATCCACATGCACCGTGGCGGTGCCCGCGTTGTAGCGGATCACCGGGCTCACCACCCGGTCCGAGCCACGCCGCACCGTGATGCCCCGCTTGGCCGCCAGCGTCACGTCCGTCCAGGTCCCCTGCACCGGCCCGATCCGCTGATCGGACACGGCGACGTTGTCCATGTACCAGTAGCCGCCGGCGTCGCGCTGCAGGTGCCATTCGATGCCGTTCGGCTTGCCGTTGGGCCATGCCAGCGTGCTGGAGATGGCGTGGTCGGTGGCGATGGAGCTGTCCGGGTCGTCGAAACGCCAGATCTCGGCAGTGCCGTTGCCGCTGCCGTCGATGGTCCAACGCATCTCCAGCCGCACCCACTGCCCGGTGGGGCAGGCCGTGCTCAGCGGCGCGGCGATGGCCGTCGAGTAGCCCTGATAGATGCGGATGATCCGGTTGCTGAAGATCCACACGCCGGAGACGGGCCCGCCGGGCCCCATCAGCACCGCCACGCGCTGGCTGCCGCTGGTGGCTGACACCAGGTACATGTACAGGCGGGCACAGATCGTGTCGCCGGTCTGCGTGACGCCCGTCCAGTCCATGTGGCAGTCCGCGCCGCTGGTGGGGTTGAACGCCGCCAACCCCGATCCGCCGAACGCCTGCGTGTTGCTGAAGCGCGGCGAGCCGGTGATCGAGTTGAAGGCGTTGCCGCTGTTGCCGCCGCTGTTGCCCGTCGTGATCGTCGTATTGTTCGTGCCGCCGTCGAAGCTGTTGGTCTTCGCGTTCCCCGCGGGGGCAGCGTTGTCGAACATCACCTCGACGGAGATCCGCGGCAGGCTCACCGTCGCCACCCATCGCCAGAACGCCGCTCGAACTCCTGGATCGACCGCACCACCCGGGCGCCGATCTCCGGCCCAGAGTCCAGGCCGCCGTTCACCGTGATGTTGTAGACCGGCTGCGGCCGCCACGAACCACCAGAGACGGGCGACACCGCGCTACGCGACACCGGCATCGTCCGATAGAACCGGCCGCCGAACCGCTCAGCCACCTCCGAAAGAATCTCCTCGGAGCGACTGCGCTTGCTCGGCGCCAACGGAATGTACGCCTCACCGCCCGTCTCCGGCTCCGCCCACACCCGGATCGTGTTCGCCGAAGCGATCTGCGCCACATGGTTCTCGCCGCCGCCGGCGAAACGCTGGATGCCGCCGTCAGCGAAGGCCAGGATGCCGCCGTCAGCCATCTGGACGGCGGCCCGCAGCGCCTCCCGCGAGAGTTCGTCCTGATACTCGGTCTTGACGAACACGTTCACCGTACGGTCCTTGCCGATCCCATTGTCGATCTCGATACCGATCGCCCGCGCCGCCTCGAACACGCTCTTACGGCCGCCATCCATGCCCTCCCGGACCTTGTCGGCCACCTCCTGACCACGCGTCCGGGCGATGTCCCGCAGCACCGGGCCCGCCGCGGCGAGGTTCTCGGCGAACACGTCGCCGGCTTCCTTGCCGGACCGCTTGTGCAGGTCCACGAAGTGCTTGAGCTCGGGCTCGGTCATCTGCGTCATCAGCTCGACGACCTGCGCCCCGCCCGGTCCCAGCTCGGCCAGTTCCTTGAGCATCTCGTCCGGCACCCGCCCGGCCAGCGAGATGAGGTTGTCGGCCCACTTCTCCTGGGCCTTGACCTGCTTCTCCATCTCCGCGATGAGCTGCTGCGTGGTGACCGCCGCGGTCTCGCCCAGGCTGCCCCAGCTCTTCTTGACGTCGTCGTGCGCCTTGACCGCGTCGGCCGCTGCGTCCTTACGGGTCTTGCGCAGCGCCTCCTCGGCATCGGTGATCTCACGGGCGGCGTCCTTCATCGCCTTCGCGGCGTCCTTCTCCGCCTCAGCCACGCCCTTCTTGGCCTTGAGCACGTCAGCCGCGCCGTCCTTACGGACCTGGTCCAGTTCGGCCTCAGCCTTGGCCAGGGCGCGCTCCGCGTCCTCCTGCTGCCTGGCCGACTCCCGGCGGGCGTCGGCCAGGCCCTGCTCGGCGGCCGCGACAGCGCGGGCGTTCTCCTCACGCTGCTTGGCGAGGTTCGCTTCCGCCTCACGCTCGGCCTGCTGTGCCTGTGCGATGCGCTCGCGCGCCTGGATGACCTCCGCGCTGCCGTCGACGCCGGCGCGGTGCGCCTCGTCCAGTTCCTGGCGGAGCTCGGAGTTGCGCTGCCGGATCTCTTCCAGCCGCTGCAACGCCCGCCGGTAGGCCAGGTCAGCCTCGCGCCGATCCAGGTCGCTCGCGTCCGGGTCAGTGGCGATCTCCTGCATGCGCTGGCGGGCCCGCTCGATCGCCAGCTCCGCCGACTCCTCGTCCAGCGCCGCGCCGACCTGCGACCGCTCCAGATCCTGGATGCGTTCGATGGCTCGCTCGCGAGCCTCGTTGAGGTCGTCGAGGGCGTCGCGGGTACGAGCGTAGGCGTCCTGAACTCGCCGCTCGGCCGCCATCTCCCGGTCAGCGGCATCCGCCCGCGCGTCAGCGACCTTCTGCGCCGCAGCCTCGATCTTCCTGCTGCTGTCCTCGGCGACGTCGGCCACCCGCCGCTGCGCGTCGGCCACCTTCTGCTGGGCGTCGGCCACCCGACGGGCCGCGTCTTCCTGCGCGGCGGCCAGCGCTTCCTCCGCCGACCGGATCCGCTCGGCGTTCTCCTCCGCCTGCTCCGCCGCCCGCTCCCTGGCGTCGGCTACCTCACGCTTGGCCCGCTTGATCTGCTCGGCGTTGCGCTGCTCGACTTCAGCCAGCCGCTGGGCTGCCTCAGCCTGCCGGTCCGCCGACGACACGCCCGACTGCGACGCGGCCGCCTGCGCCGACTGCAGAGCGCCGGAGATCGACCCGAACTGAGTGAACGCCTGCGACCACGAGCCGATCATCTTCTGCGCGGCCGCCACCGCGTCATCCCCAGCCAGCCCATACGCCTGCGCCAGACCAGCCATCTGATCCGCTAGCCCGGCCGCCATCACCTTCTGGTCGCCGCCAGCCGCGTTCAGCTGCTTCATCGCTCCTTCGAGCGAGTCGACCTTGGTCGTCTGCTGGCCGGTGGCGTCGGCGTGATCCTGCGCCTTCTTCTGCGCTTCGGTCAGGGTCTTGTTGTAGTCGCCCATCATGAAACGCAAGCGGCCGATGGCGTCGCCCTGCTCCTGCGCCTTGACCCGGCCCTCATCCCACGGCCACACGATCGGGATGGCCCACTGGTCGACGATCTTCTGGTGTTCTTCCTCCAGGCCGCCCAGCTGCCGGTTCAGCTCGTCGGCGGCGTCCTTGTTGCCGCTGAACGCCGCGGTGACGAGATCGACGCTGATGCCGAGGGCTTTGGCGTCGGCGATCAGGCCGTCGTCGACGAGCTGCGCGTTGATCTTCTCCTTGGTGGCGTCCGCGATCGCGCCGTGATCCTCGATGATCGCCCGCGTGAGCTCCTCGGTGCGCGCCGCCGTCTCCGCCTGCGCCTGCCCGAACAGCAACGCAGCGGCCGCGGCGGCGGCCAGCGCCAGCCCCCACGGCCCGGTCAGGAAGCTTCCGATGCTCGACAGGCGGCTGGCCATCGCCGCGCCCCGCGGCCCCATGTCGGCGATCGTCTTGTTGAACTCCACCATCTTCGGCACGGCGATCATCGCGGCGCCGCCCACCAGCGTGGCCGCACCAGCCAGGCCGCCCACCACGGTCGCGCCCGTCTTCACCGGGCCCGGCAGGTCCTGCAGCATGCTGATCCAGCCGGACAGACCCTCAGCGACGTCACCGACGACCGGCAAGAACGTCTGCCCCAACGTGATCGCCAGGTCGTTGACGTTGTTCTGAGCGATCTGCATGCGCGAGGCGGTGGTTTCGTACCGCTTGGACGCCTCGTCGGTGAGCGCAGTGTTGTCCACCCACGCCTGCTCACCCGTCCGCAGGCTCTCCGCCAGCAGGTCACCGGCGTTGGCCGTACGCATCAGCGCGTCCCGAACCTCGACCTCGGTGAAACCGAGCTGCTGCAGCGTCGAGAACAGGCTGCCGCCCGAGGACTCCACTCGGCCCAGACCCTCGATGAACGCAGTGATCGCCCCTGCAGCGTCCTGCTCGAACTTCGCCGCGAACTCGGTCGCCGACATGCCCGCCACCTGGGCGAACTTGTTCAGCTTCTCCCCGCCGGAGTCCACCGCCTGCGCAATCGAGATCATCACGCGGGAGATGGCCGAACCGCCCATCTCCGCCTCGATGCCCACGCTGGACAGGGCACTCGCGAACGCGAGGACCTGCGGCTCTGTCATCCCGACGGTCTTGCCCGCACCTGCGATCCGCAGCGACATCGCCAGGATTTCCGACTCCGTCGACGCGCCGTTGTTACCCAGGGCGACCAGCGCCGCGCCGAGCTTGTCGGTGTCGTCGCTGCTCGTGCCCATGATATTGGACAGGCGGGCCAGCGCGGTAGCCGCCTCCTCGGCCGTCAGGTCCGTCGTCGTGCCCAGCTGGACCATGACCTTCGTGAAGGCAAGAATGTCTTCACGCTTCACACCCAGCTGACCGGCCGCCTCCGCAACGCCAGCGATCTCCTTGTGCGTGGCCGGCAGTTCGCGCGCCAGCCCACGCAGCGCGCCCTCCAGCTGCGCCATCTGCTGCGGGGAGCCGTCAACGGTCTTCGTCACACCAGCCCAGGCCGACTCCCAGTCGATCGCCGCCTTCGTGGCGAGCCCGATCCCGGCCGTCGCAGCGGCGCCGAACGCAAGCAAGCCCTGCCCGACGCCGACCATGGCGTCACGCTGCTGCTGGGCCGCCCGCTCCAACTTGGCCAGCTCGCGCGCGAACGCCTTCGCCGACTCGTTGCCGTTCCTGAAGCCCGAATCATCCCACTTGCTCTTGAGTTCGATGACCAGGTCACGCGTCGCCACCGGTCACCTCCTCGTTCCGGAACATCACCACGTGGATTCCGCGCCCATCCTCAGGCGAGATCGACTCCTTAGCCGCTTCCTTGACCTCGCAGCCCCGGCACCGCCGCGGCTCGGCGATGTACGCGTACCGGTGACCGCCCTTGGACTCGTCCCACTCATCTGGGCGGGTACCGCAGCTCGGGCACTGCTCACGGCGCCGGATGTAGTGCCAGATTGCCTTGTCCCGGTCATCCTGCCGCCAGCGCAGGAACTCCGAGTGCGGGATGCGGTACTCCGCGCAGACGTCCAGCTCCAGAGCTAGGGTTCGATCTGCGCCCAGCCTTTTGGGAGCGACTCGTCCGGCGTGCGCGCGTTCACCCGGATCGCCGCGTTGCACAGCTCCGTACGCTCCGGCCCCGACAGCACGTTCTTGAAAATGTGCTCCCAGTCTTCGGCCGACCGGCCGGACTCATCCGAGGCCAGCAGACACGCCTTCGGGAACGTGACCGTGTTGAACAGCCTGTCGTCGGTGTCCGGCCGCGGCGGATGCGCCGCCATGAGCGCCTCGAACTCATCAGCCGGCAGCGCCCGTAGCGGGATGAACTCGTAGCAGTCCCGCAGCCGTTTCTCGGCCCGCTTCAGATCGGTTTTGGCCTTGCGGAGCGCCGCCTCGTCGGCAGCGTCGCCCTGGATCTGCAGAATCTGCAGCAGGGTGCGGGCCCGCTCCACCTCACGGCGCGCCTCAGTGTCGTCGTCGATCCGGATCGGGTGCTCAGCCGACAGCCGAGGCCGGCTGAGCAGACGGTCCTTCTTCGTCATGACGGGATGATCACGTTCTCGGCGGGCTCGGACGTGATCGCGTACTGGATCACCAGCCGGGCAGCTTCGGCGCCCATCGACCGGGTCTTGCCGACGCTGAGCACGCGGACCGGGAACACGTCCATCAACCGGCCGGCGACGTCGCCGCCGTCCAACCACACGATGAAGCCGTCCTCGTCGCGCGGCATCAGGTCGCGCACGTCGTCGCCGTCGTCACTCGCATAGAAAGTGATCGACGACTCATCCGCCTGGGTCAGGCCCGGAATGTTCGACACGAACCGGCTGTTCAGGTCGGGAGTGTCGATCTTCGCGCCTGACACCATCCAGCCGCTAATGTCGGCGATGTCCTTCGACAGGTCGGCACCTGCGTTCAGCTCGGCGCGCGCCGGCGCCGAGATGTCGCTGATGCTCGCCACCCAGTAGCACTTAGTGATACCCGGCCGAAAGAAGCGGGTAGCCGGCGTGATCGGCGTTGCGGCCATTACTCATCCCCCTTGGTGGTGCTGCGCCGGCCACGCGGCGGCGTTTCGGGCAAAGCAGAAGTCCCGGCAACCGTCGGGGCTTCTGAGGTCTTGGTGGCCTTACCGGCCAGGCGGCGCGGCGGCCGCGGCGGCGGCGGATCGGTCAGGTCCCAGCCGGCACGCTGGTACTGCCACAGCGCCGACGCGGACACCGGCACCTTGCGCGCGCCGCCGTCAATCTGAGGGTGTGAGATCCACACCTTGTCCATGAGCCCTCCTTACGAGCTCGCGCCAGCCACGACGATGTCGCACGTGACCGAGCTGCCTGAGCCGGAGTTGACCAGGTTGATCAAGTCGCCCGTGTCCGCGGTGACGGCCGCGCCGGTGGCACTCGGGTCGAACCAGACGAACAGCCCGCCCGGCTTCACAGCAATGCCGTCCCCGGCTGCCAGGAACAGCGGCGCGCCCGCATCGCTGTCGCGCACCACGTT
>Ga0164243_10014005_pt1 | contig 11209 bp, 10 predicted proteins | sample OricompcompostOP_FD_108781 | JGI IMG/M metagenome (GOLD analysis project Ga0164243, IMG submission 108781) | Organic Plus compost microbial communities from Emeryville, California, USA - Original compost - Organic plus compost (OP) | ecosystem: Engineered > Solid waste > Mixed feedstock >... | reverse complement strand
CCTCCCCGACGTCCGCCCGCTCGCCACCGCGCAGGGCCAGCCGCTGGTCTGGGCCCGCACGGTACGGCGCGGCCGCGTCGTGTACGACGCCCTCGGCCACGACGTGCGCTCGTTCGACAGCCCGGTCCACCGCCGCCTGCTGCAACGCGCCGCCTTGTGGCTGCTGAAGCGCCCGGTCGTGCTCGGCGACTGACCCGCCGGACGCCGGCCTCGAACCGGCGCCGGCCTCCTGCCGGAGAGATCGCCGAGGCGGGGGAGCCGCCGGAGCCGGAAACCCGCCGGGGCCGGGATGCTCGGCGGCCGGCCCGCCCCGCGTCAGCCCTCGGCGCCGACGTCGGCCTCCGCGCCCCCGCGTGCGGGGGCATCGCCGGAGCCGGAGGCCTCGCCCGGGGCCGAATGGCCGGGCTCGCCCCCGGGCCGGGCCCGCAGCACGCGGGCCGACTCCGACTCGTGCGCGATGCGGCGCAGCACGTCGAAGACCCTGCCGTACATGACCGTGCCCACCACGATGGCCTCCACCGCCCGGTCCCGCGGGCCGTCCAGCGGCACGGCGCGCATCTCGTGGTCGCGCACCAGCCGCAGCGCGGTCTGCGCGTACGGCAGCAGGCTCTCCGCCGTGGCGGGCAGCCCCAGCCGGCGCATCGCGAGCAGCGTGTGGGCGAGCTCGTCGCGGGTGGGCGCCATCGGGCTGACCCGCCAGCCGAGCGAGACGATCAGCCGGTCCACCTCGGCGCGGGCCGCCCGCCACCGCTCCTCCGCCTCCGGGTCCCGCTCGCCCGGCGGCTCGGTCCTCGGCCCCAGCGCGTAGTGGGCGGTGCCGAGGATCTCGTGCATCGGCAGCGTCTCGTCCTCGACGGCGGCGATCACCTGCCGGATCGAGGCGAGCGGCAGCCGCCCGACCTCCAGGAGCGCGCGGATCAGCCGCAGCCGGTGCAGGTGGCGCTCGCCGTACACGGCGCGGGTCGCGGCGGTCTGCTCGCCCTGCGGGAGCAGGCCCTCGCGCAGGTAGTACTTGATCGTGGGGATGGGCACCCCGGACGCCGCGCTCAGCTCGGAGATCCGCATGCGTAGATAGTACTCCTATCCAATGCAGCCCTCCCGGAAGACCCGCCGCGTTTCGCCTCGCCGAGCCGCCGTCAACGTCCTGACCAGGGCTTTCTTCTGGTTAACCTGACTTGACTACCCGGAGTCATGAGAATTATTTTCACGGGAACAGTACGTCGACGGAAGGATTGCCTGTGGCCGTAGGCGCCCTGGCACGCATCGAGACCGAGCTGCCGCACCTGCCCGGCGCGCTGCGCAAGGTGGGGGAGCTCATCCTCGCCGACCCGGCCGAGGCCGCGCGGTCCACCATCGTCGCGCTCGCCGAACGCAGCGCCACCTCGGCCGCGACCATCACCCGGTTTTGCCGGGCATTCGGTTTCGCCGGGTACGCTGAGCTGCGGGTCGCGCTCGCCACCGAGACGGGGCGGGCCGCGCAGGCCGGCTGGGGAGTCGGCGTGATCGGCCAGGCGATCGGACCGGGCGACCCGCTCGACGACGTCGTCGAGATGATGGCCGCGGCGGACGCCCGGCTCATCCAGGAGACCGCCGCCCAGCTCGACCTCGGCGTGGTCGCCAAGGTCGCGGACGCGATCACGGCGGCGGGCCGGGTGCTCGTGTTCGGCATGTCGACCAGCGGCGAGGTGGCCGGCATGCTCAGCGGGCGGCTGCGGCGCATCCGGGTGCCGTGCTGGAGCCACCGCGACCCGCACCAGGCGCTCGCCGACGCGGCCCTGCTGGGGGAGGGCGACGTCGCGATCGGCGTGTCCCACCAGGGACGCACCCGCGAGGTGCTGGAGACGACGGCGGAGGCCGCCGGGCGCGGCGCGCTGACCGTCGCGGTCACCTCGTTCGCCCGCTCCCCGCTCGCCGAGCTCGCCGACCTGGTGCTCACCACGGCGAGCCGGGAGACCACCTTCCGCCCGTCCGGCCTCGCCGCCGTGCACTCCCAGCTGTTCGTGCTGGACGCGGTGTACGTGGCGGTCGCCCAGCGCACCTACGAGCGGACGACCGAGGCCTTCGACCGCACGATCAAGGCCCTGGACAGCCACCGAGTCGAAAGGAACTGATCCGTTTTGCACATCGGCGCCACCGAGTACGTCCGGCACGTGGAGGAGCTGGTCCGCGAGGTCTCGCGGACCCAGGCCGAGCCGGTGCGCCGCGCCGCGGAGCTCATCGTGGCCGCGCTGCGCGAGGACGGCATCGTCCAGGCCTTCGGCTCCGGCCACTCCGAGGCCATCGCCATGGAGATCGCCGGCCGCGCCGGCGGCCTCGTGCCGAGCAACCGCCTCGCCCTGCGCGACCTGGTCCTGTACGGCGGCGAGCCGCCCGAGATCCTCACCCGCGAGCTGGAGCGCGACCCGGCCGTGGCCAGGCGGATCTACGATCTGGCCCCGGTGCGCCCCGAGGACGTCTTCGTGCTCGTCTCCAGCTCGGGCGTGAACGGCTCGATCGTCGAGATGGCCACCCTGGTCAAGGAGCGCGGCCACCCGCTGATCGCGTTCACCTCGGTACGGCACAGCGACGCCATGCCGTCCCGCCACCCGTCCGGCCGCAAACTGCTCGACCTGGCGGACGTGGTGCTCGACAACGGCGCGCCGTACGGGGACGCGGTGCTGCCGGTGCCCGGCGGCGCGGCCGTCGGCGCCGTCTCCACGATCACCTCGGCGCTGCTCGCGCAGATGGTCGTCGCCGAGGTCGTGCGCACCCTGCTGGAGGCGGGCCAGACCCCGCCGCTGTATCGATCCGTCAACGTCGTCGGGGGCGACGAGCACAACCGGGAGCTGGAGGCCCGCTACGCGGGACGCATCCGCCGGGGGGCCTGACCCACGACGAGCCCGACCGGAACCGGCCCGGCCGGAACCCCTAGGAGGTCTCATGTCATCCACCCCCCTCACCAGACGTCAACTGCTGCGCTCGGCGGTGGCGGCGGGCACGCTGCTGCCGTTCGCCGCCGCCTGCGCCACCCCGGTCGGCGGCGGCGCGGGCGGCGCCGGGCAGGCGCCCGCCGCCGGCACCGTGAGCGCGGCGAACCCGCTCGGCGTGCCGGAGGGCGCCCCGTTCGAGGTCGTCATCTTCGACGGCGGCTTCGGCGACGCGTACGCCAGGAACGTGCACGAGCCGCTGTTCCGCACCCGGCACCCGAAGGTGCGGATCAAGCACACCGCGACCAAGGAGGTCGCCAAGACGCTGCAGCCGCGGTTCGCCGGCGGCAACCCGCCGGAGTTCGTCAACAACTCCGGCGACAACGCGATGGACTTCGGCGCGCTCATCCAGGACGGGCAGGTCGCCGACCTCACCCCGCTGCTCGACGCGCCGAGCTGGGACGACCCGAACGTGAAGGTGCGCGACACGCTGCTGCCCACCGCGATCGAGTTCGGCACCTACGATGGAACGTTCCACGTGCTGCCGTACGCGAACACGGTCTGGGGCATCTGGTACTCCACCAAGCTGTTCCGCGAGAACGGCTGGCAGGTGCCGAAGACCTGGGACGAGTTCCTCGCCCTGTGCGAGACGATCAAGAGGTCGGGCAGGGCCGCGCCGTTCACGTACGCGGGCAAGCACCCGTTCTACATCTACGAGACCATCCTCACCCTGGCCGCCAAGATCGGCGGCCCGGACGTGCTGCGGAACATCGACAACCTCGCCGACGGCGCGTGGGCCGCCGAGCCGCTGCGGCAGGCCGCCGCGGCCTGGGCCGAGGTCGGCGCGAAGTACCTCATGCAGGGCACCGCCGGGCTCGACCACGTGCAGACGCAGACCGCGCACAACAAGTACCAGGTGGCGATGCTGCCGAACGGCTCCTGGCTGGAGAACGAGCAGAAGGACTCCACCCCGGACGACTTCGGCTACGCGATGTTCCCGCTGCCGTCGTTCTCGTCATCCGACGCCATGCCGTACGGCACGCTGCACGCCCGCCCCGGCGAGGAGTACTTCGTCTCGGCCCGGTCGGCGAACCCGCGGGCCGGCATGGAGTACCTGCGCGCGATGCTCTCCAAGGAGGGCGCCGGGCGGTTCACCGAGATGGTGAGCACGCTCACCGTGGTGCAGGGCGCGGAGGGGCGCGACCTCAGCCCCGGCCTGCGCAGCGCCGCCGCCGCGCTGAAGGCGGCGGGGGACAACACGGTCTACTTCCGGTTCCGGCAGTGGTACGCGGAGCTGCACGACGAGGTGGCCGCGGCCACCGGCCAGCTGATGAACGGCAGGCTCACGCCGGACGCGTGGGCCGAGCGCATCCAGCGCAAGTCGGACCGGCTCAAGAACGATTCCTCGGTCAAGAAGTTCCAGCGCTGAGCCGGGAGGACGACCATGACGCACGGCAGGACACGCTTCATCGCCGGGTTCCTCGTGATCCCGGTGCTGCTCTACCTCGTCTACGTGATCTCCCCGTACGCGCAGGCGTTCTACATCGCGATGACGAACTGGCGGGGGGTGAACGCCAACCCCGAGTTCGTCGGCCTGGAGAACTTCCGGCGGCTGCTCGACGACTCGGTGTTCTGGACGGCGGTCGGGCACAACCTGCTGCTGCTCATCCTGCTCCCGCTCGGCACGATCTCCATCGCGCTGTTCTTCGCCTACCTGCTCAACGCCGGCGGCGGCCGGCGCGGGGTGGACGGCGTGCGGGGGTCCGGCTTCTACCGGGTGGTGTTCTTCTTCCCGCAGGTGCTCGCGGTCGCGATCATCGCGGTGCTGTTCCAGCAGGTGTTCCGGCCCGACCGGGGCGGCATGCTGAACGGCCCGCTGACCGCGCTCGGCCTGGAGCCGATCGGGTTCCTGTCCGACCCGCGCATCGCGCTGTGGTCGGTGCTCGGCGTGCTGATCTGGCAGGCCGTCGGCTTCTACGTGGTGCTGTTCTCGGCCGGCATGGCGTCGATCCCGCAGGAGCTGTACGAGGCCGCGCAGATCGACGGCGCGGGGCGCGTCCCGATGTTCTTCCGGGTGACGCTGCCGCTGCTGTGGGACACCGTGCAGGTCGGCTGGATCTATCTCGGCATCGCCGCGCTCGACGCGTTCGCCGTCGTCTGGGTGATGACGGCCGAGCAGGGCGGGCCCGACCACTCCACCACCGTGATCGCGGCGGAGATCTACCGCAACGCGTTCGACTACTTCAAGTTCGGCTACGCCTCGGCGATGGGCGTGGTGCTGTTCTTCTTCACGATCGCCTTCGCGGCGCTGGCCATGCGGCTGTCGCGGCGTGAGCGCATCGAGTTCTAAGGGGTGCCCATCGTGATCATGGACAAGGTCTCCGACCGGACCACGCGCCGGGGCGCGCGCCGCGGGGCGCACCGGGCCTCCCGCCAGGGCCTCCGCCGCGCCTTCGACCGGGCCTTCCGCCGGCCCGCCCACCGGCCCGAGGGGCAGGTCCCCCGGCGGCCCGAGCCGAGCCCGCGGCTGTCCCGCACCGCCGTACGGCGGGAGCGCAAGGTGCGCCTCGGTCCGCTGTCGCACCTGTCCCATGCCGCGCTGGTGATCTGGACGATCCTCGTCGTGGTGCCGCTGGCCTGGACGTTCCTCGCCTCGTTCAAGAGCGAGGACGAGATCTTCAGCGGCGCGTGGACGATGCCGGCCGCGCCGCGGTTCGACAACTGGGCGAGGGCCTGGGACCAGGCGCACGTGGGGCAGTACTTCCTGAACAGCGTCATCGTGGTGGCGTTCAGCACGTTCGGCACGATGCTGCTGGGGTCGATGGCCGCGTACGTACTCGCCCGCTATCGGTTCCGCGGCAACCGGGCGATCTACCTGCTGTTCGTCTCCGGCCTGGCGTTCCCGGTCTACCTGGCGCTGACGCCGCTGTTCTTCGTCGTGCAGAACATCGGGAACATCCCGGTCATCGGCCCGTTCCTCGGGCTGAACACGCACGGCGGGCTCATCCTCGTGTACATCGCCTACTCGCTGCCGTTCACCGTGTTCTTCCTCGCCGCGTTCTTCCGCACGCTGCCGACGGCGGTCGCGGAGGCGGCCTTCGTGGACGGCGCCTCGCACACCCGGGTGTTCTTCCAGATCATGCTGCCGATGGCCCGCCCCGGCATCGTCAGCGTGACCATCTTCAACGTGCTCGGCCAGTGGAACCAGTACCAGCTCCCGCTCGTGCTGCTCAGCGGCGAGGCGCGGGACAAGTGGGTGCTCACCCAGGGCATCGCGAGCATCTCCACCTCGGCCGGGTACGACGCCGACTGGTCGGCGCTGTTCGCCGCGCTGAGCATGGCGATCCTGCCGATGCTGATCATCTACTCGGTGTTCCAGCGGCAGATCCAGGCCGGGCTCACCGCCGGCGCGGTCAAGTGACCGTCACTGCGGCGGCAGGTTCTTCAGCGCCTCCCGGCGGCTCAGCCCGCTGATGCCCTTCGCCTCGACGTACCGGATCACCTCGCGCGGGTTCACCTTGGCGTACTCGCGCAGCGCCCAGCCGATCGCCTTGCGGGCGAAGAAGTCGATGTCGGACAGGCTCGGCTCGATGCACGCGTACAGCAGGCCGGTGTCGGTGTCCTTGCGGAACTTGTTCTGGCACAGGATCGCGGTGCGCCGCTTCCACAGGTCGCCATCGCGCGCCCACTCCAGCATGAGCGGGCGCATCGTCTCCGGGAAGTCGCGCAGCAGCGGGCCGATCCGGTTGATCGCGATCTCGTCCACCAGGTCCCACCACGCCCCGGTGACGATCATCTCCTCGTACATCGGCAGCGTGTAGAGGGTCTGCCAGCGGCGGTAGTAGCGGAAGCCGGACAGCTCGATCGCCGCGTACCGCTCCTCGCGGAACTCGGCCTCCCGCCACAGCGTGAGCACCGCGCGCCGCCACTCGGGCGCGGACTCGATGCGGTGCTCGGCGAACACCGCCCGCAGCGCGGCCCGGCGCGGCGCGGCCTGCACGCCGAGGAACGGCATCGCCGACTTCATGTACGCCTGCATGACCGGCGCCTTGGCGGGGTCGGCCACCTCGGTGAGCGCCAGCCGTACGGCCTTCTGGAGCGGGGTCATCCCTGCTGGCTGGTGCGCGCGCCGGTGGCCAGGCCGTCGAACAGGATCGTGATGTACTGGTCGGCGAGCGCGGCGGGGTCGAGCCTGCCGCCGGGCTGGAACCAGCGCACCGTCACCCAGATCGAGTCGCGGATCATCCGGTAGGTGAGCTTGGGGTCCACGTCCGCGCGGAACCAGCCGTCGGCCTGGCCGCGCTTGATCTGGTCCACCCACATGCGCTCGACCTCGTCCTCGGCGGCGACCAGGTAGTCGAACCGGTCGCCCGGCAGGGAGCGCAGGTAGCTCCAGTCGTTCTGCATCACGGTGATCGCGGCGCGATGCGGTTCGATGGTGCTGAACGCGATGTGCACCATCCGGGCGAGCACGTCGCGCGGCTCGCCGCCCTCGGCGAGGACCGCCCGGTAGCGGCCGATGAGGTCGTCGAGGAACGTCGACAGCACCTCGTCGACGATCGTCTCCTTGGAGTCGAAATGGTGGTAGAGGCTCCCGGAGAGGATGCCCGCCTCCTTGGCGATCTCCCGTACCGTGGTGGCCTGGAACCCCTTCCTGGCGAAGATCTCCGCGGCGAGCCGCACCAGGTGCTCGCGCCGCTCGGACGCCGAGCCGGCGCCGCCCTGCCCCCGCCGTGACGCGTTCCCCCGGCCGCGACCCGCGCCGCCCGCGCCGCGGGCCCCGCCGGGCGTGTCGTCCTCGGACATGGCGGTGCCGCGGGAGTTCGTTCGCGTTTTCACGCCCCCATTATGAGCCTCCGCGCAATCGCTTGTTCGCCAGACTCCGCCGGGAAAATTGCCCGGACAACCATGATTCACCGCAAGTCGTATCTCCAGTGATCTCCGTGAAGTCCGGTACGCGGGGGATGCGGGTTGTGCAGGATCGATGGCATGGCGAAGTTGGGCTATCCATTCACCCTGGGAGTCGCCTCCGGTGAGCCGCTGCCGGACGGTGTGATCATCTGGACCCGGCTGGCGCCGGACCCGCTGAGCAGAACCCCGGACCGGCCCGGGGGCATGCCCGACGAGAGCGTGCTGGTGCGCTGGCAGGTCGCCGAGGACGAGGCGTTCACCCGCGTCGCCGCCGAGGGCCGCGCCGTCGCCAACCAGGCCTGGGCGCACAGCGTGCACGTCCGGGTGAGCGGGCTGAGACCCGGCACGGAGTACTTCTACCGGTTCGGCGTCGGCGAGCCGTTCGAGAACACCGCGAGCCCGGTCGGCCGCACCAAGACCGCCCCGGCGCGGGACGCCGAGACGCCGGTGCGCTTCGGCATGGTCTCCTGCCAGCGCTACGAGCACGGCTACTACACGGCCTACAGGCACCTCGCCGCCGAGCGTCCCGACCTCGTCGTGCACCTCGGCGACTACATCTACGAGTACGGCAAGCCGGCCCGCCCGGCCCCCGGCCGCTACGTGCGCAAGCTGGAGCCGCCGGAGGCCGAGTGCAAGACCCTGCAGGCGTACCGGAACCGGTACGCGCGGATCAAGATGGACCCGGACCTGCAGGCCGCGCACGCCGCCGCGCCCTGGGTGACGATCTGGGACGACCACGAGGTCAAGGACAACTACCGGGGGAGGCTGCCCGGCGACGGGTCGAACCAGGCCGCGTTCCTGCGCCGCCGTACCGCCGCCTACCGGGCCTACTACGAGCACCTGCCGCTGCGGGTGCGGCCGTCCGGCGACGGGCTGCAGATGTACCGCTGGCGCCCGTACGGCAAGGCCGCCGACTTCCACCTGCTCGACACCCGGCAGTACCGGACGAACGACTCGATGCTCGGCGCGGACCAGGAGCGGTGGCTGATCACCCGGCTGCGCGACTCGGAGGCGCGCTGGCGGGTGCTCGCCCAGCCGCTGTTCTTCTCCCGCCGCCTGTTCCCCGGCTCGCCGCCGACGATGAGCGCCGACGCCTGGGACGCCTTCCCGGCGCAGCGCGGGCGCGTCCTCGACGCGGCGCGCGAGGCGGGCACGCCCGACCTCGTCGTGATCAGCGGCGACGTGCACAACCACTGGGCGGCCGAGGTGCTCGCGAACTTCGACGCGCCGGACGCGCCGCCGCTCGGCGTGGAGTTCGTGTGCAGCTCGGTGACGAGCGCGCCGCCCGCGGTGGACCCGGACGCGGTGATGCGGCTCAACCCGCACATCAAGTTCTTCGACGGCCGGCGGGGGTACGTCATGTGCGAGGCGACCACGGAAAGTTTCACGGCGGAGTACCGCGCGGTGGACTTCGTGGACCGCCCGGACGCCCCGGTGCGCACGGTCGCGCGCTTCACCGTGGAGGACGGCCGTCTCAAAAGGGCGGATGTCTGAGTGTCGGGACTAGAAGATAGGAAAGTTTCCTATTAGATTGGCGGCATGCTCAAGGGTTACAAGGCATGAGCCGCGATCCTGCCCTGCTCCGCCTCGCCGACGGGGTCATCCTGCCCGGATTCGCGGGCCGGACGGCGCCCGGCTGGGTGCGCCGCAGACTGGCGGACGGCCTGGTCGGCGTCGTCCTGTTCTCCCGCAACATCGGCGACGCCGACCAGGTGGCCCGCCTCACCGCGGAACTGCGCGCCGAGCGCCCCGACGTGATCGTCGGCATCGACGAGGAGTCCGGCGAGGTCACCCGCCTGGAGGCGGCCACGGGCAGCACCCGCCCGGGCAACTACGCCCTCGGCGTGGTCGACGACGTCAAACTCACCGAGGAGCTCGCCCGCGACCTCGGGCAGGCGCTCGCCGCGGTCGGGGTGACGATCACGTTCGCGCCCACCGCCGACGTCAATTCCAATCCCGACAACCCCGTCATCGGGCTGCGGTCCTTCGGCGACGAGCCGCGCCTGGTGGCCCGGCACACCGCCGCGTGGATCCGGGGCCTGCAGGCGGCCGGGGTCGCCGCGTGCGCCAAGCACTTCCCCGGCCACGGCGACACCGCCGTCGACTCGCACCACGGCGTGCCGGTGGTCACCGCGAGCCGCGAGGCGCTCGCCGCGGTCGCGCTGCCGCCGTTCCGCGCGGCGATCAAGGAGGGCGTCGCCGCGATCATGACCGGGCACCTGGTCGTGACCGCCTACGACGACGCCAACCCCGCCACGCTCAGCCCGCGCATCCTGGGCGGCCTGCTCCGCCGCGAGCTCGGCTACGAGGGCCCGGTGATCACCGACGGCATCGAGATGGCCGCCGTCTCCGAGCGGTACGGCCTCGCCGGGGCGGCCGTGCGGGCCATCGCGGCCGGCGCGGACGGCATCTGCGTCGGCGGCGAGAACGCCGACGAGGAGACCTTCGAGGAGCTCCGCGAGGCGCTCGCCGACGCCGTCGCCGACGGGCGCATGCCCGAGGAACGGCTCGCCGAGGCGGCCGCCCGGATGCGCGGGCTCGCCGAACGCACCGCCCGCGACGCCGCCGCGCGGCCCGAGGCCCCGCCGTCCGGGCTGTCCTGGGCGTCGTCGGCGGGCTCCGCGTGGGGCTCGGGCATCTCCGGCGACGTGCCGATCGGCCTGTACGCGGCGCGGCGGGCGGTGCGCGTCACCCGGCACGCGGACGACGCGCTCCCGCTGCGCGCCGCGCCGCACGTGGTGGAGATGTCCCCGGCGCTGTCGCTCGCGGTGGACCGGCACACCCCCTGGGGCGTCGGCGAGCCGCTCGCCGAGCTGCTGCCGGGCACCACGGTGAGCCGCCTGCACGAGCCGGACGCCGCCGACCTCGACGCGGCGCTCGCCGCCGCGGCCGGGCGTCCGCTGGTGATCGTCGTCCGGTACGCCGGGCGGCACCGGTGGCTCGTCGAGGCGATCGAGCACCTGCTGGCCGCGCGGCCGGACGGGGTCGTGGTGGAGATGGGGCTGCCGGGCCGTACCGACCTGGGGGCGGCGCACATCGCCACGCACGGCTCGGCCCGGGTCTGCGGGCAGGCCGCGGCCGAGGTGCTCGCCGGGGTCACCGGCCCCTGACCGGCTCCCGACCGGCCCTCCGAACGGCTGCCGACCGGCCCTCCGGTCGGCTCCCGACCGGCCGGTGACCGGCCCCTGGGCGGCTGCTGACCGGCCCTCCGGTCGGCCGCCGACCGGCCGGTGACCGGCCCCCGAACGGCTGCCGACCGGCCCTTCGGCCGGCCGCCGACCGGCCGCTGACCAGGGCCGCTCCGGCGGACGCGGCGCGCGAAGTCGTCGTCGTCCGCCGGGGCCGGCTGGTTGAATCGCCGCATGGAGATGGCGAACCCACGACCGCGGCTG
>Ga0164243_10014004_pt1 | contig 11209 bp, 9 predicted proteins | sample OricompcompostOP_FD_108781 | JGI IMG/M metagenome (GOLD analysis project Ga0164243, IMG submission 108781) | Organic Plus compost microbial communities from Emeryville, California, USA - Original compost - Organic plus compost (OP) | ecosystem: Engineered > Solid waste > Mixed feedstock >... | reverse complement strand
TCCCGTTTGGGATCGGCCGAATCCGCCCCGAATGCGCTTCGCCGACGGGAGATCGATGATCTATGACCTATCCTCGTCACCGAAGATCGAACATGCCCTGATTCCTCCTACCGAAGGGATGTCATGCCCGACCTTCACACCGGGTTCGCGGAGCCGAAGCGGACGAGCGCCGAACTGCTCGCGGAGTTCCTCGACGAAGTGGACCGCATGCCCGGTTACCGGCCCATCAAGGAGGCGATGGCGCGGGCGGTGGACCTGCGCCCCGGCATGCGGGTGCTGGACGCCGGATGCGGAAGCGGCATCGAGGTGACGCGGCTCGCGGCCGAGCATCCGGAGGTCTCCTTCGTCGGGCTCGACCGGAACCCGGACCTGCTCGACGTCGCGCGGCGGCGGTCCGCCGGGCTGCCGAACGTGGACTGGGTTGAGGCGGATCTGGAGACGACGGACCTGCCCGACGGCGGCTTCGACCTGATCCGCACCGAGCGGGTGCTGATGTACGCGGCCCGCGACGCGCTCGGCCGCCAGCTCGACCGGCTGATCGGCCTGCTGCGGCCGGGCGGCCGGCTGGCGCTGTTCGAGCTCGACTACGGGGCCACGATCCTGCCCGTCGGCGAGCAGGGCGACGACGTCGTCCGCACGCTGCAGGAGATCATGGCGGGGGCGATGCCGGACCCGTGGTCGGGCCGCCGCATCCCGGTCGCGCTGACGGCGCGGAAGATGGCGGACGTGACGGCCGAGCCGTACTCGTTCGCGGCGACCGAACCGGTGTGGCGGCGCATCGTGCACGACACGCTGCGCGAGGCGACCGAGCGCGACCCCGCGCCGCGCCCCGAGCTCGCGGCGTGGCTGGCGGAGCACTCGGCCGCGGCGGCCGATCATCCGCTGCGCAGCGTGTTCACCGGCATCCTCACCACGGCTCGCCGCCCCGCCTGAGCCGGACCCGGGCGGGGGCGGCCTCGGCGGGCCCCCGGCCGGTCCGGGACGGCCGGGGGCCTCACCCGCGGGCGGCGGCGGCCTCGGCGAGCATGGCGCAGGCCTCGGTCGCCATGATGGCGCTGAGCTGCGTGGAGAAGCTCACCGGCCCCTCGGGCGGACGCCGCCAGTCGTCGCCCGCGAGCAGCGACCCGGGGGCGAGGCCGTCGCGCCACAGCCGCTCGGCGCCGCGCAGCAGGAAGTCCGACAGCTCCGCGTCCCCGGTGATCATGGCGAGCCCGGCGGCGTACCGGTAGAAGATGCCCTTGAACAGGCCGACGTCGCCGCCGCCGGTCTCGTGCGCGAAGACGTCCTCGACGGCGAGCTCGGCGATGGCGGTGCGGGCGGTGCGCGCCGCCCGGCGCAGGTACTCGCGCGCCCCGGTGACCCTGGCGAGCTCGACGCACGCGCCGATGTACAGGCCCTGGTTGTAGGTGAACCGCCAGGCCGTGTCGATCTGATGGTCGCCGTTGCGGTTGACGCCGTCCTCGACGAAGCCGTCGGCGCGGACGAGGCGGCTCTCCAGCCAGTCCATGGTGCGCCGTGCCCACTCCAGCTGGCCGGGCCGGCGCTCGCGCCAGTACAGGCGCGCGGAGAGGATCACGAACGGGCCGTTGGCCGGGGTGTTCTTGTAGTACGGCTGCTGCACCCGCCAGGCGACGCCGCCGCCCTCGTGCTCGTTCCAGCCGTTGTCGCGCACGTGCCGCCAGATGACGGCGACCTCCTCGCGCAGCTCGGCCTCCCGCCCGCCGCCGGCCGACTCGGCCGCGTCGGCGAGGCGCAGCACGGCGAGGGCGTACCAGAGCACGTCGTCGAAGTAGTCGTTGATCGGCGAGCCGCCGTTGCGGGCCAGGATGTTGTCGCGCACGGCGCGGGCCCGGCGCAGCCAGTCCTCGTCGCCGGTGCGGTGGAAGGCGTCGACTCGGGCGTCGATGACGTGCGCCAGCCACCAGAAGTTGAACACCTCGTCGTCGCCGGGCGCGCACGGGTGCCGGTTGTGCAGCAGTTGCTCGCCGGGGGCGGCGAAGTAGCGGTCCAGGCTGTGCTGGGCCAGGTCGGCGCGCTCGCCCCAGCCGGCGGGGCGGCCGGGGCCGGGCCCGGCATCGGTGCACGCGCTGGATGGGCCGTGGTCGAGTTCCACGCGGTTCTCCGATCGCTCATGGGTTGGCCGGATCGATCAGGGTGAACGGGATGATCGACTGCTTGGGCGTCTCCTCTCCGCGGATCTGGGCGAGCAGCAGGTCGACGGCCTCCTGGCCCATGCGCCGCTGGTCCTGGCGTACGTGCGGGAACGCGGGCCCGGCGACCGGGTCGTCGGGCGAGTCGAAGCAGGCGATGAGGTGGCCGTCGCGGTCGCCGGCCTCGTCGAGCGCGCGGGCGAGCACCCGGGCGAGGTTGTACTCGCAGCAGACGAACGCGGTCACCTCCGGCTCGCGTTCGCGGAACTCCAGCACCCGCCGCACGTCCGCGCGCACGCTCTCCGCGGTGAACGCGCCGGGCAGCGTGCTGCGCAGGTCGGTGAGGTGGTGCTGGTGGCCGAGCGGCAGGCCGCGCCCGGCGCAGGCGGCGCGGAAGCCCTCCAGCCGCTCCTCGATGCTGGAGGTGTTGTCCGGCGGCGGCGAGACGAAGGCGACGTGCCGGTGCCCGGCGTCCAGCACGTGCTCGGTGAGCGCCCGGCCCGCGGCCACGTTGTCGGTGTGCACCGCGCTGACCGGGATGCCGGCCAGGTAGCGGTCGACGAGCACGACCGGGTAGCCGTCGAGCACCAGGCGCAGCAGGCCGGCGTTGTAGTACTCGCCGTGCACCGGGAACACGATCAGGCCGTCCACCAGGCCGGAGTCGACGAGGGTCGCCACCGCGCGCTCCTCCTCCCGCTGGCGGCCGAGGCTGAGCCGCAGCACGAGGTTGGCGCCGTGCTCGGCGCAGCGCTCCTCCACCCCGTGCAGCAGGTCGAGCCCGTACGACTCGGACACGTCCGGGATGACCAGGGCGATCGCGCGCGGCGTGCGGCCGGGTTCGGGGCGGCGGCCCGCGGCGGTCGCGCCCAGGGCGCCGATCCGGTCGAGATCGGGGAGCTCCCGCGCCACGAACGACCCCTTGCCGCGGACGCGTTCCACCACGCCCGCCTCGCGCAGCACCTCCAGGGCGCGTTTCGAGGTGATGCGGCTCACCTCGAACCGTTCGGCCAGCTCCATCTCGGACGGGACCCGGTCGCCGGGGGCGAGCGCACCCCGCCTGATCTCGTCAAGCACGAAGTTGCTGATCCGCTCGTACAACAGCGGAGCGTTCACGGAAGACCCTCTCTCACCTCATCTTGATATGCCACTTGATATTACATGTATATCATCTCAAACCCCTTATGGAACGGGACGATGTGTCCACTGTGTTACATCCGAGATCTGAAGACATATTGACTCATGACAACTATGTTTCTATCGTTTCGCGCAAATGATGACTCATGTCAAGTCAACGAAGGAGACCCACGACGTGGGGAGCACCGGGATCGCGTACGCCGTCCTGCACCGGGCCGCCGACGAGATCGAGGCGGCCCTGGCGGACCAGGCGCCGGAGGCCGCGCCGCTGTTCCGCCGGTGCTTCCTCAACACGCTGGAGACCACGGTCCGGCGGCTGGACGACGGGACCACGTTCGTGGCCACCGGCGACATCCCGGCGATGTGGCTGCGCGACTCCGCCGCCCAGGTCGAGCCGTACGTGCGGTACGCGGGCGCGGACGACGACGTCCGGGACATGATCCGGGGCGTGATCCGCCGCCAGGCGACGTACCTGCGCCTGGACCCGTACGCGAACGCGTTCAACGCCGCCCCCGACGGCGCCGGCCACTCCGCCGACGAGCCGCCGCCGCTGCCGTGGGTGTGGGAGCGCAAGTGGGAGCTCGACTCGCTCTGCCACCCGGTGCGGCTGCTGCGCGGCTACCTGGACGCCACCGGCGACATCTCGGTCTTCGACGAAGCGATGCGCGAGACGCTGTGGGCGATCGTGACGACGATGCGGACCGAGCAGCACCACGCCGCCTCGCCGTACCGGTTCACCCGGCCGGACCCGCTGCAGCCGACCGACACCCTGCCGAACGACGGCCGGGGCACGCCGAGCGCGCCCACCGGCATGGTCTGGTCGGGCTTCCGGCCGAGCGACGACGCCTGCACCTACGGCTACCTGGTCCCGGCGAACATGTTCGCGGTCGTGGTGCTCGGCGACATCGCCGAGTTCGCCGAGCAGATCTACTACGACGGCACGCTCGCCGCGGAGGCGCGGGCGCTGCGGGCGGAGATCGACGCGGGCATCCGGGAGCACGCGATCGTCGAGCATCCCGAGCACGGCCCGATCTACGCGTACGAGGTGGACGGCCTCGGCAACCACCTGCTGATGGACGACGCGAACGTGCCCAGCCTGCTGTCGATCCCGTACCTGGGCTACCGGCCGGCCGACGACCCGGTCTACCGCAACACCCGCGCGTTCGTGCTGAGCGAGGGCAACCCGTACTTCCACGCCGGCCGGCACGCGAAGGGCATCGGCAGCCCGCACACACCGCCGGGCCGGATCTGGCCGATCGCCCTGGCCGTCCAGGGGCTCACCGCGACCGACCCGGCAGAAAGCCTTGAGCTGCTTCGCACCCTCGCCGCCACCACGGCGGACACCGGCTACATGCACGAGAGCTTCGACCCCGACGACCCCGCCGTGTTCACCCGGCCCTGGTTCGGCTGGGCGAACAGCATGTTCGCCCTGCTCGCGATGGACGTCGCGGCGCGGGTCCCGGCGGCGCCGGCGGGGTCCACGACGAAGGAGGCGGCGACATGACCAGCGCGCCGACGACCCTGCCGCGCGGCGTCACCGGGCGGCGGGATCGCCGCGAACCACCCCGCGGACGCGCGGACCGCTCCCAGGCGCGGGCGGGCCTGCTGTTCGCCGGCCCGGCCGTGGTGCTGTTCCTCGTCTTCACCGTGCTCCCCGTGGCCGGCGCGCTCGGGTTGAGCTTCACCGACTACGACATCCTCAGCCCGCCGACCTGGACGGGCCTGGACAACTACGCCCGCCTGCTCGGCGACGAGACCTTCCACACCACGCTGTGGAACATCCTGTTCTACTGCGCGATGTTCATCCCGGCCATGATCGGCCTGTCCCTGCTGCTCGCCATCGCGCTGAACAGCAGGCTGCCGGCGATGGGCGTCTTCCGGATCGTCTACTTCATCCCGGTGGTGACCTCGCCGGTGGCCGCGGCCACGGTGTGGACCTGGATGCTCAACGGCCAGTACGGCCCGGTCAACGAGCTGCTCGGCCTGGTCGGCATCACCGGGCCCGCGTGGCTGAGCGACAGCGACACCGCGATGGTCGCGATCGTCGTGGTGACGCTCTGGCAGGGCGTGGGCTGGAACATGCTCGTCTACCTCGCCGGGCTGCAGAACGTCCCCGCCTACCTGTACGAGGCGGCGTCGCTGGACGGCGCGGGCCGGCTGCGCACGTTCCTGCACATCACCTGGCCGTCGCTGCGCACCACCACGTTCTTCGTCACCACGCTGTCGCTGATCGGGGCGTTCCAGCTGTTCGACCAGGCGTACGTGATGACGAAGGGCGGGCCGGGGAACGCGACGCTGACGCCCGTCTACCAGATCTACGAGACGGCGTTCAACCGGCTGCAGATGGGCTACGCGTCGGCGCAGGCGTTCTGTCTCTTCCTGGTCATCGTCGCGGTGACCGTACTCAACACGCGGGTCAACCGCGACCAGGTGCCGGAGTGAGTCCCATGCAGATCACCTCTTCGCCCAGCGCCGCCGCCCCCGTCACGCCTTCGACCGCGGCACCCGCGCGGGTCAGGACCGCGCCGCCGCGGGCGTACCGGGCGATCCGGCTGACCGGCCGGGCCGCCTTCTACCTCACGCTCACCGTGTTCGGCGTGCTCATGCTGCTGCCGTTCCTGTGGTCGCTGAGCACGTCGCTGAAGCCGAACGACGAGATCCTGGCGATCCCGATCCGCTGGCTGCCCGGCTCGATCACGTTCGAGCACTACGAGACCGCGTTCACCACGGTGCCGTTCGCCCGGTACTTCGCGAACTCGATGGTGCTCGCCGTCGCCGGGGTGCTCACCAACGTGTTCCTCGGCGCGCTCGCCGGGTACGCGTTCGCCCGGCTGCGGTTCCGCGGCGACCGGGTGCTGTTCCGGCTGCTGCTCGCCTCGATGATGGTGCCGCCGGTGGTGACGCTGGTGCCGTCGTTCATCATCGTGCGCAGCATCCCGCTCGCGGGCGGCAACGACGTCTTCGGGCAAGGCGGCTCCGGGCTGCTCAACACGTACTGGGCGATCATCCTGCCGGGCGCGGTCGGCGCGTTCGCGGTGTTCCTGATGCGGCAGTTCTTCCTCGCCCTCCCGCGCGAGCTGGGCGAGGCGGCCCGGGTGGACGGCTGCTCGGAGTTCCGCATCTTCTGGAACATCTACCTGCCGCTGTGCCGGCCCGCGCTGACCACGCTCGCGGTGTTCACGTTCGTCGCGGGCTGGAACTCGTTCCTGTGGCCGCTGATCGTGCTCAACGACCCGGACATGAGCACCGTGCAGATGGGCCTGGCCGCCTTCTCCTACAACAAGAGCACCGACTACGGGGCGCTGATGGCGGGATCGATCGTCGCCATGCTGCCCACCCTCGTGCTGTTCGCCTTCGGACAGCGGTACCTCACCCGGGGGATCGCCTTCACCGGTTCCGGTTCGAAGTAGTCCCCGCCACCTGAAAGGAGCGAGCCGTCGATGCGCACCACACCCCCGAGACGGCTGGTCGTCACCACCCTCGCCATCGCCACCGCCGCGGCCCTCACCGCATGCGGGTCCGGCTCATCGTCCGGCACGTCCGGCTCCGCCTCGTCCGGCGAGGTGGTGAGGCTCAAGTTCTGGGGCGACTGGTCGGGTGAGGGCGCCAACCAGTTCAACACGATGGTGGCGGCCTTCAACAAGACGAACCCGAAGATCCAGGTCGAGTACGTGGTGCAGGAGGACATGCTCACCAAGTTCCTCACCGCGTCCACCTCGGGCCAGGCCCCGGACATCATGTTCTGGGACCGCTGGCGCACCGCGGGCTACGCGCCGAAGGGCGTGCTGCACCCGCTCGACGACCTGATGAAGAAGGACGGCGTCGGCCAGGACCTGTTCTACGGCGAGGCGCTGCGCGAGCTCACCCACAACGGCAAGCTGTACGGCCTGCCGATCACCGTCGACGCCCGCGTGCTGTTCTACAACAAGGCCCACCTGAAGGAGGCCGGGGTGGAGCCGCCGCGCACCTGGGCCGAGCTGGAGGAGACCGCGGCGAAGCTGTCCAAGAGCGAGGGCGGCAAGCTCGTCCGCTCCGGCCTGCCGCTGCACGACACCGGCCTGTTCAGCATGTATTTGCGCCAGGCCGGCGGCACGATGGTCGCCGACGACTGCTCCAAGACGCTGTTCAACAGCCCGCAGGGCGTGCAGGTGCTCGACCTGTGGGGCCGGATGATGAAGGCGGGCGTCTACCGGAACGGCTTCGAGAAGGCGCTCGGCGACGAGGGCCAGGCGTTCGCCGCGGGCAAGGTGTCGATGCTGCTCACCGGCCCGTGGAACATCACCACGTTCAAGAAGTACGGCAAGGACCTCGACTTCGGCATCGTGCCCCCGCCGACCGGCCCGAACGGCGCCGCCGCCAGCGTGATGGGCGGCTTCGGCCTGGTCATCCCGCAGGCCTCCAAGCAGAAGGAGGCGGCCTGGGAGTTCGTCAAGTGGTGGACGGCGAACAAGGACAACTCCCTGCTGTGGGCGAAGACGAGCCTCAACATCCCGGGCAACGTCCAGGCGGCGAACGACCCGTTCTTCACCTCAGACCCCTTCTGGAAGCCCGTCCTCGACACGCTCGGGGACGCCAAGATCCGGCCGACCTGCGCCGGCTACTCACCCATGGAAACGGAGGCGCTCATCCCCAACCTGCAGCTCTTCCTGGAAGGGAAGCTCACCGCCCAGCAGGCGCTCGCCAAGGCGCAGGAGCAGGGCGACAAGGTTCTGGTGCAGAACAACATCAACTAACCATCGGAGACACTCCTTGAAATCACGTCCGAGTGCCCGCCTGGCAGCAGCCGTGCTGCTGCCGGCGGCCCTGATCCTCCCCCAGACGCCCGCGTACGCCACGGCGGCCACGGCCGCCGTGGCCGCGGCCGGCGCGAGCACGGCGTACACCCGGCCCGCGGACGCCGACGCGGCGCTGGCCGCGTTCCTCCGGACGTTCTGGGATCCGAAGAAGAAGTACTTCTTCGCCAACAGCGACCACAAGGTCCACGACGGCCGCGAGTACGGCCCCGAGAAGGGCCTCTACACCGACTTCTGGTGGGAGGCCCAGCTCTGGGAGACGGTGATGGACGCCTACGGGCGCACCGGCCGCGCCGAACTCCGCAAGATGATCGACGACGTGTACGACGGCTTCATCGACTGGAAGCCGGACTTCGAGAACGACTTCAACGACGACATCGGCTGGTGGGCGCTGGCGTCCGTCCGCGCGTACGAGATCACCAAGAACAAGCGGTACCTCGACACCGCGAAGAAGCTCTTCGGCCGCATGTGGGAGCACCACGACGACACCTACGGCGGCGGCATCTGGTGGCGGACCACCGAGAAGGACCAGAAGAACGTCGCCACCAACGCCCCGGCCGTCATCACCGCGGCCCGGCTCTACTCCATCACCCGCGACTCCACCTACCTGACCCGCGCCCAGCGCATCTACGACTGGCTCAAGGACCGCCTGGAGAACTCCGGCCAGGTCTACGACCATATCCAGGACGAGGGCAAGGGCACGGTGGTGAAGTGGGGCTTCACCTACAACTTCGGCACCTACATGGGCGCCGCCACCGCCCTGTACGAGGCCACCGGCAAGAACGTCTACCTCGGCGACGCCAAGCGGGTCGCGGACTGGGCGACCACGTACCTCACCAACGGCGGCACCCTCATCTACGAGGGCAATGAGGGCCGCGACGACGACAGCGGCGGCTTCAAGGCCATCCTCATCCGCAGCCTGCACCGGCTCGTCGACAAGCACGGCCAGAAGCAGTACCTGAAGTTCCTGCAGCAGAACGTCAACCAGGCCTGGAACCACCGCCGCACCTCGGACGACCTGATGGGCTCCAACTGGTCGGCGCCCACCGGCTCCGGCCACCTGCAGAGCCTCACCGCGGCCGCCGCCGTCTCCGCGCTCCAGATCGTCCCGCCGGACGGCACCACGGGCGTCCAGGCGGAGAACGGCGTCTACGAGGCCGAGAACGCGGTCACCTCCGGCAAGCTCGGCGCCGAGAGCACCCAGCCGGACTACACCGGCCGCGGCTACCTGGCCGGTTGGTCGTCGGCCGAGCAGTACGTGACCTTCCACGTCAACGTGGCCGCCGCCGGCCGGTACGAGCTTCGCCTGCGTTATTCGGGAGCCGCAGGCGACGCGAGCCGCCGCTTCACGGTCAACGGCGACGTCGTCGCCAAGAACTTCACGTTCCCCGGCACGGACGGCTGGGGCGACTGGAAGACCACGACCCTGCGCGACGTCACGCTCAAGCGCGGGTACAACAGCATCCGCGTCGACCTCGACCCCGGCTCCGGGAACGGGAACTTCCTCAACTTCGACCAGTTGCGGCTGCTCTCCGCCACGGCGACGTCCAGCCGGGCCCGCAACCGCGACGACCAGGACGAGACGACGTCCCGCGGGCCGCGCAGCCGCGGCTCGTCGGACGAGACGGCCGCACCGCGGAGCCGCCCGGCGCCGAGCGCCTCCTCCCGCGCCCGCGACCGGGGGGACGAGTACGACCAGGACGAGTACGACGACTACGACTACGACGACCCCCGCGTGGGCCCGTCGTCACGCGTCGCGTAGCCGCAGCAGATAGATCGCGGTGAGCGCCACGGCGCGGTCGCCGTCATGGGACAGCTCCTCAAGCGCCCGTGACGCCGTCGTCCCCGGGATGTCCGCGAGCGCCTGCGTCAACCGGCGGCGTGCGGGGGCGTCGCCGGCGACGCGGGCGATGCGGTCGACCAGCCGGGCGGCGATGCGATCCGCCAGCGCGGGATCGCCGGCGAGCACGCCCAGCGCGTCGGCCGCGTCCGTGTCGTTCACCCCTTCGACGATCATGTCGATGAGCGCCGGGGCCGCGTCCGCCACTCCACGGGCCCCGAGCGCGAGAGCCGCGTGCCTGCGGACCACCTTGTCGGAGTGTTCGAGGGCGCGCCGCAGCAGTTCGTCCGCGGCGTCGCCCGATAGCTCGGAGATGGAGATGACGGCGCGTTCGCGCACCTCGGCGGACGGCGATCCGAGCCCCTCGGCCAGCAGCGCCGGCGCGCCGTCACCCGAGCGCGCCAGAGCCCATCGGAGGGCTCCGGCGACGTTCGGGTCCGGCTCGCTCAGCACCGCCTCGACCAGGGCCTCCACGGGCACCGGGACCTCCCCGGTCGCGGACAGCGCGGCGCGCTGGCGCCGCGCGGCGTTCTCCGACCCGAGGGCGTGCAGGAGCGCGACGACCTCCAGGACGTCCTCCCAGTCGGCGGGTTCCGCCGCGCCGACCCGGCGCAGCCGGGTGAGCAGCTCCGTCTCGCGCGCGATGCGTTCCCGCGTCCGCCGGATCAGCTCCGCCACGAGCGTGGCGGGCGTGAAGCCGGGGTCGTCGAGCGCCCGCCCGACCTCGTGCAGCGACAGCCCGAGGGAGCGCAGCATCTCGATGTGCAGGATGCGCCGCACGTCCTCGCCGGAGTACTCCCGGTACCCCGACGCGGTGCGCCCGGTCGGCCGCAGCAGGCCGAGCGACTCGTAGTGCCTGAGCATGCGGGCGCTCACCCCGGAGCGTCGCGCCATCTCCCCGATCAGCACCGCCGGTCACTCCTCCTGTCTGCCCGGCTCCCCGTCCGGCCCGAGGGCCACGACGCGCTTCGCCTCCTCGAGCGCGTACTCGAACCCGGTCTCCGGGTCCCGCATCAGCCGCTCCGTGGCGATCGCGTGCGCGCGCGCCTCCTCGTCGGCCCCCTCCGCCGCGGCCCGCAACATCGGCACGACCGCCTCCCCGAGCGCCGCCAGCGCCCGGCTGAGGCTCAGCCGCGTCTCCCGCCCGCCGCGCCCGAGCCGCGTCACCAGCACCGCGCCGAGCCCGGCCCTCTCATTCTCCGGCACGAGCACGACCGCCGCCCGCCACGCGGCCCGCGCCACCTCGTCGTCCCCGTCCGTCAGCAGCTCCCGCGTGATCGCCGGCCACGCCC
>Ga0164243_10014002_pt1 | contig 11212 bp, 13 predicted proteins | sample OricompcompostOP_FD_108781 | JGI IMG/M metagenome (GOLD analysis project Ga0164243, IMG submission 108781) | Organic Plus compost microbial communities from Emeryville, California, USA - Original compost - Organic plus compost (OP) | ecosystem: Engineered > Solid waste > Mixed feedstock >... | reverse complement strand
GAGGTTGATCTCGTCATAGCCGAAGCCTTCCCCGATGCGCGCGGCCTCGGCCAGCTTGCGCGGATCGGACCCGCCGAGCTGCAGCGCCACGGGATGCTCCTCCGGCGAAAACCCGAGCAGCCGTTCGCGCGCGCCCTGGATCACCGCATCGGCCACGACCATCTCGGTATAGAGCAGCGCCTTGCGCGTGAGCTGGCGGTGGAAGAAGCGGCAATGCCGGTCGGTCCAGTCCATCATCGGGGCAATGGCAAAAATCGGAGCCTTGTAAACAAAGGGTTTTTCCGCTTTTTCAATGCCTTGGCTCAATTCGTTGACTGCCTGTTTTATCTCGTTCTAGCCTGTTTTTGACTATTTGTCGTACCATGGTACAACAATGTCGTACCGAAACGAGGAATGTTGTACCATGGGAACCATCCTGGCGCGCAAGCGAAAAGACGGCACGACGGGTTATACCGCCCAAGTCCTACGGAAGCAAAAGGGCAAGATCGTCCATCGCGAGGCCAAGACCTTCGACCGGAAGGCCGCCGCCGAAGCGTGGATAAAGAAGCGAGAAACTGAGCTTGCCGAGCCGGGGGCGCTGGAAAGAGCGAAGGCACCAGACGCCACACTTGCCGATGCTATCGACCGTTACATTCTGGAATCCAGAAAGGCGATAGGCCGGACCAAAGCGCAGGTTCTGCGCTCTATCAAGGGCTATGACATCGCTGACATGGATTGCGCCGCGATCCGTTCCGACGACATCGTGTCATTCGCGCAGGAACTGCTTGCCGGTGGACGGCAGCCGCAGACGGTCGGCAACTACCTTTCGCACCTTGCGGCCATCTTCCGTATCGCGCGCCCCGCATGGGGCTACAGGCTCGACCAACAAGCCATGCGGGATGCGCATACAGTCCTTCGCGACCTTGGCACCACGTCCAAGAGCAAGCAGCGGGACAGGCGCCCTACCCTATCCGAACTCGACAAGCTCATGCAGCACTTCGTGGACCGGCAGGCGCGCGCTCCTCATTCCGCACCGATGCACCGCCTTATTGCATTCGCCATCTTTTCCACACGCCGCATGGAGGAAATCACGCGCATCGCATGGGCGGACCTAGACGCTGACCAGAACCGCATTCTTGTTCGGGACATGAAGCACCCCGGCCAGAAAATCGGCAATGACGTCATGGTCGAGCTTACGGCGGAGGCATTGCGCATCATCAACGCTGCACCGAAAACAGACGACCGGATATTCCCTTATTCGACCGACGCAATCGGGGCGGCATTTACGCGAGCTTGCAAGGTGCTGGGGATAGAAAACCTGCACTTTCATGACCTGCGTCACGAAGGCGTTTCCCGTCTTTTCGAGATGGGAAAGACCATCCCGCAAGCTGCGTCCGTGTCCGGCCATCGGTCATGGGCAAGTTTGCAACGCTACACCCACCTTCGCCAGTCCGGTGACAAATACGCCGGCTGGAAATGGCTGGATGCTGTAGCCCCACCCAACTAGCTATCGCCGCCCAGAGCGGCAATCAAAGGACATTACGATGCATATCAAAAACGTTCGGCCCTGCACGGGGCCGGCGAGCGCCAACGGATTCCTGAACATCGGGCGCTTCAACCTCGAAATCACCCCGGAAGTCACGTTGTACGACATGACACTTGTCCGGGCGCCACACGGCAAGCTGCTCGTCTATGGACCGCAAACCGCCTACGGCGCGCCGTCGTGGTCGATGGCGCCCCGAATGCGCAACGAAATCATTCACAATGCAAAGATGCTTTTTGAAGAAGAAATCAACAATGCCGAACATCGCCAATAATCCAATCATCGAAACGCTGCGAGCCAATGATGCACAGATGGCGGCTTCCCGCGACCTGACCGGCAAGAACCGCATGGCTGCCGAACGCTGGCAGAAACGGTTCGGCGGGACCGTCACGCGAGACAGCGAAGGCGACTACTACGTCGTCAACTATACGTCGAAATCCGGCTCAACGCTGTCCTGCCGGTTCGAGGATGGCGCGCCGAAAATGCCTGCACCAGAACCCGCCGACACTGACCCCACGCAAGAACGCCTGACCAGTTTCAACGCCGCAGACCTTATGGGAATGGAGTTCCCGCCGGTTCGCTACATCGTGCCGGGCTACATCGCGGAAGGTTGCACCATCCTTGCCGGCGCATCCAAGATAGGTAAATCGTGGCTGGTCCTGCAAGCCGCAGTAGCTGTGGCGAACGGCTCGACATGCCTTGGCGGCCAATGCGACCAAGGCGACGTTCTTTACCTTGCGTTGGAGGACAACCCGCGTCGCCTGAAGGACCGCCTGCGCAAGCAGCATCCCGCAATGGGTCTGACCGGGCAACAGATGCCAGCATGTCTGCAATTTGAGACGGAATGGCCGCGTGCCGACCAAGGCGGGCTGCAGAAGATTGCAGACTGGCTGGCCGAGCACCCGGCCGCGCGGCTTGTCATCATCGACGTGCTGAAGATGTTTCGAGCTAACCGGAAGGGGAACAAGAACCCCTATGACCTCGATTACGAAGACATCAATCCGCTGTCGAAAATCGCAGCCGAATTCAACGTTGCCATTGTCATCGTGCACCACACGAACAAGGGCGCGCTGTCGTCCGACCCGTTCGACCGCGTGAACGGCACGGGCGGCATATCAGGCGCGGCAGACACGACGCTTATCATGGCGCGTAACGACGAAGGGCTTATCGAGCTTTATGGCCGTGGCCGTGAAATCGAAGAAATCGAAACAGCTATGACCTTCGACAAGACGACCTGCACTTGGAGCGTTCGCGGCAACGCTCACGAGGTAAGCATGTCAGACACCGCGGCGCGTATCGTACGTGCCATGCGGGAAATGGACGAACCTGCCGGGCCGACCGAGATTGCAGCGGCAGCCGGCGTCAAGGTCGGAGATGCCAAACAGCACCTGCCGCGCTTGGCAAAAGACGGCAAGGTTGTGAAAGAAGGGCGCGGCAAGTGGGCGCTGACCAGCAAAGTTATGCCTTCTAATACCCCGCATAACTTTCATAACCAACGTAACTTTCAAACCCCTCCAGACAACGACAACACCCCTTCACCAGAAACCAAAGTTACGAAAGTTACGAAAGTTATGGGGGGAGAGTGTAGGCATAACTTTGAAGAGCCTGCCCTTCCCGACGAGGCCGCAGCCTGATGGCAGCATGGCCCTACAACACAGCGGCGTGGCAGAAGCTGCGCCGCGCCAAGCTGTCATCCCAGCCCTTGTGCGAAGTCTGTATCCGGCGGGAAATCGTGGAGCCGGCGGATACCGTCGACCATATCGTCGCGATCGAGAAAGGCGGGGAGCCATTCCCGCCGCTGGAAGGTCTCATGTCGATGTGCGCGGCCTGCCATAACATCAAGACCAATGCCGTCGACCATCCGGCAGCGTCGGGCTTCAGGCGAGCGTTGAAGGGCTTTGACGTGGACGGCAATCCGCTCGATGATGATGACGATTGGCACACAGCGGCCCACAGCGGCCCACACAGCGCCGTTGGCGTAAACCGGGCAGAGACACCCGCCAAGGCGCAACGCGCGCCAGCGGCCACGCATGGCCCGCCTGTGGCCCCTGGGGGCTTCGAGGGACGGGAATCGACGGGCGCAGGACCGGCGGGGGATACGCGAATTGACTTACTTTCTTGCGAATCATTCGCAACTAGAAATCAGGAGGCTTGAATGGGCCTGAGAGGACCCGGCGCGAAGCCCAAAGGAAAGGGCGGCATCCTGTCGCCAAAGCTGCGGAAGACCCTGCCATGGGAGAAGAAGGGCCTGTCGCGCGTCGAGCGCGTGATCGCCTTCCTCGAAGACCTGCCCGTCACGGCCGGCAAGATGACCGGGACGAAGATGATCGTGCGAGACTGGCAGCGCGAGTTCCTGGAGGCGGTCTATCGGGAGGACGAGGACGGCAATCGGCCCGTTCGGACGGCCGTCCTGTCGATGGCCCGGAAGAACGGCAAGACCGGAATCGCGGCGGGCTTGGCGCTTTGCCACCTGGCCGGGCCGGAAGCCGAGCCGCGCGGCGAATGCTATGCGGCGGCGAACGACCGTTTTCAGGCCGGCAAGATGTTCGCGGAAATGGTGGCGATCATCGGCGAGCATCCCGAGTTGGAGGCACGATGTAATATCATTCGGTTTCGCAAGGAAATCGAGGTGCTGGAGGGACAGGGGAAAGGCTCGATCTTCGCCGCGCTGTCTTCGGATGCCACGACGAAGCTGGGCCTGTCGCCATCGTTTACCGTGGTGGACGAGCTTGGTTATGCGCCGAAACGCGATCTATATGACGCGCTGGACTCCGCCATGGGCGCGCGGGACAATCCCCTTCTCGTGGCGATCAGCACGCAGGCACCTGACGACAACCACGTCTTTTCGACGCTGATCGATTACGGCTTGAAGGTGCAGGCCGGTGAGGTGGACGATCCGAGCTTCCACCTTACGCTCTACACCGCGCCCGAGACCGACGATCCGATGAGCCGGGAGACATGGTTGAAGGCCAACCCGGCCTTGGGCGACTTCCGATCGGAGGAAGACGTTGCCCGGCAGGCGGCGCAAGCCGAGCGCATCCCGTCGAAGATGCAGGATTTTCGCAACAAGATTCTCAACCAGCGTGTCGCCGCGCATGTCCGGTTCATCGCAAAAGCCGAATGGGATGCTTGCGGTGGCGCGGTGGACGTGGAGGCGTTGCGCGGGCGGCCATGCTTCGGCGGACTGGACCTGAGCGCGGCGCGCGATCTGACCGCATGGGTCCTGGTGTTTCCGATGGACGACGGGACGATCCACGTCCTGCCGCGATTTTTCCTGCCGGAGAACGGCATCGCCGATAAGTCCGAGGCGGATCGCGTGCCTTATGATGTTTGGGCGCGGCAGGGCTTCATAGACCTGATACCGGGCAGCACGATCGATCCCGGCTTCGTCGCCGAGGCGATGGCGGAAGACGCGGCACGGTTCGATATTCAGGCCGTCGCCTATGACCGCTGGCGCATCGAAGACCTTCGCCGGGAACTGGACCGCATCGGCGTGGACATGGAACTTGTTCCTCATGGGCAGGGATTCAAGGACATGTCGCCCGCCGTCGACGTGCTGGAGCGGGCAGTTGCGGAAACGAAGTTGCGGCACGGCGGCAACCCCGTCCTGACAATGTGCGCTGCCAACGCGGTCATCACCAAAGACCCGGCAGGCGGGCGCAAGCTCGACAAGGCGAAGGCGGCGGGCCGGATAGATGGACTCGTGGCGCTCGCCATGGCTCAATCAATCGCGGCTCGACATGAGCCGGAGGAACTGCCGGCGTGCTTGCTGGCGGCATAGGGAGGTGGGAAGTTATCTCTTTGATTGAACATAGGAAAGTAGCCTGACCGCCACTAACGCCGTTTCAACTCTCTAAAGGTTGGGAGAGGGTAATTTTTCGGCTTAGTTCCGATTCCGCCCTTTCGCGTGGAGTATAGTAGAGGGGGTCAGTCGCTGACGTGGACCCGCTTCGCCGGAAAATCGCCATCTTTTGGCCGCAACTCGCCTTATTTGTCTTTTGATGGCTAAGCCATTGAAATAGCATGGCGAATTGACTTGACGTATCCCTGATGCCGTTTCAACATGGCAACAGGTGAGAGGGTAATTTTTTGCGTAAGGTCCATTTTCCACCCAATTTTTTGGGGAGGGGGTGAAGGGCTGCAGAAAGTTGCGGCCTAAGTGTTACTTTCCGCATTCTCATGGTTTGTATATATGAAGCCCCTAAAAGCCCCGCTTCACGACTGTGGCAGAAATGCCATGCGGCAGGACGTCGCACTTAGGCTGAAAATAGCCTAAAAACTGCGGCAGGTTGTCGCACCATGTGCACTTTTTGCCTTTTCGCATACAGTATGGTGGAGGGGTAGAAAAAAGGCTTCTGCCCGAACGCCGCTTTCCGGCTTTTCGCGTGGAGTATAGTGAAGCCCACCCGCACGCGCGAGAAGTACCCAAAACTCTTCCCGACGGGAATACTTTGCCAAGTCTCCCCTCGCACGGGCGCGCGAGAAGGTACAAGCTCTTCCTTCATGGAAGAGCTTGGTTGCCCGGTCTCCCCACCCGCACGCGGGCATCTCGGCTGCGCTTCGGCGCGGCTTTTTTTGTACCCGTAAATCTTAGAGCAAAAACTTAGGAGCGACCGAATGGACGCATGGACGTCGCGCGACCAGACGGTTGCGCAGGCCGCCGACCTTATCGGCATAACCCGCAATCACCTTGACCAGATTGTCAAAACCATCGGGCCGATGGCAGACCTTGTATCCGGCAAGCATGGGCACCGGCGCTATTTCAGCCGGCGCGACATCGCTGTCTTACGCATTGCCTATGCAATGGAGCGATTCGGCACAACCTGGCTGTTTGCCATTGCCGACGCCATGGAAGCCGTGGACGCCGGCGTGCGAGGCGACCAGCACCTTGTCGTTCAATGCGCCCGCAGCCTGCCACGGGCGAAGCGCAGTATTCCCGACCGTGACATTGAACGGCTGCAAATCGACCAACCGACCTTACTGGTCCCTGCGGGCCGTATTGTCGAGGAATGCCGGGCCTAGGCCGGCATAGCCCCTATCGGGGCATAACGCCCTTCGGGGCACATCATGGCCGCCATCGAGCGGCCTTTTTCATGCATGGAGCATAAATTGAACGTTCATCACCTTAAAGAGACCCGCGCCGCCAAGATTGCCGAAATGCGGGCAGCTACCGACAACCCGGAAACTTTCGACCGATTGGAAGCGGAAGTCCGTAAGCTTGACAAGGACATCAAACGGGCCGCGACGCTGGCTGAATTTGAGCGGGCCGAGCAGACCGAATCTGACCATAAGTTCGAGGCCGAAGTCCGTGAATATTCGGTTGGAAAGGCCATCCGCGAAAGCGTCAATGGCGGCCTGACCGGGCGAGAAGCTGAAGTGTCGGCGGAACTGTCCAAGGGCCGCGAGGTCCGGGGCGTCATGATTCCGACGAGCGCAATCTTCGGCGAGACCCGCAACCAGACCGTGACGCCCGCTACCGCTGGCGGTCATACCGTTGCCACCAACCTTGGCGGCATGATTTACCGGCTTCGTCCTGTGCTTGCCGTGCAGGGAATGGGAGCGACGGTTATCTCCGGACTCACCGGGAACCTTGACCTGCCGCGCCTGACTACCGGACCCACGGCATATTGGGTGGCTGAAGACGGGGCGACGACGAAATCCGCATCCGCCTTTGACAAAGTGTCGCTTAGCCCGAAGACGGTCAGCGGCGAAATGTATATGTCGCGTCGGCTCGTCCTTCAGAACAGCGTTTCAATTGAAGATGTTCTTCGCCGCGACCTTGCTTTCGTGCTGGCACAGGCGCTCGACAAGGCTGCAATCGCCGGGGTGGGCGTCACGGCTGGTCCGCCTGCCACGAACGAGCCGCTGGGCATTCTGGAACAGATTTCCGCGCACGCAACCAGCGAAACGGAACTTTCCGACATCGCCGCCGACCTGATTGCGGCGTTGGAAATCGATGACGTCACCGGCACGACCGGGTTCCTTACTTCGCCGACCCTAATGGCTACGGTACGTAAGACCAAGGATGAGAACGGACGCCTTATCCCGGCGTCGGAAATCTTCCACGGCGAGCGCGTCGTTTCATCGAACAACGTCCCGGATGATGGCGGCAGCCCGGCGAAGGAACATCTCATTTTCGGCGCATGGTCGAACCTTGTCCTTGGTTATTGGAGCGGCATCGACATCCTGGCCAATCCGTATTCGGACGCAAGCAAGGGCGGCCTGCGGCTCCATGCCTTCCTCGATGCGGATGTGGCCATCCGTCACGACGAGGCTTTCGCATGGAAAGCTGTCGGCGCCGGCGGTTCCTAATGCTGACCGTCGCTGAAGCGAAGGCTCAATTACGCGTCACCTTCGATGAAGATGACGAGTATATCGAGAGCCTGATAGCCGCGGCGGCGGACTACATCGCAGCGACGGGGGTGGAGGTCGACTCCACCCCCCAGCCCGCCGTGGTGCATGCCGCCAAGCTGCTTATTTCCCATTGGTACGAACACCGCGAAGCCGCGTCCAGCGAACCGCCACGCGCGATTGCGTTCGGCGTGGATGCCTTGCTGCAACCCTATCGGGAGCAAACCGTATGACCATGGAAAAACGCGCCGCCGTTGAGGTGCGCGCCGAGGGCCGGAAGCTGACCGGCTACGCGGCGGTGTTCGGGCAAGAGGCCCGCATTGCCGATTTCAGCGAGACGATCGCCGCTGGTGCTTTCCAGCGCAGCCTGACTGGCGGCGCCGATATTCTTGCTCTTGCCGACCACGATCCGAAGCGCGTTCTTGCTCGCACGAAGTCGGGCACGCTTCGCCTTTCGGAAGACGACAAGGGCCTGCGGTTCGAGTTGGACGTACCAGACACCACGGTTGGTCGCGACATCCTCGCATTGGCCCAGCGAGGCGACCTTGGCGGCATGTCGTTTGGCTTTACCGTCGACCCGGATGGCGAGGAATGGAACGGCGACAAACGGACCCTGCACAATGTCAAGCTGCATGAGGTTTCTGTGGTCCAATCCTTCCCGGCCTATGACGGCACCAGCGTTTCGGCCCGTTCCCGCCGCACCGCACAGGACCGGCGCATTGCCCTATTGGAGCTTGAACATGTGGCCATTTAAGAAAGCCGAGACGCGCATCGCGTCGTCTGACCCGTTCCTTGGCGAGTTCCTAGGCGCACGTTGGCAGGGCCGTGCAGACATCGACAAGGCCAGCGGCCATGCCGTTGCACATCGCTGCATCAGCGTCATTTCCGAAAATCTTGCTGCGGTCCCTTTGAAGGTTTACCGGCGCACTGAAGATGGCGGCCGTGAGGCGGCAACGGACCACCCACTATACGAGGTGCTGCACGACCAGACCAACGGCCGCCTGACTGCGTTTGAGGCGCGCGAATGGCTTGTGTCGTCTATTCTGACTCACGGCAATTCGTACAGCGTTATCGAGCGCAATGGACGTGGGCAGGTAACGGCGCTGCATCCTTTGACTGCCGGCAGCGTGACCGTGGAAGTGCTGAAGAACGGGCGGCTGCGTTACAAGCATAGCCTGCCGGATGGGGAAACGAAAACCTACCTTCAGGACGACATCCTGCATCTGCGCTATCGAACGAAGGACGGCGTGCTCGGCATGTCGCCAATTCAGATTGCGGCGGCAGCGTTCGGGCTTGCGCTTGCGCAACAGGACACGGCAGGCGCGGCAGCGGAGAACAGTTTCCGACCTGCCGGCGCGCTGGTTTTCCCTGACAAGTTGTCGGGCGCTGGCAAGGAAGGCGTCATTGACAAGTTCCGCGAACGCTTCGTCGGCAGTCTCAAGGCAAACGAAGTCATGGTGCTGGACGGCGGGGCGAAGTTCGAGACCTTCAGCTTCAACAGCAAGGATTCGGAATTCCTCGAAAGCCGCAAGCTGTCGAACCTCGATATATGCCGCGTGTTCGGCGTCCCGCCATCTGTAGCAGGCATCACCGACGACGCGACCTATTCCAACATTGGCGAGGAATCTCGTGCGCTTGTGCAGCGATGCCTTGCCCCGTGGGCGAAGCGTATTGAACAGTCGCTCAACGTGACGCTGTTGTCGCCGGAAGCTCGCAAGACGTTCTTCGTGGAGCATGACCTTGCAGGCTTGCTGCGGGGCGACCTTGTGACCCGCTACAATGCCTACCGCATTGGCCGCGAGGGCGGATGGCTGTCGTCCAATGAAATCAGGGCATTCGAGAACATGTCGAAAATCGAGGGCGGCGACACCTACGTAGAGCCGCTTAATTACGGGCGCCTCGGCGGCGCGAACGATAACCGCGGCAAGATCGCTGCTTAGGCGACTTGCCAACTGCTAGGAGCAGGCAATGAACATCGAAATATCCAAGATGACGGCTTACCGCGATCCGGTCTCGGTCGGGAGAATACGTAAGTTGGCTTACTTCGATCTGCGGCTAGGGCCGGTTGTGTTCGGCGGGTGCAATATCGTCGAGGAGGAAGGGCGGCTGTGGGCGCGCCTTCCGACCGTGAAGAAGCGCCCGTCCGACAACAACCATTATATCAGGATTGCCGACCACGATCTGAAAGAGGCCGTGAACGAGCGCGCCTTGGCCGCCTATCGGGCCGCGGTAGGTGCGGCATGACCCAGGCTGGCGATCTTCGCGAGGTGATCGAGATTCAGGACTACGTAGAGGTCGACGACGGCTATGGGGGCGCCACGCAAGAGTGGCAGATCGCCTTCACGGCCCCGGCTCGCATCCGCACCCTGAAAGGCGGCGAAACCGTCATTGCGGGCCGCCTGGCAGGCACCCAGACGCTTGTCATTACGGTTCGCTATCAACCCGACATGGAAGACGTAACGCCTGCGTGGCGGGCTAGAAACGCCCGCAGCGGGACGATCTATAACATCCGCAGCGTCGAACCGGACGAGCGCCGCCAGTGGGTCAACCTGCTTTGTGAAAGCGGGGTGCCGGCATGATGAAAGCGGCCAATGATAACCGCCCTACCCTCAATACCGCGTTTCTGCTTATGGCGCAGTATGGCGGCAAGGCGATAATCCCGGTCGATGAAGTTTGCCGGGATTACTTTTCGCATCTGGACCCGGCAAAGTTCATTCGGAAGGTCGGCGCAGGCGAAATCGCAATTCCAATGGTACGGATGGAGAACAGTCAGAAATGCGCGAAGGGCGTTCACCTTCAGGATTTGGCCGATTATCTAGATGAGCGTCGCGCCGCTGCGGTCAAGGAATGTCTACAGCTTACCGGCTAGGTACGACAAAAAGCACACATTGGACGGATTGAAATCAGTATCGCATTGTTTATACAATGTTTTCGTGGTTAGTCCGTCCAGTCCATCATCGGCGCGACGGACAGCACGCGCTCCCCATAAAGGCGCGTTCTGCATGTGTCCGTCACTGGCGGTTCCCGCGTTTCCATGCTGCGTTTCGTTTCCTCAAGCCTTTGGGCACTCTTTTCGGACATCCCCGCGACATAGCATCCGCAGCCGCTCACGCAACCCGAAGGCGGGTTGGTTCAGCAGGAAATGGCCGAAAGGCCTGTCCGATATGTGGGCCCGATATATGGCATGAGCGGCTGCATTGCGACACACCCGGCCGTCAAGGATCAATTGTGGCGGGATATGCGCCGTCCCTGCAACCTTATTCGGCGGGATTCGTTGATCGGGCTGCCGCCGCAGGGCGTGCCAATCCCCTTCGAAAGAAGGCTTGGTCGCTTGATTTT
>Ga0164243_10014001_pt1 | contig 11212 bp, 8 predicted proteins | sample OricompcompostOP_FD_108781 | JGI IMG/M metagenome (GOLD analysis project Ga0164243, IMG submission 108781) | Organic Plus compost microbial communities from Emeryville, California, USA - Original compost - Organic plus compost (OP) | ecosystem: Engineered > Solid waste > Mixed feedstock >... | reverse complement strand
CAAGTTTATTTTTCGCACATGCGATGTGCAGATCGTGTGCAAATCGGGGATGTTTGTTGTAACAGTTTTGGGAGGGGATTACCCGCAAAGCAGGGATTGGCTGCTTTGCGGGTAGGGATATAAAGTGAATAGGGGAGTTGTTGCTTGAGGGGCAATGCGGATATCATTTACGCATGCCGCCTTTTCTGCTTTACCGGTAAACGGAAATACTATTTACGCATGCCGCCGTTCTTAAACAGCGTATAAGCAGTCTGGTAATTGGCGATGGCTTTGCGCAGCAGCACACTGTCCATCGGTTGCGGTTGCAGGTCGCCGGTGCTATCCTTCACATGAAACGTTTGCGCCTGGTGCTGCGGCCCGAGGATCATCAGCTTTCCGGGTTCCAGGTAGCCGAGCAGCTGATAGGTGCTGATCATGGCGCGTGGCTGGTAATCTGCGGCCAGTACATCCCTTCCGTACAGATTGGTGTTATAGGACCAATTGAGGATTCCTAACAAGGTTGGGTAGATGTCCAGCTGGGAGCACATCACGGGGATTTCGCGGGGCGCCTGGTTTGGCACGTTATACAGAATGCAGGGAATATGGTATTTATTCACTTCAATCTCGTTTTTACCCGCTACGCTGGCGCAGTGGTCTGCCACGAAGATGATGATGGTATTCTTAAACCAGGGCTTTTGCTGCGCCTGTTTCAGGAACTGGCCGATGGCGTAATCCGTGTACTGCACGGCGCCTTCGCGGCTGGTATGGGACGGTATGGCTACTTTTCCTTCCGGGTAGGTGTAGGGGCGGTGGTTGGAAACCGTCATCACGAAATCGAAGAAGGGTTTGCCGGCGGCGTACTTCTCATCGGCTTTCTGCAGTACGGCATGGTAGATGTCCTCGTCGCAAACGCCCCATGCATTCTCAAAATGTACGGCGCTGTCCGGGAAGTTGAACCGTTGCGTCGGGAAGTTGTCGCCCACCAGTCGGTGGCGCAGGCGGTCGTAAATATCAAAGCCATTGTTGCCGAAGAACTGGTTCATGTTATCGAAGTACCCATCGCCTCCGTAGAAGAAGGTACGGTCGTACCCGGCGTGGCCGAAGATGGTGCTGAGGCTGAAGAGTCCTTCGTTATGCTTGCGGCGCACGATGCTCTGGCCCGGCGTGGGCGGCACGGCGAGCGTCAGCGCTTCCATACCCCGCACGGTCCTGGTGCCGGTGGCGTACATGTTGGTAAAGAGGATGCTTTGTTTGGCAATGCTGTCCAGCACCGGCGTGATATGTTGCGTATTGCCGAAACGCTCCATGAAGGTGGCGCTGAAACTCTCGATCGTCACCATGATGACGTTGGGCTTTACGACCGTTCCGGTATCGGCAATGTGGCGGTATATGCTGGAACCGTCCTCCAGGAATGTGGCGCCGTCCGATTGTAACAGCTGGCGCATGGCTGCAAACGCGGCTTTATCATCTTCCAGTAAATAATATTTATCGTAGGGCAGTTCATTATTGACGTAGGCGGAGCCGAAGCTATAGATGCCGGCTTTTGAAAGCTCTTGCTGGTAGCGGTTTTTGCCTGTTTCCGCCCAGCTGTTGCTGACCAGGTAGAGGTGTAAGCCGGCAAAGGCGATGGTCAGGCCGGTGATAAGGAGCCGTACCCGCATAGGGGTGTTGGACTGGAAGCTGGCCCTGAATATACCTGCCCTGGCAGCGAGCCAGGTAAGCAGTGCGGTGCCGGCCAGTACGCCACCGATCAGCAGCGGCAGCGGATAGGATTGATTGATGTTGTTGATCACCTCGTAGGTGTAGAGGAGATAGTCGACGGCAATGAAGTCGAACCGCGCCTCATATTCCCCCCAGAAGGTGAATTCCGCAAAGAAGGAGAAAATGACGATGAGCAGGGCCAGGAAAAATCCGAAGTAGGTAAAGCCCTTGTTGAACCATGACTTATTCCATCGCTGCGGCAACAGCAGCAGGTACACGGAATAGGCAACGGTAAAGAATACGGCCACGCCGAGGTCAAATACCAAACCTTTTCCGAGTATGGAAAGGATGTTGAGGAAAGACAGGGAGGCAACAGGGAAGGCCCAGCATAATAGCGCTAATCGGACAATCGTGGACAGGATAAGGAATAAGGCAGTAAATCCGAACTGCACGGCATACCTGTTAGGTGTAGGTTTCATTATGAAAAATTGATGGGCGAAGGTAAGCTGTTAGATTAAATTTGAATTAATTTTTTTATGAGCGTAATGGGCGCGCCTTTGCAGGCAGGGCTTAGATTTTGAAGATTTTCTGAATTTATCAAGCGGGGTAAATTTCAGCCGAAGCGGTAGCCGGTACCGTACACGGTTTTGATATAGTCGTTGCCGCCGGCTTCCATCATTTTCCGGCGTAGATTTTTGATATGCGTGTAGATAAAATCGTAAGTCCCGGCCTGGTCGTATGCATCGCCCCAGAGATGCCCGGCGAGGGCTGATTTGGTAATGAGCCGGTGCTGGTTGGCGATGAGGTAGAGGAGTAGCTGGTATTCCTTGCCGGTAAGGCTGAGGGGTTGATGGTTGACTTCCACGGTTTGGGAAGCGGGCGTGATGGTGATTTCGTTAAAAGTGATGCTGGTATTGCCGTTGAAGTTTTTGCGGCGCAGCAGCGCGTGGATGCGGGCATTTAATTCGGACAGGTGGAAAGGTTTGGTCAGGTAATCGTCCGCGCCCAGTTGCAGGCCTGCCAGCTTATCTTCCAGGGCGTCTTTGGCGGAGATGATGATGATCCCTGCGTGGGATTGCATGCGTTTCAATGCTCTGATGATGTCCAGCCCATTGCCTTTGGGCAGGTTGATATCCGCTACGATGCAGTCGTATTCGTAATCGTGTACTTTATGGATCGCTTCCTGAAAATCGCCCGCTGTTTCGCAGATATATCCCTGTCCTTCGAGGTATTCGCGGATCGAGTTACGGAGGGCGATTTCATCTTCAATAATGAGGATCTTCATAAAATAAATATAACGATAATTATTCATTGACAATCATTTATGAAATCGATTGCAAGAAATCGATTGCATTACTAGGAAATTTGGAAAACAGCGCTTATCTTTTTAGTGAAAATTGCAGTTCGATACTGTAGTAGCTATTTCAAAACCCACAAAATTTAAATCGCATGATTTCCACGTTTCGCATGCATGCATTTGCCGTATTAGCGGCCGCCTGTCTATTTTCCTGCAAGAAGGATCAAACCCTGCAAACGCCGGCCGATGATGGCAAGGCTGCGGGAGCGCAAACAGAAGCCATTAAGAGTACCTGGACCACCAACTGGGACAACTACGCTACCGGCACCTGGCTGTCGCAATCGCAGGCCGCCAACGACTTCGGTAACGTCAGCGGTTGGAACTCCGGCCGTACCTACATTTCCAATGGCAACCTGCGCATCACGCTGGAGCCGAATGCACTCAGCGCTGCCGGCGGGGTGGTGGCCAACATTGATGTATCGGACGGTACCGAGTACGAAATGGATTATGACATCCGCTTCCACAGCCAGTTCGACTGGAGCCGTGGCGGTAAAGTAGGCTTCGGGTTCAGCGTTGGTGAAGGCAACACCGGCGGGGATCCGGGCTGGGATGGTAACGGCGGATCCTTACGCCTGATGTGGTATCAGACAGATGCCGGCAGGGTATTCTTCCAGCCTTACATTTACTACAAAGATCAGCCGGGCCAGTATGGGGACACCTTCGGCAAGAGTTACCCGTCTTCCGGCAGCATCCAGAAAGGTACTACCTACCATGTACACATGTACATCAAGAGTAATACCGGCAGCAACACCAATGGCCACGTACAGATCGTGATCAACGGTACGGTTGTACTGGACCAGGACATCCGCTGGACCACCAACGATGCACAGCGCCTGATCAAAGGAGTAACCTTCCACACTTTCCGCGGCGGCAGTCAGAGCTACTGGGAATCTTCCACAACGGGTTATATCTATTATGATAACCTGTCTGTACACAAGATCAACTAAGACAACAAATCCCTCATTCCCGCTCGCACGGGAATGGGGGATTTAATGAAACAGTTCTTTTTATCAGGTATTATCTTTATCCGGTATGGCTGGCGGGATTGAAACGTGGGTAAATGCCCGGCCGGCGGAAATCGCGAAAGGATAATGCGGTGTTGAAAATGGCCGCATGCAAGGCCTGATGTACATATAATCGGTAAAATCAGAGAAGATCTGAAAAGCGCCCCGTCAGCTGCCGATGACGGGGCGCTGTTATTTTCAAAAGGTCTGTGGCGTTAAAAAAACAGGAATACCAGCGCATGGCCCATGCCTTTACATATCCCGGCTAAGGTTTTCCAGGTATGAACAGTAGCATGATAAAGGGTTTTTCTTAAAGCGCCTGGCATAGTACAGTGGTTGTTACAACTATGAAGGCGAATGTCAAAGCCGGATATTGTACGTTTCATAATACAAATCTCGCAGCGGGGTATGACAACCCTGTGTCAGCAGGTTTTTACACTTCAAAAAAAACTTTTTTATACCGGTGGAATGCTTCACTTATTCCACCCAATCTCCCGCACATCCTTCTCCTGTTGCAGCAGCTTTACCAACTGCAACATCGCCTCGTTGTTTATCTTGTCAAACTTCAGCTCAAGGGTATAGTAATCATCTTCCTTCTCCATAAAAAATGCCGCCAGGCTCAATTCCTTCATCGCGGTTACCTGTTGCAACACATTATTGGCGACAACGCCCGAAGGCGTCACCACCCGCAGCGCGTTTTGCCGGAAGCGCCGGGAAACCTTTTTTTCCAGCGGCTGCAATGCCCAGAGTATAATGATAGCTACCAGCGTTGTAGCGCCTGCTGCAAAGTACATGCCGCCACCGGTGGCCAGGCCAATGGCCGCTACCGTCCATAACCCCGCCGCCGTAGTGAGCCCGCGGATAGTCCCCTGCTTCATAAACAGGATGGTACCCGCGCCGATAAAGCCGATGCCGCTGATCACCTGCGCCGCCACCCGCGAGGGGTCCAGCACCACGCGCTCCGCGCCCAGCGCATCCGAAAAGCCAAAGGCCGATACCATCATAATCAGGCAGGACCCTACGGATACCATCATGTGCGTACGCATGCCCGCGGTCCAGTCCTTCCGTTCCCTTTCCAACCCGATCAGCGCCCCGAAAAGCGCCGCCATCGATAGTCTGATTGCGATTTCCTGCCAGGTTAACATATGCCAAGTTTTACTTTAAGTTAACGAAAACCAGGCTCTTTTCCAGCAAGTGCCACCCGGCTTTCACCCAAAAAAAGGGTGATAATACGGTTGTAAAAAAGATAAAAAGATTGGAATTTCGGGATCGCCATATCACTTTAGAATGCATGAGTTTATATCAATACTCCAAAAGCTTTTACGTGGGTATAAACATCTTATTAGCAGCAAGTCCATCCTTATACCGCTTCAAACTTCAGCGGTTGTTGTCTGTCTGCGACGGACTGCAGGTTGCCGCATTGCCGGCAAACGAATGGCTCAGTCCTGAAACCATCCACCGGGATTACGACCTGGTGCTGATCGAAAGCAACGCCGTATTCCGCCGGATCGAAAGTCAGCCCTGGAACGCCTTCCGCCTGGCTTCGTTTATCCGTAGCTGTTCGGAAATCATACCCATTATCATGCTGGGCGATGGCAGAAATGAACAGGAAAAGATACACGGACTGCAAAATGGCTGCGACGATTTCCTGGATCGCGCGGTGAGCATTGAGGAATTGGAATGCAGGATATGCAACCTGGTGAGGCGGGCGCGCCGGCAGCGTATGCTGGCGCGGTGAGCGGAGGAATAAGTCGTTCCGTGTAAAATAAACTGCCAATTAATACAACAAAAAAAGAGCAGGGCCTTACCCCTGCTCTTACAAATTACTCCATCCTTTGCCGCTCTGCGAGTAAAAACTCACGGCTTATCCCACCACACAGGCTCCGCCAAATACGTCGGCTTCGCCGCATTCGGATTCGCTTTCAGCACCTGGTCAATATTAAAATTGATCTCATAGCTGGCCACGGCAAAACGGCGCGGATAATCAGTCGGGGAAGGATATCCTTCAATATACACATGCGAAGGGCGCTGGTAGCCTTTATACACCCCTGCAGCCGGGTTGTACACCCCGGAAGCATCCGCGCAGAAGTTGTTGCGGCGCATATCCGCCCAGGTTTCCACGCTGAACGACATCGCGATGTATTTCTGGATCATAATATGGCTCAGGGTCAGGCTGCCGGCATTCTGCACCACGGAAGTACTGGCCAGGAACTGGTCTATTTTGGCCGGCGGTATCCCCAGGATGTTCATATGGGAACGGATGCCCGCCTTGTAAGCGATCAGCGCCCCGTTGGCATCGCCCTGGCGGAACTTCACTTCCGCTTCAATAAACCGCATTTCTGCATTGGTCAGCAGTAATCCCTTGGCGTCCCTTTTCGTGTACCAGGAACCGGTAGAGAGCACCCGCTGGCCAGCTGCCGGCGCATATGGAGTTTTACGCAGCGGGATGTACACGGAGTCGCCATTGGCAAACTTATTCGTGGTGGCGTTGTAAGCCGGGTTGGAAGGCCCTGTCTTAGGCAGGTCGGATGTCATATCCATGCCTTTGGTCACCAGCCAGCCGGTATCCACCTGCATACGCGGCAGAATGCTGTCTATACGCGGGTCCCGCATGTTATTCGCCCCGGACGGCGCGCCCTGGTAGTTATTCGTCAGGTAATCGATGTAGAGTTTGGTGAAGCGAACGGTAGTACCGGTATTGCTGTATTGCAGCGCTTCTTTGGCGGTGCTGGTCACGGCGGGTCCTTCATCCACATACTGGCGGATGCTGCTTTGCGCGTCCGTCTGCGGCGCATTGGCCAGCGCGTCCAGCACAGCCTGTGCATTAAAGCTGCCTTTCTTGGTGGTATGCAGCAGGAAGCGGGCTTTTAACCCATAGGCCAGGCGGATCCAGTTATCCACGGAACCGTTGTTGAGTACATCCGCCTTGGAGAGTGGCGGCGCTGCCGGGCCCTGCGTCTTTTTCAGGTCGGCGATGGCCTCGTCCAGCAATGCCAGCACTTTTCCATGTATATATTCCCCATCGTCGAATTTCGGCGTATAGGTGCTGGCCATGGCAAACTGATCATACGGCATCATGCCATAGAAGTCCGCCAGGGTGCCAAAGCCCCAGGCTTTGATCACTTTCGCCGCGCCGATGTAATGCCAGGCTTCCACCTTTTGCGCCGCGGTAATCAGCGGGTCCACGTTCACGGCGGTATTCACATACCAGCACTGCCAGGGCCAGTTGGCGCTGGAGGTATTGCTGTACCAGCGGGTGAGGTTCCAGTTATTGTTCGTAGCGGCATTGGTAGCCGGGTACACCACGGCAATCTGCTGCGTGAGGAAGGAGGCGCGGGTGCCGGAGCTTTCGTACGCATCGGAAAACTGGCTGATCAGCGGCGCCAGCCTCATATCGGCCGTAGGCACATCAGTCGTGGCCGTGTTTGGATTATTGTTGACATCCAGCCATTTCTTACAGGAACTAACGGCAACGGATATACTTATAAGGATGAATATTCTTCTCATGGTAGCAGTAATTAGAATTTAAAGTTTAAGCCGAAGGCAAGTCCTCTCGTGGCAGGCACGCCTACATAATCAATACCCACTGATCCGGAACCGGTTACGCCGGCGCCGGCAGCGCTTACCTCAGGATCCATACCGCGGTAGTTGGTAAACAGCAGCAGGTTGGTGCCGGAAATGGTAGCAGTAGCGCCTTTCAGCCAGCCGATGCGGGTCAGCACATTCGCAGGCAGGGAGTAGGAGAGCGCTACGGAACGCAGGCGCATCCAGTTTACGCTCTGGATGAAGAACGGCGCATTGTTGGCATAAACGTCGCGGTAATACTTTTCAGAAGCTTTCACCGTACGGGTCACCTGCTCATATTTCCCGGTAGAAGGGTTCAGCGCCACGCCGGAGAAGGTGAGGTCACTGCCACGGTTCAACGTAGCTTCGGATAAACCGTTAACCGTCATCAGCCATTCGGTGGCGTTGCACACGTCGCCGCCCAGGCGGAAGTCCCACAGCATGGAGAAGTTGAACGACTTATAACTGAAGCTGTTGTTCAGCCCTCCGATCAGGTCCGGCTCCCTGTTGCCCACCGGCAGGGTGGTAAGGGAGGAGATGGTCGGATAGCCGGTGTTATAATCCAGGATAACATTGCCGCTGGAATCGGTGGCCCATTTGGAGCCGCTCAACCCCATGAACACGCCTTTGTTAAAGCTTGCTGCCTTACCCGGGCCTTCCTGTACATCCGTTACATACAGGATGCTGATAGCGCCCGGCAGTTCTTTTACCCTACCCTTGTTTTTGGACAGGTTCAGGGTTACGTCCCAGTTGAAGTCCTTGTTGCGTACAGGGTTGGCGTTGATGGTCAGCTCTATACCCTTGTTCTCGATCACGCCGGCGTTCACGGATTTCAGGATATAGCCGGTAGCGTTACTCACGCGCGGGGAGAGGATCTGGTCCACGCTCTTGTTGTTGTACACGGTGAAGTCCACCCCGAGGCGGTTGCCGAGGAACCGCAGTTCCGTACCAAATTCATACGAGTCGGTATTTTCAGGCTTCAGCTCCGGGTTGCCCTGCTGCCAGTAGTTCCTGTAACCGCCGCCAATGGTGAGCTCCGGTCCGAACAATCCGGTGGAGGTCACGTAAGGATCGGTGTCCTTACCCACGCGGGCCCAGGAGGCGCGCACCTTACCGAACGACAATACGCTGTTCTTCGGCAGCAGTTCGCTGAACACGAAGCTTCCGCTAACGGAAGGATAGAAGAAGGAGCGGTAAACGATGGGCAGGGTGCTGCTCCAGTCGTTACGGCCGGTAATGCCCAGGTACACGAGGCTTTTATAGCTGGCCCTGAACTCGCCATACGCACCCACCAGTCGTTTCCGGCTGACGTTATCCTGCGCGTAACGGTTTTTATTATCTGCGTTGTTGATGGAAATCAGGCCTGGGATGGAGAAGTTTTCCGCCCGTACGGAACCTGTTTTCGTATAGTAGTCCTCTGTATTATGCCCCAGCAGCAGGTTGAAGTCAAAGTCCCCGAACTGTTTGTGCGCGTTCAGCATCAGGTTGCCGCTGGTGAAATTGTAACGGCGGGTGGTTTCGGAGAGCATCCCGTTCTGCCAGGCAATCTTCACGGCTGATCCCGGCCAGGTGAGGCTGGTAAACTGCGTCACGAAGTTATCGATACCGAGGCGGTAGGTCGCATCCAGCCAGTTGGTAATTTTCACATTGGCGTAGATGTTACCCAGCATACGGGTGGTCTTATCGCTTTGCGGACTCTTATTAACGGTCCAGTTGGCGTTGTCGATATCGTCTTCCAGCGCTACGTTGGGCAGGAGGCGGCGCTTGCTGCCGTCCGGGTTTAACCAAACGGACATATCATCGTCCGTAGGCCAGGAGAGGATACTTTGGAGGTAGCCGGAGCCGCTGGCATTGAAAAGGCCGCTACCGGTGAGCGTTTTCTGCGTATTGCTGACCGCGTAGGTGGCATTCACGCCAAAAGTAAAGCGGCCCACCTGCTGCTCCCCGTTGAAGCGTACGGAGGTGCGGTTATAATCGGTAGTAGGCACAATACCCGTTTGCATGATATTGGAACCGGAGAGGAAGAACTTACTGTTTTTCGTACCGCCGGAAACGTTAAAGCTGTTATCAAAGGCATGCGCCGTCTGGAAGAAGTTGCGCAGGTTGTCGAAGGCGGATTCGCCGGGGCCGAATTCAGGACCCCAGGAAAAGTAGGTCTGATCGGTGAACTGGCCGCTGTAGGAGGTACCGCGTTTAAACCGGTCCTGCACCTTGGGCAGTTTGTTAACCCAGTTGGTGGTAAAGCGGGGCGTTACGCTGACGATGGTGCTGCCTTCCGCGCCTTTTTTGGTGGTGATCACGATGGCGCCGGCAGCGGCCTGCAGGCCGTATAACGCGGCAGCGGCAGGGCCTTTCAGCACGGTGATGGATTCCACGTCTTCGGGGTTGATGTCCATCGCGCGGTTGCTGTTCGTGGTAGACATGTTTACCGAGCCGTCGAAGGCGCTGTTATCGCCCTGGCCGGTGGAGTTGTTCATCGGCACCCCGTCGATGATGAAGAGGGGCTGGTTGTTGCGTTCCAGGGATGTACCGCCGCGGATGATGATGGAAGCGGAGGAGCCCGGAGCGCCGCCGGAATTGGTGATGTTCAGGCCCGCAATTTTCCCGTTCATGGAGTTGATCAGGTTAGGGTCTTTGTTTTTCATCAGTTCATCCGCCTTGATATCCTGGACGGCGTAGCCGAGGGCTTTACGTTCCTTTTTGATACCCATCGCCGTCACGATCACCTCGTTAAGGCCGGTACGTGTGGGCATCAGGGTTACGTTGATGGTGGCGGACTCGCCAACGGTAACCGTTTGGGAGAGGTAGCCGATGTAGGTAAATTCCAGCGTTTGCCCGGGCGATGCCTTGATGGAATATTTACCCGTGGCGTCTGTAATAGTGTTGGTATTATTTTCCCGGATCCGGACGGTCACCCCCGGCAGCTGTACTTTTTCATCAGAGATCACTGTCCCGGAAATGATTTTTTGCTGTGCCAAAGTAAGGTTGGGCAACAGGAGCGTCATTAACGACAGAATCGCTAATAACCTGAGTTTTGTTCTCATGTTAAACGTTTTAGATGTTGGTTGACTCGCAGTTAATTCTTATCAGATTATAATAGGAGAATAGTATTTCCATCTACATACAAGTTGATTCCCACAATAAGCAAAATTGATAATGTTCCGTTGCAAATTACAGTTTGAAAAAATGCATTTAGCATTGGTACTAATATAGGCTGTTATAATATAATTTTCAAGACTATTTTTAAAAACGGCGCGGTGGCCGGAGGGGGGGAGGGGGGAGAATAAAATGCCGCTTTGCCCTGCGCGTACGTCCGGGCAGACGTACCTTCCCGGCGGTATGCCGAAAAACACCATGAATTTCTAAGCTTTTTTTCAGAATTTAGGAGCTTAACAAATATCGGATACGTTATGAATCGTAAGTCAGGCAGCTACTTGATAAGTATAGCTTTATTGCTGCTGCTCTTCACCGGGAGGAGCGCGTTGGCGCAAACGGCCAACCCGCACCAGTACAAGTATGTATTCACCGTAGCGAAAGACGGCTCGGGGGATTTCAGGTACATACAGGATGCCATTGATGCCATGCGGGTATATCCGCTGATGCCGAT
>Ga0164243_10014000_pt1 | contig 11213 bp, 8 predicted proteins | sample OricompcompostOP_FD_108781 | JGI IMG/M metagenome (GOLD analysis project Ga0164243, IMG submission 108781) | Organic Plus compost microbial communities from Emeryville, California, USA - Original compost - Organic plus compost (OP) | ecosystem: Engineered > Solid waste > Mixed feedstock >... | reverse complement strand
GGGGGAAAGTGGCGAGGAGGCGATGGTGTCGCCGGGTTTTCACGCTGTCTTTTCGTTGTTCGACAAAAGTGACGAGTTGCTTTTAAAGTCATGTTGATATATTAATAGTACAAATGAAAACGAATAGCCAGTCCGTCTTCCGGTTCTGGTCCGATCGTGAAGTTGTGGCATGCACCGTCCCGATAATTAAAGGTGTCACAGCAACTCATTGAAAATACTTAATTTATTTTAAATAAAAGAGCGCAGGCCGCATTGCATATCGTTTTCTCTTCAATGTAATATAGATATATTCTTATATCTTATTGATGTGAGTTTGGCGTGCTGCGGTGGTCGTGTAAATTTGTCTGATGAGGGTTGTTGCAATGAGATCGGCTATATCAAAAGCAAAGGGGAATTTTTTTCGTCGGTCCATGATTGGCGCGATGATGATGACTGCCGGCGGCTCCGCGCTGGCGGCGCAGGGTGGGAGCGGGGGCAACGGTTTGGAAGAGGTGGTCGTTACCGCCCAGCTCAAGGAGCAGAATCTGCAGCAGGTGCCGATCGCCATCACCGCGTTGTCGTCGGAATCGCTCGCCGTGCGCGGCATGACCAATGCCCTGGATATCAACGAAAGCACACCCAACATCAATATCGCCAAGAACACCGGCACCGCCAGCGGAATGAAGATTTTCATGCGCGGTATCGGTGAGGACGAATCCCGGGTCGGCGCCGATCCGGCGATCGGCGTGTATGTGGACGATGTATACATCGGCCGTCAGTCGGGCGCGTTGCTCGATCTGGTCGATCTGGAGCGGGTCGAGGTATTGCGCGGGCCGCAGGGTACGTTGTACGGCCGCAACTCCAACGGTGGCGCCGTGCGTCTGGTCACCAAGGCGCCGGATTTCGACAACCGCGTGGTGATCAAGGCCGGCGTTGGCAGCGATAACCTGACCGATGCCTATATCTCCATCAACCGGGCCCTGTCGGATAATGTGGCGGGCCAGGTTTCCGTCATGAACAAAAAGCAGAACGGCTTCATCAAAAATACCGACAATGGTCACGACCTCGGCGGTATCGACAAGAGCGGTGCGCGTGTTGCGTTGGCCTACCTGGGCCAACAATGGGATGTAGTCTGGAGCGCGGATTTCAGCAAGGACACCTCGCAGCCCAGTTATGCCTCGAAAGTGAAGGGCGTCGACAACGACAACAATCTGTTCACGGTCAGCCAATCGCAGTTTCCCACCGCTTTTCCCAACGGCAGGGGATATGTGGCATTGGATGATTTTTACAACAAGCTGTATCAACGTGGTACCAATCTCCGTGTCACCGGCACCATCAACGACATGGAGTTTACCTCGATCACCGCGTACCGGGAATTGGACAACGAACTGCTGACCATCATCGGCGCGCCGTATTACCAGGATTTGAATCAGGATCAAATCAGTCAGGAATTTCGCCTGGCAGGCAGCTCCGGCGCGCTGGATTGGGTGTCGGGTGTATTTCTGTATCGCGAAGCGGCCAAGCAGTTCACGGAGTTCGTGGCTGGCGCCGCGACGATGGACATCACCACCGAATCGGCTGCGGTGTTCGGGCAGGTGACTTACAGCCCGACGGATGCGCTGCATCTGACCGGTGGTCTGCGTTATACCTACGAAAACAAGGATCTCGACGTCAGCACGACGTCCAATTACTGGAGCGCCACCGGCCGCGCCAACGCGGGTAAGCAGAGCGACACCTGGAACTCGATCTCCTGGAAAGCGGTCGCCGCCTACGACTTCACCGAGAGCCTGATGGGTTATGTGTCGGCCACGACCGGTTTCAAATCCGGCGGCTGGTCCTCCGATAACTTCGCGCCGGTTGACTCCGAGAGCGTGCTGACTTACGAGATCGGCATGAAGAGTGATTTGAGCAGCAGCCTGCGCCTCAACATGGTTGCTTTCTACAACGACTATAAAGACCTGCAGGTCAATGGCACCGCGCCGACCGGCGGTTTCACCCGTCTCAATGCCGGTGATGTGGCGAGTTATGGCCTTGAGGCCGATGTCACCTGGCGCCCGGTGGACAGGCTGCAAATCGATGGTTATGTCGGCACGCTGCACGCCGAGTACAAGTCCATCGATGCGCGCGCCGCGGCGCTGATCGACAAGGATACGCAGCTCAAGCAGGCTCCGAAGTTGTCCTACGGTGTCAATGCCACGTACCGGCTGCCGGTCGCCGCCGGCGAGCTGGTGAGCAACGTGCAGTATGCGCACACCGCCGAGCAGTACAACGATCTGACGAACACCGATGCGATCAAGCGCCGGCCTACCGATATCGTCAATGCGCGTTTCTCCTACGAGTGGGGTGAGGCGCAGAGCTACTCGGTGGGCTTGTGGGGCAAGAACCTGCTGGATCAGCAGTACGCGGCGGCGGGCACCAACACCAATTTGGCGGTTTATCCCGGTGATCCCCGCACCTGGGGTGTGGATTTCAAGCTGCAGTATTAATGATGAGCGCGGTCCGCGGCAACGCGGACCTTTGTTGCGGAGCCCGGGTGCGTATGGTTCGCCGCCTGGTACGGTGGTCGATCGCGGCTGTGGGTCCGGGGTTTTTTTACCGCACCTGGGCGGGTTGCCGCCCAGGTGCGACGTTCCAGGTTCTTCTCTCCAAGCTTGGAGACCCGTTGGGTCTCCTTTTTTATCGTAACGCGCCTTTTTATTGTAGTGCCCCTTGGTTTTTGCGTTAGTTGAAAACCGGTTTGCGTTTTTCCAGAAATGCGCGGGTGCCTTCGAGGCAATCATCGGCGGTGAAGGCCGCGTCGAAAACTTCCTGAATTTTTTGTTTGTCCCACGCGCCGTAGCCATCGATATGAGCGATCACCTGTTTGATGCCGCGGATGGAATACTGGGACATCATGGCGAGCGAATCGGCCAGCTCCCGCGTCGCGTTGGTCAGATCCGCCGTCGGCACCACCCGATTGACCAAACCGCGTTGCTGCGCCTCGGTGGCGTCGAGGCGTCGTCCGCAGTACAGCATTTCCTTGGCGAAAACCGAGCCGACCGCCGCGACCAGCCGGCTGGTATCGCGCAGGCTGTAGATCAGCCCGAGTTTGGCGGGCGTGATGGCGAACACGGCGTTGTCGGCGGCGATGCGAAAGTCGCAGGCCAGCGCCAAGCCGCAGCCGCCGCCGAAACAATGGCCGGCCACCGCGGCGATGGTGGGGCGCGCCAGCTCTTCGAGTTTTTCCTGGGCGCGTTGCACGATGGCGTTGTTGGCGCGCAGGCGCTCGGGGTCCTGTGCCAGCGTGGCGAATTCGCTGATGTCAGCACCGGCGCTGAAATTACCGCCGCTGCTGCCGAAAATGACTGCGCGAATAGTGTTGTCGGCGGCGATTTCATCCAGCACCCGGGATAATTGTTCCCAGGTGGCCTGATCGAGCGCATTGAGGCGCGCCGGCCGGTTGATGGTCAGGTGGGCGAGGTGATTCTCCTTGCGCCAAAGGATGTTTTGCGTTGGGCCGGATTCCGGCATGTGGGTTCCCCCTTGAAGATGACGTGTTGCGAGCACGCCGATAATATTGCCGTCGGCCTGTTGTCAGGCGGCCGGTGTTCTCTATAAGATATAAAATCATATCAATATTGTTTGTTGTTGTCTGTCAAAGTCGCTGAGAGTGTGTAAACGCAGCGAAAAAACGAGTAAAAACTGGCAAAAAAGCAAGACAGCACGCGCGACCACAGTGAGCCACCTCCGCGAGCCGGCCGGAGGGATGTGTTCCGCCGCAATGAACCTGAGCTGTTTTGTTTCGCACCCGGTTATGCATTTTGTGAACAATAAAGGAGAGCGGAGTGGCCGTCGTTGATTGTGCGTTGGGACCTGTACTGGCTGGCAATCTGCTCGTTGCCGATCTGGAGAGTCAGCTGGCGATTTACAGCCGTTATTTGGATTTGCGTCCGGTGGCGCGCGGACAATTATCCGAAGCGTTGGCCACGGGCTGGGATGTGCCGGCATTGCGGGGCGCGAGTTGGGCGCTGCTGGCCAGCGAATCCGGCGCCGCGTGGCTGCGCCTGATCGAAGACCGCGCCTGCGTGGCGCCCGCACCGCTCAGTCGGCAGGGTTGGATTGCGCTGGAGGTATTGGTGCGCGACGTGGATGAGCTGGCGGCGCGTCTGCGCGGCGGGCCATTTCGATTTATCGGCGAACCCGCCGATCTCGATGTCAGCGATTCGATTCGCGCTTTTCAAGTGGAGGGCAGCGCCGGCGAAGTGCTTTATCTGACGCAGGTGAAATCGCCGGTGCCGCCCTTCGATCTGCCGCTGGCTAGCTGCGAGGTCGATCGTTTGTTCATTCCGATTCTCGCCGTGAACGAGCGCGCGCAGGCGCTGAGTTTTTATCAGGCGCTGCCCGGCGTCACCGCCATGAGTTTTGACACGCGTATCACCGTGATCAACCGCGCGCTGGGTCTGCCGATCGAAACCCGGCATCCGATCGCCTCCGCGCAGTTGGCGGGGCAAAGTCTGATCGAGATCGATCAATTGCCCGCGCTGCGACCCGTGACCTCGAACGGTTTGCCCGGCGGCATCGCCTTCGTGAGTTTTGCCGTGACCGATTTGAATATCGTGCCCGAGCAGTCGCTGGGAGGCATTTATGCGGTGGAGGAGGCGCCGTATGCGGGGCGCCGCGCCGCGTTATATCGGGGCAGTGGCGGTGAACTGGTGGAATTGATCGAAACCGGGCCGCGTTGAACGCGGCCATTATTGGCGTTGTGATTGAATCCGGCCGTTGTGACTATTGGGGCGTGGCCGGCACAAAACCCAGCGGCAGGCCCGCGTCGGCGGTGAAGCCGTAGAGTTCAACCTCCCTCGGCAGGTTCTCGCGCAATACGCGCCGCGCCTGCCACAGGCGCTCGAAATGGATGCCGGTGCGCAAACCCATCGATTCCAGCAGAAAAACCAAGTCCTCGGTGACGATATTGCCCGACGCGCCCGGCGCGAACGGGCAGCCGCCGATACCGGCCAGCGACGCATCGATGGTGGTGAGCCCGGCTTCCAGCGCCGCCATCACGTTGGCGAGTCCCTGACCGCGGGTGTTGTGCAAGTGAATGCCGGTCAGATTTTCACTTCCGACAGCGCGGCGCACCGCGTGCGTGAGTTCGAGCACCTGTTTCGGATTGGCGTAACCGGTGGTGTCGGAAAGTCCCACTTCATCGCAACCCGCCATCATCAATCGCTCGGCGATGTCGACCACTTGGGGGGCGGCGATCCGGCCCTCCAGCGTGCAGCCGAAAGCGGTGGACAGGCCGCCCTCCAGTTTCGGGCGCCGCGAATCCGGCTGCGCGCGGATCAGCGCGGCGATGGCCGCGACTTCTTCCAGCATCTGCGCGTGATTGCGCCCGACATTGCGCAGGCTGTGTGTTTCCGAAATCGATAACGGCACGGTGATTTTGTCGGCGCCGGCGGCGATGGCGGCTTCGGCGCCGCGCAGATTGGCCACCAGCACCGCGACGGTGAGGCCGGGAATCTGTTTGGCGTGAAGCACGATTTCACCGGTATCCGCCAGTTGCGGCACGCGTTTGGCGGAGACGAAGGAGCCCACTTCGATTTCTTGCAGGCCGGCCGCGGCCAACGCGCTGATCCACTGTTTTTTCGCGGCCGTGGTCATGATCGGATCGATGCTTTGCAGCCCGTCGCGCGGTCCCACTTCGCTGATCAGGATGTCGATGCTGCTGGAAGATAAACTCATGATTCGGTTCCTGCTGCTGGAATTCACAAAAATTTTACCACTCTTAATGATATATTGATATATCATAATATATATTGGGTCGGCGCTGTTTTTGCGGCGCCGACGACAACGTTACGACATTGCATTGGCGGGGTTTGGTTTGATGGAAGTGCAGCAGCAATTGCCGTTGGCGGGTATTCGGGTCGTTGAACTGACCCACATGGTGATGGGACCTTCCGCCGGTCTGATCCTTGCCGATCTCGGCGCGGACGTGCTCAAGGTGGAGCCGCTGGAAGGCGACAATACCCGTCGCCTGCGCGGCTCCGGCGCCGGTTACTTCCCGATGTACAACCGCAATAAACAAAGTATCGCGCTGGATTTGAAACACGAGCGCGGCCGCGACATCGCCGGCCAATTGCTGGAGCGGGCCGATGTGGTGCTGGAAAACTTCCGTCCCGGCGCGATGGCCAAACTGGGTTTTGATTATGCGCGGCTGGCCGAACGCAACCCGGCCCTGATTTATTGTTCGATGAAAGGATTTTTATCCGGCCCGTACGCGCATCGCACCGCCCTGGATGAAGTGGTGCAGATGATGGGCGGGCTGGCGTACATGACCGGCTTGCCCGGGCGGCCGCTGCGCGCCGGTTCTTCGGTGATCGATATCACCGGTGGCATGTTCGCGGTGATCGGCGTGCTGGCGGCGTTGCAACAGCGCACTCGCACCGGCCGCGGCCAATACGTCACCAGCTCGCTGTTCGAAACCGCCGCCTTCATGGTGGGGCAGCACATGGCGCAGGAGAGTGTGCTCGGCCAGGAGCCGCAACCGATGTCGGTGCGTCAGGCCGCGTGGGCGATCTACGACATCTTCGTCACCCGGGATGCGGAAAAGGTTTTTGTCGGCGTGGTGTCCGATTCCCAGTGGCGCACCTTCTGCGCGGCGTTCAAGTTGCATTCGCTGCTCGAGGACAACGCGCTGACCACCAACAACGGTCGGGTCGAACAACGCGCGCGCCTGCTGCCGATCATCGCGGATACCTTCGGCCATTACACCAAGGCTGAGCTGATGGAAATTCTGGAGAATTCCGGCCTGCCTTTCGCGCCGATCAACCGGCCGCACGATTTGTTCGAAGACCCGCATCTCAATGCCAATGGCGGCCTGGTGTCGATGACGCTGCCGGACAACGGCCAGGCGCTCAAATTGCCGGGCCTGCCGCTGGAAATGGCCGGGCAGCGTTTTGGCCTGCGTCAGGATTTGCCGGCGGTCGGCGAACACGCGCCGCAGCAGTTGCGCGAGTTGGGTTATGACGATGCGGCGATCGAGCAGCTGGTGCGGGAGCAGGTGGTGCGCATTGGCTGAAACCGCCGCCGGCGAAACTGCAGCGATAACCGCCGGCCAGCCGGCGCGGGCAGGCAATCGTTACGGCCTGGGCGCGATGCTGGCGCTGGCTTTGTCCTCCGGCGGGGTGCAGGCGCTGGCGGCGTTGAGCAATCTGTTCACCATCAAGATCGTGGCGCCGCTGGGTGAAAGCGCGCTGTCGGCGGTGACCACCGGTCATCGTTTGTTTTTCGTGGTGCAGGCCTTGCTGATGGGGTTGAACGTTGGCGCCATCGCGTTGATCTCCCGCAGCTGGGGCGGTGGTGATCGCGCCGGCGCCGGCGCCTGGCTGCGACTCACTATGCAGGTGTCGGCGCTGCTGTCGCTGCTGCTCGCGCTGGTGTTCTGGTTCGCCGCGCCCACTTTGCTGGCGGCGCTGGGGCTGGACGCGCCAGCGCGCGCCCAAGGCCTGGATTTCGTGCGCGCATTGGCGCCGTTTTATCTGCCTATCGCGGTATATCTGACGCTGGCCGCCGGCCTGCGCGCCTGCGGCGATGCGCGCACGCCGCTGTTGTCCGGCTTCGCGCTCAATTTGCTGACCGTGCTGCTTACCTACCTGCTGGCGCGCGGCGCGCTCGGTTTGCCGGGTTGGGGGGTGGCCGGTGTGGCGGTGGCGGCGGGCATCGCCAATCTGCTCGGTCTGCTGGCGATTTTTTCGCTGCTGTTGAGCGGTCGGCTACGGCTGTCACTGCGCGCGGCCGGCCCCGCGCCGGGCGACGCCCTGACTTTGTGGCGGCTGGGTTATCCAGCGGCGCTGGAGCAGGGCGTGCGGCAATTGTCGGTGCTGGCGTTCCTGTGGGTGGTGGCGCATTACGGCAGTGCGCCTTACGCGGCTTACGGCGCCGGGGTCACGCTGCTCGCGCTTTCGCTGGTGATCGGCTACGGCTTTTCCGTCGCCACCGCGGTGTTGGTCGGGCAATCGTTGGGCGCTGGCGAAACGGCGCGCGCCAAAGGCGTATTGCGCGCGGGTTTGATCACCGCGGTCGGCAGCATGAGCGCGCTCGGTTTATTGCTCGGATTATTTGCCGGTGAACTGGCCGGCTGGCTGGTGGGGGCGGGCGCGGTGGCCGATCACACCACCACGTTTATTCATCTGTTCGCCTGGGCGCAACCGCTGATCGCCGCCGATTTTGTATTGGCGGGCGCCCTCCAGGGTTCCGGCGATACGCGCTGGCCGCTGTACAGCTCGCTGCTGGGGCCATTGCTGGTTCGGTTCGGGCTGGCCGCGCTGTTGTTGCACTGGCAGGCGCCGATCGAATGGATCTACGCCACGATGCTGGTTGATTACGTAGCGAAGGTTGGCTTGCTGGCGTGGCGCGTCGGTTCCGGCCGCTGGCTGTTGCGACGCGCGATGTAGCGCCTCGATGAGACTGTCAGAGACGGCCGGAACCGTGGGCGTGAAAACGCGTATTGCGAAAAATCCGCGCCAGCGACAAATGGGCTGCGGAAAGGCCAAATGCCGGAAAAAGCATACGAAAAAACAAGTGCGGCGAAAAATGCGGAAAAACGAGTGTCAGCGGCCTGCATTGGGGCACCGCGAACTTAACGGAAACCTGGAATTCTTCTGCGGAGCGAGATCATGACGGACACGGGTATTTATCAGGCGCTGGCATTGCAGGTCGGTTGCGCGGCGGTCAATCGTTGTCAGGATCGGGCCGGCGCCCGCGAGCGCATGCTGGAGACTATTACGCGCCTGCGTGCGCAAATCCGGGCGAGCAAGGCTTTTATCGGTCCGCACCTGCGGCTGGTGGTGCTGCCCGAATATTTTCTCACCGGTTTTCCGATGGGCGAGAGCATCGCCGCCTGGGCCGATAAAGCGGCGCTGGAGATGACTGGGCCGGAGTACGAGGCATTGAGCGCGTTGAGCGCCGACAACGGGATTTATCTATCCGGCAATGCCTATGAGCTGGACGACCATTTCCCCGGCCTGTATTTCCAGACCAGTTTCATCATCGCGCCTAACGGCAACGTCGAGCTGCGCTACCGCCGTCTGATTTCGATGTTCGCGCCGACACCGCACGATGTGCTCGATCGTTATCTCGATATCTATGGGCTCGACGGTTTGTTTCCGGTGCTGGATACGCCACTGGGGCGGCTGGCGGCGGTGGCCTCCGAGGAAATTCTGTATCCGGAACTCACCCGCGCTTTTGCCCTGCGCGGCGCCGAGTTGATCTGTCATTCCTCGAGTGAGGTCGGCAGTCCGTTGCCGACTCCGAAAAATATTGCAAAACAGGCGCGGGCCTACGAAAACCACGTATACGTGGTATCGGCCAACAGCGCCGGTATCAACGATATCGACATTCCCGCGGCCTCCACTGACGGCGGCTCCAAAGTGGTCGATTTTCACGGTCAGGTTTTGGCGGAAGCCAGTCCCGGCGAATCGATGGTAGCCAATGCCGAAATCGATATCGGCGCGCTGCGCCACTACCGGCGCCGTCCGGGCATGGGCAATTTGCTGAGCCGGCAGCGGCTGGAATTGTTCACCGGGCTTTATGCCGGCAGCGTTTATCCGGCCAACACTTTATTGAATGCCGACGGCGCGATTCGTATTCCAGATCGCCAGCATTTTCTGCAAACCCAGGCCGGCACCATCGCCGCGCTGCTTGAGCGGGGCATCATCCGATGAGTAACGCGCTGCACCCGGTGCGCAATCCGCGCAACGGTTTGATCGACTATCACTTCGAAATCACCAGCGCGGAGCAATTACAGTCTCTCTGCGGCGGATTGCGTGCGGCACAGCCGGTTTGGGCCGCGCGCGGCCCGGGCGAGCGCGCAGAAATCATGGAGCGCTGGGCACAGGCGCTGCGCGCCGAGCGCGAGGCGATTATCGCCGCGCTGCACGCGGATACCGGGCGCTGGGCCGAAACCGAACTGGAGTTCGATTCGATTCTGCAAATGTTGCAACGCTGGGGCAAGGCCGCGCCCGAGTGGTTGCAACCCGCGCCGCCGCGCGCTAGCGGATTGCCGCAGATCGCGGTCGGTTTGCGGCAGGCGCCGGTGCCCTTGGTGGGGGTGATCAGTCCGTGGAATTTTCCGCTGCTGCTGTCGTTGATCGATGCCATTCCGGCCTTGATGTGCGGTTGCGCGGTGGCGATCAAACCCAGTGAGATCACGCCGCGTTTCGTCGCGACGCTGCAACGCAGTCTTGCGCAGGTACCGGAACTCGCGAGTGTGTTGTGCTGGGTGCTTGGCCCGGGCGAAACCGGCGCGCAACTGGTGGAGCAGGTCGACCAGATCGTGTTCACCGGCAGCGTCGCCACCGGCCGCAAGGTCGGCGAGCAGGCGGCGCGTCGTTTTATTCCCGCCTTTCTGGAATTGGGCGGCAAGGACCCGGCGATCGTGCTGGCCGATGCCGACATCGAACGCGCCAGCGCGGCGCTGGCCTGGGGTGGCATGGTCAACGCCGGTCAGTCGTGTCTGTCGATCGAGCGGATTTATGTCGAGGCGCCGATTTTCGAAACCTTCGCGCGGCGCCTGGCGCAGCGTGTCGGCGAACTGGGATTGTGTTACCCGCAGCGTTCCTCCGGGCGCATCGGTCCGTTGATCGCCGCGCGTCAGGCCGAACTGATTCAGGCGCAACTGGACGACGCCTTCGCCAAGGGCGCGCGCGCATTGTGCGGCGGTTGCATTGTCGAACACGGCGGCGGTTTGTGGTGCGAGCCTACGGTGCTGATCGATGTTGATCACGGCATGAAGATCATGACCGAGGAAACTTTCGGTCCAATTTTGCCGGTGATGTCGGTGCCCAATGCCGAGGCCGCGTTGCGTTTGGCCAACGACAGCGCCTACGGATTATCCGGCGCGGTGTTCGGCGACAACCACGCGCGCGCGCTGGCGCTCGCGCAACAACTGCAAGTCGGCGCGATCAGCGTCAATGACTGCGCGCTCACCGCCATCGTGCACGAGGGCGAGAAGCAGTCGTTCAAGTTGTCGGGCCTGGGCGGTTCGCGCATGGGTGTGAATTCATTGCAGCGTTTCGTGCGCAGGCAGGCGTTGTTGCAAAACGCCGAGTTGCAATGGGACCCGTGGTGGTTTCATCAGGCTTAGCGCATCGATCATCGCGGTAATTTCGGATCGCGGCAAAAAGGCTTGCATGCGTCGCAGATGATTTAAACGGAGCTGCTGACAGGTGACGTTGGCAGAAGACTTGGTGGAGACGTGG
>Ga0164243_10013999_pt1 | contig 11213 bp, 15 predicted proteins | sample OricompcompostOP_FD_108781 | JGI IMG/M metagenome (GOLD analysis project Ga0164243, IMG submission 108781) | Organic Plus compost microbial communities from Emeryville, California, USA - Original compost - Organic plus compost (OP) | ecosystem: Engineered > Solid waste > Mixed feedstock >... | reverse complement strand
CTGTTGCTGTGGCGGGTAGATTTGACAGGTAGATTTAATACATGGCAGATTTGCAGCGCATTTGATCTTGCTAGAACATCAACCCCACCAACAATGGAAAGCAGCACGCCGAAATCGTATTTCAGGTTCAACTGTTCGGACTCGACTCGCGGTGCTCCGACAAGAAGTTTTAGTCATCTGCTCTTCGGTCAAATTAGTTTAGATGCGAAAAGTAAACTACAACAGTAACTGCGACATTTAATGCCAAAATGGACATGGACAAGTCACAACAGTACATCTGTATGAGTAAAGCGAGGCGCCGGTTGCGGTTAAAGTCTATTGCGTCAACAATGCATAAAGTGACAACATCTAAGAAGACTTCTAGAATGTACAGTGGGTCGTTTCTATCCTGCAATGTGGCAGCCCAAGACGCCAGTCTATCAAGCCCATTCCTATCAAAAATTATATTTTACACCGCAACACAGAGAGTTCAATGGTCTCGATCCTCTGTCGGAGTGTTGGAAAGTTGGAAATTGGTGTTTCGACACTCACGGCCGGAGTTTGGGCATCAACTAAATCACATCAACGCGTCAACAGGCGAGAAAAGACCGAGGTTTGGATACACTTGTGACTTACCCAAGCATGCTTCGGAGATACGAAAAGGGCGCTAGCTTCCGCAATCGTAGTTGGCGCCTGGCCATCTGGAACGAGTGTCTCGATGCGCCCCTCAACCCAGGCTTTGCGTCCGTCAACCTTTGTTGTGCGCGCTGAAAGCACAAAGTAGTTGCCCGCCTGTGCCGGCTTTCGGTAGTTGATTTCAAGCTTGGCCGTAACGCCGATCTCGTGTGGCAATGCTGCAAAACAACAACTAGCGAGGCCTTCGTCGAGTAGCGTAGCCAGAAGCCCGCCGTGCACGAGCTCTGGATGTCCACACAGATTTTTTCCAATGTAGACTATAGAAACTAACGACTTTCCTTCGCCATCCTTCCAGGCGTAAGGTGGAACCACGATCTTCTCCGGCCCTGCCAAAACACCGGCTGTAAGACTCTGCTGCTTGAAAGCCTCGGGCATCTTCATGTGAGGTCGGGATTCGATCATCCCGGGGGTCTCGCGCAGCCGCTTCGTTAAAGGGTGCGCATTTATGTATTCGTCAACCCTGCGGGCCTGATCGTCTGTGGGGTTGTATGCAGATCGGCTCGCCTCGTCTGACAGAAAGTTCAGACCCAGTAGGCTGGCAGGAAGAGTAGAGTAGATGGCTGTGAGGAATCCAGCCGTAGCGAAGGCAAGCCCACCAACACCGATGAACGCCGCAGTCCGGAAACGAGATGGTTTGCTAGAGGCGCCAGCCGTTGAACTCGTCGGCCGTACTATGATAAACGTGGTGACAGATCAGCCACGAATCCCGGGGCAATAGAAAACAGACGCTGGCTGTCCCGTGTAGAGGAAAACCACGAAAGCTACCTACCTCGTATGGGGGATACATTGAACTTCTGATATGGCCACCTCGTCCTTGCCAATCCCAAGTGAGGCGACTGGAGATTCGGCACCGAGCCAGGCAAGCGCGGGAATCGAACGTGAACGCGCATTTGCGCTCTTAGTTTGCGACGGGGCGGCTTCGTCGAGAGGATAGAGGCAAGTGGCGGGTGACTCGATACGTTCCACGAAACATGCAAGAGGAAGGAGAGTACGAAGTAATAACCATTGATTTTTAATTCAAAGCATGAACGGCGACAACATTTGAACCAGCTCCTTTTCCAATTAGCGTAGGCTCTGCATGGACGGGAGAAAAATCCCGAGGTCCGATGGAAGAGCGAACCCGCCAGGGTGGGTCTCCGGCATTGCATTAAAAAAGCCTTGTGAAATAAAATCTCTCTACTTATGTGGCACACAAACATTGAAGCTCCCAACCAACGATCCTCTTTGTGATGTAGTCTCATTGTCAAATATGGCTAACCTAGCATTGCTCGGAATGAGCTGTAATTACTCTTCCTGGGCCAAGATATCCGCGTAATCATCTGCAGACGCGAACGTCGGAAGATCCCGAAGCCTCTTTCTTCGACTTGCTCGCTTTGTACTCTCACTTGTTGCGCCATCGCCACCTTCGTTGCCGACTTGGCCAGCATCAGCAGCATCCCCTCCTTCATCCTCATCCAGCTCACTAGAGAGACCACTCGCATTCCAACCATCCATATCATCGCCAGAATCATCCGTCTCGGCGTAAGCAGTCTCAAGGTCCTCTAAGGAGACATCATCCTCTGGTTCCTCGGGCACCAACGCATTCCACACTTCATCCTCTTCGCCTTCGTCTTCTCCCTCTCCGGATGCCGCCTCTGGATGGGAACTTACGGCGCCGTCGGGCCGCCCGATTTGACTGAAGTATTCATAGAAGAAGACGTCCTCAGCTGCAACATCTTCTATCTTTTTCGACCAAAAGCTGACGTCATTCACCAAGTCGCTAGATACCAACGTGCGTTTGCTCCGTAGCCAGAGATCTGATCCACTACCGGCAGAGTGTAGCGGCTGCATGATGGAGCCACCTCGGGTAACTTCTTTGCCCTTGGGATTCCGGTAAGCAAATTTATCAAGGAACCGGATTAGGCTATGGCTTTCAAGATCCGGCTTCTGAGCTTTCACGGACCTGAGGACCGAGGACGCATATACTAGCACAGCAGGGTGGAAATGGCGCAAGATAGGCACCTATAACTAGTTAGCGTGATTTGCCTCTCAAAATCGATCAGATATGATTGCTGCTCACAAGATCCCAAAGGCAGCTGTGGTCGGCATTGCTGTATTCCGGGTCTCGTTTCCGGCCATCATATCGTGCACTCGGATTACCAATCGGACCCTCGTCTGTTTGCTCCCTCTGTTCCTCGGGCTCTTCGATCAGAGTGAAAATACCCGGAAATAGAGATTGAAGCTCCGAAATAACATACAGAGCTCCGCATATGAATGGTGGTTGATGGAGTGTTAGTATCTGGAGAAGTCTCTTCACAAACGCCTTCACTCTCTTGACGTTAACGTCAGATCTCAAAGTTCTCAAGATTAAATTGAGATACATTGCCTGCTTCGAGGAGGTACACAGCCGCGGATCTAGGAGCGATTCGTACAGAACGCGGTAGAGTCTATCCCCGGCAAGATTTCGAGCGGCCGTCAATTGTTGTATCAGCATCATCGCCTGGATGCTCGTATTGAAATTTGAGGAATGGATAATCTTGAAGAGGGTGTCCAGATGTTTTCCCAGGCTGCCTAGTCTTAGTCGTGTCTCATGAGATTGAGTAGCTGCGGTGTCAGGGAACTTACGTCGATTCATCCCCATCAACAAATGGGATCGTGCGGTTTATGCCAGTAAGAATCGCAGAAGCTAGCTTCTCGGCGAGCGCTTCCGAATTTGCCAGTTCGGTGCTGGTGGACAACTCGCCTCGAAGGGAAGACATTTCTCCGCTGCCGAGCATAGCGGTAAACATATCGAAGAATATCCTCAATAGATTTGCTGACACGTGTGCCTCCTTGCTACTCAAAATGGTTTGGTTGAGTGTGGTCACAGCGCAATATCTAGTCCTCACCGGCTGCCCCGGTCGTAGGATCACTTCGTGCTCTATCGTACGAATGATTACGTCTTTCATACCAGGGTGAATACCTTGGAGCTGAAGAAGAAAGTGGGACGCGCGAGAAGAAAGTTTCCGGTCCCTGTCGCCTAGCTTGTTAACTAGAAGCCGAAGTAAATTAACTTCCTGCTCAGGCTTCTCTCGAAGAAGGCCAAACACAAAGTCAAGGGACCTTGTCCGAGAATAGTCTATATCATCGCTCGACCAGACTTCGAGGAGTTGGACTACCTTGAAGTATGCAGCCTTTAACCAGTCTTCGTAAGCCCAAGAGATCAAATGAGCTGGTGCCACGCCTTCTGGTAACTTGGATGGAAGATTCCATGTATAGATCCGATCCCTTTGCAGCGCACCTACGAGTCCTGGTTGATGATGAAACTGCACCAGCTTCCGATTTCCTGGCAAGACGAGACCAGGTCCCATGAGATCGACAATCGCAGCAAGTGCAATAATGGCCTGGCTGCGGCTTTTCTTGGAGGCTAGGTTCAGGAGGGCCTCTAGTGCCCGCACATTATGCACGGGGGATTCCTGGACTGCTAAGGTTAGAGCGGACACTTTGTCGTTCATGGTGCCGGACGACATGATTGTTGAAAGAAATTTATGTGTCGAGGACGCAAGAAAGCTCTTTGAATATATCGATGAATCGTTTTCTAATAGTGACCACGCATGCTCTTTGAGAGACTGGATGGCTTGCGCATGTGGCGATATGTCGTCGGAGAGTGGAGTCGGGAGATCTGGTAGACCGACAGCGTGCCACTCAGCCACCGGTTCGAACACCTAGAAATAGAGTGAGCTGTCTGTAGGATCAGCACGAGAGGTGCAGCACATACAATGCCCTTAATCTGCGTCGGCAAAGCAGACGGGCCATCCGAAGCCAGAGGCGGTTCTGCAGCGGTGGTGCTCACGCTTGAGACAGGCGGGGAGCCGTGTACAGGTTGCGAAAACCCAAGCTTCCCAGCAAACTCCGCCAGCTCAGTATGAAAATTGTGCGGAAGTGGAGGGACGGACTCCTCGTGCTCGTCCTCCGATTGGGATGGAGCGTCCAGAACAAGTTGTAAGTCCTCTTCATCCCCACCCAGATCACGAATCTCGTTGAGGAGAGCATCCCTCGATATATCCCCGGGTGGACTTTCGGCAAGGGTGCTGGTAAGAGCTTGCGGGCTGCTTTCGTCGGCAGTGAAGTTAAGACCACTGCGTCTTCGCTTCTTACTTTGGGAAGAATGCTTGGACGCATCTGGTCCCGACTTCCGTTTTATCGCGGACATGTAGCAATCTTGCGTCGATGCGGCCTCGACACCAAAATTCGGTAGGACCTAGTAGATGTATATTGGCGGAACTCAATTCCTCTTCTGCGACATGCGATAGGTATCGCAATTGGGCAAGGTCGTCAAAAGAATTTTGAGAAATCGAGACCATGCGGGCAGGTAAAGAAAAAAAAAAAAAAAAAAAAAAAAAAAAAAAAAAGAAAAGAAAAGTTATCTTGTGGATCCACAGGTTCCTGTCATTAGGTAAGCATCAACGGGGACCAAGTCGCGTGGTTGTATAAAATCCAGGTTCACGCGGCTCAGCTTCAACAGCTCTGAATTGAGATGGACATGGTACACATTCATATGAGGATGGTACGACTGCTTTAAAAACACAAGACTCCCATCAAGCCATGCCATACATTCCCATATTCTAATCAAATCGGTCCTGCCAACCGCGAACACAGTTGGAAGAAGGACGAAGGGCATTAGCGACATTGGGGTGTGTTAAGAAGCACGGAATCGATACTTATTTACATGAGTTCCAAGCCGTAGGAATGGGGGTATTAGGTGTATCTTTGCGGACAGGCTCCCGAGTAAGTCTGCTGTCCGCGTGATCAGTGCCCCCGGTTTTCTTCCTCGTCTGAACTCAAGAAAACCGGTCTGGTCTTGTTGCCGTCTTTGCTCTCGGTTGGTCCAATTACTGACGGGCCCATTAGGCTCTCTTCAGCTCACTGTCAGGCTCATCAGGGCGGTCGTTGCGCTCCCAGATATGGCAACCTACCGGAGGCATCTCAAAGACTCTCAATGAAGGTATCGGCGCCCTTCCTAGGCAAATCATTGCTGTATGCTAATGGTTTCGCAGGGGGCCATGACAAGCTCATTCGGGCTGGTTATCTCAGACAGGTTGGACTTCTCTCCCTTCAGAACCTCGCCTAGCATTCGTCTTATGGGGTCTCGTCTGTAGTCGAATATCGGGACATTCAATCTTTTGCCATTAGGGTTGAGGGTGCAGGAGAAAATCGAACGACTCTTGGACATGAGTATGCGAAGCATAGGTGAGTTGGATTCTTCCCTCCACTTCTGCTACAGGGCGGTTAGGTTCATTGTATTTACCAATTTCAAGGAGCTTCGAAAGTTTCGCTCTCGTCCATTGCATCTCAGCAACTCTGGGAGCGCAGCGGTCGGTTGCACCAAGTCGGCCCGGAGGTGAGATAAACGGCCCCTCCTCTTCTCCCACTCTCTTTCTCCAAGGCGAGCTTCTGTTCATATTTCCGGGGCGGGATTGTTGATTTTGAGCAACAGCTCTTCAAATTTGAAGATCGCAAACATACTCCCTTCCTGCTCTCACCAACACATGAGGAGGAGATCACTCACATGGTTTCCGGGGTAACCCAATCCTATAAAGATCTCCCTCTCAGGCTCTACCAAATTTGTAAGCTTCCCAAGCATGATTCCTCTAACTGTCGACTGACCCGTCTAGCACGAAAGTATCGGGATGAGCTTCGGCCTCGTCACGGATTACTTCGGACCCGCGAGTTCACAATGAAGGACTTGTACACGTTTGATTTGGACCTACCATCTGCCATTGAAACATACCGGCGGGTCGGGGAAGCATATGTCCAATTTTTTTCCAACCTTAACATACCGTTCCTAGTGGCAGAGGCAAGCTGCGGTGATATGGGTGGCAGCATGAGTCACGAATATCATATGCCATCTCACTTGGGCGAGGACGTTATTATCAACTGCCGGAAGTGTGGCTATTCGGCCAACGAAGAAGTTGCAGAAACGGCGATCTCGCCAGGATCTACCCCCGTTTCTGGGACATCTGTGGCTGTTTGGAGGGGCGTCTCAAAAGACCGGTCCGTTCTCGTCAACGCTTGGTATATGTCTAGCGATAAGATGACCTCTCCTATTAGCATCCATGCGGTCAAGGCCTCGGTGCCAGATATTGACACTAGCATTGAAGATGCTACGCCGATTTGGGTAGAGACACTCAGCGGTGGTGCTTGGGAAAACAGCCCGCCGTCCCCTCTAAAACTAGTGAATCTGATCGACTTCAGAGTCGCAGACCTAGTTGACGCGATTAGACGCGGCCATGGGCCAGTGCCCACTATGTTCCCGCCCGGCACCTTCAGCACCTGTGACATACCACAATCCTTCGTGGAAAAGTCGTCTCTAGGTGGCCCGCTAAATCTTGTCCGGATCCAGAACGGCGACCCATGTCCCCGCTGTGAGACAGGCACAGTTGAAGTGGTAAAATCCCTCGAGTTAGGGCACACGTTCCACCTCGGGACTCGATATTCAGATCCCATGGCGGCCAGGGTCGCTGTTCCCTCAACGCAGCGAGATACTTCTGCTGTTGACTCGCGGTCTATGCAAATGGGCTGTTTCGGGGTCGGAGTCACACGAATTATTGGTGCCATCGCGGAAGGTTTTTCGGACGAAAAAGGACTTGTCTGGCCGCTCAGAATCGCTCCATACCAAGTAATCATTGTTCCCGATTCAGATCTTCTCGAAGCGGCCGAACAAGTGTATGATTCAATTACTGACATGCGGCCTGTGGTCTCCACGGGTGGTCCCGTTGATGCGCTCCTCGACGACCGATCTGAGTCAATGCCATGGAAACTGAAAGACGCCGATCTGACTGGTTACCCTGTGGTGATCGTTCTCGGACGTGCTTGGAGAGAATCTGGTGCTTGTGAAGTACAATGTCGACGGCTCTCGGTCAGGGAAATTGTTGCGCGAGAGGAGCTTCCCCAGTATATACACGACCTATTAAATAGGCTGGGATAAATCTAATAATTTTCTCATATTCAAATCCATCTTGATCGCTTCTCCAAATAATAAAGAAAAACCGACATGTTCTTCGATTGTCAAGGGCGGAAAGTGGATTGTGCGTGAAACTATGGCTATGAATCGCCTGGCCAAACTTTGATGGTGATTGGTTTTGGGGACATTCGAATGCTCATGCAATATTACGTATTTGAGAGTCGAAAGCAAGAGGATGATTCAACGTCGTAGTCCCACACTAACTCAGCAGCCTGACCACTGACCCTGCCTGGTTTCTCCCAATACCCTCCGTCCACCTTCGTGAATCCCCAACAACGAAAATTGATGCCTCGGAGAAATTGATTCAAAATGGCAGCGCAGAAAACAGAAGCCGGTATGAACATGCCCCAAGATCACGGCACGACATAATCCTTACAGGCAGCCGTGCTTTTCTAGTCAACCTTGATACGTTAGATACCCAGCAGCTCTCCCAGGTGAAAAAGCAGATTGAAGGAGAACTCGATCACCTAGGGACATCATTCGCTCAGCTTCATGCAGCGCAAGCAAAATTCATGGAATGCCTCCGCTGTGTAGAGGCGAGGTCTGAAACCTCGGCGGGTACGCCTTAACTCGGGTTTTTGAGACTGTCCAAGAACCCCCAAGTGTTACTAACAAATGGAGCGTAGATATCCAATCGGTTCTAGTACCCCTAACTAACTCGCTTTACGTCCGGGGGGAAATACCGCGAGGCGACAGGGTGATTGTAGATATAGGCACGGGATACCTAGTGGAGAAGGTTGTCCATGAGTCTTACTGTGTGCCTTTATTTTTTTTCGTGGAGGTAGCTGACTCTCGGGCTTTGGTAGGCTGCGAGTGAGGCCAAGGATTTCTACAAGTCAAGATCGGATGAGCTCTCGAAAACACTGCAGGAGCTGGAGGCCATCCTGCAGCGGAAGACTGCAAACGCCCAGGTGGTAGACGAAGGTAGGAACCCCCCCCCCTCATTGCCCTCCAGGTCTATTCGTTACTCATTGCCCGAAAAGTCATTAGGAAAAAGATACTTCAGTCTTCCCAGTAAATACATAATAAATACGGAAGTTTGCGAGATGGAACGTGCGGAATGTCACTAGAACGGTTTGGATTTGATCACAGGTTCGTGTTGGTGAAAATCTTGATCTTTAGGCTACCGTCCTTTCGTGAATCTCTTGAACGTAACCACGGGTCTCCAGTTATCGAGGTGCTCTGCAGCCCAGCGATGTCTCGGGCTCATCAGCGGGCGGGCCTAGCTCTGCTGGTTAACCTTAGAGCAACCCAGAACCGGTCAACTCACCCTGATTCAAAATCTCCTGAACTCCAAGAGCACAGTCTAGTAGTTCCATGAAGCTAGATTTCAGGTCTTGGCAGTTTCTGGTGAGGGATAGGATGGCCCGGTCTTTTAACTGCATCCCCTCCATGCCGCTATTCATTTGCTCATCCCACTGTGCTCCGTGCAGGGAGACGGTGCAGGATATGGTTGGAGGTGGCCGAGTGTTGGTACCGGCCCATCGTCTCGTGGTTTCAACATTGAGAACACACGATGTGCCTGGATACGGCAACCTGAACGATGTTCGAAGAACCGTATCCTCGATTTGACAAGGGATACTCGGCGTCGGTGTGATATCCAAACGCGGAGCTTGCAAATCGAAAGAATCGCCCGGTCGGTGGCTTAATTTTATACATTGTTGCAGTCCAGACACCCATGGAGGCATGGCCGAAGTCGAGTCGCGAGCCAGGATATTGAAACTCCAGTCGTATAACCTCGGAGAATGCTGCGTTAGCTCCCTACCGTCTTAGCAAAGAACCATTAGCAGTCTCTACTTACTTGTCCGGGCTTGCGGAAAGGATATCAAGCCTCTTCCAGCCGCGGCGAACAACTCGTGAGCTTGACGTATACCAACGAGTTTCACCTCCAGTCTTAATACGGGCAATGTCGGCTTCTACTCTCTGGTCCTGCATCTGGAACCAAAGCGAGTAATCTGTGTGCCGGCGAAGCACATCCGGGAGACCATCCCCGGAGGTGTTGGGCATGAAGTGCAAGATGAAGAGGCGCGCGAGCGCAAACCCGGCAGCATCGTCACCAATCCTATCCGCAGGTCTGGTTAGTCCGACAAGACTTCAAAACCGCAAGAGAGAGGTTTTTCGCAAGAATTTGCATAATACCTGGTATCTAGCCTGGCTAGTGTTCGGCCAGGGATATGATTCGCGAGTTCGACGAACTGGCGTATGTCAAATTCCACCTGGTCAATCTCTCGCTGGAAGAGCTTGACGGCACCGAAATTTATTCCCATGTGCAATTCACAGCGTCTTGTCTGGAATGAGTCCAAGGAGTCTTGGAAAAGGCCATAAATCTTTTCCTTGTGTTGCTCCATGGTGATTTGCTCAATTACGCCAGGTTCGGCATCCGGGTCTCCTGGGAAGAGGATTGGCCGCCTTCCTCCCCCATTAGGTCCCTTTGGAGGATGGAGTACGATTTTGCCGTGTGATAGCGAGGAGAACGCTAGGGGCTGGACGAGGAGCCTCTGGTGACCGCTTGCTTCCTCGACTTTGAGACCATGGATGGCATGATTTATTCCATGTATTGCCGCTCGTACATGAGTCGGAGAGCTTCCCGTGATGCAAATCACAGTGTTTGATCTTTCTCCACGAATCTCCACACCACATGATTTGCGCAATTCGTCGAATGTGGCAAGTGACTCATCTGATAGAGCCAGGGGCATCTTGGCGTTTCTAGGAAGGATTAAGTGCACCTGAAATACCATCTTGATTAGCTCGAGGTTGGAGATATATCTAAACGTTCGAATCCTCAAGGTCCTCGACGTACGGTCAATCGAACTGCGCGGCCTGTGCGTGTGAAGTCCAGGCGACGCTGATTGCTAGCACCGGCAAGAGCCATCTGAGATGCTTCTTGTGTTCCGGAACCCGGAGAGGATCGGAATTCTCTGCTCCCGAGGCGAGGAACCTGGGCTTCCCCGAGCTTACGCTGGGCCATTTCTAGGATGGCTGCGCCAAATGGTCCTTTGCTGCGTGGCTAAGGAAGGGCTTGGGTGGAATAGGGATCTATCTGATTAAGTTAGACGAGATTTTCGTGGAACATCAGATAGGACACTATGTTACCAGAGCGTTGGGCAATGGATGAGTCGAGACATGGGGTTGAAGCTTCCGGTTGAAAGGGGTCTAGTATTGGAGAGCTCCTTCCCCCAAGGAGTCATTGACGAAGCTTCCCCCAGGAGATGCTGGGCTGACAAGACACAATTGTACAATCCGGACATCGGCCAAACACATTGATCAAGTGCCTCAGGATATCATGGCAACAGTCATATTCACTAGGAAAACAACGGTCGATATTGATCTATGACAATCAGGGTCGATTGGAGTATGCCAACGCTGAAACAGACAATCCCTGGCTCAATTGTTCGCCTTGCAAGACAATACGGGAGGGCTCCGACATATGATCCAGATTTTCGTTTGCCAGATGGAGAATTAGGATACATCCTCCAAGATTGAAATAACCCAGAACTGTTCAGTCGACAATATTTGATATTTATTGTGGCCATTTAACGAGGGTTCAACCTTGGGG
>Ga0164243_10013998_pt1 | contig 11213 bp, 9 predicted proteins | sample OricompcompostOP_FD_108781 | JGI IMG/M metagenome (GOLD analysis project Ga0164243, IMG submission 108781) | Organic Plus compost microbial communities from Emeryville, California, USA - Original compost - Organic plus compost (OP) | ecosystem: Engineered > Solid waste > Mixed feedstock >... | reverse complement strand
AGCGGTTCTTTGCGAGCGGATAGCGCTTATGCAGGCAGGAAAGATCATGGCAATAGAGCGGCCGGATACCATTATCTCCCGGTTTCCTGATACCCTGTACGCTATTAAAGCAAAGAATATTTACGGCTTACTAACGGAGCTGCGTAAACGAAAGGAGATTGCCAGTTGCTACCCGTTCGGGGAGTATATCCATATTACCTTAAACGCTCCTGCATCGCCGGAAGAACTAGAACAGGCGCTGGTAAGGTCGGGCCAGGAAGACGTGGAGGTCAAAAAGATCAGGCCAACGATAGAAGACAGTTTTATACAGTTAATGAACCGGGCAAATACGGAAGTATGACAGATAAAGTAATCAGTTGCCGGGAACTCACCAAGAGATTCGGCGATTTTTATGCGGTAGATAAGATCACTTTTGATGTGAGCAAAGGAGAGATCTTCGGGTTCCTCGGAGCAAACGGCGCGGGGAAAACCACGGCTATGCGTATCCTCTGCGGCCTTTCGTTCCCGACCTCCGGCCAGGCTACCGTGGCGGGTTACGACGTGTATACCCAACAGGAATCCATCAAAAAGAATATCGGTTATATGAGCCAGAAATTTTCGTTGTACGAAAACCTGACGGTAGAAGAGAATATCACTTTCTTTGGCGGCGTTTATGGAGTGCCTGCCGCCACTATCAAAGAACGCAGCCGGCAGCTCATCAGCAACCTGGGATTAACCAATGAAGCAAAGAAACTGGTGGCAGGGTTACCCTTGGGCTGGAAGCAAAAGCTGGCATTCTCCGTTGCGATCTTCCATGAACCAAAGATCGTTTTCCTGGATGAACCTACCGGCGGCGTTGATCCCGTAACCCGGCGGCAATTCTGGGACATGATCTACGAAGCGGCTGCCAACGGCATTACGGTGTTTGTCACCACACATTATATGGATGAAGCGGAATACTGCAACAGGGTTACTATCATGGTAGACGGGAAAGTGGAAGCGCTGGATACTCCCGGTAATCTAAAACAACAATTCAACGCATCCTCTATGGATGAAGTATTTTACCAGTTGGCCCGCCGGGCTACCAGGTCGGCCGATTAAAACCACTGCTATGAAGCAATTCCTTGTTTTCATAAGAAAAGAATTTTTCCATGTATTCCGCGACCGGCGTACACTGCTGATCATGTTCGGGCTTCCGCTGGTACAGATCGTGCTGTTCGGGTATGCCCTTACCAGCGAGGTAAAGAATATTACCTTAACGGTAATAGACAACTCCAGGGATGAGAACAGCAGGCAGTTGGTGAACAAGATCAGGTCGTCGTCCTATTTCGTGGTAGATGAATCCAGCATCGACTATAACGATGTACTGGCCGCATTCAGGAAAGGAAGCGCCAAATGCGCGCTTATCTTCCCCGCCGGTTTCGGGAATGATCTTTTGCATCAGGGTAAAGCGCAGATCCAGATCCTGACAGACGGATCGGACCCTAATACCGCCAAAACGGTGGTAAACTATATCAGCAGTATCACCACTGCTTACCAGCAGGAGATCAGCCGGCAAAGGCCTTTAAAATACCTCATTATCCCTGAACCCAGGATGTTGTACAATGAAGAAGGAAATGGCTCGCTGAACTTTATACCGGGGGTAATGGCGCTGGTACTGATGATCGTATGCACTGCCCTTACTTCTGTGTCGGTGGTGCGGGAAAAAGAAACCGGCACCATGGAGATATTGCTGGTTTCTCCTTTTAAACCGCTGTTGGTGCTGATAGCAAAGGCGGTGCCTTACCTGATCCTCTCGTTGCTGAATATTATCATGATCCTCCTGCTGGCGGTATTTGTATTGAATGTAACCATTAAGGGCAGCATTATCCTGCTGTTCCTGGAAAGCATGTTGTTTATCATCACCTGCCTGTCTTTCGGCCTGATGATCTCCAACACTACCAACTCACAGCAAACAGCGCTGCTGCTTTCCATGATGGGCCTCATGATCCCCACCATGATCTTTACAGGGTTTATGTTCCCATTGGAGAACATGCCAAAGATCTTCCAGCTGATCTCCAACCTGGTGCCCTCCAGGTGGTATTTCCTTATTATCAAGGCGGTGATGCTGAAAGGACTTGGATTTAAATATATATGGAAAGAAACATTGGTATTGCTGGCGATGACATTGATCCTGCTCACTATTGCGCTGAAGAAATTTAAAACCAGGTTATCATGAAAGTGCTGGGTTATTTATTGCAGAAAGAGTTTAAGCAGATATTCAGGGATAAGACCATCCTTGCGATGATGTTTGCGATGCCTACCATACAGTTGATCATACTGCCGCTGGCGATGAACTTTGATGTAAAGCGTATCAACCTGGCGGTGGTAGACCATGACCATAGTACTTATTCTTCCCGGCTTATCAACAAGATCAATGCGTCGGGGTACTTCCGGCTGGTAGCCGGCGCCGCTTCGTTCGGCGAGGCAATCCGCTATGTTGAAACTGAAAAAGCGGATGTGGTATTGGAGATACCGCAGGGTTTTGAGCGGAATCTTGTGAGAGAGGGCCAACAGCCGCTGGGCATTTCCGTTGATGCCATAAACGGCACGAAAGCGGCTATCGGGGGCAATTACCTGCTGACAGTGATCAGTGACTACAACAGGGAAATCCCTGTCAATGCCAATGGTTTTACGAAGATGAATGAAATAGAGATCACCTGGTCGAACTGGTTTAACCCGTTGGCAGAATACCGTTTCTATATTGTGCCGGCGGTGCTGGTACTGTTGCTTACGCTGATAGGCGGGTTTATGTCGGCCCTGAATATAGTGAGAGAAAAAGAAGCAGGCACCATAGAACAGATCAACGTAACGCCTATTAAGAAGTGGCAGTTTATTTCCGGGAAGCTGATCCCGTTCTGGGTAGTGGGAATGATCGTTTTTACCCTTGGGTTGCTGATCGCCTGGGCGGTTTATGGAATATGGCCGGTTGGCAGTTTACTGACCATCTATGCGTTTGCGGCGATCTACCTGGTGGCGTTACTGGGATTCGGGCTGCTGATCTCTACCTATACCGAAAACCAGTTGCAGGCGATGTTTGTGGCTTTCTTTTTCATGATGATATTTATGCTGATGAGCGGGTTGTTTACAGCGGTGGACAGTATGCCCCGCTGGGCCAGGATTGTTGCGAACCTGACGCCTGTGACGCATTTTATTAAAGTGATCCGGATGGTGGTGTTGAAAGGAAGTTCGTTTGCTGATGTCGGGTTGGAATTTGCATACCTGGTAGGGTTTGCGGGTGTGCTGAATGGATGGGCTATATTTAATTACAGAAAAACAAGTTGAGTGTGCATATTATTTTGTACCTTTTATTACTCTTTTCCACTTATCGACCCATTTTTTCCCGCAAGAGCGCCCAGTAGATCAAGCGCGCAAAAAATACTCATCATTTGGAAATGTTTTCAATTAAGATGAAGACCTGAATGCCTTTAGAAGTGCCTGAACTTTTAAAGGCATTTTTGGTGAAACGCCCCTGCCCAACACATAAGCATTTTTTTCATATCAAATCAATTCTTCTTATTTCCAATTCATTTTCCCGAAATTGACAATTCGTTGACCAAATTCCAAAAATCTTCCCAAGCGCTGAAACCCTTGCCAGTATTGGATGTCTTTCGGGCGGCGAGGACCCTTCTTAGAAAAAATGTTGAAATAAATGATATTTTATGAATAAATTTGAACAATCAAGTAGCTACTTTTAAAATTGTAAAAAATGAGCATTAAACCCGCTACCTTATTTGACAAAGTATGGGATTCACATGTTGTGAGGAAAATTGAAGATGGACCGGATGTCTTGTTTATAGACCGCCATTTTATTCATGAAGTAACCAGCCCGGTTGCCTTCCTGGGAATGGAAAGCAGGGGTTTGAAGGTAATGTTTCCTGAAAAAACCTTTGCGACGGCCGATCATAACACACCGACCATCAACCAGCACTTGCCGGTTGCAGACCCGCTTTCTGCCAACCAGTTGAAAGCTTTGGAAACAAATACAGGTAAATATGGTATTTCGCATTGGGGCTTAGGTAATCCTAAAAACGGGATTGTGCACGTTGTAGGACCAGAGAACGGGATCACTTTACCGGGGATGACAATTGTGTGCGGCGACTCTCACACTTCCACACATGGCGCTTTTGGTGCTATTGCATTTGGTATTGGTACTTCAGAAGTGGAAATGGTACTTTCTTCCCAGTGCATTATGCAGCCTAAACCTAAGAAGATGCGCATCAGCGTAAACGGTAAACTAGGTAAAGGCATCCTGCCTAAAGACGTGGTATTATATATTATATCCCAGCTTACTGCTGCCGGAGCTACCGGGTACTTCGTGGAATTTGCGGGTGAAGCGTTTGAAAACATGAGCATGGAAGGCCGTATGACCGTGTGCAACATGAGTATTGAAATGGGCGCCCGTGGCGGTATGATCGCTCCGGACGAAACAACCTTCAACTACATTAAAGGCCGTGAAAAAGCGCCTAAAGGCGAAGCATGGGATAAAGCGCTGGCTTACTGGAAAACGCTGAAAACAGACGAAGGCGCCACCTTTGATAAAGAATATGTATTTAATGCATCAGATATAGAACCGATGATCACCTACGGAACCAATCCGGGTATGGGTATCGGCATCACCAAAAGCATTCCTACCGCCGAAGCGGCAGGAGGCAGCAAATCCAGCTACGAAAAATCGCTGCAATACATGGGCTTCCATGAAGCAGAACCAATGCTGGGCAAAAAAGTGGACTACGTATTCATCGGCAGCTGCACTAACGGCCGCATCGAAGATTTCCGTGCATTTGCATCCATAGTAAAAGGAAGAAAGAAAGCAGATCATGTTACTGCCTGGATCGTTCCGGGTTCTCACATCGTAGAGCAACAGATCAGGGAAGAAGGTATCCTGGATATCCTGACAGAAGCCGGTTTCCAGCTGCGTCAGCCTGGTTGTTCTGCCTGCCTGGCTATGAACGACGATAAAGTTCCTGCCGGCAAATATGCAGTAAGTACCAGCAACAGGAACTTCGAAGGCCGCCAGGGACCTGGTTCCAGGACATTGCTGGCCAGCCCGCTGGTTGCAGCCGCCGCTGCAGTTACCGGCGTTGTAACAGATCCGAGAGAACTGATCGCTTAATCTTAATTCTTCCAACACCACAGACAATATTAATAATGGCATACGATCAATTTACTATATTAAGAAGTACGGCAGTACCAATGCCTATTGAAAACGTGGACACTGACCAGATCATCCCTGCCCGGTTCCTGAAAGCAACCGAACGTAAAGGATTTGGCGATAACCTGTTCCGCGACTGGCGCTACGAATCAGACAACACACCGAAGAAAGACTTCGTACTGAACAACCCGATCTACAGTGGAAAGATCCTCGTAGGCGGCAAGAACTTCGGCAGCGGCAGCAGCCGCGAACACGCCGCATGGGCGATCTACGACTACGGTTTCCGTTGCGTGGTATCCAGCTTCTTCGCTGATATCTTCAAAAACAACTCCCTGAACGTGGGTATCCTGCCAGTTACAGTAAGTCCCGAGTTCCTGGATAAGATCTTCACCGCTATCGAAGCAGATCCGAAAACAGAACTGGTAGTTGATCTGCCTGCGCAAACCATTACCATTGCGGCAACCGGCGAATCAGAATCTTTCGACATCAACAGCTACAAAAAACATAACCTGATGAACGGTTATGACGATATTGATTACCTCCAGGCTATGAAAGAGGAAATCAAACAATTCGCTGAAAAAAGCATCTACTAAAACAGCCAAAACTACTATGCCAGCAACTGCTCGCCACGTTGAAATAATGGACACGACCCTCCGCGACGGGGAACAAACCAGCGGAGTATCCTTTTCACCATCTGAGAAATTGACCATTGCTCAGCTTTTACTCACAGAGGTAAAGGTTGACAGGATCGAGATTGCCTCTGCCCGCGTATCTGAAGGTGAATTAGCAGCTGTCAAGTCAATTACCAAATGGGCAAAGGCAAATGGCTATCTCAATAAAGTAGAGGTACTCACCTTTGTAGACGGCACAGTATCCATCGACTGGATGCAACAAGCCGGCGCAAAAGTAATGAACCTGCTTACCAAAGGCTCCCTGAACCACTTAACGCACCAGCTGAAGAAGAAGCCGGCGGAACATTTTGCTGAAATAGCCGCAGTACTGGCAACAGCCAAGAAAAAAGGACTGGAATGCAATATATACCTGGAAGACTGGAGCAACGGTATGCGCCACTCTCCCGACTATGTATATCAATACCTGGATTTCCTGCAGCAACAACCTGTCAAAAGGGTGATGCTGCCGGATACCCTGGGCATCCTGACGCCCGATGAAGTAAAGGAATTCATTACCGCCATCGTTACCCGCTACCCCGCCATGCATTTCGATTTCCATGCGCATAACGATTATGACCTTGGAACTGCTAACGTGCTGGAAGGAGTTAAAGCCGGGGCAAAAGGCATTCACCTGACCATCAACGGGATGGGTGAAAGAGCAGGGAACGCTTCCCTGGCCAGCGCCGTAGCCGTATTGAACGATTTTCTGCCGGAGGTTAAAACATCTGTATCAGAAACATCCCTGTACAGCGTCAGCAAACTGGTGGAAACATTTTCCGGTTTCCGGATCCCTGCCAACAAACCGATAGTAGGAGAAAATGTATTTACTCAGACAGCCGGTATCCACGCAGACGGAGACAAGAAAAACAAACTCTATTTCAGTGACCTGATGCCGGAAAGGTTCGGCAGGCAACGTAAATACGCGTTGGGTAAAACCAGCGGCAAAGCCAATATCGAGAACAACCTGCAACAGCTGGGCATTAAACTATCGGACCCTGATCTGAAGAAAGTAACCCAACGCATCATCGAACTGGGCGACCGTAAGGAAGTGGTTACGCAGGCAGATCTGCCTTATATCATTTCAGACGTACTAGATAGCAACCGGATAGGTGAGACAGTGGTAATTGAAAATTATGTACTGACCCACTCCAAACATTTACAACCTGCTGTGGCGTTGAAGATCTCGATCAACGGAGAACTGTACGAAGAACATTCCCAGGGCGATGGCCAGTACGACGCTTTTATGAACGCTTTGAAAAAAGTATACAAAAAGCTGAAACAGGAACTGCCTACCCTTACGGATTATACCGTACGTATCCCTCCCGGCGGGAAAAGCGACGCCTTGTGTGAAACTGTCATTACCTGGCGTTTCAACAACAAAGAATTCAAAACAAGAGGGCTGGATAGCGACCAGACGGTATCGGCTATCAAGGCTACTCAAAAAATGCTGAATCTGATCTAAATTCAATAAACCAACAGAATGGCAACCAAAAATATATTAGTAGTTCCTGGCGATGGAATTGGACAGGAAGTAACCGCAGTGGGCAAAAAAGTGTTAGACGCCATTGCCTCAAAATTTGGTCATACTTTCAATTATGATACTGCGCTGATCGGACACGTAGCGATTGAAGCAACCGGCAATCCTTTACCGGATGAAACGCTCGAGAAGATGAAAAAATCTGACGCTGTATTATTCGGAGCAGTAGGCCATCCGAAATACGACAATGACCCTACAGCGAAAGTAAGACCAGAACAAGGCCTGCTGAAAATGAGAAAAGAGCTGGGATTATATGCAAACCTCCGCCCTATCAAATTATTTGATGAGCTGTTAGGCGCATCCAGCATCAAACCTGAAATCCTCAAGGGAGCAGATATACTTTTCTTCCGTGAACTGACAGGTGATATCTATTTCGGTGAAAAAGGCAGGAAGAACGATGGCGACACGGCTTTCGACATTGCCGAATACAGCAGGTTCGAAGTAGAACGTATTGCCAGGAAAGCATTTGAGGCTGCACGGACCAGGAGAAAGAAACTTTGCTCTGTAGATAAAGCGAACGTAATCGAAACTTCCCGCCTGTGGAGAGAGGTTGTTCAGAAAGTAGCGCTGGAATACCCTGATGTGGAAGTAGAACACCAGTTCGTTGATGCCACAGCAATGTTGCTGATCAAAGATCCGCGCCGTTTCGACGTAGTAGTTACCGCTAACCTGTTTGGCGATATCCTTACAGACGAAGCATCGCAGATCGCCGGCTCAATGGGTATGCTGGCTTCCGCATCGATAGGCGACGGTACAGGCGTATATGAGCCTATTCACGGATCGGCTCATGATATCACAGGCAAAGGAGTAGCTAACCCGTTAGCTTCTATCCTCTCGGCGGCCCTGCTGCTGGATATTTCGTTTGGCATGCAGGCCGAATCTGCCGCTGTTATCAACGCTGTAGACCAGGTACTGAAAGCTGGCTATCGTACCCGCGATATCGCAGATGCACAAACGCCTGCCGATAAAATTTTAGGTACCGATGCCATTGGTGCAGAAGTACTGAAACATATTTAATAATTGGCTTTTTATTTTGTAAAGGCCTGCTGTTTTCAGCGGGCCTTTTTTTGTTGACGCAATCACCCCTTTTTATGTCCGGAACTGCCCTCTTCAAACTCAACGATCCTGGTTATGTTTGCAATAACAAAAAATCAGCATTATGGACAAAGCAGTATCCGCCTACCTCGAAAAGCTCCAGCCCTGGCAGGTAAAGGTTTGCAATGAGCTGAGGAAAATCACGCTGGCTGCGATCCCCAACGCAGAAGAACGTTTGCAGTATGGCAAACCTCATTACCTGAAAAACGGGCATTATGCCGCCGTTATTCATGCGGCCAAAGACAAAGTGTCTTTCATGTTATTCAACGCTACCGACCTGCCCGAAGTGAAAGGTTATTTCCAGTCTACGACGGCGGCCGACCGCAAAACAGCTTCTATAAAGGAAAACACGGAAGTTGATTACCAACAGTTGAAAAAATGGCTGCAACAGACCAGTAAATCACTCTAACCGATATAATATGAGAAAAATAGTTTCCTTTATGCATGTTTCCCTGGATGGATTCGTAGCAGGACCTAATGGAGAAATGAACTGGATAAAAGTGGATGAAGAATTATTTGAATATGCCTCCAACCGTACCAGTGCATCCGATACCGCTCTTTACGGCAGGAACACCTTCCTGATGATGGACAATTACTGGCCCACGGCAGCGGATAAACCGAATGCCTCCAAACACGATATTGAACATGGAACCTGGTATAATAAGGTGAACAAATACGTAGTATCATCTTCCATTCAATCCGATAATCCCCTGGTTACTGTTATCAGTAGAGACATGAAAGGACAACTGGAAACACTTAAGAACCAACCCGGCAAAGAGATCATTATGTTTGGAAGTCCCGGGCTGGTGCACTCCCTGCTGGAACTGGACCTGATAGATGAATTCTGGTTGTTCTATAACCCAATATTATTGGGCAAGGGAGTCCCTATGTTTGGAAAGATCAGGGAACATTTACCTTTGAAATTGATCAAGACAGAACAACTGAAATCTACCGGCGTGGTTTGTATGAACTATGAACGGGTAAGGTAAGAAAGGCGTTCGGCATGCTGCTGTGGCAGTATGCTGATTTTAAAACCCCTGTTCCGCGCATTGATACAAGCCGGAACAGGGGTTATTCATTATTTTACAGGCTCCGGCCCCATCGTCAGTTCCAACACTCCACCGGCTGCAATATCTTCATACCTGATCGCATGATTCGTATATGGCTTGCCGTTAAGGGTCATGGATTGAATGTATTTATTATTGGCGCTGTTGTTCTTAGCAACAACAGTGAACGTTTTTCCTTTGGCGTATTTAGGCTCCAGGCGGAACGTCACCTTATCGAAAACAGGACTGGTGATCTCGTACAGGTTATCGCCCGGGCAAACGGGATGCAGACCTGAAGCTGCCAGTACATACCAGGCCGACATCTGCCCTACGTCTTCATTTCCTACCAGGCCTTCCACAGAATTATGATAAGCTTTTTCGCAGATCACCCTGCTCCAGTACTGTGTTAACCATGGAGCGCCCAACCTGTTGAAAAGGAAAGGAACATGATGAACGGGTTCATTGGCATGGTTGTAATAATCGTTCCAGGAGAAGTTTTCAGGAGTTTTGTTGAAGAGATCTTCCAGGTCGGCAATTACTTTTTCTTTGCCGCCCAAAAGGCTTACCAGCCCATCCAGGTCATGCGGCACAAACCAGCCTTGCTGGTAGGCGTTGCTTTCCAGGGTTGGTTGAGCTATGCGTCCGCCGTTGTTCCATGGCTGCCAGGAACCGTCTGCATTCTTAGCCCTGAACCAGTGATGCGTGGAGTCGAAAAGGTTTTGATAGCTCTTCGCTCTTTGGGCATATTTGGCTGCATCGGCCGTGTGGCCCAATTGTTTCGCGAATTGGGATAGCGCCCATTCAGAGAAAGCATATTCCAAAGTCTGGGAAATACCATCAGCATATCCCCTTTCGCCATTCCCAAATTTCTCTACGGAATTCTTAGCCAGCGTATAGGCTTTAGCGATATCGAAGTTGCGGATGCCTTTACTGTAAGCATCGTTGATCACCACTACGGCAGGGTTGCCGATCATACAACCGCTGTAGGCATTTAGCAGTTCCCATCTTTCCAGGTAATTCTTTTTAGACTCAGTTCCCAGTTCAACCAGGGAGTTGATCATGTCATTTACCACGGTTGGATTGATGATGCTCTGCAAAGGGAACTGGCTTCGGAATACATCCCAGCCGCTGAATATAGTACGTTTGGTAAACTGCTGCTGCCGGTGTACCTGTCCGTCGCCGCCGGTGTAGAAACCGTTGACATCCGCTGCGCTTCTCGGGTCGATCATTGTATGATACAGGGCGGTATAGAATACATGTTTCTGCTCTTCGGTACCTCCTTCGATCGTTGCTTTCGACAGGGCCTGGTTCCACAGCTCCTTAGCATTTTTCCGGACGCTTTCAAAGTTCCAGCCGCTGATCTCTTTGGCCAGGTTCTCTCTTGCGCCGGCAACGGAAACAAATGAAATACCGGCTTTCATGGTAACTGTTTCGTTTGCCTTCGTTTCAAATTCGGTGAAAAAACCTATATGCTTCCCCGTTAGTTTCCTTGTATTGCGTACGATGGCGGCTTTTTCTACCAGGCTGTCGTAAGCTGCGCTTTCAATGGCTTCACGCTTGCGGCTTTGCCCTTCAGGAATATGCGCATTCCAGTAACCGTAGTTCTTTAGCGGCTTGCTGAACTCTGCGTGGAAGTAAACTATATAATCAGCTTTTCCGTCGCCATTGCCCCAGCCGCCCCCTTCGGGGGT
>Ga0164243_10013997_pt1 | contig 11214 bp, 13 predicted proteins | sample OricompcompostOP_FD_108781 | JGI IMG/M metagenome (GOLD analysis project Ga0164243, IMG submission 108781) | Organic Plus compost microbial communities from Emeryville, California, USA - Original compost - Organic plus compost (OP) | ecosystem: Engineered > Solid waste > Mixed feedstock >... | reverse complement strand
ATGTGGTCATACAATCATGAGCGCCCGAATATGGCTCTGGGCGGATTTACCCCGAAACAGCGGCTGGCTATGGCCGCGTAGCGTTCCTACTTCTGGCAAGCGCTAAAAATGGGGGGATTACCCGATCACGTTTCGATTTTGAGGCACCTTCGGATGCCTCGTCATAGCCCCATCAAAGGCTATCGAACTACTGCGAAAGATCACTTCGCTCTCGATGTATTGCCAGATAGGTCCGCTGCGCATCCGAAGGTGCATGCCGAAGCCTAGAGCCAGCGGTAATCCCAAACAAAGGCAGCTCTTCTGGTGAAAGGCGCGTGGAAATGATGATATGACCATCATCTGCAAATGAAATAAGACCAACTTCAAAGAGGCAATCCAAGGTAGCCGTTAACAGCAGCCCATTCTCTGGATCTAGTCGCGCCTCTGGCGTGTCAGCACAATCCGCCCAGCGGTGTATATGAGATGCACGGAGCACCTCCTTTACGGACGCGCCCGTCAGTACACAACCACCATGAAGTTCAATGAGAGCAGCGCGGAAGTTTCCTTGCCCGATCCGAGCTATCGTTAACCGCTTCACCTCGGTGGGAATGTCTGAGCGCAACGCAAGATCAGCCAACATTTCCATATCAGCGTCTGGCCTCACCCGCAAGGTGGCACCTGCGCTAGCCAGCGCATCGCGTTGCCGGTCATCAAGCCGCTCTCCAGGCTTCAATGCAAGTAGGGCGTCAGCTGGATAGCTCTTTCCATCTAACTCGATGAGAAGCGGATATTGCCCCGTGTCGGCATTAGCATTTACAAGAGCCTCATCGAGCAGTCTGGCTCGTGAAACTATGTCTGTTGCTCGTATGGGTGCCCGTCGACGCTCCACGGGAAAACCGAGCACTCTCAGTCGCGCGAAAAGCTCCTCTTGCTCGTTGCGTCGTAGGCTAACTCCACCCCTGCCGATCGATGCTTTGACGTTGGCAGTATGGCAAGCATACAAATAAATCATGCGCCAGTTGAACCACATTCCCTCGTAGCCGACACGCCACTCAGTTTCCCGAGGTTCATTGGAAACATATCCTTGTGGTGGCCCACCGCTGATTATTTCATTGATGGCCACTTCTATGTGCTCACGTTCGAGTTGCTGGATGTGAGAGCCTGGCATATCCATCAGATCCTTATCTGCACCTAAAGGACATCAATCGCTGAATAGCTAGATCGATAACCCCTCCATCGAGAGCCAAGCTCCCCTCGCATAGCAGAGCACCGCCGTCACGTACATTATGAACGTGATGGCTACTGGAATCATATGCCGCCCATCTTTGAAACGCCTGTGGTTCTCGTTATGCAAACAATACTGACTCGCCCAAGAGCCAAGAAAGCACAACGCAGTCAGTACCATCGACCCAATGAACCAGGCTACCCCATGCCTGACAAGACCGGGATTTGCCCACGACGCCTCTTTACTAGCAAAGATCAACACGGTGAGCCACGTGCCGCCGTTCAAGGTCCCCATAAACTTGAAACCATCTCTTGAGACGTCAATCATCGACTTATAGGTATCGGACTTATGTGTGTCGTCACAACTGCTCATATGGCCTCAACGTTATAGAAATTAGCAGAATCGCACCTAAGCCCACTGGATGGAGAGGCTGCATCTTCCTCATGCAACAACCCGGAGGAACAAAGTCATAGCAGACCCTCATGATCATGATCCATATGGCTTGAAATGGATTTCGCTCCCGCCAGGACCCAAGCTCATAATTGCCTCTATCGCCTCAAGCGTGCGCTCCCCCCACATCCTAGTAAGCGCATAGGTTTTGCCGCCTATATGGAAAAGATCCTCATCGTCAATATAGGAACGCTTGATCTGGTACGGAAGAATGCTGCCAATCAGTTCCGCCTGTTTTAACGTGCCCTCAGCCTGCACAAACATTGAACTGCCTTTCCAGGGTACAGCGGCCATAAGCTGCTCAGGACTTACCCCACGTCGAATCATCTCTGCCGTCACCTCATACATTAGTCGGCGCTTTGGCAGTCGCTCAAATTTCCTATCACCAATAGTCAGGTCATAACGCGTCATATCACGACTATCGGCTCGCGCCACAGTCTGCTCATTGGCCTTTTCCCGCAGAGCAACCTGATAACTAGCAGCTTCTGGGAGCGGGATAATCTGCTGAATATCGACGAGCACCTTGCCATCCAGATCGTGTGGCCTCAATTGCACACACCGAATATCTAAACCCTGCTCGTTCAGCCAGAGCACAGAGGTCGTGACTTCAGAATTAAATTCCGAGGCAGCGAGAACGATCCTCACTTTATCGTTGAAATCGACAGAGCCTTCTTCGATATCAAGGAAGTCCCGGATGGATTGCTCTGCATCGTCCTGGGAACCGAGTGATTTCAGGTACTTCGCATGCGCCTGGACAGCTTGTTCAAAGCGCATCGTAGAAATCATGGCGGCATAGCGCAGCGCTTGCAGCTCCATATGTGTGGCGCTTTCCCGCTTCAGCTCAACGACCACCAGGTTGGCATCCTCGTCCAGGCACAGCAAGTCGATGCGTCGATTAACCCCGACCCAATCTCCAAACTCTTCCGCAAGAACCATGGTTCTCACGCCCGGGGTAATGGCATCAATTGAGGCACGGATCGCGCGCTGGAGATTCTGGCGCTCAGTCAGTCCAAATTCGGTGAATGTCCGAGCAGTCACGCGGGTCAGATTGTCGCCTGTCATTTCATAAAGGGGCATGGATGTACTCTGAAGAATCGAGGCGGGTGATCGCCATATCTCATGCAGCGCGAGAAAAGTCCCGCGCCAACACCACCATCATCCGACATAGATCGAGCTCGCGTGGAAAGCTGAAACCCTTTATGGCCGCCTGCTCAGTCAGGTGGCGAGCGGTTTTGAGCGCGCCCATATATTTGTTCCGCTTGTCCCAAAGCTCTGCGCTATCGAGAGCAAATTCTTCGGCGATCAAACCATTGATATGAATCAACAAGCGCCCGGCGACTTCCTGATTTCTTTTGTTGCTCTGGACGTACTGAGCAGCAATTCCAGCCGCAACAACAGAGACAGCGATCGCATAGGTGACGCCGCCCTGGAAGACCGCATCTCGACCCCGGTCATACGCCTCTATAGCATTCGACTGAGGCTCACCGCGCTCAAACTGAACACCGTAGCCCAGCGACTCAAGCGACGCCCGAACAGCCTCGCTGGCAAACGACAAATCCTTGTCAGTCAGATCAACGCTGGCACTTTTCTTTGTTTTAACGGCCCACAGCCATGCACCAACAGCCAATACGACTACGATCAGCCAAACTTCGCCGCTCACCATATTTGACATTCTCCCCTGATAATTTAATGACTCATCCAACCAACTCACTATAGAGTCTGGCACGTTTGTCCGGATCAAGATTTGGCCGATTGTCTAACCATTGATTGATGAGCGTTGCATACCACTCATCGTACCCAGCCTCGCCATTGAATCCACTATCATCACGCTCAAGCCCACCGCTGCGCTCCAGAGCTTGAGCCGCAGCGACCGACGTCACCGAAACCAAAATCACAGGCGGCGTCGCTTCAGTGACTCTTGCATAATCCATATACCCCATATCACCGATCCTCAGCAGCTTCCCACGAGTAAAGCTTTCTTCGATCTGAGATTTGTCTGCCAGATCCGAGCGACGATATCGTGCCTCGACCTCGTCTCCTCCAGATTTCTTACCGGCTTGATACCCGACCCAACCGGCAACAACAATCAGCGCCGTTAAAAGAAATTCCATCCCTTTCCTTTGCGATTATTTTTTGAACCTATCAAAATGATACAACGACCTCACACCACAGGCGCGAGGCGTACCAACTCATTGATAGATCAACATTTTTTCTCGTTACGCAGTAACAATCTGGGAATTTTTTCCGTAAATAAGCTTGTTTATGGAGGATTTCCCCATGAGATTATTTATTGCAGAAAAACCATCCGTCGCCCGCGCCATCGCGCAATGCCTCGGCACCACAGGAAAGGCGGACGGCCTAATTAAGTGTGGCCCCGACGTGGTGACCTGGTGCTTCGGACACATGCTGGAGCAAGCCGAGCCCGATCACTATCTGCCGTCCGACGCGCCGACAGGCAAGACCGGCAAAAAGCTCTGGCGCGTTGAAGATTTGCCTATCGTGCCCGCGCAGTGGGCCTTGCAACCCAAACCCGACGCCAAGCAGCAACTCGCCGTCATCAAAAAACTACTCTCGCAAGCCGACGTTGTCGTCAACGCGGGCGACCCTGACCGCGAGGGGCAGCTTCTGGTCGATGAGGTACTTGAGCACTTCAACTGGACCGGCAAGACGCTCCGGTATTGGGCCAGCGCCCAAGATCCGGCCAGCGTAAAAAAGGCGCTATCGGACCTGCAACCCAATGAAAAATATCGCGGCTGGAGCGACGCCGCACGAGGCCGCGCCCGTGCAGATTGGCTGATTGGCATGAACTTGACGCGAGCATTCACGCTGTCAGCCAGCCGGTCAGGACAGCGCGCCCTACTCACCGTGGGCCGGGTGCAAACCCCGACGCTTGCCATTGTCGTGGCCCGCGACCTTGAAATCGAATTGTTCAAACCGCGCCCATTCTTTTCGATCCAGGCCGAGATCCAGCATGTTGCGGGTCGTTTCGCCGCCAACTGGAAGCCCGCAGCTGATCAGGCCGGGCTCGATAACGAAGGCCGGTTGATCGATCAAAGTGCTGCCGACTCCATTATCAAAGTCGTGCAGGGCCAGCCGGGCCGCATTGTTGAATACAGACAGGAGCCCAAGCAGCAAGGTCATCCGCGCGCGTTTTCGCTGGCGGACATCACACTGGTTGCATCAAACAAATGGGGCTACTCCGCCGATCAAACACTGAAAATCTGTCAGGCCCTGTACGAAGGAAAGTTGACCTCGTACCCACGCACCGATTGCGCCTGGCTCCCTGAAGCCCAGCACGCGGACGCGCCCAACGTCTTGGCAGCGATCCGCGCCAATAACACCGCGCTGGCAGGCCTAGTTGGCCAGGCTGATCCGACCATCAAGTCTGCGACTTGGAACGACGCAAAAATCACCGCTCATTATGGCATTGTCCCAACAAGCCATCGCGCCGATATTACCAAGCTCAATGAAGCCGAGAGCCGCTTTTACGATCTTATTTGCCGCGCTTTTCTCGCTCAGTTCTTTCCGGTCCACTCATATATGAGCACAACCGTCGCGGCTGAAATTACCGGTCATCGCTTTGCCGCGACTGGCCGCGTCGTGATCGCGCAAGGCTGGAAAGCCGCCTATGCCACCGATGATGACAATCAGGATGAAACCGAAGCCCAGCCGCTGCCCGCCATGGCCGCAGGAGATCCGATAAAAGCCACCCAGGCCGCGCGCAAAGACCAAAAGACCAAGCCGCCCGCGCGTTTCACCGAGGGCTCTTTAATCAAAATGATGGAGAACGTCGCTTCGGTCGTGGCCGATCCAGCGCACAAGAAGATCTTGAAAGACGGCGATGGGATCGGCACGTCGGCCACGCGCGCTAGCATCGTGAGCGAGCTCAAGCGGCGCGGCTACCTTGACAGCAAAGGTAAACAGGTCGTCAGCACAGAACTGGGCCGGTCGTTGATCGTGGCACTACCCGAGCCCGTGAAGAGCGCGGGCTTGACCGCATTGTTTGAAAAGGTGCTACGTCAAGTGCAGGAAGGTACGACACCGCTGGCCGCTTTCGTCGCCGCTCAAACTCAATTCGTTCGCGAGCAGGTCGCCGCCGCCAATGCCAGCGCCATCAAAATCACAGGAGCCCCGACCAATGACAGCAAAAAGCCAGTCACCCAAAAGCCTAGCCGAAAGACAGCGTGACTACCGCCGTCGCCATGCCGGTGGGCGACTGAACCTGGTAATCAACCCCGGCGCAAAGGCTTGTTTGAACGAAATGGCCCAGGCGCGGGGCTGGACGATGCGCCGGATGATCGAAACGATGATCTTTAATTCGCTTCAGCCAGAGCGCCACACCTAATCAGACCAGGAACTCATTAGCGGTTAAGAGGCTGTGCGGACTGATAGAGATCTTCTAGGAAGGACTCAATGACGACAAAGCTACGGCCATTGCCGACATCTGCCCTCCACTCACCATCTATAAAGGACAACTTGCAGGCCACTGATTCGAAGTGCGTGTCTCCCTCAGAAAGGCGAGTGAAGGAAAACTCATATTCATAATCTACAGGCGATCCCTGAGCATATACCTTTGGAATGACATTCACATGCCCGCTTTCTGACGCCCATTTTAATTGCGGGAGTTGCGAATAAGGGTCAATCTCTAGGACCAGCTCCGAATAGCCCTTAGCCTCGAAAAATCTCAAGATCGTTGCAACCACCAGATCGGAGGCGTCCCTCAATTGGATATCCATTTTTATCTCCAGGTGTGAACTGAAACCATATTACCGGTCTTCGACCATCCAGGCTTCAACAAAGCCGTCCGTCGTCACGACCCCAACGCTCACATCACCCAGAGCCTGAAGCTCACGCAGTTCCAGCGGGCTTTTGTGCAGCCACTGCCGGATCGCGAATTCCGCACCAGCTCCATCAAGCTGATCAATAACGGACGCCGGTCCGATGCAGGCCAGGTACGAGAGGGCCACGACCCGCTCGCCCACAATTACGCCCAGCGCCCAATCAGCGCCGTCACTTGTGCCGCAAAGGTACTCGGGAATCGGGTAGGTCGTCATAGTCTTAAGTCCCTCAACTCCTAGCAAATCACCGGCTAGGAGTTGGCTAGGAGTTGAAGATAGAAATTGGCCCAGAAACCAAAAAGGACTTACAGCAAAAAGCTTGTAAGTCCTTGATTTAATTGGTCGGGGCGGCGGGATTCGAACTCGCGACCCTCTGCTCCCAAAGCAGATGCGCTACCAGGCTGCGCTACGCCCCGACGGAACTGCTGCTTGCCGGGCGGGATGACTGCCTTTCCGCACCGGCGACGGGGGTGGATTGTACCCGAGAGTGCGCAAGCCCGCCCGCTACGCCCCGGGGCGGGAGCGGCGCTCGACCCGTACGACGATGACGGCGCCGACGATCACCATGGCCGCCAGGGCGAACCAGGTAATGGCATACGACAGGTGGTGGTTGCGGAAGTGCAGCACGGTCAGGCCCGGCACCGGCGCCACGGCCGGGTCGGGCGCCGGCTGCGGCCCTCTGGCGGCATCGATGAAGTAGGGCGCCGCCTGGCCCAGGCCGCGCGCCGCGGCGATGGCCTGGGTATCGCGCGAATACCAGAGGTCCTGGGCCGGGTCGTTGTGGCGCAGGAACGGGAAATCGGGCTCGGACATGCGCAGCAGCCCGGTCACCTGGGTTTCGCCGGTCGGCGCCGCCGCGGCCGGCCGCTTGCGCCAGGCCGGCAGCACGAAGCCGCGGTTGACCAGCACCGTGCCGCCGCCGCGCAGTTCCATCGGCGTCATGACCCAATAGCCGCTGCCGTAGTCGGTGGTGGCCTGGACCAGGGTCTCGCGGTCGTGGCGCAGCGTGCCGGTGGCGCGGACCGGGCGGTATTCGTCGTCGCCGCGGCTCAGGGCGGGCCATTGCGCCGGCCCGGGCGCCTCGACCGCGGGCAGGTGGGCGCGCTGCTCGACCTGCGAGATCAGTTCCATTTTCCAGGCGCGGCGCTGCACCTGCCAGACGCCCAGCGAGCAGAACCCGACGAACAGGATGGCGGCCAGCAGGACCAGGAAAATCAGTTTGGCCGCGCGGCGCGGCCGGCCGGGGGAATGCGTCGGGTCGGTGGCGTTCAAGGAATTTTTCGCATGTCTTGCGGCGACATGGGCATCATGTTGTGGTCCAGGTGGTACATGATCCAGATCGAGCCGCTGAGGGTGATGACCAGCAGCACCAGCGTGAAGACGATGGAAAGCATGTTCCAGCCGCCTTCGGCCTGGAAGTCTACGTGCAGGAAGTATATGACATGCACCACGACCTGGACCGCGGCGATGGCCAGGATCACGATGCTGGTCACCCGCGAGCTGGAGAACAGCCCGCCCATGACGATGAAGAACGGAATGGCGGTCAGGATCGCGGCCAGCGCGAAGCCCAGCAGGTAGCCGTGCAGCGAGGCATGGGCCAGCGGGTCTTCTTCTTCGTGGTGGGGTTGATGGCCGGAAGTCGTCGGGGCGCTCATGGCAGTACTCCCATCAGGTAGACCACGGTGAAGACGCCGATCCAGATCACGTCGAGAAAGTGCCAGAACATCGACAGGCACATCAGGCGGCGCTTGTTGGGGATGGTCAGGCCGTGCATGCGGATCTGCGCCATCAGCACCACCAGCCAGATGATGCCGAAGGTGACGTGCAGCCCGTGCGTGCCGACCAGGGTGAAGAACGACGACAGGAAGGCGCTGCGCTGCGGGCCGGCGCCGATGTGGATGAGGTGGGAGAATTCGTAGAGCTCCAGGCCCAGGAAGCCGGCGCCGAGCAGCCCGGTGACGCCCAGCCAGCCGAGCAGCGAGCCGACCCGGCCCTTGCGGCCCTGCAGCAGCGCAAAACCGTAGGTGATGGAGGAGAACAGCAGCAGCGCGGTGTTGATCGCCACCAGCGGCAGGTCGAACAGGTCGGCGCCGGTCGGACCGCCGTCATAGTTGCGGCCCAGCACCCCGTAGGTGGCGAACAGGCAGGCGAAGATGAGGCAGTCGCTCATCAGGTACACCCAGAAGCCCAGCAGGGTGCCGTTCTTCACATGGTGCTCGCCCTTCAGGTGGAACTGCCGGCCGGAGTCGGCCTGTATGGAAGCGGAGAGTTCAGACATGGGCAGCCAGCAAGCGGGTGCGATCGTCCTCGCAGCGGGCGACGTAGTCGGCCGGCACGTAGTAATCGCGGTTGTAGTTGAAGGTATGGAACACTGTGACGCCGACCAGCGCCGCGAAGGCCAGGACCGCGACCGGCCACATGTGCCAGATCAGCGCGAAGCCCAGCACCAGCGAGAGCCCGGCCAGCACGATGCCGGCCCAGGTGTTGGCCGGCATGTGGATGGGGATGAAGCCGTCCACCGGCCGCGCGTAGCCCAGCTGCTTCATCTGCCACCAGGCGTCGCGGTCGTGCACCAGCGGCGTGAAGGCGAAGTTGTAGACCGGCGGCGGCGAGGCGGTGGACCATTCCAGGGTGCGGCCGTCCCAGGGGTCGCCGGTGTGGTCGCGCAGGGCCTCGCGGCGCCGGAAGCTGACCACCAGCTGGATGATGAAGCAGGCGATGCCGCCGGCGATCAGCAGCGCGCCCAACGCGGCCAGCTGGAACCAGATCTGCAGCGAGGCGTCCTCGAAATGGCTCATGCGGCGCGTGACGCCCAGCAGGCCGAGCACGTACAGCGGCATGAAGGCCAGGTAGAAGCCCACCAGCCAGAGCCAGAACGACCACTTGCCCCAGTACGGGTCGAGGCGGTAGCCGAAGGCCTTGGGGAACCAGTAGGTGATGCCGGCCAGCAGGCCGAACAGCACGCCGCCGATGATCACGTTGTGAAAGTGCGCGATCAGGAACAGGCTGTTGTGCAGGGCGAAGTCCGCTGGCGGCACCGCCAGCAGCACGCCGGTCATGCCGCCGATCACGAAGGTGACCATGAAGCCGACGGTCCACAGCATCGGCACCTCGAAGCGGATGCGGCCGCGGTACATGGTGAACAGCCAGTTGAACACCTTCGCCCCGGTGGGGATCGAGATGATCATGGTCGTGATGCCGAAGAACGAGTTGACGCTCGCGCCCGACCCCATGGTGAAGAAGTGGTGCAGCCAGACCAAGTAGGACAGCACGGTGATGACGACCGTGGCGTAGACCATCGAGGCGTAGCCGAACAGCCGCTTGCGGCAGAAGGTGGGCACGACTTCCGAGAAGATGCCGAAGGCCGGCAGGATCAGGATGTACACCTCGGGATGGCCCCAGATCCAGACCAGGTTCACGTACATCATGGCGTTGCCGCCGCCGTCGGCCGTGAAGAAATTGGTGCCGACATAGCGGTCCAGGGCCAGCAGGGCCAGCACCGCCGTCAGCACCGGGAAGGCGGCGACGATCAGGATGTTGGTGCACAGCGAGGTCCAGGTGAAGATCGGCATGCGCATCATGTTCATGCCCGGCGCGCGCATCTTGACGATGGTCACCAGCAGGTTGACCCCCGATAGCAGCGTGCCCACCCCGGCTATCTGCAATGCCCAGATGTAGTAGTCGACGCCCACGTCGGGACTGTGCAGGATGCCCGACAGCGGTGGATAGGCTAGCCAGCCGGTGCGCGCGAACTCGCCCACGAACAGGGACATCATGACCAGCACGGCGCCGGTGACGGTCATCCAGAAGCTGAAATTGTTGAGGAACGGAAAGGCCACGTCGCGCGCGCCGATCTGCAGCGGCACGATGTAGTTCATCAGGCCGGTCACCAGCGGCATGGCCACGAAGAAGATCATGATCACGCCATGGGCGGTGAAGATCTGGTCGTAGTGGTGCGGCGGCAGGTAGCCCAGGTTGTCGCCGAACGCGATGGCCTGCTGCGCCCGCATCATCAGGGCGTCGGCAAAGCCGCGCAGCAGCATGACCAGGCCCAGCACCACGTACATGATGCCGATTTTCTTGTGGTCGATGCTGGTGAACCATTCCCGCCACAGGTAGCCCCACAGGCGGTAATAGGTGATGGCGCCGAGGATGGCGATGGCCCCCAGCGCGACGACCACGAAAGTCACCAGCAGGATCGGCTCGTGGAACGGGATCGCTTCCCAGGTCAGGCGCCCGAACAAGAGGCTCTCGGTGGCTGGATGATCGGACATTTGGTGTTCCCGCAAGGTTCGTTCATCGAACATCAACTGGGCGAGCGCGCGGCCGGCCTTACATGGGGCGCGCGGGCCCGGGCGGCGGCGCTTCCAGCGCGGCCTGCCTGGGCGCGCGGCAGATCGCCTCGGCCATGTCGCGCATGCAGCGGCTGCCAGGCTCCACGCAGCGGTCCACGATGGCGCCGTACAGGTCGGGGTCGACCGCGCCGTAGCGCTGCGCCGGCGCGGCCACGCTGGGCTGCTCGAGGCGCAGGTAGGCGGCGCGGTCGAGGGTGTTGCCGGACGCCTTGCCGGCCTGCACCCACTGGTCGAATTCCGCCTGCGACAGGCCATGGAACTTGAAGCGCATCTGCGAGAAGCCGGCGCCGCTGTAGTTGGCCGAGAAGCCGTCGTAGACGCCGGGATGGTTGATGACCGCGTGCAGGCGCGTCTGCATGCCCGGCAT